>Ga0208594_1000008_pt1 | contig 93510 bp, 91 predicted proteins | sample LakMenEpi14Sep10_FD_150699 | JGI IMG/M metagenome (GOLD analysis project Ga0208594, IMG submission 150699) | Freshwater microbial communities from Lake Mendota, WI - 14SEP2010 deep hole epilimnion (SPAdes) | ecosystem: Environmental > Aquatic > Freshwater > Lake > Epilimnion/Euphotic zone ...
CTGGCGGCGATGACCGAACGGATCGCCAATGCCGTCTGTTGCTGTATGCCTTGCACGGAGCGGGACCTCAGGGTCGCGGAGGTTTATGGGTAATCAAGTTCCCGATTCAGCGCTCCTGTTCCTTCTGCCACTGCGTACCAGCCATGTCCCAGATCTTCCCCAGGGGCCTGATCGTGTCTGTGCAGGCCCCTGAGGCATCTCCCCTGCGCGATCCCGCGGTGATTGCCGCGATGGCCGAGGCCAGCCTGCGCAACGGTGCCAGCGGCGTGCGGCTGGAGAGCCCGGAGCACATCGGTGCGGTGCGCCGTCGCTGCCCGGAGGCCCTGATCGTGGGCCTCTGGAAGCGCAGCTTTGCCGACAGTCCGGTGTACATCACCCCGGGCTGGGAGGAGATCCGCGCCGTTTGGGCAGCCGGTGCCGACGTGGTGGCCCTCGATGCCACCGAGCGGCTGCGGCCGGGTGGGGCCGACCTGGGGGCGCTGATCGCCCGCGCCCGCAAGGAGCTGGGGGCCGTGCTGATGGCGGATGTGGACAGCCTGGCCAATGGGTTGCGGGCGGCCGAGCTGGGCTGCAGCTGGGTGGGCACCACGCTCTATGGCTACACCGAGGCCACGGCCCATGAGAAGCCGCCTGGATGGCAGTTGCTGGAGGCGCTGCGCCGGGACCTGCCACCCGGGGTGGCGCTGATCTGCGAGGGCGGTGTGGCCTCGGCCGAGCAGGCCCGCCAGGCACTGGAGAAGGGCGCCGATGCCGTTGTGGTGGGCACGGCGATCACCGGCATCGACCTGCAGGTGGCCGCCTATTGCCAGGCCCTGGCCTGAGTCGGCCGACGGTCCGGCCAGCGGCAGCGAAAATTTTTCAAAAGCCAGGCGGGTACCAGTTCAGGGAGCGCACACAGTGGTAGGTGTGTTGTGCTGGCAGGGAGGACCCATGGAACGTACCCGGTTGTGGGCTGGCCCAGGGATGGTGTTGATGAGCACCATGCTGCTGGGGATGCCTCTCTCCAGTTTTCACCTGGGTCAGATCCAGGCGCTGAACCGGGAGTTGGGGCGCCTGTGCGGCAACCCCCCCCGGGAGGCCCTCAGTGTCTGCCGTATCCACGCTGCCCTCGTGCGCTCCCTCTGAAGGGGGCATCCCGAGAGGGACCTGCGCAGCTGGCGCTGTCCCCCAGGCCAGGGTCACATCATCCCGGGCATGCCCATGCCGCCCATGCCGCCCATGCCATCCATGTCGCCGCCCGGGGCAGGGGCTGGCGGTTCCGGCTTGTCGGCGATCACGGCCTCGGTGGTGACCAGCAGCGCGGCGATCGACACGGCGTCCTGGAGAGCCAGGCGGGTCACCTTGGCGGCATCGAGGATGCCGGCCGCCAGGAGGTCCTCGTACTGGCCGGTGAGGGCATTGAAGCCCTTCCCGTGCCGCAGGATCTCGGCACTCACCACGGCACCGTTGGCGCCGGCGTTGGCGGCGATCTGATGCAAGGGGGCCGCCAGGGCCCGCTGCACAATCTCCACGCCGGTGCGCTCATCGCCCTGGCAACCAGCCGCCAGCTCACTGAGCCCCTCAGCCAGTTCGAGAAGGGTGGTGCCACCGCCGGCCACGATGCCCTCCTCCACGGCCGCGCGGGTGGCATTGAGGGCGTCCTCGATCCGCAGCTTGCGGTTCTTCAGTTCGGTTTCGGTGGGGGCACCCACCTTGATCACCGCCACGCCACCGGCCAGCTTGGCGATGCGCTCCTGCAGCTTTTCGCGGTCGTAGTCCGAGTCGGTGCGCTCCAGCTCCCGCTTGATCGAGGCCACCCGGTCGGCCACGGCCTGCTGGTGGTCGCCGCTGGCCACGATCGTGGTGTCGTCCTTGGTGATACTGATGCGGCGGGCGTGGCCCAGGTCGGCCAGGGTCACCTTGTCCAGGGTCATCGCCTGGTCCTCGCTCACCACGGCGGCGCCGGTGAGGATGGCGATGTCCTGCAGGCTGGCCTTGCGGCGGTCGCCGAAGCCCGGGGCCTTGACGGCGGCCACCTGCAGCACGCCGCGGTTCTTGTTCACCACCAGGGTCGCCAGGGCCTCGCCGTCCACGTCCTCGGCGATGATCAACAGGGCCCGACCCGCCTTGCTCACGGCCTCCAGCACGGGCACCAGGTCGGTGATCGCACTGATCTTGCGGTCGGTGATCAGGATCAGGGCATTTTCAAAGACGCACTCGCGCCGCTCCTGGTCGGTGATGAAGTACGGCGACACGTAGCCGCGGTCGAAGGCCATGCCCTCGGTGATCTCCAGCTCGGTGGCCAGGGAGTTGGATTCCTCCACGGTGATCACCCCATCGGCGCTCACCCTCTCCATGGCCTCGGCGATCATCCGGCCGATCTCCTCCTCGTTGCCGGCGCTCACTGTGGCCACCTGGCGGATGGCATCGCCGCTCACGGCCTGGGCGCGGGCGGCGATCCCTGCCACCACCTGGGCGGTTGCCTGCTCCATGCCCCGGCGCAGACCCACCGGGTTGGCACCGGCGGCCACGTTGCGCAGCCCCTCGTGCACCAGGGCCTGGGCCAGCACGGTGGCCGTGGTTGTGCCGTCGCCAGCGGTGTCTTTGGTCTTGCTGGCCACCTGCTGGATCAGTTTGGCGCCCACGTTCTCGAACGGATCCTCCAGTTCGATCTCCTTGGCGATGGTCACCCCGTCGTTGACAATGTCGGGTGCGCCGAAGGAGCGCTCGAGGACCACGTTGCGGCCCTTGGGCCCGATGGTCACCTTCACGGCGTTGGCCAGGGCGTTCACGCCCCGCTCCAGGGCCGCGCGCGACTCATCGGAAAAGCTGACCAGCTTGGCCATCGGGAAAGGGAGATCTATGGGGTTCCAGGCTCCCATGGCGGCTGCAGGATCAGCGGTGGGGAAAGCCGAATCCCGCTCTCGTCGATAGGGTTCGGCGAACAGTGCAAGGCCCCGGGGCCGCCGATGGACGACCTGCTCAGCCAAGCCCTGGATGCGCCCAGCGAGGTGGTGCTGCTCGATCCCACCACCAGTGCCAACGCCATGGTGTTCGTGTTGATCACGCTGCTGGGCGTGGGGATGGCGCTGATCTACGTGCCGCTGCGCCTGTTCCTCACCCTCACGGCCCGCAGCCGGCGGCTGCGGCTGTTGCAGCGCATCCGCCAGCTGCGTGAGGAGCTCGGCAAGCCGGTGGAGAGCCCGGGCAGCTCTTGATCAGTGGCTGGATCAGTGGCTGGTTGAGCCAGTGGCCTGTTCAGCGCATCACCATGCCGCCATCCACTTGCAGCACCTGGCCGGTCATGTAGGCGGCGGCGGGGTCGGCGGCCAGGAAGCGCACGGCGCTGGCCACTTCCGCGGGTTGCCCCATGCGGCCCAGGGGGATGACCTTGAGGATCGGCTCCTTATCGAGCTCAGCGGTCATGTCGCTGTCGATGAAACCGGGCGCCACGGCGTTCACCGTGACACCGCGGCTGGCGAACTCGGCGGCGCTGCTGCGGGTGAGACCGATCACGCCGGCCTTGGCGGCGCTGTAGTTGGCCTGGCCGGGATTGCCCATCAGGCCCACCACCGAGGTGATGTTGACGATCCGGCCGCTGCGGGCCTTGAGCATCGCGCGGCTCACGGCGCGGGTGCAGAGGAACACGCCGGTGAGGTTGAGGTCGATCACGCTCTGCCAGTCGGCGCTCTTCATGCGCATCAGCAGGCCGTCGCGGGTGATGCCGGCGTTGTTCACCAACACATCGAGGCGGCCCTCCTTCTCCAGAACAGCCTTCACCATCGCCTCCACCTGCTCCTCGTCGGCCACGTTGGCCTGGTGGGCCCAGGCCTGGCCGCCAGCTGCCTGGATCGCCGCCACCACGGCCTGGGCGGCGTCCGGGGAGCTGGCGTAGTTCACCACCACCGTGGCGCCGGCGCGGGCGAGTTCGGCGGCGATGGCCGCGCCGATGCCCCGGCTGGCCCCGGTGACGAGGGCGACCTGGCCGGCGAGGGGGGTGGCTGGGGGCATCGATGCAGGAAGGGGGGGTGTGATCGTATGGCCCGCCCAGCATCACCCCAGCCCGAGGGCCTGCAGCACGGCGTCGCTGTCCAGGCCGGCCAGCTGATCGGGCCTGCCCACGCCCCGCACACCCTCCCGGCTGGGCAGTTCCGAGGCGCTGCGGCCCAGGGCCACCAGCGGCAGGCCGAGCATCAGGGCCAACTCGATGGAGCTGGCCTCGCTGGCCAGCACCACATCGGCCGAGGCCAGCCGGGCGGCCCGGGCCCGGGCGGGACCCCCGCCCGCCGCCAGGGTGCGCAGGCCAGGCAGGCGCTGGCGGATGCGCTCGGGCAGGGCCTGCCACTGGTTGGCTGGCCAGTCGGCCGGGTCGCCGGCCGGCGCGAGCAGCAGCAGGGGGCCGTCGCCGCCGGGCAGCTCGGCGGCGGCGGCATCCAGGTCGGCCCTGGCCAGGCTGAGGCGGAAGGCGTCGGCATCGAGCCGTACGCCGATCGGCCGCAGAAAAGCCTCCCAGGCCTGCGCTTCCCAGACCCCTTGCGCCGGCTGCACGGTGTCGGTGGCGGAGAAGCCGCCGGCGGCCACCCGGGTGGGGATATGGCTCATCGACAGCATCAGGTCCACCTGGCGGCCGCTGGCGCAATTGATGCAGAGCTGGAAGTCGGGCTCGCGCACCGAGCCCAGCAGGTTGGCCCAGTCGGCCAGGGTGGCGGCCTCAAAGGGGAAGGGGATGGTCCGCACGCCGGCTGGGTGCAGGCCCCAGAGTGCCATGACAGCCGGAGGGCAGACCACCTGCACCTCCGCTCCCAGCTGGTCGGCCACGGCAGCCACGGCGGCGAAGGCCTGGAGCTGGCGGCTGCTCTCGCCCGGAATCAGGAACAGGGCGCGCATCGCAAGGGATCGGGCTCGGCGGGCTGATTGTATGGAGCTTGTTCCAACGCGCCCGCAGCGCGGCCCTGTTTGTGCATCTGCTGATCGCCGCCGCCGGCAGCGGCCGCCGCATGGGCGCTGCCGGCAACAAGCTGCTGCTGGAGGTGGCCGGACGGCCTGTGCTGGCCTGGACCCTGGAGGCGGCCCTGGCCTGTGAAGCGATCCGGTGGATCGGCATTGTGGGCCAGTCGGTGGACGCCGAGCCGATCGCCGCCCTGGTGGCCGCGGCGGCGCCCGCCAAGCCCGTGCGCTGGATCCTGGGCGGTGACACCCGCCAGGAGTCGGTGAGTCGGGGCCTGGCCGCCCTGCCCGCCGATGCGGCCGGCGTGTTGATCCACGACGGCGCCCGCTGCCTGGTGGATCCGGCCCTGCTCAGCCGCTGCGCCGAGGCCGTGCTGGCCGGCCGGGCCGTGATCGCGGCCGCCCCCGTGACCGACACTATCAAGCAGGTGGACGGCGCGGGCACGATCACCGCCACCCCGGACCGCAGCGCGCTCTGGGCCGCCCAGACCCCCCAGGGGTTCCCGGTGGAGCGGCTGCGCCAGGCCCACGCCACCGCCAGCGCCGAGGGCTGGAGTGTCACCGACGATGCGGCCCTGTTCGAGCGGCTGGCCTGGCCGGTGCAGGTGCTGGAAGCACCGCCCTCCAACATCAAGCTCACCACTCCCTTCGACCTCACCATCGCAGCGGCGGTGCTGGCGGCCCGCAGCTGAGACCCCGCCGGATTCAGTGGATGCCGGGCGGCCAGGCCACCAGCTCCAGCCGGCCCGCGTCCGCGTCCAGCCGGGCCCTGGCACCCAGGGGCAGGGCGGCATTGCCGCAGCGGTGTCCGAGGGGCAGGCCGGCCAGCACGGGGATGTCCAGATCCAGCGTGCGCTCCCGCAGCACCTGGTTCAGGCGGCGGTGGGCGGCACCAGCTGCAGGGGCCTGAGGGGATTCCCGGCCGACGTCTGCATCCTCATCATCGTCGTTGTTGTCCTCGTCGTCGCAGTCGCTGAAGGCACCGAAGGCGATGGCTGCCAGCTGGCCCAGGGCGCCGCTCAGACGCCAGTGGGTGAGCATGCGATCGATGCGGTAGGGCGCTTCGCCCACGTCCTCCAGCACCAGGATCGCCCCAGTGAGGGCGGGCAGGTGGGCCGTGCCCAGCAGGTGGGTGGCCACGGTGAGATTGGCCACCAGCAGCGGCCCCTCGGCAACCCCTCCCCGCCAGCACTCCCCCTCCAGGGCTGCTGGCATCTCGCCGAACAGCAGCTGGCGCAGGCGCTCCTGGCTCCAGGCCGGCTCGGCCGCCAGGGTGGTGAGCAGGGGGCCGTGCAGGCCGCCGCCATGGCCCTGGGCCAGCTGGGCCCAGAGCAGGGAGGTCACGTCGCTGAAGCCCAGCAGCCAGCGGGGCGGCAGGGCCAGGGGACGCTCCAGCAGCCGGGCCGACCCCCAGCCGCCGCGCACGCAGGCGATCAGGGCGGCCCCATCCCGGTCGGCCCCCAGCAGATCGCCCCGCCGCTCCTCATCGCGCCCGGCCAGGTAGCCCCAGCTGCGGTCGTGGATCGGGCGGCTGTCCAGCTCCAGCCCCCAGCGCTCCAGCACGGCCCGGCCCGCCTCCAGCCTGGCGACGGCACCTGGGTCGTCGAGTGCGGAGCTGGCGGCGGCCAGGCGCACCCGGTCGCCGGCCTGCAGCGGCTGGGGCCAGGCGAGCGGACTGCTCATGGCCAGCGCCCCAGCACCAGGGCCAGCAGCAGCAGGCCGCCCAGCTGCACCTGGCGGCTGAAGTGGCGCCCGTAGTTGCCGGGGGAAGCCTGCCGGCTGCGCTCCAGTCCGTGCAGCAGCCAGCCCTGGCGCACCATGGCGGTCGCCGCCACCAGCCCCAGCAGCCAGCCCAGGGGCTGGAGGCCGCGCAGGGCGGCGGCCAGGGCCAGGCAGGCTGCCGTGCCGGCGTAACAGAGGGTCACCACCAGCGGCGCCCGCGGGCCCAGGCTGAGGGCGCTGCTGCGCACGCCGATGCGGCGGTCGTCGTCGCGGTCGGCCATCGCATACACCGTGTCGAAGCCGAAGGTCCAGAGCACGGTGGCCAGCCAGGTGAGCAGCAGGGGCCAGCCGCCGGCCAGGTTGCCCGTGGCGGCTGCCCAGGGAATCAGCACGGCGAAGCCCCAGCACAGGGCCAGCACCAGCTGGGGGTAGCCGAACCAGCGCTTGGCGGAGGGGTAGAGCAGCACCAGGGGCAGGCAGGCCAGGGCCAGCAGCAGGCAGAGCCCCCGCTGCGCTGCCGGCAGGCCGATCAGCACCACCGCCAGGGCGGCCAGCAGGCAGAGCAGCAGCAGGGCCAGGGCCTCTGTCACCCCCAGCCGACCGCTGGCCAGCGGCCGGCCGCTGGTGCGCTCCACCTGGGGGTCGATGCGCCGGTCCCAGAGGTCGTTGGCGATGCAGCCGGCCGCGCTCACCGCCAGGCCGCCCAGCACGATCCAGCCCACCAGGGCCAGGGGCGGCGGGCTCTGGGGCAACAGCCACAGGCTCCAGCCGGCCGGAATCAGCAGGATCAGCCGGCCGGAGGGTTTGTGCCAGCGCACCAGCTCCAGCCAGGCGCGCCAGCGGGCCGGTTGCGCTGCCCTGCGTGCTGTGCCCTGCATCGCTGCATCCCGTTGCGGCCCAGGCTAGGGGGCGCCAGGGGTGGCAAAGTGGCGCCGCCAGGCTCACCGCCGTTCCCATGGCCCAGGCCCCCACTCCCCTGCAGGCCGGCCGGCGGCGGGTGGCGGCCATCGACATCGGCACCAACTCGATCCACCTGCTGATCGCTGAGGTGGACGAGCAGCTGCGCAGTTTTGGCGTGCTCCTGGCTGAGAAGGCCACCACCCGGCTCGGGGAGCGCGACCCGGTGAGCGGCGACCTCAGCGCCGAGGCCATGGAACGGGCCTTCCGCACCCTCCGCCACGACTGCCAGCTGGCGGAGAGCCACAGTGTGGAGCAGATCGTGACCGCCGCCACCAGCGCCGTGCGCGAGGCGCCCAACGGCGGCCAGTTTCTGCAGACCCTCCAGGAGCAGCTCGGCCTGGAGGTGGATCTGGTGAGCGGGCCGGAGGAGGCCCGGCTGATCTATCTGGGGGTGCTCTCGGGCATGGCCTTCGGCGAGCGCCCCCACGCCATCATCGACATCGGTGGTGGCTCCACCGAGCTCGTGCTGGCCGATGGCTCCGACGCCCGGGTGCTCACCAGCACCCGCATCGGCGCCGTGCGCCTGCAGCGGGAGTTTTGCCAGCCCGATCCCCTGCCGCCCGAGCGCCGCGGGTTCCTGCAGGCCTATATCCAGGGGGCCATGGATCCGGCCGTGGCCGAGTTGAAAAAGGCCCTGAGAGCTGGAGAAACGATCCAGCTGGTGGGCACAAGCGGCACGGCCATGGCCCTGGCCGCCCTGGCTGCGGCGGAGGATCCCACCCCGCCGCTGAAGCTGCAGGGCTACCGCCTCAGCAAGGAGCGGATCGACCAGCTGGTGGCGCGGTTGTTGCTGATGACCCCGGAGCAGCGCCGCGGCCTGACGGCGATCAACGAGCGCCGCGCCGAGATCATCGTGCCAGGTGCCCTGATCCTGCAGACCACCATGGCCATGCTCGGCGCCCGCGATCTGCTGGTGTGCGACCGGGCCCTGCGCGAGGGGCTGATCGTGGACTGGATGCTGCGCAACCAGCTGCTCGGTGACCGCTTCTCCTTTCAGAGCTCGATCCGCGAGCGCACCGTGCTGCACCTGGCCCGCCAGTTCGGCGTGGATCTGGAGCGGGCGGACCGGGTGGCCGGCCATGCCCTCAGCCTCTACGACCAGACCCGGGGGGTGCTCCACGACGACGACGGTGAGGGACGCCAGCTGCTCTGGGCCGCGGCCCAGCTGCACACCTGTGGCAAGAGCATCAACATCTCGGCCTATCACAAACACACCTGGTACCTGATCCGCAACGGCGAACTGCTCGGCTATTCCCAGACCGAGCATCTGATGGTGGCGGCCATCGCCCGTTATCACCGCCGCAGCCTGCCCAAGAAGCGGCACGAGTCGTGGCAGCTGATCACCGGCCGCGAGCAGCGCCGTTGTGTGGCCGGCATGGCCCTGCTCCTGCGCCTGGCCGCCGCCCTCGACCGCCGCCCCGCCGCCGTGATCGAGGCCATCCGCGTGCGGCCGGGGGATGGCGCTGACGCCCAGGTGCTGGAACTGGAGCTGCAGCCCCGCCTGCCGGCGAGCGGGGAGCCTGCTCCGGATCTGAGCCTGGAGCGCTGGAGCCTGTGTGCCTGCGCCGAGGTGGTGCTGGAGGCCAGCGGCGTGGAACTCAGGGTGCGGGAGCCGGCTGCGCTGCTGGGCTGAGATCCGGGCTGAAGCGGTACCAGGTCACGGCTTCGATCGGGCCGAGCGGCCTGGCCGGAGCTCCTCCGCTGGATGCGCTCACCAGATCAGGGCGACCGGCCAGCACCCGCAGCTCGCCGCTGAGGGGGAAGCGCTGCTCGCCCTCCAGGGTGCCCCGCAGGAGCACCTCGCCGCTGGCGGAGCGCACCTCCACCCAGCTGGGTTCGGCGCTGCGCAGCACCAGCTCGGCCTGGGGCTGCTCCGTCCGGCTGGGCTGTTCGGAGGCGGCGGGAGGCTGGAGCGGGGGGCTGGGCCGGCCGCCGCTGAGGCTGCGCTGCAAACCCCAGGCCAGCCCCGCGGCGGCGACCAGGGCTGCACCAAGGCCGAGCAGCCGGAGCGGTGGCCGCGAGGGGGTGGAGACCGGAGGTGCATCGGCCTGCACGGCGGGGCGCCGGGGCTGAGGGGCAGATGGAGCGGGACCGGGCTGGGGCGGGCGGGCCTGGAAGGCCTGATTGGCGCGCAGGGCGGCGATGTCGTCGTCGATGTTCACGCCAAGGCTTGCCGCCACCCGGCGGGCCTGGGCCACCACGAACACGGCCTCGGGCAGCTCCTCCCGGTTCCCCTCCTCCAGGGCCCGCAGTTGCTCAGGGCCCATGTGCAGGCGTTCGGCCTGCTGATCCAGACTGATGCCCTGGGCCTGGCGGGCCTGCGCCAGGCGCTGGCCAAGGCGTTGCAACTGGGGAATCAGCTCGGCGCTCACGGGCACGACTCAGACAAGTGGCACGGAAGGTGCGTTGTGCCGGCATTGTGCCCCTGTCCCGCAACGGTCGCAGGAATTCCTGCGCAACACAACAGTTGCGCAACATCGCCCTCGCACCGCCAGCGATGGCGACGTTTCCGGGGGGCCTGTCAATCTGCGCAACCTGCCAAGCCCCAGGTCCCAGGCCTGAGCCGTCTATTGGCTCAACCGGAACAGCCTCTGGATCAATGAGAACAGCCAATGGAGCAATGGTCCAATGACGGCTTAGCTGGATCGGATTACTTCAATCAGGCTGTTTGGACTGGCTCAATCAAGCCAGCTATACCTGATTCAATCAATGGGCGATACTGGATTCGAACCAGTGACCCCTTCCGTGTGAAGGAAGTGCGCTACCGCTGTGCTAATCGCCCGAATCTGCTTTGCCGGTAGGGAAACCTGGAGCAAAGGACAGCGCAGCCTGATGGCCTTGAGTGAGCCGGTCGTTTGCGCTGTAGGTCGACTTTAAAACATCGCCGCCCTTCCCCAGGCGTGCCCCCCGGCGAAGCCGGGAGCCTGGAGCCTGGGGAGGGGTGATCAGTCACCATGGCAGCCTCAGCCCTGTCGCTTCAGCGCCCACCCCGTGAGCATCGCCCAGTCCACCGTCGATGGTTCGCCCCTGCTGCGGGGGGATCGGCCCGGGGATGGGCAGGCGCACAGCCAGGCCAGCCAACAGGTGGACGTGCTGATCGTGGGGGGAGGAGTGTGTGGCACGGCTCTGCTGTTCGAGTTGGCCCGCTACACGGATCTGGCCCGCCTCGCCCTTGTGGAGCGCTACGACGCGCTGGCGCGGGTGAACTCCAGGGCCACCAACAACAGCCAGACCATCCACTGCGGTGATATCGAGACCAACTACACCCTCGAGAAGGCCCTGAAGGTGAAGCGCACGGCCGAGATGATCGTGCACTACGCCGAGCTGCTGGATCCGGCGGTGCGCGAGCACTGTGTGTTCCGCACCCCCAAGATGGTGCTGGCCGTGGGCGAGCAGGAGTGCGCCTTCCTGCGGGAGCGCTTTGAACGCTTTTCTCCCCACTTTCCGGCCATGGAGCTGCTGGAGAAGGAGCAGATCGCCGCGTGGGAGCCGGCTGTGGCGCTGGTCGATGGCCAGCTGCGCCCTGAGGAACTGCTGGCCATCGGCATCCGCAGCACGTACACCGCTGTGGATTACGAGGCGCTCTCCCAGTCGTTTGTGGATCAGGCCCGCGCGGCGATTGCCGCGAGCAACGCCATCACAGACGATGCTCACGCCGACTCAGGATGCCGCCGGCTGGATCTGCATCTGGGCACCACCGTGCGGGAGATCGTGCCGGAAGGCGACCTCTTCCGGGTGACCCTGGCCCCCACCCCCGGCTGCAGCGCTGGGTGGACTTCCGACGGCATGGCACTGGCCCCCCAGGAGATCCTGGCCCGCCACGTGGTGGTGAACGCCGGCGCCCACAGCCTGCTGATGGCCCAGCGGATGGGCTTCGGCCTGGAGTACTCCTGCCTGCCGGTGGCCGGCAGCTTCTACTTCACGCCCGATCTCCTCAAGGGCAAGGTGTACACGGTGCAGAACGACAAGCTGCCCTTCGCCGCCATCCACGGCGACCCAGACGTGCGCGCGCCCGGGAAGACCCGCTTCGGGCCTACGGCTCTTCTGCTACCTCTGCTGGAGCGCTACAAGCCCGCCTCCTTCTGGGAGTTTCTCAAGGTGCTGCGGCTGGATTGGGCGGTGCTGGCGGTGTTCTGGCAGCTCTTTCGCATCGCCGACATCCGCAACTACATCCTCAAGAACCTGCTGTTCGAGGTGCCCTGGCTGCGGCGGCGTCTATTTCTGGCCGATGCCCGCAAGATTGTGCCCGGCATGCAGCTGGGCGATCTCCGTTTCGCCGAGGGCTATGGCGGTGTGCGGCCCCAGCTGATCGACAAGGCCAACCGCAAACTGATGCTTGGCGAGGCCAGCATCCCCGCTCTGCCGGGCCTGGTGTTCAACGTCACTCCCTCGCCGGGCGGCACTTGCTGCCTGGGCAATGCTGCCCGGGATCTGGAGGCGATTGCCGATCGTCTCGGCTGTGGATTCGACCGGAAACGGCTGGCGCGGGAGCTCTACGGGGAGGTTGGCTGAGCCGGCACGTCGTCTTCCGGTACACCACCCCGGAACAGGTGGTTGTGGCTGGCGGAGTAGAGCTTGGAGCGGGCCTGCTCGGGGGCAGCCAGGGCCGGGCTCACCACATAGAGGGTGGTGCGGATCAGGTTGCGCTCGCGGCTCACCTTGGCCATCTGGCTCAGGGATACCACCGTGATCCACTGGTCAGGCCAGCTCACCCGGTAGCCAATGGCCACGGGAGTGTCGGCGGGATAGTGGCGCAGCAGCTCGGCCTGCACATCGTCGACGTGGCGCGCGGAGAGGTAGAGGCAGAGGGAGGCGCGCAGGGCGGCCAGCCGCTCCAGCGATTCGGTTTCCGGCACGCCGGTGCGGCCGCCGGCGCGGCTGAGCACGATCGTCTGCACCAGCCCGGGGATGGTGAGCTCGGCGCCGAGGGCAGCGGCGGTGGCCTGGTAGGCGCTGATGCCGGGCACCACCTCCACGCCGATGCTCGCATCGGCCAGGCGGCAGATCTGCTCGGCCAGGGCGCCGTAGAGGCAGGGGTCGCCGTCGTGCAGGCGCACCACCCGTTTGCCGGCAGTGACCCGCTCCTGAACCACCGCCAGCACCTCCTCAAGGGTGAGGGTGCTGGTACGGATCCGTTCGCAGCCTTCGGGGGCCAGCGCGGCGATCTGGGGATTAACCAGGGAGTCGGTGTACACCAGCACCTCGGCCTGCTCAATCAAGCGGGCCGCCCTGAGGGTGAGCAGGTCGGGTGCACCAGGCCCGGCACCCACGATCCAGAGGCGTGGGGTGGTCAACGAACCACTCCAACCGGGTCTGGCAGGGCGCGGCGCCGTCCCAGCAGCCACCACAGGCCCAGGCCCCCCAGGGCGATCAGCAGCAGACTCACCAGCTGGGCCATGCGCAGGCCACCTTCACAGAAGGGCGGCTCGGCGAACAGGCAGAGGGGGTCGATGCGCAGACCCTCGATCCACACCCGGCCGCTGCTGTAGGCCATCAGGTACACGCAGCTGAGGGCCCCGGCCGGCAGCTGGATCTGGCCCCGGCTGGCCTGGCGGAACAACACCAGTAACAGCACACAGACCCCAACATTCCAGAGGGATTCGTAGAGAAAAGTGGGGTGGAAGTAGAGCTGTTCCAGAAATTCCGGCGGCCGGTTGGCGGCAGGGATCCTCAGTTTCCAGGGCAGATCGGTGGGCACACCGAAGGCCTCGGAGTTGAAGAAGTTGCCCCAGCGGCCGATGGCCTGTCCCAGGGCCACCGCCGGCACGAGCATATCGAGCAGGGGCCAGAAGGGCTGGCGTCGCCACCGGCAATAGAGGATCGTGGTGAGAACCCCACCGATCAGGGCGCCGTGGATGGCGATGCCGCCGCGCCAGATCGCCAGCGCCTCGATCGGATTGGCGGCGTACTGGCGCCATTCCAGGGCCACGTAGTAGATCCGGGCACCGATCACGGCACCCAGCACCAGCAGGGGCAGCAGATCGGCGATCAGGGCAGGCTCAATGCCCCTGGCGTTCCCCAGCCGTGTGGCCAGGGTCAGGCCGGCGAGCACCGCCAGGGCGATCAGCAGCCCATACCAGCGCAGTGCAAAGGGGCCCAGCTGGAAAACCAGGGGCCCCGGGGATGTGAAGGCGAACAGGGGAGTCAAATCGCTTGGATCAGGAGATCAGCCGCAGTGGCCCGGTTTGGGCCGTGATCAGACGATGCCTTCGGCGGCCTGCACTTTCTCCACCTGACGCTTCTTAAGCACCAGCATGATCTGGGCCAGGGCGATGGCAGCAAAGAAGGCGAGCAGACCGTAGATGCGAACAGGGTTCTGCAGCACGATCTCGGCGTCAATCTGGCCGAAGCCGCCCACATTGGGGTCGTTGGTAAGCGGGGCGCCGGCGGCGACGCTGTCACCCACCGCCACGAGCAGGCTGGGACCAGCCGGGACGGTTTCGCTGACCGTGCTGCCATCCTCGGCGGTGATCTCCACCACCGTTGCACCGCCATCGCCGGCCGTGATGGCTGTCACGCTGCCGGCCGCAGGGGCGTTGTACGCGGTGTTGTTGCTCTTCTCACCGGTGGGGTACACCTGGCCGCGGCCGCGGTTGCCGCCCACATGCAGCTGGTACTTGCCGAAATGGATGTTGCTGTCGGTGCCGGGATCGGGCGAGAGCACGGGGAACACGATCTCCTGGTGGTCATCGCCCGGCAGGGGGCCCACCAACAGAATGTTGGGCTGGTCGTCGGAGTACTGGGTGTAGTAGATGCCGGCGGTCTCCTCCTTGAGCTCCTCACTGAGGCGGTCCTGAGGGGCGAGGGTGAAGCCGTCGGGCAGCATCACCACGGCGCCCACGTTCAGACCGGTGGCGCTGCCGTCACCGGCAATCTGCTGCACGGAGGTGTCGTAGGGGATCTCCACCACGGCCTTGAACACCGTGTCGGGGAACACGGCCTGGGGCACCTCCACCCTGGTGGCCTTCTTGGCCAGGTGGCAGTTGGCGCAGACGATCTTGCCGGTGGCCTCGCGGGGGCTGGCGTAGTTCTGCTGGGCCCAGAACGGATAAGCCCAACTGGGGCTGGCGGCACCCAGGATCACGGCCAGGGCGAGGCTGGAGCCGAGCAGGGTGGCGAGCAGGGAGGAGAGGGAGCGGCGCATCGGGAGGTGGGAGCGGATCGACGGGAAGGGAGAGATCTGTCGCGTCAGGCCCACCAGGGCTTGTCGCCGGTGCGGAAGTCAGTCTCGGTCCACTGGCTCAGGAACACGTTGTCGTTTTCGACCGACACGTGCGCTAGGGCCAGGGAGAGGGGCGCCGGGCCGCGCACCACCTTGCCGGTGGCGTCGTACTGGGAGCCGTGGCAGGGGCAGATGAACTTGTTAGCGCCGCTGTTCCAGGGCACCACGCAGCCCAGGTGGGTGCAGATGGCGTTGATGCCGTAACTGCCGATGGCGTCCTCGCCCTCCACGATCAGGTAGGTGGGATCGCCCTTGAGACCCTGCACCAGGCTGCGGTCTCCTTCCTTGTGGCTGCTCAGCCAGCCAGTGGCGGTCACGGCATTGCCCAGCTCGTCCTTGGCGGCGGTGCCACCGCCGGAGCCGGCCGCCTTGGGGGGGATGAAGTAGTTCACCACCGGGTAGAGGGCCCCGAGGGCCACACCGGTGAGCGACCCGAAGGTGAGCAGATTCATGAACTGCCGACGACCCATTCCGGGCACATCACCACTCGCGCTGGCTGGGATCTGGGTCATGGACAACGTGCCGGTGAAGCCGGTGCAACGTGGCGGCCACATTAAGGCCTGCCCTCCCCACTCCGCAGCGCCATCCAGGTGGCTGCGGGCCACTGCAACAAGCTGTTGTGCGTGAGACTGCCGCTGTGCCGCGCCATCTGCCGTGCAGCCCGCCGTTCCCCCGTCGCTCCCATCGCCGCCGCTCAGCGGATCTGAGCTGCTGGAGCTGCTGCGCCAGCGCTGGCAGGCCTCCTACGACCTGCAGCTGGTGCAGCGCCGAGGCCGGCTCTACCTGCAGGTGATGTGGGCTTATCTGGAGCAGCAGTCGTTCCCGCTTTCCCCGGACGCCTATGCCGCCAGGCTGGAGGAGGTGGCCGGGATGGTCAACGGCATGGGCGTGGCGGGCCAGGTGCGCCACTGGCTGCGCACCACCACCGACAAGCCGCGGCTGGGGCGGGCGATGGGGCTGGCTCTGGAGTTGCCCCCCGAGCGGCTGGGGGAATTCCTGCTGTAGCCCGCCTCGGTGGCTGATCTAGCCGGCCTCGGCGGGGGTGACCGGGGAGGGCCGCAACCGCTCGCTGAGGGCCACCAGCCCCACGCCCACCAGGTAGAGGCCGGTGATCGCGCCGCCCAGCAGGAGCATCGTCACCGGGTCGGAGGAGGGGGTGAGCACGGCGCCGGCGACGGCGGCGGCCAGCAGCACCCAGCGCCAGGCCGCCAGCATCGTGCGGGCCCGGATCAGGCCGAGGGCCCCCAGGATCAGCTGCAGCACCGGCAGCTGGAAGGCCAGGGCCGTGGCCACCATCAGCAGCAGCACGAAGTCGAGGTAGCGCTCGATCGACCAGCTGGGCTCCACCACGTCGGCCCCGTAGCTCACCAGGAAGCGCAGGGCAGCCGGCACCAGGGCCCACCAGGCGAAGACCAGGCCGGCGGCGAACAGCACCGCCGAACCGGCCACGGCCGGGGCCACCAGACGCCGCTCCCGGCGGGTGAGGCCGGGCAGCACGAAGGCCAGGATCTCGTAGAGCACCCAGGGCAGGGCCAGGCAGATGCCGGCATAGCCGGCCACCTTCAACGACACGAACAGGAACTCGCCCGGCGCCAGCTGCAGGAAGCGGATGCCCTCGGCAGGCATCTCCAGCAGGCGCACCAGTGGTTTGACAACCACCAGGCAGCCGGCCGCCGCCAGCACCACCGCCAGCAGGCTGCGCAGGATGCGGCGCCGCAGTTCCTCGAGGTGGTCCACCAGGCTCATCTCCACTTCCCCGGGGAAGTCGTCGGGGGAGGGGTTGGCAGCGGGCGTCACCCGGATCGGTGCTGGCGGCGCACCGGGCTGGGCACCTCCCTGGGCAGGGGCCTGAGCAGCGGGGTCGGGGGGGGACGTGGTCATGGCTGCCGGGTTGCCAGCAGGCTAAGGGCCCGTTCCGGGACCCCCCAGATCACCTCCCCACCCCGGTGGCGCACGGTGCCCGGGGCGGCGCCGGGGATGCGCTGCAGGGCATCCACCGGCACCATCAGCACCGGCACCCGGCCATTGGCCCGGCCGCGGCTGAAGTGGGCGGCCAGGTCGGCGGCCATCTGCACGTCGGCGTCGGCGGCCACCCCTGCTGAGCTCTTGAGCACCACATGGCTTCCGGGCAGCTCCTGGGCATGGAACCAGAGGTCGCCGCGGCGGGCCTGGCGGAAGGAGATCCATTCGTTCTGGCGGTGGTTGCGGCCCACCTGCACCACCACCCCCGACCCCGTGCACAGCTCCAGGGGGCTCGGGGTGTCCCGTGCCGCTGCCAGGGCCCGCGGCTGACGCCGCCCGGGACGGGTGGAGCGGCCCAGCAGCTCCTCCAGTTCCTCGCGCAGGGCCTCCAGCTGGCTGACGCTCTCGGCCTGGTCGAGGTAGGTGAGGCTGGCCTCGATCGCCGCCAGGTGCTGGTGGTGCTGCTCCAGGCGCGGGCTGATCGCCGCCACCGAGCGGCGCAGCTTGCGGGCCCGGCGGTAGAGCGTCTGGGCGTCGTCGATGCACTGGCGGCTGGGCTGGCGCTGGCTGAGCAGGGCATCGGCCTGGCGCTGGAGCTCCTCGCTGCCGGCTGCCGCCGCCAGCAGGGCCTCCTGGTCGGCCACCATGCGGGCCTGCTGGTCGGCGAGCTTCTCCAGCCGCTGCCGCAGTAGCTGGCGGTTGTCCTGCAGGGCGCGGGTCGCCAGCAGTTCGCCGTAGTAGGAGGCCAGGGCCTGGTTGATCGGCAGACCGCCGCGACGGGCTGGCTGGGCAGGATCCCCCGCGGCATCACGGTTGAGGGGATCCTGGCTGAGCGGGGCCCAGCAGCGGTAGCCGGTGGGGCTGGGTTGCCAGCTGTACCGCTCTGCATCCAGCGCCTCCAGCCAGCTCTGCCAGGCCTGCCAGAGCTGGAGCCACTGCACCTCCCCGAGGGTGTGCACCGGCTGCTCCAGCCAGGTTTCAGGCACCAGCTGGCGGGCCAGGGCCGGACTGATGCCCTGGAAGGCATCGCGCAGGGCGCGCTCCAGGGGCAGGGGCAGCAGCAGCAGGCGTTGCTGCCAGGCGGCGAAGCTGCTGGCGGCGCAGGGCGGTTCACCGGCCGGCGGCGGCGGCAGCTGGTACCGATCCCCGGTGCCGATCGGCCGCAGCCGCGACTGGCCGGATTTCACCTGGCGGGCCAGGGCCACCACCCGCCCGTCGCCGTCCAGCAGGAACAGGTTGCTGTGGCGCCCCATCAGTTCGATCACCAGCCGTTTCTCCAGGGGCTCGCCAGGACGGCGGGCGAAGCCGAGGTCCACGATCCGCTCCCAGCCGGGCTGCTCCAGGCTGGTGAGGGCCAGGCCGCGCAGGCCGTGCTGGAGCTGCTGGGCCAGGGTGCTGCCCTCCCCCTGGCGGGGGGGCGGGGCGATGGCGTGCACCCGGGCCGCCTCCGCCTGCCAGCAGAGCTCCAGCCACTGAATGCCGTGCAGATGGCGCAGACCAAGCTGCAGGCTGTGGCTGCTCCCCTGCTGGGCCTTCTCAAAACGGCTGGGCAGCAGCAGGCCGCGCCACTCGCTCAACGCAGCCCGCAGGCTGGTGAGGTCCATCGGTTGCAGCCTGGCCATCGCCATGGGAAAGGCGCCGGCGGAGTGCGCCATGGGGTGCCCCTACTCTGCAATCCACCCCTGCATCAGCAATGGCCCGTCTGAGTGTGATCACCGGCCCGAGCGGGGTGGGCAAGGGCACGCTGGTGAGCAGGCTGCTGGCCCGCCATCCGCGCATCTGGCTCTCGGTATCCGCCACCACCCGCCCCCCCCGCCCCGGGGAGGTGGAGGGCGAGAGCTACTTCTTCCTCAGCCGCGAGCACTTCGAGCGGCAGGTGGCGGCCGGCGGCTTCCTGGAGTGGGCCGAGTTCGCCGGCAACCTCTACGGCACCCCGCGCGAGCCGGTGGAGCGCCAGCTGGCCGCGGGGCGGCCGGTGTTGCTGGAAATCGAGCTGGAGGGGGCCCGCCAGGTGCGCCGCAGTTTTCCGGCCGGCTTCCAGGTGATGCTCCAGCCCCCCAGCCTCGAGGAGCTGGAGCGGCGGATCCGCGGGCGGGGCACCGATGCGGAAGCGGCGATCCAGCGGCGCCTGGAGCGGGCCCGGGAGGAGCTTGCGGCCGCTGCCGAGTTCGACGCCACCCTGGTGAACGGCGACCTGGAGCTCGCCCTGGCGGACCTGGAGAAGCTGCTGGGCTTGGATCCGGAGGAGTAGGCAACAAAAAAGCGGCCCCTGAGAGCCGTTGCTGGTTATGGGCAGGCCGCGTTGCTCAGAGCGGGTGGAACAGCAGGTCGGGGAAGAAGCGGTTGAACTCGATCAGGATGCCGGCGGTGATGGTGAACCAGATCGCCGAGAACACCGGGGCGGTGGTGAGGAATTTCTTCATGGCTGGGAATGGCTGGGAAAGGGTGGGGCGATGCTGAACAGGAATCCTCCCTGAGAAAACACCTGGGGTTCAGCGCGGGGACACGGTGATCTTGTTGTCGTCCTCGGTGAGCTTCTTGCCGGTGAGCTCGCCGAAGGCGGCCAGGGGCCAGCTGGCGGCGGCCAGAGTGCTCTTGAACGCCAGGGGCACATCAATCTGGATTTCGCGCATGGTGGCGTCCTTGCTGCCCCGGATCGCCATCAGGTAAGTGCGGCCGGCCCAGCCGATGCAGCCGGCGATGTAGAGGAAGGCGATGCCGGGGATCAGGAAGTCACCAGCGTGGCTCCAACGGCCGTCCACGATCAGGTGGGGCAGGCCATCGGTGCCGCAGAGGGCCTGGCTGTACATCTCGAAGCGGGCCTTGGCCTGGTCGGTTTTGGCGGCGGCGGCGCGCTGCTGGAAGCGGGGGCTCTCGGCGCAGGGGGTGAGGCCGGCAACGGATGCGTCTGCCTTGGCGACGGGTGCAAACCCGAACAGCAGGAAGGCGGAGAGCAGAACCGCGCACAGGCGGGGGAAAAGACGGCGCATCGCGGTGCAGGATGTCACTCGCGGACAGTAAGGGGGTGAAGGGGGCGGCATGGCAACGGTTCTGGCCCTCGAAACAAGTTGTGACGAGTCGGCGGCGGCGATCGTGCGCGACACCACCGTGCTGGCCAGCGCTGTGGCGTCCCAGGTGGAGGAGCACGCCCGCTGGGGCGGGGTGGTGCCGGAGATCGCCTCGCGCCGCCATGTGGAGGCCCTGCCCCAGCTGATTGAGCAGGTGTGCGTTGAGAGCGGGGTGCTCGTGGCGGCGGTGGACGCGGTGGCGGCCACCGTGGCGCCGGGGCTGGTGGGGGCCCTGCTGGTGGCGTCGGTGACCGGCCGCACCCTGGCACGGCTGCACGCCAAGCCCTTCCTGGGCATTCATCACCTGGAAGGCCATCTGGCCTCCGTGCAGCTGGGCGATCCGTTGCCCGCCGGGCCCTACCTGGTGCTGCTGGTGAGTGGCGGCCACACCGAGCTGGTGCGGGTGGAGGGCCCGGGTGCCTACACGCGGCTGGGCCGCAGCCACGACGACGCGGCGGGGGAGGCCTTCGACAAGGTGGCCCGCCTGCTGGGGCTGGGTTATCCCGGCGGCCCGGCCATTCAGGTGGCCGCGGCGGCAGGGGATCCCGGGCGCTTCCCGTTGCCTAAGGGGCGGATCTCCCTGCCCCAGGGGGGCTTCCACCCCTACGACTTCAGCTTCAGCGGCCTCAAGACCGCCATGCTGCGCCAGGTGCGGGCCCTTGAGAAGGCTGCGGCAGCGGGGGGCGAGCCCTTGCCGGTGGCCGATCTGGCGGCCAGCTTCGAGCAGGTTGTGGCCGAGGTGCTGGTGGAGCGCAGCTGCCGCTGTGCCAGCGACCATGGCCTGGGCACCCTGGTGCTGGTGGGTGGGGTGGCGGCCAACCGGCGCCTGCGCGAGCTGCTGGAACGGCGCTGTCAGCGCGACGGACTGCAGTGCCGATTCGCCCCCCTGGCCTACTGCACCGATAACGCCGCGATGATCGGAGTGGCGGCCTGCCAGCGTCTGCGGGCCGGTCAGGACAGCAGTGGGGACCTGGGGGTGGCGGCGCGCCTGCCCCTGGAACAGGCCGATCGCCTTTACGAAACGCGGGCCGCCTTTTAATCGGCTTAATCTGAGCTAACGATTCGCCGATCGCCTGTCCGATCGTCCCGCCGCCATGGCTTCTGCGAAGACCTCCCAGGCAGAGCCAGCGGCTGCTGAACCGGTGAGTTCCAGCGAACTCAACGCCTGGCGCCGGGGCTTCACCCCCCAGGCCGAGATCTGGAACGGACGGCTGGCCATGCTGGGCCTCTCCCTCGGTCTGGCGGTGCTGGTGATCGCCCGGCTGAGCCTGCGCTGATCGATCCGCTGCGGATCAGGTGCGCCCCCGCAGCGCCTGTTCCAGTTCGTTGGGCTTGAGGCTCTGGGCCAGGGCGTCCTCGGCTTCCACCCGGCCGTCCTCCACCAGCTTGCGCAGGGCCTGGTTGGAGGTCTGCATGCCATCGAAGGCACTGCGGCCCATGATGTCCTCGATTTCGTCGAGATCTCCCTTGAGGATGTAGTCCTTGCAGGCGTCGGTGTTGATCAGGATGTCGTGAAAGGCGCAGCGCTTGCCGTCGGTGGTCTTCAACAGACCTTGGGAAATCACGCCGAGCAGCGTTTCGGACACGGCCCGGCGCACGCTGTCCTGTTCGTTGGGAGGGAACATCCCCAGCACCCGTTCTACGGTTTTCACGGCTGAATTGGTGTGCAGGGTGCCGAACACCAGGTGGCCGGTCTGGGAGGCCTCCAGGGCGGTGGTGAGGGTCTCGCGGTCGCGGATCTCGCCGATCAGGATCACGTCCGGGTCCTCGCGCAGGGCCGCCCGCAGGGCGTTGTGGAACAGCTTGGTGTGCTCTCCCACCCCCCGGTGCCGGATCAGCGACTGACGGCTCTCGTGCACGAATTCCACCGGATCCTCGATCGTGAGGATGTGGCGGCTCATGTTGGTGTTGATCCAGTCGATCATCGCCGCCAGGGTGGTGCTCTTGCCGGAGCCGGTGGGGCCGGTGACCAGCACCAGGCCCTTGGGCCGGGCGGAGAGTTCCCGCAGCACCGGCGGCAGGTTGAGATCCTCCAGGCTGGCGATGGTCTGGGGGATCAGGCGCAGCACCATCGCTGGGCCGCGCAGGGTCACCATCAGGTTGATCCGCACCCGCACGAACGGGAAGGCGTGGGAGCCGTCGAATTCCAGGTCGCGCAGAAAGCTGTCCAGCTCGACGGCTCCGAGCATCTCCCGCACCCAGCCGATGAAGGCGGGCTGGTCGGTCGCTGGCCAGCCGGTGCGCACGATGTCGCCGCGATGGCGGTAGCGGGGCTCCTCACCCACCCCCAGGTGAACGTCGGAATAGTTGCGCTCGAAGGCGACCCGCACGATCGCCTCGAGGTTCTCGGGCAGGGGACCCAGGCCTGGGTTGCCCTGGACTGGAGCTGGGCTGGCCGGCCGGGGGCTGGCCGCAGGGGGTGGGGGCGCCGCTGGCGCCGGGCTGAAGGGGGAGGGGGGAAACGGGGATAGGGGGAAGGAACTAGTCATCGGCGGCCACCGGATCCGCCCCAGCTTCGCTGCTCGGGCTGACCCTGTCAGCTTCTGGCCACCGCAGGGAGCTCCGTAGGATCCCCCCACTCGCGCCCGGACACCGGTGTCCCTGCCCCTGGTCACGATCGTGCTCGGCACCCGGCCGGAGGCGATCAAGCTGGCACCGGTGATCCTGGCCTTTCAGCAGGCTTCGCAGTTCCGCACCCGGGTGGTGCTCACCGGCCAGCATCGCGAGATGGTGAGCCAGGTGATGGAGCTGTTCGGGCTGAGTGCCGACCACGACCTGGCGTTGATGGCGCCCAAGCAGACCCTCACCCACATCACCTGCGCGGCTCTGCAGGGCCTCAAGGAGGACTTCACGAACCACCGGCCCGATCTGGTGCTGGTGCAGGGCGACACCACCACCGCCTTCGCCTCTGCCCTGGCGGCCTTCTACGAACAGATCCCGGTGGGCCACGTGGAGGCCGGCCTGCGCACCGACAACCTGCTCGATCCCTTCCCGGAGGAGGCCAACCGGCGGCTGATCTCCCAGCTGGCCCAGCTGCACTTCGCCCCCACCGAGCGCTCGGCGGCCAACTGTCGCGCTTCCGGGGTGGTGGGGGAGGTGCTGGTCACGGGCAACACGGTGATCGACGCCTTGCTGCAGATGGCCGAGCAGGCACCGCGGCTCGACCTGGCCGGCCTCGACTGGCAGGGCCAGCGGGTGCTCCTGGCCACCGTGCACCGGCGCGAGAACTGGGGCGAGCGCCTGGGCGAGATCGGCGCCGGCTTCCTGGAGCTGCTGGAGCGTTTCCCCGACACGGCCCTGCTGCTGCCGCTGCACCGCAACCCCACCGTGCGCGAGCCGCTGCAGGCCCTGCTCGGCAGCCATCCGCGCGCCTTCCTCTGCGAGCCGCTCGACTATGACCAGCTGGTGGCGGCGATGCGCGGCTGCACGCTGGTGCTCACCGACTCCGGTGGCCTGCAGGAGGAAGCTCCGGCCCTGGGCAAGCCGGTGCTGGTGTTGCGCCGCACCACAGAGCGGCCCGAGGCGGTGGACGCCGGCACGGCACGGCTGATTGGCACCGCCACGGCCGACATCGTGGCCGAGGCCAGCACCCTGCTCAGCGATTCCCAGGCCTATGAGGCCATGGCCCGGGCGGTCAATCCCTTCGGCGATGGCCAGGCCTCCGGCCGGATCGTGGCGGCCGCCCGATCGTTCCTGGGAATCTGATCAGCGGAATCTGATCAGTCGCGGCGCTCGGTGCCTGGGGGGAGGTCGATGAAGATGCGCGTGCCTGGCTGAAGCCCGGAGATGATTTCCGTGTCCTTGCCGCCGCTGCTGCCCAGCTCCACGGCTTGGAAGGTGGGCTTGCGGTCCTTGCCCACCAGCAGCACGCCAGGCCGACCGTTCTCGGTGACGATCGCCACGGTGGGCACCAAGGTGCGGGCCTGGAGCAGGCCGGTCTGGAAGCCCACATCGGCGGTCATGCCGATGCGCAGCCCGGGGGTGGGCTCGACGAACTGCAGATACACGTCGAAGGAGGTGACGTTGTTCACCTTCACCGCCCGGGGGGTGATCCGCTTCACCCGGGCGGCGAAGCGGCGATCGGGGAAGGCATCCACCCGCACGCTCGCCGGCTGGCCCTGACGCACCCGGCCGATGTCGCTCTCGGGCACCTTGGCTACCACCTCCAGCCCCTGGGAGAGTTCCACGATCGAGGAACTGGTGGCGCCGGCCACAGCGGCGGCGGTGGTGGTGGGGGTGACGAAGGCGCCCGGATCGGCGAAGCGCTGGGTGACCACCCCGCTGAAGGGGGCGCGCACGACAAGGTCGGCCTGTTCCACCCGGCGGGCCTCCAGCCGCTGGCGGGCGGCGTTCACGGCCGCCTGCTCCACCAGGAAGGTGCTGCGCACGGTGTTGTAGTCGCTGAGGCTGATGGCGTTCTCGCGGAAGAGCCGCTCATTGCGCTGCAGCTCGCTGCGGCTGCGCTCCAGCTGGGCCTGGGCCGAAATCAGCTGCGCCTGCAGTTCCCGCAGCCGCTCCTGCAGATCGCCGGCATCCATCCGGGCCAGGGGCTGGCCAGCCTCCACCCGGTCGCCCTCCTCCACGAACAGCTCCTCAAGGATCCCCTGGCGCTTCGGGCTCACATTTACCCGCTGTTCCGCCTCCAGTTCGGCGGCGGCATTCACCACGCCCGGCAGATCGCCGGAGCGGGCCACCACGGTGAACGGCTCAATGTCGGCCTGGATGCTGGCCCGTTGGCGGACCCACAGGCCAGCGCCACCAAGCAGCAGGCCGGCGGCCACAGCCCCAGCCCACAGCCGCCTGCGGCGCCACCAGGGGCGTCGCCGGGAGCCGGACGCTCCAGCCTGTTCCCCATCGGGCCGGGCCGCGCCGTTGGGCAGCGGCATGGGGGGGCGGTGTGGGGTGGGGCTGGCGGGGGTGCGGCTGGGAATCGGCCTGGCGATCACTGGCGCCAGTCTCGCGCCCCGTTCCGTGGAGTGCGCCGATCCCGCCGGCCCTTCGGCCGGCGGCCCCATAGATTTCAGCCATGCTCAAAGCCGGAATCGTCGGGCTGCCCAACGTGGGTAAGTCGACCCTGTTCAACGCCCTGGTGGCCAACGCCCAGGCCGAAGCCGCCAACTATCCCTTCTGCACGATCGAGCCCAATTCGGGCATCGTGTCGGTGCCGGATCCGCGCTTGCAGGAGCTCTCGGATCTGAGCGCTAGCAAGGAGATCATCCCCACCAAGGTGGAGTTCGTGGACATCGCCGGTCTGGTGAAGGGGGCCAGCCAGGGCGAGGGGCTGGGTAACAAGTTCCTGGCCAACATCCGCGAGGTCGACGCGATCGTGCACGTGGTGCGCTGTTTCGAGAACGACGACGTGATCCACGTGAGCGGTTCGGTGGGGCCGGCCCGGGATGCCGAGGTGATCAACCTGGAGCTGGGCCTGGCGGATCTGAGCCAGGTGGAGAAGCGGCGCGAGCGGCTGAAGAAGCAGCTGCGCACCAGCAAGGACGCCCAGGCCGAGGATGCCGCTCTCGAGCGCATCCAGGCCGTGCTGGAGGCCGGTGGCGCCGCCCGCAGCGTGCTGCTCAGTGATGAAGAGGCGGCGATGGTGAAACCGCTGGGACTGCTCACCGCCAAGCCGATCATCTACGCCACCAACGTGAGCGAGGACGATCTGGCCGGTGGCAACGCCTATTGCCAGGAAGTGGCGGCACTGGCCGAGAAGGAGGGCGCCGGCACCGTGCGCATTTCGGCCCAGGTGGAAGCGGAGCTGATCGAGCTGCCGGAGGAGGACCGGGCTGAATTTCTGGCGGGCCTCGGCGTGGAGGAGGGCGGCCTGCAGAGCCTGATCCGCGCCACCTACAGCCTGTTGGGCCTGCGCACCTACTTCACCACCGGCGAGAAGGAAACCCGTGCCTGGACGATCAAGGCCGGCATGACGGCCCCCCAGGCCGCCGGCGTGATCCACACCGACTTCGAGCGGGGCTTCATCCGCGCCCAGACGATCGGTACCGAGCAGCTGCTCGAGGCGGGGTCCCTCGCCGAAGCGCGCAACCGGGGCTGGCTGCGGGCGGAGGGCAAGGAGTACGTGGTTGCGGAGGGCGACGTGATGGAGTTCCTGTTCAACGTCTGAGCAGGTGCTTCAGAATCAGCCAGGAGCCTGAGCCCGAGCCGTGATGACCAGCAGCCACCCACCCGCCACCCCCGACCCTGGCGACCATCCCCACGACTTCGAGGTGCAGAAGGAACGGCACCAGCAGATCCGCAACGACCCCGACTACGACGACTGGGAGTACGGCACCGAGCCCCTGCCCCACGAGGCCTGGCTCAGCCAGCAGAAGCCTCCGGCCTGAGCCGCCTGCACAGCTGGAGACCTGGCAGGCAGAGCAGGGCGAACAGCAGCCACAGGCCGCTGCCGTGGCCCTGGTGGTCGAGGGCCAGCCCCGCCAGCGGGGGGGCCACCAGGCTGCTGATGGCGAAGCACTGGGAGAACAGGGCCATGGCCACCCCCTGGTGCTCCGCCGGCGTGAGTTCGATCACCGCTTCGGTGGCCGTGGGCAGAAAGGCCGCCAGACCCAGGGCGAGCGGCCCCTGGGCCAGGGCCACCAGCCACAGGCCCTGGGTGAACAGGGCTGAGAGCGCCAGTGTCGCCGTGCCCAGGGCGAAACAGGCCAGGCTCAGGGCCAGCCCGGTGGCCACGGGACGGCGGGCCAGCCACTGGCCCAGCGGCCACTGCAGGAGCAGCAGCAGCCCCAGCTGCAGGCCGATCAGCAGCGCCCCCAGCCCGGCCGGGATGGCCGCCCGGCGCAGGCCGCCGCGCACCAGATCGAGGGGCAGGGCGCTCTGCATCAGCGCCGGCAGGGCCGTGGCCAGCAGGGTGATCAGCAGTACCGGCAGCAGCGGCGGCAGCCACTGCCGCCAGCGGGGGCCCGCGCCGCTGCCCTTGTCACTGGAGCGGGCCGGCGGGTCGGGCAGCCGGCGCAGCAGCAGCAGCAGCACCATCGTGCTCAGGCAGAGCATGTCCAGCAGGTAGATGCCGCGCAGCTGGCCGCGGCTGGCCAGCAGGGCGCCGATCAGGGCCCCCAGGGCCACGCCGGCGGCATCGGCGCTGCGGGCCAGGGCGAAGCCCCGGGCCGAGGGGATCGGCCCGCTGCCGCTGGCGCAGCCCAGGGGCACCGCCAGCTCGATGGCGGGCCAGTACAGCCCCATGGCGATGCCCATCAGCACCTGGCCCTGGGCATAGGCCGGGAAGCTGCGGGCGGCGAACAGGTTGCTGTCGGCCGCGAGGGCCGCGAAGCAGGCCAGCAGCACCGGCACGCCGCAGTTCACCCCCCGATCGAGCAGCAGGCCGCTGAGGAAGCGGCCCAGGGTGCCCGCCAGGGCGGCGATGGCCAGGCCCAGGGTCACGCTGGAGGCGCTGAAGGCCTCCTGGTGAAACACCAGGGGTGTGAGGTAGAGCACGGCGCCGGCGCCGACCGATCCGATCAGCCGCAGGCTGGCCACCTCGCGCAGGGGCGCGGGAAACTGGAGCCACCAGGCCAGTGCCCCTGACCGGCTGCCTGCCATTCCCTGCCTTCCCGTTGCCAAACCGCCGCTTCCTGACCGCATTGGGCGCCAGTCTGCTGGTGCTGCTGCCCTGGAGCTGGTGGTGCCCGGCACGGGCTGCCGACGAACTGCTGGTGCAGATCGAGGGGCTGGAGATTCCGATCGATCTCAGGGAGCTGGAGGCCTGGAGCCGCGAGCCCGAGCAGGAGCGGGGCAGCCAGGTGGTGTGGCTCAATCTGCTCGATCCCCAGGCCCGGGAAGGCCTCAGCCGGTTGCTGCGGGCGCCCCTGCTGCTCGATCGCAGCTTCGGCCGGGAACTGCTGCAGAGCTGGACCGGCCAGCCCTTGCTGCGGGAGGCGGGCCAGTTGCTGCAGGGGGTGGACGGCGAGAACCTGGCGCCCCAGCTGCAGGCCACCCTGGAGCAGCTCTTCGACCGTCAGAGCGAGGTCTCCAGCCTTGATCTGCTGCGCGCCCTGCCCGCCGAGCGCCTGGTGCTGCGGGTGGACGGCCTGCTCGACCTGGCGGCCAGGCTGCGCGACCAGCTGCGCCATCAGGCCCTGGCGCTGGAGGCCGTGCGCCGCCAGCCCCTGCCGCTGCGCCGCTCCAGGCCCCTGTTGCCCCAGGGGCCGCTGCCGGCCAGGCCCCAGCTGCAGCTGCTGCCGGTGGTGCACCGGGCCTCCCCCCTGCCGCTCGAGCTGTGGCCGGCCCGGGGGGGCGCGGCTCAACGCCCCCTGCTGGTGCTGATGCCGGGGCTGGGGGGCAGCTCCAGCCAGCTGAGCTGGCTGGCCGCAGCCCTGGCCCAGCGCGGTTGGCCGGCGGTGGTGGTGGAGCATCCCGGCAGCGATGAAGAGGCGGTGAAGGCCGCCCTGGAAGGGGCGGCGCCCCCCCCGGGGGCCGAGTCCCTGCCGGCCCGGCTGGCCGACCTGCAGGCGGTGCTGGTGGCCCGGCGCGAGGGGCGTCTGGGGCTGGCGGGCGACTCACGGCCCAGCGATGGCGTAGTGCTGATCGGCCATTCCCTCGGCGGCCTGGCGGCCCTGATGGCCGCCGGGCTGGTGCCGGAGGCCGGCCTGGGCCAGCGCTGCGCCCAGGCCCTGGTGGCCCTGCCGCTCACCAATGTGTCGCGGCTGCTGCAGTGCCAGCTGCCCACGATCACCGGCGATGGCGCTCCGGAGGGCTGGGCGGCAGTGCCATCCGGCGCCGACGAGCTGCCGCAGCTGGAGGGTTCCCCCCTGCGCGGGGTGGTGACGTTCAACGGCTTCGGCAGCCTGCTCTGGCCCCGGCGCGGGCTGGCCGGCCTGCCGGTACCGGTGCTGATGGTGGGGGGGAGCCTCGACCTGATCACGCCGCCGGTGCCGGAGCAGCTCGGCCTGCTCGTGAGCAGCCGCCATCCCGGCAGCCGGCTGGTGCTGGTGGACGGCGCCAGTCACTTCTCGCCCGTGCGGCTCGCGGCAGAGGGGCGGCCCCTGTTCCAGCTGGGGCGGGAGCTGGTGGGGGAGGAGCCGGAGCGGGTGCAGGCCCTGTTGCTGCAGCTCACCCTGGAATTTCTGGAATCCGGCCGCCAGCCGGCCCTGCTCAGTGCCCAGCAGCGCGACCACGCCGGCGTGAGCGCCTATGTTCTCGATTCCGCCGCCGCCCGTCGCTGGCAGGGGAGTCTGGGAGCCGCCGCCGCCGCCCTGAAGCCCCTCAGAAGCGCACCCGTGGGTCGAGCAGCGCCACCAGCAGGTCCACCGTGACCGTGACCAGCACCACCAGGGCCGCCACCACCACCACGATGCCCTGCACCAGCGGGTAGTCGCGCTGGGCGATCGCCTCCTGGAGGCGGAAGGCGATCCCGGGCCAGGAGAAGGTGACCTCGATCAGCAGGGCACCGCCGATCAGGGAGGCCACGGTGATGCCGGTGATCGTGAGCACCGGCAGCAGGGCATTGGGCAGGGCGTGGCGCAGCACCACCTGGCGCTCGCCGATGCCGCGGCTGCGAGCCGCTTCTACGTAGTCGGAGGCCAGGGCCCGGCGCAGGTTGAGGCGCAGGGCATTGGTGAAGATGCCGCTGAGCAGCAGGGCCAGGGTGCAGGCGGGCAGGGTGAGGTGGCGCAGGCTGCCCATCAGGGCCTGCCAGTCGCCGCTGCCCAGGCCCTGGCGCAGGCTGTCGAGCAGGTAGAAACCGCTGCCGCTGGGGGGCACCAGGGTGGGCGGGAAGCGACCACCCACCGGCAGCCAGCCCAGCCACACGGCGAACACCAGCTGCACCAGCATCGCCGCCCAGAAGGGCGGGAGGGCGTAGGTGCCCACGCCGTAGAGCCTGCCGGCCAGGTCGATCTTTCCCTCCGGTCGGGCGATGCCGGAGAAACCCACCGCCAGCCCCACCACGGCGGCCAGCAGCAGGGCGGTGATGCCAAGCTCCAGGCTGGCCGGCAGGCTCTGGCCGATGATCCGGGCCACCGGCTCCTGGCTGTTGAGCGACTCGCCCAGGTTGCCGCGCAGCAGGTTGCCCAGAAACTGGCCGTATTGCTCCAGCAGGCTGCGGTCGAGGCCCAGCTGGCTGCGCAGGGCGGCCCGGGCGGCCTCCGGTGCCCGGGTGCCGAGCACGGCATCCACCGGGTCGCCCGGCGCCACCCGCAGCAGCAGGAACACCAGGCTGGCGATCAGCCAGAGCATCACCGGCACCAGGGCCAGGCGGGCCGCCAGGTAGCGGAACAGGGCGCGGCGGCGGCTCATGGCTGGCGCTCCAGCTCCTGCAGCAGCAGGCGGCCATTGCCGTCAAAGCGGGGGGTGGCCAGGACCACCTGGGCCCAGGCCCGGGGGGTGACCAGCCAGAGCGGCAGGTAGGGGGCCGCCCGGGCGGTGCGCCGCTCGATCTCCAGCAGCAGCTGGCGCCGCTCGCGGCCCGCCAGGCCCTCGCTGCGCAGCAGTTGCTGCTGCAGGCCGGGTTCGGTCCAGAAGCTGCCGCTGAGGGCGCTCTCCCCCTTGAGACAGCGCCCGCCCTGGGCCTCGCTGCAGCTGATCAGGGGGAACAGGTAGGCCTCCGGGTCGGGCACGGCACCGCGCCAGTCGAGCATCACGGCGGCAAAGGCACCCTCGCCCAGCTGGCGGTACACGGTGGTGGATTCCATGCCGTTGGGCTGCAGCACGATGCAGTCGTCGAGATCGCGGGCCAGCTGGGCCTGCCAGGTGAGCACCATCAGGCGGTCGGAGGGGATGTTGGAGCGGAAGGTGAGCGGCAGTTCCAGCCGCCGGCCGTCGCAGTAGCCCGCCTGGCGGAACAGCCGGCGGGCGGTTTCTGGGGCATAGGCGGGCCAGAGGTCCTCGCCGCTGGCGCTCACCGCCGGCGGCACCAGATTGCGCAGGGCTGGCCGCAGGCCCTGGCTCACCCGCTCACTGATGCGCGTGCGGTCGAGGCTGTGGGCCAGGGCCCGGCGCAGCCGGACGTCGTTGAACGGTGGCTGGTCGGTGTGCAGGGTGAGGTAGCCGATCTCCAGGGCCGGCCCCTCCCCCTGGCGCAGTCTCCCCCGCTCGGCCCGCTGCTGCAGGGCCTGCTGGTGGTCTTCGTGCAGGCCGGTGGAGAGCAGCACGTCCACTTCGCCGCTGCCCATGGCGCCGAACAGGGCGGTGGAGTTGCCCAGGCTGATCAGGTCGATGCCCCTGTTGCGGGGCCTGCTGCCCCAGTAGTCGGCGAAGGGCTCCAGCCGCTGCTGCTGGTCGCTGAAGGCGGTGAGCCGGTAGGGCCCTGTGCCCACGAAACGGTCGATCAGCGCCTTGTCGGCGTGCTCGCGGTAGGCGGTGGGCGACACCGGCGTGAGGTTGATCGTGCTGAGCAGCTCGGGCAGCACGGTGGTGGGCCGCTTCAGGCGCAGTTCCAGCTCGTGGCTGCCGCTGGCCCGCACGCCGGCGATGCGGTCGTCGAGCAGGTAGCTGAGGGTGCCGATCGCCAGGAAGCGCTCCAGGCTGAACACCATCGCCGCCGCATCGAAGGGGGTGCCGTCGTGGAAGCGCACGCCCCGGCGCAGGGGAATGCGCACAGTGAGGCCGTCGCCGCTCACCTGGGGCAGGGCGGTGGCCAGGGCGGGCTCCAGCTGGCCATCGGGCCCGAGCCGGTAGAGGGGGTCGCCGAGGGCGCTGAGCAGCTGGGTGGCGCCGAAGGTGGAGGCACGCACGGGATCGACCGAGCCCACCCGGGAGCTGGTGGCCACCACCAGTCGGTCGCTGCGGCGCTGGACCTGGCAGCCCTGCAGCGCCGGCAGAAGCAGGGTGGTGAAACCGATCAGGCCCGCGGCCAGCCTGGGGATCAGCCGCACAGACCTGAGCAAGGAAACGCGTTGGGGGGATGTTATCCGGCCGCCATTCAAGGGCGGTGGGGACGCTCCGGTCGCACCTGTTGCAGGGAAATCTCAAACACCTGGGAGCCCTGCCGGGCCAGGGGCCAGCGGCGCACCCAGCAGCGGTTGTGGCGGTCATCCACTCCGATCACCTGATAGAGCTGCTCATCAGCGACGTCCAGCCGAACGCATTCTCCCTGGATGGGGAGGTGCTGGCTGGGGCAGGGAATGGCTGTCATGCGGGGAATGGGCGGGAACGGGTTCGGTTCAGGTGCGCGAGGAGGACTGGAAGACTTGGCGGAATGGTGCAGGCCCTGCCCCAGGGCGAAGGGTTTGCTCTGATACAGAAGCTGGGGTGGGTGCGGGGATGCCCACAGGGGAGGGCGAGCCGGCGAGGGCCATTGCGGATGGGAGGACTTAAGACTTTCTTCCGACTTATTTCAGTGTGCCCCTTTCCCCGCCCCTGGCGCCAGTGCGTGGTGATTTAGCCATCTGATCACAGCCATCAGAGGGTGCGCAGGCAGGCGGCCACGCCGTTCACCGCCGGCAGTGCCTCGATCGCCGCCAGGGCGCGGCGGAAATCGGCCTCCAGCACCTCATGGGTGATCACCACGATCTCGGCCGCCTCGCTGTCGGCCTCGAACTGCACGATCGACTGGATCGACACGCCGGCCTCGCCGAAGCAGGTGCCGATCTGGCCGATCACGCCGGCCTGGTCGCTGGTACGCAGGCGCACGTAATTGCGGTGGGTGGTCTCGTTCCCGTCCACCAGGCGGCACTGGCGCCAGCTGCCCGCCGCCAGCAGGGGGTCGAGGCCCGCCCCCTCCAGCTGGTGGCAGGCCTCGCGGATGCCGGCGATGTTGAGGATGTCGGCCACAACGGCGGAGGCGGTGGGACCGGCCCCCGCCCCGGGCCCGAAGAACATCACCTGGCCCACCGGCTCACCCTCCACCAGGATGGCGTTGTTCACCCCGTTCACCCCGGCCAGGGGATGGCTGCGGGGCACCAGGGTGGGGTGCACGCGCACGTCCAGCCACTGGGTCTCTTCCCCTGAGGGGCTGCCTTCCGCTGAATCGATGCGCTGGGACACGGCCAGCAGCTTCACCACGAAGCCGAGCTTGTCGGCGTAGGCCACATCGCGGGCGTCGAGCTGGTCGATGCCCTCGGTGGGGATGGCCTCACGGGGCACCGAGCCGCCGTAGGCCAGCGAGGTGAGGATGGCGATCTTGTCGGCCGCGTCGCCGCCCTGCACATCGGCGGCCGGGTCGGCCTCGGCGTAGCCCAGCCGCTGGGCATCGGCCAGCACGGCGCCGTAATCGGCCCCCTCGGCCGCCATGCGGCTAAGGATGTAGTTGGTGGTGCCGTTGATGATGCCGCTCACCCGCTCGATGCGGTTGGCCCCGAGCGACTGCTTGAGCGGCTCGATGATCGGGATCCCCCCGCCCACGGCCGCCTCCAGCAGCACGTATACCCCGCGGGCGGCGGCGGCGGCGGCGATCTCCTCGCCGTAGCGGGCGATCACCGCCTTGTTGGCCGTGACCACCGGCTTGCCGGCGGCGATGGCGCGCAGGATCAGTGAGCGGGCCGGCTCGAGGCCGCCCATCACTTCCACCACGATGTCCACCGCCGGGTCGTCCACCACCACTTCGGGGTCGGTGACGAGCAGCGCCGGGTCGAGTTGCACGGGCCTGGGCCGGTTGAGGTCGCGCACGGCCACCCGGCGCAGGGCGAGCTTGCCCACCAGCGGATGGCGCCCCTGGGGGGTGGCCAGGATCTCGGCCACGCCCGCTCCCACCGTGCCGAGGCCGAGCAAGCCGATGCCGATGGTCATGCGCAGGGAAATCCGGTGAACGGCGATCCTAGAAATCGGCCCGCTTGGCGGTCACATCGCCAACAGATCAGGCCGCCAGCACCTTCGCCTGGCTCTGCATCATCCGCAGGATGTTGAGGAAGCCGTTGGCCCGTGAGGGGGTGAGGCTGGCCTGCAGGCCGGTGGCGGCGATGAAGCCGGGATCGATGGCGCAGACCTGCTCCGGGGTGAGCCCTTCCAGGCCCTCGATCAGCAGGGCCAGCAGTCCCTTGGTGATGGCGGCGTCGGAGTCGCCCTGCCAGTGGAGCTTGCCCTCCTGCAACTGGCCCACCACGTACACCTGCGAGACGCAGCCCTTCACCTTGAACGCGTCGTTGCGGAACTCCTCAGCCAGGGGCTCGAGCTTCTTGGCCAGCCAGAGCACGTACTCGTAGCGGCGCCTGGGGTCGGCGGTGCCGGCCAGGCGCTGCACGATCTGATCGAGGGCGGCACTGCCGGTGGCGGGGGCAGCCATTCAGCGCTGCCGGCGGCGGAGACGAAGCACGCCTGCCGCACCCAGCCCTACCCCGGTGAGACCCACCACCAGTTGGGTGCGCTGATCGAGCCAGCGCTGGGGTTGCTGGAGCCTGCGGGCCGGAGCGGTGCTCAGGGCCCCGGGATCCAGTTCCAGATAGTCGCGGTGGCCGGGGCCGGCATCCACCTGCACTTCCCAGTCGGATCCCGCCTGGCGCGGCAGTTGGAACTTCAGCTGACCCTCGCCGTTGGTCTGGCCGACCTCGATCACTTCTCCCTGGGGGGACACCACACGAACCGTGGCGCTCTGGGCCGGTTCGCCGCTGCTGAAGCGGCTCTCGAGCTGGAAGGTGTCGGACTTCAGGAGGGACAACCGCTCCAGGCTGCTCTCGATGCCGTGGGCCCTGACGGGAGCTGCCCAGGCCAGGGAGAGCAGGCCAGCGCTGGTGAGCACAGCGGCAACGCGGGGAGCGACCGGCAGACGGGGCTGACGCATGGCGACGATCTGGGCTGTGCCTGGACCTTAGCGATCCTGCCAGCGGCTCTCGCGGGATTTGCCGGCCTGCACCATGTGCACCACGCTGCTCACCATCAGGGAGAGGGCGTCGTGGGCGTCGCCGCGGGCCTGCAGTTCGGCTGCCAGCACCCGCTCGGCGGCTGTGGGGGCCTGGGCAGGCTCGGGAGCGGGCAGGTTCAAGACTGGCGCAGGGCTGCTTTCTGGGATCTTCGCAAATCCCGCCCGCCGCCGTGATCGCCGCAACGGTTGTTGACGGGCCTGGGCGCGTCAGGGCCTGGCCACCAGCTGACGCCAGCCCCGTTCGCTGATCCAGCCATCCAGGGGAACATCCCAGGGGTCGCGGGGCAGTTCGGCCACCACGCAGGCCTCCGGAAGCACGGCCAGGGCCGGCCGCCGCCGCCAGGCCGGATCCGCGCGCAGGCGGTCGTACCAGCCGCCGCCGTAGCCCAGGCGCACGCCGCGCTGATCGATGGCCAGGGCGGGGATCAGCAGCAGGGCCAGCTGGTGCGGCTCCAGGTCGCCGGCACTGGCCGGCGGCGCCGGAATGCCGCAGGCATCGGCCACCAGGGGCTGGCCCGGGCTCCAGGGGCGGTAGCACAGGCGTTCCTCCGCCACCGCCGGCAGCGCCAGGGGCAGGCCGCTGGCCTGCAGCCAGCCGCGCAGGTCGGGTTCGCCGGCCAGGGGCCAGGCCAGCCCCACAATTCCCTCCACCGGCGCGCCAGGCGAGCGGGGTTGCAGCAGGGGGTGACCCAGCCCCGGGGCACCGCGATCGAGCCACTGCTGCAGCGGGGGCAGGTGCCGGCTGCGCAGCTGGCGGAAGTGGCGGCGCAGGTCGGCCTTGCTGGGGCTGGAGGTCACCGGACTGCGGAGGTAGGGGATTGGGCGGCGGTCAGCGCTGGAACCAGCCGGTGAGGGCAGCGGCCAGGGCGTCGGCCGCGTCGTCGGGGCGGGGGGGGTGCTCCAGATCCAGCTCGCGCATCACGGCCGCCAGCACATCGTCCTTGTCGGCGTGGCCGTTGCCGGTGAGGGCCTGCTTGATCTGCATCGGCGGAAACTCGGCGATCTCCACGCCGAAGCGGGCCAGGGTCATCAGCAGCACGCCGCGGGCCTGCACCACGGCGATCGTGGTGCTGGAGCGGTAGAAGAAGAACTTCTCCACCACCGCCAGCTGGGGCCGCCAGGTGCGAACCAGCACCCTCAGGTCGCGGGCGATCTCAACCATCCGCTCCCCCTCGCTGCGACCTGGATCGGTGCGGATGATGCCGCAATCAAGCAGACGCTGGGCGCGGCTGGCCGGCTCGATCTCGATCACGCCGTAGCCCACCCGGGCCAGGCCGGGGTCGATGCCGAGGATGCGCATCAGGGGAACCCCGCCCGATCCCCCCGGCGCCCCATCAGGCCGCCAGGGCCAGCTCGAAGGCCGAGCGGTCGGCTGGTTCGCCCCGCTCGAACACCTTGCAGAACACCTTCACCACCCGATCCCCCGAGTCGATCTGCTCCAGCGGGTCCTTGCGCAGGCGGTGGCGCAGGCAGCAGGCGGCCACGCGGGCCACGTCGTCTTCCGTCACCTCGGTGCGGCCCTCGAAGGCGGCCAGGGCGCGGGCGGCGCGGTTGGTCACGATGTCGCCGCGCAGGCCGTCCACATCCAGCTCGCCGCAGATGGCGGAGATGCGGATGCGCAGGTCGTCGTCGATCTGCACTTGTGGCAGGAGTTTCTGCGCCGCGATCACTCGATCCTGGAGGGCGTCCTGGTTGGCCTGCACGGCGGTGTTGAAGCCGTCGGGGTCGTTGTCGAACGCCGTGCGCTGATCCACCACCTGCACGCGCAGCTCGGGGTCGCGCACGGTGCGCACCTCCACGCTCATGCCGAAGCGATCGAGCAGCTGGGGGCGCAGCTCGCCCTCCTCGGGGTTGCCGGAGCCGATCAGCACAAAGCGGGCCGGGTGGCGCACGCTCACCCCCTCCCGCTCCACGGTGTTCCAGCCCGAAGCCGCCGAATCCAGCAGCACGTCCACCAGGTGGTCGTCGAGCAGGTTCACCTCGTCCACATAGAGCAGGCCGCGGTTGGCCTTGGCCAGCAGGCCCGGCTCAAACGCCCGCACGCCCTCGCTGAGGGCCTTCTCGATGTCGATCGTGCCGCAGAGGCGGTCTTCGGTGGCGCCCAGGGGCAGGTCGACCATCGGCACCTGGCGCGGCTCCACCGGCAGCTGCTCGCCCTGCTCGGCCCGCTGGCGCACCTCGGCGCTCTGCAGGTCGGGGTCGGTGGGGGAGCTGTTGTAAGGGTCGCCGGCCACCACGTCGATCTCGGGCAGCAGGTCGGCCAGGGCCCGGATCGTGGTGGATTTGCCCGTGCCCCGGTCGCCCATGATCATCACGCCGCCGATGCGCGGATCGATCACGTTGAGCAGCAGGGCCAGCTTCATCTCCTCCTGGCCCACGATCGCGGTGAAGGGGTAGACCCTGCGCTGGCGGGCTGGCATCAGAGGGATGGGGCGGGCTGGTCGGCCGATTGTTTCACAGGTGCCTGAACGGGCACCGGCAGCAGGCTGAGCACCTGGGGCGGGCTGGCATCGGCCGGGTAGATCAGGCGCACGCGCACATTGCGCATGGCACCGGCAGCGAGGCTGATCGTGCCCAGGGCGGGGCTGCGGTCGCCGGCCCGCTGCACCAAGTGGAAACGCCGCCGGGCCGAGGGCCGGCCCCCGGGGCCATCGAGGCCGCTCACCTCCACCGGGCCGCGGAACATCACCGCCCGCGATGGGGTGACGTTGAAGCGCAGGCCCCCCTGGGCCTGGTCACCCTTGATCGGCGATTCCAGCGCCAGCGCCAGCCGTACCGGCTCGCTGCCGGTGTTGCGCAGGGGGATGGTGAGGTCGTACTCCACGCCGTAGTTGCCGTGGGCGGCCCAGGCGGTGCCGGGATAGAAGGCCTTGAGCTCGGCGGTCTGCACCTGGCCCGTGCCCAGGGTGCCGCGATCCAGGGAGGCAATCGGCCAGGAGATCGGCGCGGCGCCGGCGCTCAGCCATCGCTCGCCCGGCTCGGTGATCGTGGCCCGCCAGACGCTGCCCTCCTGCACGCCGCTCACCCGTGAGTAAATGATCCGGCCGCTGACGCCGCGTGGAGTGGGCTGGTGCTCCTTCGGGCTCAGCGGACCGTCCAGCAGGCGCGCCCAGCTCTCCGCTGCCGGAGGCGTTGCGTTGCCGCCGAAGGCCGCCAGGGTGGCCAGGCTCACCGGGCCGTCGCTCTCCAGGCGCAGCTGCAGGTTGCGGCCATTGAGCAGGGGGTCGAGACCCCGCACCGGCAGGGGCAGCACCAGCAGGGTGCTCGGCGTGCCGGGGGGGAGGGTCCAGCTGGCGGGGATCTCGGTGCTGTTGCTGCGCATCAGCAGTTCGGTGGCCACCCGGCTGCCCGGACCCGCCCAGGCCGGTGTGGTGCTCTCGGCCAGCAGGGGCGGCAGGGGCAGGAAGGGGGCGCCCGCCATGGCCGGATCCAGCGACTGGGAGAGGGCCGTGGAGCCCCCCAGCAGCCGCAGGGTCACGGGCCGGTCGCCGCGGGGCTGGGCCACCACCGCCAGCCAGAGGGTGGAGTCGAGGGTTTCCGGCTTGCCGGCGAACACGTGGTGACTGAACAGGTCGAAGCGGCCGTTGAGCACCACATCGAGGTGGGCCTCCGGCACCCCCCGGCCGGCGGCCGGGAAGGTGGAGAGCAGGATCCCCGGCCCGCTGATCAGCTCGGGGTTGTTGTCATTCACCAGCAGCACCCGATCGAGGCTGCCGGGCAGGGGCGCGACGGTCTGGCGGCGCAGCACGGGCGGGGCGGATGCGGGGGCAGGGGCGGCCTGGGCTGGGCCGGGGCCGGTGGCCGCCAGCAGAGCCGAGCCGGCCAGCAGCAGGGAGAGGATGGGGGCGACGCGCATCATTTCGTTCCCACCAGGGTTTTGCTGATTCCGCCAGCCATCGCCCGGATCAGTTCGCTGGAGCGGGGGTCGTTGAAGGGGCCCTTCACCATGAAGGCGGCCACGGCCCGCTGGCCGGTGGGCAGGTGAATCAGGGCCGCATCGGCGTAGGCCGTGCCGATGTCACCGGTTTTGTTGTACACGGTGATGCCTTCGCTAAGCAGTTCAGCATCGGGGTCGTTGCCGTCCTTGCCCAGGCCCTTGAGCAGGCCGGCGGGGATCAGCGTGTTGGTCTGGGATGTGGCCATGATTTCGCGAAACAGATCGCGGGCGTGGGGGCTGAGCCGTTCGCCGATGTCCACCAGGGCGATGGTGCGGGCCAGATCGCGGCTGCTGGAGGTGTTGGTGCCGTCCAGGTCGGGCAGCCAGTTGTTCAGCACCGTGGCCTGCAGGCCCTTGCCCTTGAAGCTGGCGTTCACCGACTCCTTGCCACCGAGTTGCTGGATCACCAGGTTGGTGGCGCTGTTGTCGCTCACCCGGATCATCTCGGTGGCGGCCTCATACAGAGGAAAGCGGGTGCCGATCGGCTTGCTGCCCATCCAGCCGGCGCCGCCGCCCACCAGCTCCTTGGTGAGCTGCAGGGGCTGGTTCCAGCGCAGCTTGTCCTTGTCCAGCGCGTCGAGGGCCACCAGCAGGATCGGTGTTTTGATCGAGCTGGCCGCCGGCATCGGCTGGTCTGCATTGAGCTGGGCGAAGCGGCCGTCGTCGAGCACCAGCAGGAAGCCGGTGGCCTGCAGGTCATTCTGGGCTGCCGCCAGCTGCTGCCACTGCTGGCTGAGGGCGGTGAGTTCGCTGCGCGCATCGAAGCTGCCGGCCTTGAGGCCGCGGGGGGTGGCCGCGGCGGTGCTCAGGCCGGCGCTGGCCTTGCTGCCGGGCAGCCTGATCGGCAGCAAGGCCAGGTGGGGGGCCAGCAGGCGCAGGCCCGTGCCGGTGATCACCCCCAGGCCAACCCCCATCACGATCAGGCGCAGCAACAGGCGCACCGGCTGGCCCCAGCTGCTGCGGGGCGGGCGGGCGGGTCGGCCGGTGGTCAAGGCACCAGGGGTGGAGGTGGTCCGACGCTAAAGGGTCCGGCCAGGGCCAGGCCCGGGGGCACCCTGCCTGCTGGCCCAGCGCAGCTGGCGCACCATGCCCCGCAGCAGGGCCACCTCCTCGCTGCCGGGCTGGGCCCGCTGCAACAGGGCGCGCAGCTTGGCCATGCGGGCGGCGGCGGTGTGGGGGTAGAGGAAGCCCACCTCCAGCAACAGGTCCTCGGCGTCGCGGAGCATGGCCTCCAGGGGGCCGCGGGCGCCTGGCTCCGGGGCCGCGGGCTCTGGGCCGCTGGCACGGGGGGGCTGGGGGTGTTCGGGCTGGAGAGAGGGGCTCTGGCGCAGCAGCTGCCACTGGTGCAGCACGATGGCCGCGGCCTGGGCCAGGTTGAGCGAGCCATAGCTGGCGCCGGTGTCGATGCAGAGCAGGCGTCCCGCCTGCAGCAGCTCGGCGTTGCTCAGGCCCCGGTCCTCCCGCCCGAACACCAGGGCCAGGGGGGCGGGGTCCGGGGCGGAGGACGGCTCGAGCAGCCAGGCCAGGGCCTGGGCCGGGGGCTGCAGGGTCAGGGGTTCGCCGCTGCGCCGGCCGCTGCTGGCCACTACCCGCCGGCAGTCGGCCAGGGCGGCAGCCAGGGTGGGGAACAGCCGGGCCCGATCCAGCACGGTGGCGCCATGCACGGCCATCAGGCGGGCCTCCTCGCCGCGGTGATCGCAGCGGGGGGCCACCAGCCGCAGTTCGTGCACCTGGAAGTTGGCGCAGAGCCGGGCCACGCTGCCCACGTTGCGCGGGCCGGCCGGCTCCACCAGCACCACCACCAGTCCGGGCTCCGGGCCGGGGCCCGGGGGAAGGGCGCTCACACCAGCCCGTTGAGATAGGCGAGCAGGTCGGCCATCGCCTGGGGTTCGGGCTGGAAGCGGGGCATGGGGGGCGTGCGGCCGCTCACCACCTGCTGGATCAGCTGGCGCTGGTTCTTGCGCTCGGCCACGCCATGCAGGTCGGGGCCCACCAGCCCCTGGGCGGCAATGCCATGGCAGCCGGCGCAGTTGAGCCGGAACAGCAGGGCGCCGTGCTCCACCGACCCCTGCAGGGCCAGGGTCTGGCGGGTGTAGGGGTCGGTGCGGGAGCCGGGCAGCACCAGCAGCACCACCACGATGCAGGCCACCGCCGCCGCCAGCACCAGGGCGGCGGCCAGGCCACGGGAGAGGGCTGGCGGGGCGATCGCGGCGCTGCTGGAGCTGGGGGGAACGGTCACGGGTGGAGACGAAGGCGTGGCGACTGGGCTGTGACGTGGAACAATTGTGCCTCGACCGACGTTTCGGGCCTCCCCATGATCGAACCCCTGCTCTGCGGCATTGTGCTCGGTCTGATTCCCGTGACCCTGATGGGCCTCTTCGTGGCTGCCTGGAATCAGTACCGCCGCGGCTCCCTGCTCGACGGCTGAAGCAGGAGCACGCTGGTGCTGCCGTAGCGGCGCTGATCGCGCAGGGTCCACTGGCCCGGCAGCTCTGCCAGCACAGGAATGGCTGAACTGGAGCACTCCAGCATCAGAGTGCCGTCGGGAGTGAGCCAGTTGCCGGCTGCCACCCCGGCGCAGAGCGCCGGGTAGAGCCCTGCGCCGTAGGGAGGATCGGCGTAGATCAGCTGAAAGCCCCGGGCTGCTGGTGGCTGGCTGGAGTGACTGTCTGCGCTCGGTGGCCGGCGGAGCCAGCGGCCCACGTCGGCGCAGTGGACGCTCACGCTGGCTTGGCGGGCCAGACCGGCCCGCACTGCTTCCAGGTTGGCCCGGGCCACGGCGGCATGGCGACGGTCCTGCTCCACGGCCACCACCGCTGCCGCTCCCCGTTGCAGGGCCTCGCAGGCCATCACGCCGCTGCCGCTGCACAGATCGAGCCAGCGGCAGCCGGGCAGTTCGGCCGCCAGGATGTTCATCAGCGCCAGTCTCACCCGGGAGGGGGTGGGCCGGGCGGTGTCGCCGCTGGGGCTCTGCAGGCGGCGCCCGCCGCTGAGGCGCAGGCTCACGCCGGGCTGGCCGCGCCGGCCTGCAGCCACTGCAGCCAGCGGCGCAGGATGGCTTCGCCGTGGGGGCCGGATTTTTCGGGGTGGAACTGGCAGGCACCGATCGCCCCGTGCCACACGGCGGCGGTGACCGCTGTGCCGGCGAAGTCCACCCGGGCGGCGGTGACGGCGGGATCGCTGGGCTCGGCGGCGAATGAGTGTACGAAATACACCCAGGTGGGGGGAGCGTCCAGGGGGAGCAGCGGACTGGGGTTGGCGGCGATCAGCGGCTCCCAGCCCATGTGGGGGATCGGGTGGCCCGGCCGCCGCGGCAGGGCCCTCACCGTCCCGGCCAGCAGGCCGAGGCCCGCACTGCTGCCTTCGTCGCTGGCCTCGAACAGCAGCTGCAGGCCCAGGCAGATGCCCAGCAGCGGCTTGCCCGCCGCGCACCACTGGCCGAGCAGGCGGTCGAGCCCACTGCTGCGCAGCCGCTCCATCGCCGGGTCGAAGGCCCCCACACCCGGCAGGATCAGGGCATCACAGGCGGGCAGCTCGCCCCGCACCGGCACCACACTGGCGCCGAGCCGCTCGAAGGCCCGCTGCACGGAGTGCAGGTTGCCCATGCCGTAGTCGATCAGGCCCAGCCGGGTCATGGCAGTACGCAGTGGCGCTGCCCAGGTTGCTCCAGGGCGCTGCAGGCGGGCAGCTCCAGGCCGTTGAGGGCCTCAATCAGCTGGTAGAGCCGGCCCATGCGGCGCCTGTTGAAGTGGAAGCGCAGGCAGGGCCGCAGCAGCCCCTCCTCATCGCTGGTCTCGCCGGCCACGATCACCCCCTGGTCCACCAGGTCGTCGAAGTCGCGGTTGAGCTGGCGCAGCTCGGCGTCGGGCACGGCCACGTTCAGCTGCAGTTCCACCCGGTCGCTGTGCAGTTCGGCCGCGTGGAACACCCGGTAGAAGCGGCTCACATAGGCCATGGCGGCCTCGGCGCTGTCGGCCTGGAACACCAGGGAGCGGTCCTCCGGTGAGATCAGGCCGCGGCAGGTCATCTGGCGCTGCACCTCCACCTGCCAGCTTGCCCAGAAGCGATTGCCCTCTGGCGCCAGCAGCACCACGGGCACTGGCGGGGTGCGACCGGTCTGCACCAGGGTGAGCGACTCGAACAGCTCATCGAGGGTGCCGAAGCCGCCGGGCAGCACCACCACGGCGTCGCTCTCGCGCAGGAAGAACAGCTTGCGCGTGAAGAAGTAGCGGAAGTGCAGCAGGCGCCCCTCGCATCTGCTCACGATCGGGTTGGGATGCTGCTCAAACGGCAGATCCACGTTGAGGCCGTAACTGGCGTCGCAGCCGGCGCCCACGTTGGCGGCCTCCATGATGCCGCCGCCGGCGCCGGTGATCACCTCAAAGCCTGCGGCCACGGCCGCGGCGGCCAGCTCCCTGGCCAGGGTGTAAGTGGGCTGGTCGGCGGTGGTGCGCGCCGAGCCGAAGACTGCCACCTTGCGCACCTCGCGCGAGGGGCGGAACATCGTGAGCGCCTCGTGGATGTCGGCCAAGGTGCCGTGGATGATCCGCCAGGCTTCCGGCTCGGTTTCCTGCCTGCAGATCTCGAGGAGCGACACCACGGCACGCTCGATGGTGCGCCGCTGGGGGTGGCCTTCGATGGCCTGGGCCAGGGCCTGCAGGGGACTGGTCCCGCCGCCGCTGCGGGCGATGGCGGACGGAACGGGCTGGGAGGGGAGGCTCAGAGGTACTTGCTGATGGTGCCGGAGAGGGTGGTCTTGGGCACTGCTCCCACCACGGTGTCCACCTTCTGGCCGCCCTTGAACACCATCAGGGTGGGGATGCTGCGGATGCCGTACTGGCTGGCCACGTTGGGATTTTCGTCGGTGTTCAGCTTGAACACCTTGATCTGGCCTTCGAATTCCTTGGCGATCTCATCCACGATCGGCGCCACCATGCGGCAGGGGCCGCACCAAGGGGCCCAGAAATCCACCAGCACGGGCACATCACTCTTGAGCACGTCCTGCTCGAAAGAGGCGTCGGTGACAGCGGCTGCGCTGGACATCCTTGGGGTGATCAGTGTCCGCAGAATCTAGCAACGGTTGCCTGTTTCGCCCCGTGGTGCTGGGTAACCGTTGCAGGAACCGCTGCAGGCGGGAAGACTGAAAGCCCGGGCGCGCCGGGCAGTAGGTGTGAGGAGTGTGTGAGCCGTAAAGCCCCCACCTTGTCAAGATAGACCGGGAGGCGCAGCGCGCCTGCGGCTCACTTGCCCATGCCCAGTTGCTGCGCCTTCTGGTAAACCTTGCCCTCGGTGAGAAGGGAGGGGGCCACCACCACCTCCACCTGCTGCATCTCCTTGAGGGTGCGGGCGCCGAGGGTGCCCATGGAGGTTCGGATGCAGCCCAGCAGGTTCTGGGAGCCGTCGTCGAGGGAGGCGGGGCCGCGCAGGATCTTCTCCAGGCTGCCGGTTGTGCCCACCTTGATGCGGGTGCCGCGGGGCAGCACCGGACTGGGGGTGGCCATGCCCCAGTGGAAGCCACGGCCGGGGGCCTCGGCGGCGCGGGCGATCGGTGAGCCGATCATCACGGCGTCGGCGCCGCAGGCCAGGCACTTGCAGATGTCACCGCCGGTGACGATGCCACCGTCGGCCACGATCGGCACGTAGTGGCCGCTCTCGTTGAAGTAGTCGTCGCGGGCGGCGGCGCAGTCGACCACCGAGGTGGCTTGGGGGATGCCGATGCCGAGCACGCCGCGGCTGGTGCAGGCAGCACCGGGGCCGATGCCCACCATCACGCCGGCGGCGCCGGCGCGCATCAGCTTGAGGGCCACGTCGTAGGTGACGCAATTGCCGATGATCACCGGTACGCCGAAGGTGCGGCAGAGGGTCTCGAGATCGAGGCTCTCCTGACCCTCGGGGCCGATGTGCTCGGTGCTCACCACCGTGGCCTGCACAAAGAACAGGTCGGCGCCCGCTTCAGCGATGGCCTTGCCGAACTTCAGGGCGGCCACGGGGGTGGCGCTCACCGCAGCGATGCCGCCCCGCTCCTTGATCTCAGCGATGCGCCTGCGAATCAGGTCTTCGCGCACCGGCTGGCTGTAGAGCTCCTGCATCAGCGGCACGAACTCCTCATTGCCCACCGCGGCGATGCGGTCGAGGGCCGGGTTGGGGTCGTCGTAGCGGCACTGCACTCCCTCCAGATTCAGCACCCCCAGGGCGCCCTGCTTGGTGAGCTCTACGCACATGCCCACATCCACCACGCCGTCCATGGCGCTGGCGATGATCGGGATCTCGCGGCTGATGCCGCCGAGGGTCCAGCTGCTGTCGGTGACGGCCGGATCCACCGTGCGGCCGCCAGGTACCAGGGCGATTTCGTCGATGCCGTAAGCGCGACGGACGGTACGGGAGCGACCGAGCTGGATGTCCACCGGAAACAAACGGATATTCGGAGCACCGTATCAACCAGGCCGCCGGCCCAGCGGTGCTCCGGACTGCCCTCAGCCGCGCCCTCGGAAGCTCTCCCAGCGCTGCTGGATGCTGCTGATCAGCTCCTGGCGCTGGCTGCGCTGCAGGAGTCTGGGTACCCCGAAGCGCACCGCCCAGATCACCCCCACCAGTTCCAGCAGGCCGGGGATCAGGGGCAGGCTGTCGATCGCTGCCAGCAGGGCGGAGTACACGCGCAGCACCAGCAGCAGGGCCGCGGCCGCCAGGATCAGGCTGATGGGGTTGCGGGCCTGGGCCCAGAGGGCCTGCAACTTCCCCTGGCCCAGCCAGGCCTGCACCTTGCCGAGCAGCAGCTCCCACTCGCCGCCGCCTTCGCTGCCGCCGGTGGCCTCGGTGGCGGGAACGAGGGTGGTGCTCTCCAGTTCCGGACCACTGCTGGCCGCCTTGGTGACGATCTCAACCACGTCCTCAACCACGTCACCCACGGCGTCAGCCACCTTGCTGGCCATGCTCTTGGCACTGTCGACCACCGCTTCAACTGTGCTGTCGGCTGCCGCCTGGACCACCTCCTTCAGGTTTTCCGCCGGCGCTGGCTCCGGGCTGGTGGTCGGTGCCTCCGCAACGGGTGCCGGCGCTGCTTCAGGTGCTGCTTCAGGTGCTGCTTCAGGAGCGGGCGTTTGGGAGGCGTCGGACTGGACGTCGGCCATGGCTGGGCTGGGGCGCAGCGGTGTGGACTGAGCTTAAGGGGCGTGCAAGGGGCCGCCCCCGGGAGAGCTCAGGGGTCGAGGGGCAGCAGGTTGGGGCGCTCCGGAAGGGGCTGCAAGGGCAACTGCAGGGGGAAGCGGTTCTGCTCCAGCCGCTTCACCAGTTCCTCGCCGATCTCGGCCGCCAGGCGTGGGCTGTGGGCCGGAGCGCAGCGCAGTCTCTGGGCCCCCACCGTGAGACGGCCGCTGGCCAGCTCGGCATAGCTCACCGTGCCCAGGGAGGGCTTCACCCGGCGGGGGATCGCCACATCGAGCACCGGGGCCTGCAATTGCTCGGGGGTGGCGGCCGCCCGGCGGGCGCTGCTGGCATCGACCAGTTGCACGGGGGCGGCAATCGCCACCAACACGCCACTGCCGTGGCCCTCAAAGGTGCAGGCGCGCAGCCAGCGCCGTTCCAGATCGGCCAGGTCCACGGCCACCGCGGCCACAGCGCCCGGGCTGGTGGCGTGGCCACTGGGCTGGCGGCGCACCCCGGGCTGGTGGCCGCTGCCGGCCCCCAGCACCCAGCCGGTGGCACCGGCCACCAGCACGGGCGACCCCGCCCCGAGTTGGCCCAGGCCGGGCATGGTGAGACCGATGCTGCCAGCGCCGCCGCAGCTGTAGAGCGCGGTGTGGTGGGGGCCGAGCAGGGGGCCCCAGGGGCTGGCGCAGAGGCCGGCTGCGCTGCTGAAGGCCACCACGCCGTTCTCCACAATCGCTCGCTGCAGCACCAGCCGGGCCAGGCCGATGCGGCCGAGATCCAGGTTGGTGTGCAGCTCGCGGCGGGGGTGCAGTGGGGTGGCTTCGCCGCTGGCAGCCAGGGGCAGGGCTTCCCCGCCCAGCAGGGCCTCCAGCACCCGGGCACCGCCGCTGCCGATCGGCAGCACCAATTCGCCGGGGCCGCCGCTGGCCAGGGCCGTCACTCCCCCGAGCTGCAGCTCGCGCAGGCGGATCGGCGGGTCCGTAGGACCGAGGCTGAGGTGGAGGCTGCCCTGGTCGCTGAAGCAGGCATCGGCCGCCACCACCACGTCGGTGACGGCATAGGCCTCGGCCAGCCCGAGCTCCTGCACAAGGGAGCGGTAGGCGGCGGCGGTGCGCACCCGCAAGGCGCCGCGCTCCTGGCGCTGGCGCAGCTCCAGGCTGCTGCGGGGGGGCAGGGCCTCGCGCCGCAGGCCGCTCATGGCCCGGGCCGGCGGTGGATCTGCCTTCCCGAGCCACGGTCGATACAATGGCCGGGTTGAAGGCGGTCATGCATGGCGGATCCCACGGGACCGGTCAATCCCGGCGATTCCGGCTCTGACGGCGATTTGCGGATCATCCAGACCGACCTCCGCAACGAGATGTCGCGCTCTTATCTGGAGTATGCGATGAGTGTGATCGTGGGCCGGGCCCTGCCCGATGCCCGCGATGGCCTCAAGCCGGTGCATCGCCGCATCCTCTATGCGATGTACGAGCTGGGACTCACCAGCGACCGGCCCTACAGAAAGTGCGCCCGGGTGGTGGGCGAGGTGCTGGGTAAGTTCCACCCCCACGGCGACACGGCGGTGTACGACGCCCTGGTGCGCATGGCCCAGGACTTCTCCCTGCGCATGCCCTTGATCGATGGGCACGGCAACTTCGGCTCGGTGGACAACGACCCACCGGCCGCCATGCGGTACACCGAGTCGCGGCTGCAGGCGCTCACCACCGATGCCCTGCTGGAGGACATCGAGAGCGAGACCGTTGATTTCGCTGACAACTTCGACGGCAGCCAGCAGGAACCCACGGTGCTGCCGGCGCGGATTCCCCAGCTGCTGCTCAATGGCTCCTCCGGCATCGCCGTGGGGATGGCCACCAACATCCCGCCCCACAACCTGGGCGAGCTGTTGGATGGCATGCAGGCCCTGATCGCCAACCCCGAGATCAGCGACCGGGAGCTGCAGGCCCTGATCACCGGGCCCGACTTCCCCACCGGCGGCCAGATCCTCGGCCGCAGCGGCATCCGCGAGATCTACAGCACCGGTCGCGGTTCGGTGACGATGCGCGGCGTGGCGGCGATCGAAACCCTGGAGGTGCCGGGTCGCCCCGACCGCGATGCGGTGATCATCACCGAGCTGCCGTATCAGACCAACAAGGCGGCGCTGATCGAGCGCATCGCCGAGCTGGTGAACGACAAGAAGCTGGAGGGCATCTCCGACATTCGCGACGAGTCCGACCGCGACGGCATGCGGATCGTGATCGAACTGCGCCGGGACGCCTATCCCCAGGTGGTGCTGAACAACCTGTTCAAGCTCACGCCGCTGCAGAGCAACTTCAATGCCTACATGCTGGCGCTGGTGGGCAGTGAGCCGGTGCTGCTCAACCTGCGGCGGATGCTGGAGGTGTTCCTCGACTTCCGCATCGACACGATCGAGCGGCGCACCCGCTATCTGCTGCGCAAGGCGGAGGAGCGCGATCACATCCTGCTGGGCCTGCTGATCGCCCTCGACAACCTCGACGCGATCATTGCCCTGATCCGCTCCGCCGCCGACGCGGCCACGGCCCGCGCGGGCCTGATGGAGCAGTTCGGCCTGAGCGAGCTCCAGGCCGACGCCATCCTGCAGATGCAGCTGCGCCGGCTCACCGCCCTGGAGGCCGACAAGATCCGGCTGGAGCACGAGGACCTGCTCGCCAAGATCACCGACTACCAGGACATCCTGGCCCGCAGGGAGCGGGTACTGGAGATCATCAGCGACGAGCTGGCCACGATCCGCAGCCGCTACCACTCCCCCCGCCGCACCGAGATCCTCGATGTGGAGGGCGGCCTCGATGACATCGACCTGATCGCCAACGAGCGCTCGGTGGTGCTGCTCACCGAGACCGGCTACCTCAAGCGCATGCCGGTGAGTGAGTTTGAGGCCACAAGCCGCGGCACCCGCGGCAAGGCCGGCACCCGCAGCCAGGGCGAGGAGGCCGTGAAGCTGTTCATCAGCTGCAACGACCACGACAACCTGCTGCTGTTCTCCGACCGGGGCGTGGTGTACACGGTGCCGGCCTACCGGGTGCCGGTGGGCAGCCGGGCCGCCAAGGGCACGCCGATCGTGCAGCTGCTGCCGATCCCCCGCGAGGAGCAGATCACCTCGCTGCTGGCGGTGAGCGAATTCACCGACGACGGCGTGCTGGTGATGCTCACCAGCGGCGGTTTCATCAAGCGCACCCGGCTCTCGGCCTTCGCCAACATCCGCTCCAACGGCCTGATCGCCATCGACCTCGTGGAGGGCGACGCCCTCACCTGGGTGCGCCTGGCCCTGCCGGGCGACAGCGTGCTGATCGGCTCCCGCCAGGGCATGACCATCCACTTCCGCCTCAGCGATGAGGAGTTGCGGCCCCTGGGCCGCACGGCCCGCGGCGTGCGGGCGATGAACCTGCGGGTGGGCGACCGGCTGGTGAGCATGGATGTGCTGCCGGCCGAGCTGGCCGACCGGGTGGCCTCCAGCAGTGCCGAAGCAGGCGATGACGAGAGCGACGAGCTGGACGGTGAGGACACTGCCGCCAGCGAGGGCCCCTGGGTGCTGGTGGCCACCGCCGCTGGCCTGGGCAAGCGGGTGCCGGTGGATCAGTTCCGGCTGCAGAAGCGGGCCGGCATGGGCCTGCGGGCGATCAAGTTCCGCCAGCCCGACGACGTGCTGGTGGGGCTGAAGGTGCTCGGCGCCGGCGAAGAGCTGCTGCTGGTGAGCGAGAAGGGCGTGATCGTGCGCACCCAGGCCGATGCCGTGCCCCAGCAGTCGCGGGCGGCCACCGGCGTGCGCCTGCAGAAGCTCGATGCCCGCGACCGCCTGGCCGAGGTGGTGCTGGTGCCGCCGGCCCCCGAGGAGGAGGAGGGCGCCGAGACCACTGCCGCTACCCCAGGCGAGGCGTCAGCCGATCCGGATGCCGGCTGATCTCTGGATCGCCAACACGGTGAGCGACCTGATCCAGGGGGATGTGCGCGAGCACCTGCCCCTGGAGCGCATCCCCCTTAGCGGCGATGTGCTGGGCCTGGGCACCACCACCAGCCTCGACAACGGCGAGCTCACCTTTCTGCAGCAGCCGGGCGGTGACACCACCATCTGGAAGTGCGAGGCCAGCAGTGGCGGCATCCGGGCCCTGCGCCCCGGCGATGGCAGCGGCCACTTCCCCTACGTGTGCTTCAGCGGCGATGCCACTGCCCTGCGCACCCCCCTCTCCGCCGCCGAGCTGGCCGGGCTGGGCGATCCGGCCGGCCGGCCGCTGCAGGAGCTGGTGGGGGAGGCGATCGCCCGGTTGCGCGGCGAGGGCCGGCTGGCCGAGGCGCCGATTTATGGCCTGCGGCTGCTGGCCCGCTGGCAGGGGTTGGTGATCACCGTGGCGTCCAAGCTGTGCATGGGCCAGCAGCGGCGTAACACGGCGATCGCCCGCAGCGCCGCCAGTGAGGCCACGGCGGCTCAGAGCATTTATCAGTTGTTGCAGCACTACCGGCTGGCGGCCCAAGATCCCGGCGATCCGGCCGATCCGATCCGCTATCTGGGCGCCTCGCTGCAGTGGGAGTGCTGTGGCTTTTTCGACACCGACCCCGAGCAGGGGCGGGTGACGGTGCCCCAGCGCGGTGCCCACCTGCATCTGCATGGCTGCAGCACCGACCTGCGCTACGGCGGCCACCTGCACCACGAACACCCCGGCGCGCAGCTGGCGGAGCTGGAGCGGTTGGTGCTCTATCCGCTGCAGCGGATCCTCAGCCTGGCCAGCGATCTGGGGGTGGAGGATCTGCTGTATGCCGGAGGCGCCGTCCAGTTTCGGGTGGTGAACCGCGGTGCCCTCGACGTGAGCGATGTGGGCGTGGCGGTGGTGGTGGACGACCGCTACAGCAGCCACCGCTACCTTCGCCTGCCCTGGCTGGCGGCGGGGGACGCGGAGGCCTTCACGGTGCCGCTGGAACTGACGCCCGGCCGCCACCGGCTGGAGGTGATCGCCGATCCCCAGCTCGAAATTCTCGAGCGGCCGGAGCTGCAGACCAACAACCGCCTGGCCCTGGAGGTGGAGGTGTGAGTGGGACAGCTCCCTGGGATGGGCTGGTGCTGGGATGCGGTCCGGCGGCCCTGAGCATCGCGGCCGCCCTGGGCGAGCAGGGGCTGCGGGTGGCCCTGCTCGCCCCCCACGATCCCCGCGCCCCCTGGCACAACACCTACGGCGTGTGGGGGGATGAGGTGGATGGCCTCGGCCTGGGTCACCTGCTGGAGCACCGCTGGAGCCACACGCTGAGCTACTTCGGCGCCGGCTCGACCAACCCGGCCGATCCAGCCAATCGGTCCACCCCCCATGGCCGCGACTACGGCCTATTCAGCAGGGAGGCGCTGCAGGAGCATTGGCTGGCGGCTTGCGAGCGCGGTGGCGTGGCCATCCTGCAGGGCCAGGCCAGCGGCTTCGAGCTGGAGACGGCGGCCGGCGAGGGCTGCAGCACCACGCTCACACTGCTGCGCTGCGCTGACGGCAGCAGCCAGCGCACCCGCCTGCTGGTGGATGCCACCGGCCACCAGCCGGTGTTCGTGCAGCGGCCGGATGAGGGGCCGGTGGCCGGCCAGGCGGCCTACGGGATCGTGGGGCGCTTCTCGGCGCCCCCGGTGGAGCCGGGCCAGTTCGTGCTGATGGACTACCGCAGCGACCACCTCAGCCCCGAGGAGCGCCAGGTGCCGCCCACCTTTCTGTATGCGATGGATCTGGGCGAGGGCCGCTTTTTCGTGGAGGAGACATCCCTGGCCCTGGCGCCGCCGGTGCCTCATACCATTCTGCAGGAGCGCCTGCAGCGGCGCCTGGCCCACCGGGGCGTCCGGGTGGTGCAGGTGGAGCACGAAGAGTTCTGTCTGTTTCCGATGAATCTGCCGTTGCCGGACCTGCAGCAGCCGGTGCTGGGCTTCGGCGGAGCGGCCTCGATGGTGCACCCCGCTTCGGGCTACATGGTGGGTTCCCTGCTGCGCCGGGCGCCAGCGGTGGCCGCTGCGGTCGCGGCGCAGCTGCGCTCCGATCCCCAGGCGGGCTCGACCCAGCTGGCGCGGGCGGGCTGGCAGGCCCTCTGGCCCCTGGCCCTGCGCCGCAAGCACGCCCTGTATCAATTCGGGCTGGAGAAGCTGATGCGCTTTTCCGAGCCCCAGCTTCGCGCCCATTTCGCCACCTTCTTTGCCATGCCCGCTGAGCAGTGGTACGGCTTTCTGGCCAACACCGCCAGCGTGCCCGAGCTGCTGGCGGCGATGCTGCGCCTGTTCGCCACGGCCCCCTGGAGCGTGAAGGCCGGGCTGATGGGCATGCGGGGCCGGGAGGCAGCGCTGGGGCTGCGGCTGTTCAGGCCGGCGGGGGGGTGACCTGGCTGGGCATGCTCACCCAGTCGGCGGCATTCAGGCGGGGGAAGAGGCCGTCTTCGTGCTGCAGGGCCCGCAGCCATTCCTCCGGGGGGGTGGCGTTCGTCTCGATGGCGTCGATCAGGCGCCAGAAGCGGTCGAGGTGGCGCTGGATGCGCTCGCGGGCCAGCTCGGTGGTGGTGCCGGCGCGGAGGATGAAGCTCCAGTCGGAGCTCTGGGCCAGCAGCAGCTCGCGGCCGGCCTGGGTGAGCAGATCCCGCTGGGCGGGGTTGGCCACGCCGCGGTTCACCCGCCGCACCATCGCCCGGGCCGCCCGCTGCCACTCGGGGATCACCCAGGCGTTGCTGTCGTTGAGCCAGTAGTCGTGGTAGCCGCCCTGGCCCCAGCTGCTGGGGGAGGGGGAGCACACCTGCAGGGTGTGGCGTTGCTGCAGCACCTCGCGCAGGGTGACCAGGCGCACGCCGGCGGCGGGGGCCTGCTGGAACAGGGCTGACAGAAAGCGGGGGCCCTCGAACCACCAGTGGCCGAACAGCTCGGCGTCGAAGGGGGCCACCAGCAGGGGCCGCTGCTCCATGCTGGTGGCCAACTGCTGTAACTCCCGGGCCCGACCCTGCAGGTAGGCAGCCCCATGCTCGGCCGTGCGGGCGGCGGCGGCTTCGGGCTGGTAAGGCTGCTTGTGATCAAGGGGGCAGCCCTGGGCGGTGACCCGGTGCAGCTTGAGGCCCAGGGGTCGGCGGCTGCGAATGCCCAGGTGCTGCAGCTCCTCCTCCGGCAGATCCCAGCCCATGTCGCGGTGGAATTCCCGGTACACGCCATCGCCGGGGTAGCCCTCGCGGGCGCTCCATACCGGCAGGGTGGCGTTGCCGTCGCGGCCGAAAAAGGCCACGCCGGCGGGGGAGCAGATCGGCGCGAACACGCCGTAGCGGGGGCGGGGCAGGGCGTGGAGCAGGCCGTGGCCGTCGAGCACGGAATAGCGCAGCCCCACGTCCACCAGCTGCTGGTCGAGGCCCTCGTAGTAGGCGCACTCCGGCAGCCAGATGCCCAGCGGCCGCTCTCCTAGCTGGCGCTCGTGTTCGCGCACGGCGTTCAGGAGCTGGGCCCGCACGGCCTCCGGCACCTCGCGCAGCAGGGGCAGGTAGCCGTGGGTGGCGCCGCAGGTGATCAGGTCCACCACACCCTGCTGCTGCAGCTGGCGGAAGCGGGGCACCAGCTGGCCCTCACAGGCCAGCCACTGCTGCTCCACTTGCTGCAGCTGCTGGCCGAGGTGGGCGGCGGCCTCGGCGTGCTCGGCGGGCGCCCGCTCCAGCAGCTGCTGGCGCTGCACCAGCCAGGGAAGAAAGCGGGCGTTGAGGCGGCGGTCGGCCAGTAGGCTCAGCAGGGTGGGCGAGAGCCCCAGGGTGATGCGGGCGTGCTGGCCGCTGTCGGCGGCGGCGGCCTCCAGAACGGCCAGCAGGGGCAGATAGCACTCCTGCAGGGCCTGGAAGTACCAGTCTTCCTCCAGGGAGCCGGGCTCGCTGGAGCGCACGTAGGGCAGGTGGGCGTGCAGCACCAGGGCCAGGTCACCAGCGCTGGTGAGGGGTTCGGGGCCGGGCTCAGGGGCGGGCTGGGCGGCCGCCCCTGAGCTAGGGGTGGTGGGCTGGCGAGCGACGGGTGCGACTGCTGCAGATGGCTTGCTGCGCGGGGCCTGGGGGCGGGCCATCAGCGGCCCCCGGGGCTGGGACTGTGGCGCGCCAGGTTGAGCAATCGGCCGGCTCCACTGGAATCCACTGTAAGGCCACTCCTGTATGGGCCCAGGACGGGCCGATGGCCCACCCCGCCGCTTACAATGGGGCTAACTCATAGCCATTCCGCATAAGGAGCCCAGTGATGGCCCGCGACCTCGGCCGGGTGTTGATCTTCGACACCACCTTGCGCGACGGCGAGCAGTCGCCTGGTGCCAGCCTCAACTTGGAGGAGAAGCTGGCGATCGCCCAGCAGCTGGCACGCCTGGGGGTGGACATCATTGAGGCCGGCTTCCCCTTTGCCAGCACAGGCGACTTCAACGCCGTGCACCGCATCGCCGACAGCGTGGGCACCCCCGAGGGGCCTGTGATCTGCGGCCTGGCCCGGGCGGCGGCCGGCGACATCAAGGCCTGCGCCGATGCGGTGGCCCCGGCGGCCAAACGGCGCATCCACACCTTCATCGCCACCAGCGACATCCACCTGGAGCACAAGCTGCGCAAGAGCCGCGCCGAGGTGCTGGCGATCACCGCCGAGATGGTGGACTATGCCCGGTCCCTGGTGGACGACGTGGAGTTCTCCTGCGAGGACGCCGGCCGCTCCGATCCGGAGTTCATGTATGAGGTGATCGAGGCGGCGATCAAGGCCGGCGCCACCACGATCAACATCCCCGACACGGTGGGCTACGCCACGCCGGCGGAGTTCGGTGAGCTGATCGCCGGCATCAATGCCCACGTGCCCAACATCGACCAGGCCGTGATCTCGGTGCACGGCCACAACGACCTGGGCCTGGCGGTGGCCAACTTTCTGGAGGCCGTGAAGAACGGCGCCCGCCAGCTGGAGTGCACGATCAACGGCATCGGTGAGCGGGCGGGCAACGCCTCGCTCGAGGAGCTGGTGATGGCGCTGCATGTGCGCCGCAGCTATTTCAACCCCTTCCTGGGGAGGCCGGCTGAGAGCACCGAGCCACTCACCGGTGTGCGCACCGAGGAGATCACCAAGACCTCGCGGCTGGTGAGCAACCTCACCGGCATGGCGGTACAGCCCAACAAGGCGATCGTGGGTGCCAACGCCTTCGCCCACGAATCGGGCATCCACCAGGACGGCGTGCTCAAGCACCGACTCACCTACGAGATCATCGACGCCCGCACCGTGGGCCTGGCCGACAACCGCATCTCCCTGGGCAAGCTGAGCGGCCGCAGTGCCTTCCGCGCCCGCCTGGAGGAGCTCGGCTACGAGCTCAGCCGCGACGACCTCGACGACGCCTTCGCCCGCTTCAAGGAGCTGGCCGACCGCAAGCGCGAGATCACCGACCGCGACCTGGAGGCGATCGTGAGCGAGCAGGTGCAGCAGCAGGGCGATGGCAGCTTTGCGCTCAAGAGCGTCCAGGTGAGCTGCGGCACGGGCCTGCAGCCCACCGCCACCGTGACTCTCACCGATGCCGATGGCGCCGAGCTCACCGAGGCGGCGATCGGCACCGGGCCGGTGGACGCGGTGTGTCAGGCGCTCAACCGCCTGGCCCAGGTGCCCAACGAGCTGGTGGAGTTTTCGGTGAAGAGCGTGACCGAGGGCATCGACGCCATGGGCGAGGTGACGATCCGCCTGCGCCAGAACGGCGTGCTCTATTCCGGCCACGCCGCCGACACCGACATCGTGGTGGCCGCTGCCCAGGCCTTTGTGAATGCCCTCAACCGGTTGATCGCCGGCAACCGCAGCGTGCCCCTGCACCCCCAGAAGGCTCCGCTGCCGGTGGTGGGCGACCTGCCCCTGGCCGAGCGGCCGCGCGTGTGATGGCCCAACCCACCTCCGGTCAACGGCGCTCACCCCTGGCGGCGGCCCTGCAGCTTGGGCTGCTGCTGCTGGCGGCCCTGGCGATGCTGCTGCCCCTGCTGTGGCTGGTGAGCACCTCGCTCAAGGGCCCGGCGGAGGACATCTTCACCAGTCCGCCGGCGCTGCTGCCGGCCCAGCCCAGCCTGGAGGCCTACGGCCGGCTGTTCGCCGACCAGCCGATGGGGCTCTACCTGCGCAACAGCGCCATCGTGAGCGGCCTGGCGGTGCTGGCCAACCTGTTGTTCTGCTCGCTGGCGGCCTACCCGCTGGCGCGGATGCGCTTCGCCGGCCGGGGGCTGGTGCTGGCGCTTGTGGTGGCCACGATCCTGATCCCCTTCCAGGTGGTGATGATCCCGCTCTACCTGCTGATGGTGCAGATCGGCCTGCGCAACAGCCTCTGGGCGCTGATCATTCCCCAGGCCGCCACCGCCTTCGGCATCTTCCTGCTGCGCCAGAGCTTCCTCGGCGTGCCGGTGGAGCTGGAGGAGGCGGCCCGCAGCGACGGCTGCAGTCCCCTGGGGGAGTGGTGGAACGTGATGATCCCGGCGGCCCGGGCCGACCTGATCACCCTGGCGATGTTCGTGTTCATCGGCACCTGGAGCGACTTCCTCTGGCCGCTGGTGATCCTCGATGAACCGGAGCTCTACACCCTGCCGTTGGGGCTGCAGCAGCTGGCCAGCAGCTTCTCGCTCGACTGGCGCCTGGTGGCGGCCGGCTCGGTGATCTCGATCCTGCCGGTTCTGGCCCTGTTCATCGGCCTGCAGCGCTACATCCTGCCCAGTGCCACCGGCGACGCCGTGAAGGGCTGACCTTGGCCCGCGGCGGCCCCCTGTTCAGGGAGCGGGCGGCTGGAGAGGGGCAGGAGGGGCTGGCACGGGAACCAGGGTCTCCGGCTGAGCAGGCGTGGGGCTGGAGCGCTCCCGGGGGGCGGCAGGTTCGGGGCTGGCGGGCGCGCTCCGCCGCAGCTGGGAGAGTTCAGCCCGTAGCGCCTGGTTGTCAGCGCTGAGCACATCAATCCGGGCGGAGGCCCGCTCCACCGCCTGCAGCCGCTCCACGGTGGTGCGCAGCTGCTCCTCCAAGCCGGTGGTGCGCTCCAGTGCCCGGGTGTTCTCCAGCCCCTGGATCCGGTCCTGCAGTTCCTGAATGCGGGCCCCCTGATGGCGGGCCTTGCTGAGCATCACCAGGAACAGCACGGCAAGCAGAGCACTCAGGCCAACCTGGAGCCAGGCCACCCATTCAGGCAGCTGGGGCAGGGAACCGGAGCCGGCTCCCGACCCGGAGGATTTCGGAGCCATGGCAAGGGGATCCATCGCGGGTGCGGCCACAGGGCTCATCCTGCCCGATCTCTTCCCGACTGGCAGGGCGTGGGTGAGGTTCCCTCAAGGAGACCCTGCGAATTCCCACCACCACTGCGAGCATCAAGGGCACTAACCCCGATGCTGTCGCTGCTCCCGCAGCAGTTGGCAGATGGGCGAAATGGAATGTCCGACAGTCAGTCGGTCACAAGCTACGCAGATCGCCCGACAAACGCTCGCTTTGGAAGCAAGACACCGCCTGGCCAAGCCCCTCGGCCAGGGGAATGCGGGCCCGCCAGCCCAGCCCAGCCAGCCGGCTCACGTCCAGCTGCTTCTTGGGGGTGCCATCCGGCTTGCTGCTGTCCCAGTGGACCTCGCCCTGGAAGCCGGTGGCGGCGGCCACTGCCTCGGCGAGCTGGCGGATGGTGAGGTCCACCCCCGTGCCCACGTTGAGAAAGGCCAGCGGGGCGCCTTGGTCGTCGCAGGGGGCAGCTGCTGCACCCGGATCCCAGTGCTCCAGAGCGAACACACAGGCCTCGCCAAGGTCGTCGGCGTGCAGGAATTCGCGCAGCGGTGTGCCCGTGCCCCAGCAGCTCACGCTGGCGGCGCCGCTGTCCGCCGCCTCCTGGAAGCGGCGGATCAGGGCCGGCAGCACGTGGCTGTTCTGCGGGTGGTAGTTGTCGCCCGGGCCGTAGAGGTTGGTGGGCATCAGGCTGATGGCATCAAAGCCGTGCTGCAGGCGCAGGGACTGGCAGAGCTTGATGCCACTGATCTTGGCCAGGGCATACCACGCATTCGTGGGCTCGAGGGCTCCGGTGAGCAGGGACTCCTCCCGGATCGGCTGGGCGGCGAACTTGGGATAGATGCAGCTGCTGCCCAGGAACAGCAGCCGGCGCACGCCGCTGCGCCAGGCCGCCTCGATCACATGGTTCTGGATCTTGAGATTGTCGAGCAGGAAATCGGCCGGATAGCTGTTGTTGGCCTGGATTCCACCCACCTTGGCCGCCGCCAGGGCCACCACCGTGGGTTGATGTTCGGCGAACCAGCGCTGCACAGCAGGACCATCGAGAAGATCAAGCTCGGCGCGCGCTGCCGTCAAGATCTGACCGTAGCCACCACGCTGGAGGGCCCGGCAGATGGCGCTGCCGGCCATGCCGCCGTGGCCGGCCACGTAGATGCGGTCCGAGGTGCTGATCAGCTTGTTCATCAACCCTGGGATGCGCGGGCCTGCTCCACCGCCAGGGGGTTGGTGGGCGGGTTCTCCATCGAGCCCACCACCTTGAAGCCCTTCAGGCGCAGCAGTGCTTCCTTGCGGGCTTCCTCCTTGTCGTGTTCCACCATCTCCGCCACCAGCTGCTCCAGGGTGGTGGTGGGCTGCCAGCCCAGTCTGGCGTGGGCCTTGCTCGGATCCCCCAACAGGGTTTCCACCTCGGCCGGGCGGAAGTAGCGGGGATCAATGCGCACCACCACTTCGCCCGTGCTGCGCCGGCCCGTCTCGCTCACCCCCGAGCCCTCCCACTGGATCGCACCCCAGCCCAGCTCAGCGGCGGTGAGCTCGATGAAGCGCCGCACGCTCTCCTGCCGGCCGGTGGCGATCACAAAGTCCTCCGGCGGACCCTCCTGCTGCAGCATCCGCCACTGCATCTCCACGTAATCGCGAGCGTGGCCCCAGTCGCGCAGGGAATCGAGATTGCCCATGTAGAGGCACTCGTCCAGGCCCGCATCGATCCGGGCCAGGCCCCGGGTGATCTTGCGGGTCACGAACGTTTCCCCCCGCCGCGGGCTTTCGTGGTTGAAAAGGATGCCGTTGCAGGCATACATGCCGTAGGCCTCGCGGTAGTTCACCGTGATCCAGTAGGCATAGAGCTTGGCCACCCCGTAGGGGCTGCGGGGGTAGAACGGCGTGCTCTCCTTCTGGGGGATCTCCTGCACCAGGCCATAGAGCTCGCTCGTGCTGGCCTGGTAGATCCTCGTTTTGCTGGTGAGCCCCAGCATCCGCACCGCCTCCAGGATGCGCAGGGTGCCGAGGGCGTCGCTGTTGGCCGTGTATTCCGGCGCCTCGAAGCTCACGGCCACGTGGCTCTGGGCACCCAGGTTGTAGATCTCATCCGGCTGCACCTGCTGGATGATCCGGATCAGGTTGGTGCTGTCCGTCAGGTCGCCGTAGTGGAGGGTGAGGCTGGGATTGCTCTCGTGGGGATCCTGGTAGAGATGGTCGATCCGCGTGGTGTTGAAGCTGCTCGCCCGCCGCTTGATGCCATGCACCGCATAGCCCTTGTCCAGCAGCAGTTCAGCTAGGTAGGAACCATCTTGGCCGGTGATGCCGGTGATCAGGGCTGTCTTCGCAGAAGTCATGCTGATGGGGGATAGTCGCTGCGGTGCCCGGCGTCTATCAGGTTACGCACACGAACGACCTAAGCATGCTCGATCGAATGCAGGGCCCGGGATCCCGGGCGCTGCTGCCACACTGAACCGTGCGCCATCCAGTTGCCGTGCAGGCCTCCAGCGTCAACCCCTGTGCCGCCATCGTCAACCGCATGGACCGCCAGCGCTGTCGTGTCGAGGCAGCCCGCCAGCTGCAGCACGACTGGGTGAGTCGTCTGGCCTTCGGGCCGGAGCGGGGCATGGCCCGTCTGGTGCAGCTCTGGACCGGAATCTTTGCGGTGAGCTGGCGCCAGCTGCCGCACCCTGCCCTGCTGCGGGGCCAGCTGGCCACGATCGAAGCCCGGCTCACGGGCAGCTACGGCCAGTTGCTCACCGCCATGCTGCTCGACCCGGCGCTGCAGATCTCCCTGAACGGCCCCAGCAACCACCGCATCCGACCCAACGAGAACCTGGCCCGGGAGTTGCTGGAACTCTTCAGCCTGGGGGAGGGCAACTACAGGGAAGCTGACGTGCGCGAGGCGGCCCGTGCCCTGAGCGGCTACCAGCTGTCGGAGGAGGGACGCATGGTGCTCAATCCCCGTCGCCATGACGCCGGCATAAAGACAATCCTGGGTCGCAGCGCCCCCTTCGATGCGGCCAGCCTGGCGGCCTGGCTGGCGGCCCAGCCCGCCACCGCCCGCCACATCTGCGGCCGCCTCTGGCGCGGCCTGGTGGGGCCGCTGCCGCCACCGGCCCGGCTCCAGGCCCTGGCCGACGAGTGGCGGCGTCAGCGGCTCTCGCTGCCCTGGTTGATGCAGGCCCTGCAGGATGCGCCGGAAGCCAGGGCCGCCCGGGGGAAGCGGCTGGAGGATCCGATCCTGGTGGTGAGCCGCAGCCTGGCCCTGCTGGGCAGCCGTCATCCCGACGCCCTGCAGATCGCCCGCAGCGAACTTGCCCGCATGGGCCAGCCGGTGCTCGAGCCCCCCTCGGTTAAGGGCTGGCCAGTGAATGAGGAGTGGATCAATCTGCGCTGGCTGCAGGCCCGGCGCCGCGGTCTGGCTGCCCTGCTGGCCGATGAGGAGGTGTGGGCCTCGGCGGCCCTGCCCCCCCAGCTGCTGCCCACGCTCACGCCGATCCCGCCCCTGGAGATCAACCTGCCGGCCCCGGGGAACCGGGCCCAGCTCGCCCAGCTGTTCGCCGATCCCGTGTGGCAACTGGTATGAAGCGCCGCTCCCTCCTCCAGCTGCTGGCCGCCGCTGCCCTGGCGCCACCCGTCCTCGCCCAGCAGGCCCGGCAGCCACGCCCCGAGCGGGTGCTGCTGCTGCTGGAGCTGCGCGGCGGCAACGACGGCCTGAACACCGTGGTGCCCTGGCGGGATCCCCTCTATCGCCAGGCCCGCTCACGCCTGGCTCTCAACGATGCATTGCCGCTCAGCGAGGGACTGGGTCTGCACCCTGCCCTGGCCCCGCTTGAGCCCATCTGGCGGCAGGGCCGGCTCAGTTTTGCCCTCGGGGTGGGCTGGCCCGTGCCCAACCGCAGCCATTTCAAGGCGATGGATCAGTGGTCAGCGGGCCTAGCAAGCGGTGAGGGCCCCGGCTGGCTGGCCGCCGCCCTGGATCAGCGCGGCGCCGCCGGCCCCCTGCTGGCCCTCGGCCCCACCGGCTCCACCAGCCTGGAGGGGGGGCGGGCCCTGGCGCTCCAGCTCGCCGCCGACAACCTGCGCAACCCCAGCCCCTGGCTGCTCGACCCCAGCCTGGCGTCAGGCAACCCGGTGCTGCGGCGGATGCTCGAGCTGGAGAGCGCCGGGGCTCGCGAGCTGGCTCGGCTGCAGCAGGGTCTGCAACCCCTGCCGGCAGGCCTCAAGCCACCGGCGGGCTCCCTCGGCCAGCAGATGGCTCTGGCCCTGCGGCTGCTGGCATCCCCCCAGTGCCCACCGGTGCTGGCCCTCTCCCATGGGGGCTACGACACCCACGCCAACCAGGGGCCGCGCCACCAGCGCCAGCTCAGCCAGCTGGCGGAGGCGCTGCAGTTGCTCGATGCCGGCCTGGCCCAGCTGCGCCCCCGGCCCCAGGTGCTGCTGCTGGCCGTGAGTGAATTCGGCCGCCGCCTGCAGGAGAACGCCTCCGGCGGCACCGACCATGGCAGCGCCTCGGTGGCGATTCTCTACGGCGATCCTGTGGGCCGCCAGCTGCCCCACCCCTGGCTGGGCCGCTACCCCAGCCTCATCCAGCTCGACAGCCGCGGTGATCTGATCGCCGGCCTCGCGCCGGATGCGCTCTACCGCCAGGTGCTGCAGAGTCTGTGGACCTGATCGCTCCTGCGGATTTCCCTCGGTGTTCACGCTTTCCGCTGCCATCACCCTGGCCGTGCTGGTGGCCGCCATCGCCTGTTTCGTGGGTGGCTGGCTGGCGCCGGAGTTCGTGGCCCTCAGCGCCGCCGGCCTGCTCATCGCCGGCGGCGTGCTCTCCCCCGGCCAGGCGCTGGCCGGCTTCGGCAGCCCGGCCCTGATCACCCTGATGGGCATGTTCGTGCTGGCCGAGGGCCTGCTGCACAGCGGTGCTCTCGACCGGCTGCGGGAGCTGCTGGCCTCGCCGCGCATCCGCACGCCCCAGCAGCTCACCGCCCTGCTGGTGGGGGTGGTGGCGCCGCTCTCGGGGGTGATCCCCAACACGCCGATCGTGGCCATCCTGCTGCCGGTGCTGCAGAGCTGGTGCCGGCGGCGCGGCATCAGCCCCTCGCGGGTGCTGATCCCCCTCTCCTTCGCCACGATCACCGGCGGCACCCTCACCCTGATCGGCACCTCCTCCAACCTGCTGGCCAGTGAGGTGTCGGCCAAGCTGGGCTACGGCGAGTTCCAGCTGTTCTCCTTCACGGCCGTGGGCATCCCGGTGTGGCTGCTCGGTGGGGCCTACCTGTTGCTGGCCTCCCGCTGGCTGCCCCAGCGCGGCCACGACCTCGACACCGCCTTTCTGGATCTCTCCCGCCAGGGCTACCTCACCGAGGTGGTGCTGCCGGAGGGCTCGCCTCTCTGCGAGCGCACCCTGCACGCCAGCCGGCTGCAGCGGCGCTTTGATGTGGACGTGCTGGCGGTGCACCGCGGTGGCCAGAAGCTGCAGCCGCCCCTGGCCGAGCTGCGCCTGCACCAGGGCGACCGGCTGCTGCTGCGCTGCAGCCGCCAGGAGCTGTTGCGCCTCCAGCAGGACCGGATGGTGACCCTGGCCGGCACCCTGCTGGAGGAGTTGCCAGCCAGCGGGATCCGCCACGCCGAGGTGCTGCTGCCCGCCGGGTCCCAGCTCACCGGCACCAGCCTGCGCGAGCTGCGCTTCCGCCAGCGCTTCAACGCCACCGTGCTGGCCGTGAAGCGCGCCAACACCACCCTGCAGGACCGGCTCGGCCAGCTGGTGCTGCGCGAGGGCGACCTGCTGCTGCTGCAGGCGCCCCTCGATGCCATCCGCGGCCTGCAGCAGAACAGTGAGCTGGTGGTGCTCGACGAGCTCGACAGCGATCTGCCCAGCACCCATCGCAAGGGCCTGGCACTGGTCACCATGGCGGCCGTGCTGCTGCTCTCCGGCCTGCAGCTGATCCCGCTGGTGGCGGCGGTGCTGCTGGGAGTGGCGGTGCTGGTGCTGGGCAACTGCCTGGATGCCAGCACCGCCCTGCGGGCGATCCGCTGGGATGTGTTCCTGCTGCTGGGCGGCCTGTTCAGCCTCAGCGCCGCCCTGCAGCAGAGCGGCCTGGCCCAGCTGGCCGCCGACGCCCTGCTCGGTTGGCTGCAGGGCTGGCCGGTGCTGGCGGCCCTGACCGCCGTGTACGTGATCACTCTTCTGGGCACCGAACTGCTCAGCAACGGCGCCACCGTGGTGCTGCTGCTGCCGGTGGTGGCCAAGCTGGCGGTGGGCCTGGGCCAGCCGCCGCTGCTGTTCATCTACGCGGTGGTGTTCGCCGCCAGCCAGAGTTTCCTCTCGCCGATCGGCTATCAGACCAACCTGATGGTGTATGCCCCCGGCAACTACCGCTTCCTCGACTTTCTGCGCTTCGGCTGGCCCCTCTCCCTGCTCTACGCCGTGGTGATTCCCTGGCTGCTGCTGGTGCTCAGTCCGCTGCTGCTGGGCCATGCCAACCTCCCCCCAGCTCCCCTCTCCCCATGACGGTTCTGGTCACCGGCGGCGCCGGCTACATCGGCAGCCACACGGTGCGGGCCCTGCAGCAGGCCGGCGAGGCCGTGCTGGTGCTCGACAACCTGGTGTATGGCCACCGCGCCATCGCCGAAGACGTGCTGGCGGTGCCGCTGGTGGTGGGCCAACTGGGTGACCGCGCCCTGCTCGATGCCCTGCTGCGCGGGGACCATCCCCAGCTGCCCGCCGGACCGGTGCAGGCCGTGCTGCACTTCGCCGCCTACGCCTACGTGGGCGAGAGCGTGAGCGAGCCGGCCAAGTACTACCGCAACAACCTGGGCGACACCCTGGTGCTGCTGGAGGCCCTGCGGCAGGAGAGCCAGCGGCGCGGCACGGCGATTCCGCTGGTGTTCAGCTCCACCTGCGCCACCTACGGCATCCCCTCTGCCGAGCACATCCCCATCCGCGAGAGCACCCCCCAGCAGCCGATCAACCCCTACGGCCGCAGCAAGTGGATGGTGGAGCAGCTGCTGGCCGACTTCGGCGCCGCCTACGGCCAGCCCAGCGTGATCTTCCGCTACTTCAACGCCGCCGGCGCCGACCCCGCCGGTGACATCGGCGAGAACCACGACCCGGAAACCCACCTGATCCCGCTGGTGCTGGAGGCCCTGGCCGGCCGGCGGTCCTCGATCCAGGTGTATGGCCGCGACTATCTCACCGCCGATGGCACCTGCATCCGCGACTACATCCACGTGAGCGACCTGGCCGCCGCCCACGTGCTCGGCCTGGAGCGGCTGCGCAGCAACCCCGGCCAGTGGATCTACAACCTGGGCACCGGCAGCGGCTACTCGGTGCAGCAGGTGATCGAGGCGGCTCGCAGCGTCACCGGCCGGGAGCTCACGGTGGTGGATGCCCCCCGCCGCCCCGGCGACCCGGCCGAGCTGGTGGCCGATGCCGCCCTGGCGCGCACGGAGCTGGGCTGGGGCCCCCAGCGCTCCGAGCTGGCCACGATCCTGGCCGATGCCTGGCGCTGGCACCAGCGCAACTGGGCCAGCGCCTAACGCCCGGCCAGCCGCGCCGCCCCGGCCACCAGCTGGCGCTCGGTGGCGCTGTACACCGCCTGGGCCTCGGCGGCGCTGCGGCCGATGCAGGTCATGCCCAGCTTGCCGAACTCCGAGAGGCAGCCCAGCAGGTGGAACACGCTGCCGCGCAGCTGGGCCGGATCGAAGTGCAGGCCAGCCTCGGCCACGATGTCGATCAGGTCCACCGGCAGCAGGCCGCGCAGGCCTTGATGCTGCAGGGTGTCGGTTGCGCGGTAGTAGAGGGGCGTGCCGGTGGGGGCGCGGTAGAGGCCGTCCTCGCCGTCGCTGGCGCCGCCGGTGATCGCCGCCAGGGCGATGAACGGGTGGGTGGTGCCCCCCTGGCGCAGGTTCACCTCGATCGCCTGCAGGTCCCAGCGGTCGCCGAAGCGGCGGGCGATGAAGTCCACCGCGAAGCGCTCCAGGGCCCCGGCGGCGGCCAGGGCCTCGCCCACCGCGCGGCCATGGCGGAGCAGCTCGGCCCGATAGGCCCCGGCGGCGGGAAAGCTGCAGCCCTGGTAGGTCTGCCCGTCCGGCCCGCCCAGCACCTGCTCGTGGCTGGAGAGCAGTTCCACCGTGCCCGGCCCGGCGGCGCCGGGGTGGATCGTGCCCTGCACACTCGGCGAGCTGAGCGCCTCTCCCCCCTCCAGCCAGGCCTCCGCCAGCGCCCCCTGCTCGGCCACCAGCTCCCGCCAGCGCGGCGCCGGCATCGGCAGTTGCTCCAGGGCCTGGCGCAGCAGCCGGCGCCTTTCAGCAGCCCCGTGCTCCGCCAGCTGCAGCGGCGCCAGCGCCAAGCGGGCATTGCCCTCACCGCTGAAGCCCTCGTTCAGCTTCACCCCCAGCTGTTGCAGCTGGGGGTGGGTCTCCCACAGCTCGGCACAGGCCTCGGCCAGGTCGTCCAGGCTGTGCACCAGGGGGCTGCCGGGGGGATGGGGCACGCCGCAGCGCGCGAACAGCTCGCGGCTGCCCGCCTTGCTCCCCCAGTGGGCCAGGGCCGGGTCGCAGCCCAGCAGCGGCACCTGCAGCCGTTCGCTCAGCTGCCGTTCCAGGTCGCTCACCACAAAGCAGCTGATGAAGCTGCGGCCCGGGCGCAGCAGTTCGCCGATCCGGCTGAGCAGGGCCGGACGCTCCAGCAGCTTGGCGGTGAGCGGCCGGTCGGAGGCGTCGTCGGTGTCGAACAGGTGCAGGCGGCGGCGGGCGTGGGAGGTGGGCACGCCCGGCAGCAGCTCCAGCACCGCATCCACCACCAGTTCGCCGAGGGGTTTGCTACTGGCGTACACCATGCGCACGCCGGGGTGACGCAGGCGCACCAGCGAGAACAGCTGGCGCTCCTCGTAGTGGTGGGCGCCGGTCACCAGTTCCATCTGGCTGCGCTCCAGCGACAGCGAGGGCACCAGCAGCACGTCCACATCCGCCGGCGCCTCGGCGTTCAGCCGCCCCCAGTGCGGCTGTAGCTGGCGCTGCAGGCTGGCAAAGCTCAGCTGGCCCATGCTGGTCAGGCGCTGAAGGCCTTGCGGGCCGGGATCGGGTAGGGGATGCGGCGGTGGCGCATCCGCTTCCACACCCGCACGAAGGCGCGCACCAGCAGCTCCAGTTCTCCGCGGCTGAGGCCGCTGCCCGCCAGCTGGCCGTCCCGCTGGCGGGCCTCGAGGATGCGGCGCACCATCTGGCGGGCCTCCTCCTCGCTCGTGCCCGGTGGCAGGGAGCGCAGGGCCGCCTCGCAGCCGTCGGCCAGCATCAGGATCGCCGTTTCCGGGCTGCGCGGCGCCGGCCCGCGGTAGCGGAAGCGCTCCTCGGCCACGGCCGGGTTGCGCTCCCGGGCCTGGTGCAGGAAGTAGCCCATCTTCAATGTGCCCTGGTGCTCGGGGATGAAGTCGGCCAGGGGGCGGGGCAGGCGGTAGCGGCGCGCCAGGCGCAGACCCTCATCCACATGGGCCTGCAGGATCGCGGCGCTGGCGTCGGGGTCGTCGAGGCTGTCGTGGGGGTTGTGGTCGCCCTCCTGGTTCTCGATGAACCACTGGGGGCCGTGCAGTTTGCCCACGTCGTGATAGAGCGCGCCGGTGCGCACCAGGTCCACGTCCGCCCCCAGACAGCGGGCCCCTTCCTCGGCCAGGCCGGCGATCATCAGGGTGTGCTCAAAGGTGCCCGGCGCTTCGCAGGAGAGCCGCCGCAACAGGGGCCGCTCCAGGTCAGCCAGTTCCAGCAGCCGTGCCTTGGTCACCAGCCCGAAGGAGGTTTCCACCAGCGGCGCCAGCAGCAGCCCCAGCATCATCAGGCCGGCCAGCATCAGCCCCTCGCCGAGCAGGTCGAGCTGCCCCGGCAGCCCCCGCCCCTGCAGCAGCAGCCACTGCAGCAGCACCGCCCCCGCCGGCAGCAGCACCGCCAGCTGCAGCAGGCCGGCCCGGCTGCGCTGCCGGTCGGCGGCCATCGCCGCCACCGCCCCGGTGGCCACCGCCAGCAGCAGCCGGGTGCCCACCGCCCCGGTGAGCGGCACCGGCCAGAGCAGGCTGGCGGCCGCCAGCCAGGCCAGGCCGCAGCTGGTGCCCAGTCCCTGGGCCAGCAGCAGGGCCGCCGGCACCAGCAGCAGCAGCGGGCTGGCCAGCGGGCCCAGCCACAGCGTCACCCCCGGCACGATCAACAGAGTGGCCAGGGCCAGCAGCGCCTGGCGGGGCTCCAGGCTCGGCCGCCAGCGGCGCAGCAGCAGGATCAGCACGGCGCTCACCGCCAGGGCCTCCAGGAAGTGGCCCAGCCAGGCCAATGGCGTGGGCCGGCGGTTCACCAGGCCGAAGTAATCGAGCACGTCGAAGGCCTGGGCGCTGATCGGCTCCCCCTGGCGCACCACCAGGTCGTCCTGCTTCACGCTGATGGTGGGCACGCCCTGCTGGTTGATCAGGGCCTCGATCCGCCGCTGGCTCAGGGCGGGGTCGCTGCGCAGGTTCGACTGCCCCTGCAGGGCGTGCACCAGCAGTCGGGCCCCCAGCTCCCGCCCCGGCTCCTCCTGGGTCTCCAGCTGCAGCGTCGCCGCCTGCAGCAGCTGGCCCTCGGCCACGCCGGCCGCCAACCCCTGGCTGAGCATGCGCAGCTGGGCCTGGCGCACCTCCCGCTCCCAGGCCATCCGCTGGTCCGCTGAGAGCTGCCGCAGCCAGGCCCGCTCGCTCAGGCTCAGCTGCACCGGCTTCACCAGCGAGTCGGCCGTGTCGGCCTGCACCTCGATCAGCGCCAGGGCCCCATCGAGACGCTGGCGCAGCAGCCCGCTCGCCTGCTCGTCCACCACCTGCACCGTGGTGCGGGGCAGCATCTGTTCCCGGCGCTGCTCCAGGGCAGTGCTGTCCAGCACCCGCGCGTCCCGGGGTGCCCGCACCGTGAACGGCGCCACCATGCCGGCCCGCAGGTTCGGCTCCACCAGCCAGGGCCAGCTGGCCAGCAGGGCCACCATGGCGCACACCAGCAGCACCGCCAGGGTGTCCTGCGGGCGCCACCAGGCCAGGCTCTGCCGGGGGCGCTCCACCCGCAGCAGGTGCCGCCACTGGGTTCGCAGCCAACGCCACCGCATCGCGCAACGCTAGCCCGCCTGGGCAGAGGGCAAGCTGGAGGTCAGTCCCATCTCACCTGCATGGCCCTCCGCCTCGACGGCAAGCAGCTCGCCGCCGCGATCGAACGGCGCCTGCACGACACCATCGCCCAGCAGCTGCCGGCGATCGGTCGCCCCCCGGGCCTGGCCGTGCTGCGCGTCGGCGACGATCCCGCCAGCGGAGTGTATGTGGCCAACAAGGAGAAGGCCTGCGCTCGGGTGGGCATCACCAGCCTGGGGGCCCACCTGCCCGCCGCCACCCCGGCAGCCGAGGTGCTGGCGGCGGTGCAGCGCCTCAACGCCGACCCCACCTGTGACGGCATCCTGCTGCAGCTGCCCCTGCCCGCCGGTCTCAATGAGGGGCCGCTGCTGCTGGCGATCGATCCGGAGAAGGACGCCGACGGCCTGCACACCCTCAACCTGGGCCGGCTGCTCAAGGGGGAGCCCGGCCCGCGCAGCTGCACCCCCGCCGGCGTGATGGCCCTGCTGGCTGCGGCCGATATCGAACTGGCCGGCAAGCGGGCGGTGGTGGTGGGCCGCAGCATCCTGGTGGGGCAGCCGATGGCCCTGATGCTGCAGGCCGCCAACGCCACCGTGAGCGTGGCCCACTCGCGCACCGCCGATCTGGCTGCCCTCACCCGTCAGGCCGACGTGCTGGTGGTGGCAGCAGGCAGGCCCTGCATGATCGGCGCCGAGCACGTGCAGCCGGGCGCCGTGGTGGTGGATGTGGGGATCCATCGGACAGAAGGCGGTCTCTGCGGCGATGTGCGTTTTGAGGAGGTGGAGCCGATCGCCAGCGCCATCAGCCCGGTGCCCGGGGGCGTGGGCCCGATGACCGTGACCATGCTGATGGTGAACACGGTGGTGGCCTGGTGCCGCCGCCGTGGCGTGGCCCATGGCCTTGACGATCTGGTGGTGTGAGAGTGCCCCTGCCGACCCGCCTGAGAGAATCCCCGCCAGCAATGGCCCCAGGCCCAGCCCCCATGACCGCGGCGGTGACCAGTACAGACAGCGCCTCCGCGGGCGCGCCGGCCAGCTTTGACTTCGCCGCCTACCTGGAGGCCGCCCGGCAGCAGGTGGAGGCGGCCCTGGATGGCTCCCTCGGCCCGGAGCGGCCCGAATCCCTGCGCGAGGCGATGCGCTATTCGCTGCTGGCAGGCGGCAAGCGGCTGCGGCCGATCCTCTGTCTGGCGGCCTGTGAGCTGGCTGGTGGCAGCCGTGAGCAGGCGATGCCCACTGCGGTGGCGCTGGAGATGGTGCACACCATGTCGCTGATCCACGACGATCTTCCGGCGATGGACAACGACGACCTGCGCCGCGGCCGGCCCACCAACCACAAGGTGTATGGCGAGGCCAACGCCATCCTGGCCGGCGATGCCCTGCTCACCCGCGCCTTCGAGATGGTGGCGCTGCGCAGCCCGGGCGTGGCGGCCGAGCGGCTGCTGGCGGTGGTGGCCGAGCTGAGTCTGGCCTCCGGTGCCCCGGGCCTGGTGGGCGGCCAGGTGGTGGATCTGGAGTGCGAGGGCAAGGACGTGGACCTCGACACCCTCGAGTACATCCACCTGCACAAGACCGGTGCCCTGCTGCGGGCCTGCGTGCTCAGCGGTGCCCTGATCGCCGGTGCTTCGGAGGCCCTGCTGGAGGCCCTGCGCGTCTATGCCCGGGGCATCGGTCTGGCCTTCCAGATCATCGACGACATCCTCGACGTGACTGCCAGCAGCGAGGTGCTCGGCAAGACCGCCGGCAAGGACCTCACCGCCGACAAGACCACCTATCCCAAGCTGATGGGGCTGGAGGAATCGCGCCAGCGGGCGGAGGCCCTGGTGGCCGAGGCCAAGGCGGCCCTGGCCCCCTACGCCTGGGGGGAGGATGGGGGCCTGCGGGCGGCGCCGCTCCTGGCCCTGGCCGATTACATCACCAGTCGCGATCGATGAGCACCCTGGCTTCGCCCGATTCCGGGCATCTGTTGCTGATGATCCGCGACCTGTTCGACAACGCCGCCCTGTGGTGGGGACTGTCCGCCTGCGGCGTGGCCCAGCTCTCCAAGCTGCTGGTGGAGCTGGTGGCGGAGGGCCGCTGGAATCCGCGGGTGCTGCTGGAAACCGGGGGGATGCCCTCCAGTCACTCAGCCCTGATGACCGGCACCGCCGCGGGCCTGGGCTGGCAGCTGGGCTTCGGTGATCCCCTCTTCGCCCTCGCGGCCGCGCTCTGCTTTGTGGTGCTCTACGACGCCTCCGGCGTGCGCCGGGCCGCCGGTCTCACCGCTGAGCGGGTGAACGGTCTGGTGGCCGACGCCGGCGGTCTGGTGGCAGGCCACCTGCCCGAGCGCCCGCTCAAGCAGAACTTGGGCCACACCCGCCTGCAGGTGCTGGTGGGCGCCCTGATCGGTCCGCTGGTGGCCCTGCCCGGCCTGGTGCTGGTGGGCTCTCCCCTGCACCTCGCCCAGGTGTGGGGCTGGATCGCCCCGGTTGCCTGAGCCCGTTCTCACCGCCGACCAGCAGGCGGCGGCCGAGGTCTTCTCGGCCTGGCTGGCGGCTCCGGCCGATGGCACCCCCTTCGTGCTCAGCGGCTACGCCGGCACGGGCAAGACCTTCCTCTCCAGCCAGCTGCTGGCCGAGGTTGAAGCCAGTGGCCTCTGCTGGACCGTGGTGGCCCCCACCCACAAGGCCGTGGGCGTGCTGCGCGGCCAGCTGGCCGCTGCAGGCCTCAGCCCCACCTGGTTCCCCTCCACCATCCACCGCCTGCTGCGGCTGAAGCTGCGCCGCCAGGGGGATCTGGAGCGCTGCGAGGAAACCGAGCAGACGGCCCTGGCCCTTGAGCACCTCGGACTGGTGCTGGTCGACGAGGCCTCGATGGTGGACTCCCAGCTGCTGGAGATCAGCCTGCGCTGCGCCCATCCCTTCCGCACCCGGCTGGTGTTCGTGGGCGATCCGGCCCAGTTGCCGCCGGTGGGGGAGGCCAGCAGTCCGGTGTTTGCCATGGGCCGGGCCGCCAGGGCCGAGCTGTGCGAGGTGGTGCGCCACCAGGGCCCGGTGCTGCGTCTGGCCCAGGGCATCCGCGAGCAGGTGCTGCCCTGCAAGCCGCCTCCGGCCCTGCCGCCGGTGCATGAGGCCGCCGGCCAGGTGGCCGTGCTGCCCCGGCGCCAGTGGCTGGAGCAGGCCCAGGCAGCCCTGCGCCGCAGCGTCGATACCGACAACCCCGACCTGGCCCGCATTCTCTGCTACACCAACCGCTCCTTGGAGCAGCTGGTGCCGATCGCCCGCCGCGCCCTGCACGGCGCCATGGCCGACCAGCTGGCGGTGCTGCCCGGTGAGGTGCTGATCACCCGGGCGGCGGTGATGGCCCCCGCCTGCCGCCAGGGGGAGGAGCTGGCGGAGGAGCCGGACATGGTGCTCGGCTCCAACCGCGAGCTGGTGGTGCGTGACGTGCAGCCCGAGCGCACCGACCTAGCCGATTTCGGCCTCAGCGCCGGCGATCTGGCCGGCGACCTGCTGCTGCCGGCCATGGCGGTGCCGGTGATCGACACGCTCACGGCCACGGTGGAGGTGGGCGAGGGCAACCTGCAGCTGCGCCTGTTGCCGCCCCTGGGCTCTCCGGCCCGCGCCAGCCTCGACGGCGTGCTGGCCCGCCTGCGCTCCGCCGCCCGCGGCCAGGAGAAGGGCGCCGCCAAGGCCCTGTGGCGGCGATTCTTCCTGCTGCGCGATGCCTTCGCCTCCCTGGGCCCGGCCGCCGTGCTCACCGTGCACCGCAGCCAGGGCAGCACCTTCGGCGAGGTGTTCGTGGATGCCGACGTGTTCTGGCCGAAGGATCCGCTGCTGCGCCGCCAGCTGGTGTACGTGGCCGTGAGCCGGGCCCACACGGCCGTGACCCTGATGGCCGGTCCCGCGGCCGGGGACCTGCAAGAGCTCTGGCGCCGCTGGCTGGCCGATCAGGAGAGCCAGGCCGGGGATGGGCCCTAGAGGTGGCTCGCCTCAGCTGCGCCTGTCGGCAGCGTCAGGCGCCCAGCCCCAGCCGCAGCCCATCGACTCCCTGCCAGCCCAGGTAGAGGGCCAGGCCGATGCTCACCAGGCCCACCAGCAGATCACCGCGGGCGAACAGCCACTGCTTGCCGCCGCGCAGCAGCGGCTGCACCCGCTCCGCTCCCAGCGCCACCAGGGCCAGCAGCGGCAGCAGCAGCAGCAGGCCGCTCACCAGGGTGAACACCGCCGTGGCCAGCAGTTCGCCGCCCAGTCCCAGCCCAGCCTGCAGCAGGCTGCCGGCCGTCTTGGCCAGCAGGAACACATCATCCGGACTCGCCAGTTCCAGGCCGGCACTCACCCCCAGCAGCAGCGGCAGGGGCATGGCGCAGAACTGTTCGAGCTTGTTGGTCCAGCCCGGGGCCTGGCCCTCCTCCTCGCGGCTGAGCAGCTCCTTCAGGCCCAGGCCAAGCAGGGCCCCGGCCGCCAGCAGGTCGAGGCCGGTGCGGTGGCCGCTGCCCTTCTCCATCGTGAGCACCAGGCCATGGCCCACGGTGAGCAGCAGCCCCACGGCGGCGGCGGTGGTGAGCAGCCAGCCCGCCACGAACCAGCCGGCGCGGCGCAGGGGCTGGGGCCCGAGCAACAGCAGCAGCAGCAGGGCGATGTGCAGGGGGGAAAATCCCACCGCCAGGGCGAAGGCGGCCAGTTCGGCCAGAAGGGCACCCATCAGAGAGTGGTGAACAGAGGGGTCATCAGCGCGTGCGCACGGGAAGGAAGGGCCTGCCTCAGGCGTGAATTTCGAACCAGTCCTGCCCGGTGCTGCCCAGGGTGGTCACTGCCACCCCCGCCACCTGGGCCGCGGCGGGACCCCGCTCGCACCAGAGGCGCAGCTCCGCCAGGTCGCTGGCGGGGCCCTCCGCCTGCACCTCCACCGAACCATCGGCGCGGTTACGCACCCAGCCCCCCAGGCCAAGTTCCCGCGCCCGGCTGCAACAGGCGGCTCTGTAGCCCACCCCCTGCACCTGGCCTCGCACCACCACCTGCCAGCGCTCCGAGGTGCTGGCCAGCCGCGGATCGCTGGGCTGCAGAAAGCGCCGGGCATTGGCCTCAGCCCGCCGGGCCTGGCTGCTGCGGCCGGGTGAGAGGGAATCCCCGGGCATCCAGCCCAGGGGCAGGGCCGTGCGTGGCGATCGTCTGGACGAGCTGGAGGAGGACATGGTGGGCGCCAGTACCGCTGCTCACCTTCCAGGCTGGCACGCGGGGGTTGCGGCAGCGGCAGCGGCCAGGCGGGCAGGGATGGCCGGACAGCCGGCCCAGTGCAGGTGCAGCCAGCTGGCGTGCACGTGGGCGCGGCGCCAGCCCTCTGGCCGCGCCGGGCAGCCCCAGCCCTCCAGTTGCCACAGGGGCTCGGCGGCATCCGGGGCGTGCTGCAGCTGCCAGCGGTGGAATTCATGGCCCCAGAGCCGCTCGCCGCGGCGCAGCAGCAGCCCGTCGCCCAGGGCGGTGGCCTGGCGATAGCCCAGGCTCAGCTCCCCCCGCCGGGCGCAAAAGGGCAGCACGCCGGCCATCGGCTGGGGCTGGCCCTCGCCGTCGCAAAGCTCCTGGCCCAGCAGCAGCAGGCCGCCGCATTCCGCCACGATCGGCAGTCCCGCCGCCGCCGCCTGGCGCAGGGCCCCCAGGCTGCGGCCGCTGGCCGCCAGCTGGGCGGCGTGCAGCTCGGGGTAGCCGCCCGGCAACAGCACGCCGCGGCAGGCCGGCGGCAGGGGCTCATCGGCCAGGGGGCTCCAGGGCCGGGGCTCGAGGCCGCAGGCCTCCAGCAACTCGCCGGCCTCCGGGTAGCGGAAGTGGAAGGCAGCGTCGCTGGCCACGGCCACCGGAATGGGCGTCCCCTCCAGGGGCCGTGGTGCTGATCCGGGCTCGCTGGCTGCGCTGAGCAGGCTTTGGATCGGATCCTGGGCGTGGCGGCCGGCAGGTGGTTGCAGCAGCGGCCAGAGGAGATCCAGCTCCAGATGCTGCTCCGCCAGTTCGGCCCAGACCTCGCTGCGGGCAGCCAGGTCGGCGATCTCGCCCGGCGGCAGCAGCCCCAGGTGGCGCGAGGGCAGCTCCAGGGCGGGGTGGCTGGGCAACACCCCCAGTAGCGGCACCTCGATCGCCGCCAGGGCCTCGGCCAGCAGGGCGTGGTGGCGGGCGCTGCCCACCCGGTTGAGCACCACTCCCGCCAGGTGCACCGGCGGTGGGCCGTGGTCGCGGAAGCCGCGCACCAGCGCCGCCAGCGATCCGGCCTGGCGCGACGCCTCCACCACCAGCACCACCGGCAGCCCCAGCTGGGCGGCCACCGCCGCCGAGCTGCCGTCACTGCTGGGGCCGCGGCCGTCGAACAGCCCCATCACCCCCTCCACCAGGGCCAGGTCGGCGAGGCTGCCGTGCCAGGCGAAACAGCGCTCCACCCAGGCTTCGCCGCAGAGCAGGGGGTCGAGGTTGCGGCAGGCCAGGCCGCTCACCCGGCTGAGCAGCTGGGGGTCGAGGTAGTCGGGGCCCACCTTGAAGGGCTGCAGGCGCAGCCCCCGCCGGCGGGCCAGGGCCGCCAGGCAGAGGCTGAGCAGGGTCTTACCGCTGCCACTGCAGGGCGCGGCGATCAGGCAGGGCATCGGGGCAGCATGCCAGGCCCTGCCCTGCCGGGGCCGGAACTCACTGGGGCAGCAGCTGGGCGGCCAGGCGGGCGGCCGAGGCCATCAGCGGGTTGGTGGTGTCGTGGCCACCGGACAGCAACCGGGCCAGCTCCTTCTCCTCGCTCTCGTTGGGCAGGGGCACCACGTCCTCGGCCAGCTCCATTGCTGCCATGCCGCCGGCCTCCAGGCGCATGCACCCCCCCGATTCCGAGCAGAGGATCACGCACAGCGGCGGCCGGCCCTCGGGGGCGCACACCAGGCGCAGGCCCACCAGGGCACCGGGGTGGATCTTGGGGCTGCCCACCGGGACCGGCATCAGCCGGAACTGCACCGCTGCCCCATCCGGTCGCAGGAAGCTGGCGCCGATGCCGGGGCCGATGCCGTCGGCCTCCACCGGATACGACTCCTGGGGCTGCCAGCCGAGCCGGTCGGCGATCCAGGCCGCCAGCAGCAGCCCCTTGAGCGGGTGGTCGCCCTCCACGTCGATGTCCAGCTGCACCACGTGCTCCAGGGCATCGCGGCGGGCCGGCGGGTCGAACACCATCGCCAGCGATTCGCGCCAGGTGCGCAGCCGCAGCCAGTTCAGGTCGTTCACCGCCTGGCCGGCGGCGATCCGGTCCACCAGCAGGTCGATGCAGCGGCGCGGCTGGCCCAGGGAGCTGTCCACCACCAGCCGCCTGGATGCTGGCGCCAGGGCCTCCAGCAGCTCGGGGGCCTCGTCCAGGCTGCTGTTCCACCACACCCAGCAGGGCAGGTCGGTGGGGATCAGCGGCTGCACCAGCTCCAGGTTGCCGCCCAGGGCCCTGCGGCCGCCGCGCAGCACCACCACGTCACCGCAGGCCGCGCCGCCGCCGCCCTCTTCCGGCAGGGGGCAGTAGGCCGCCACAAGGGTTTCCAGGGGCCGATCAGCATCGAGGGTGGGGGCCAGGGTGATCAGCCGCCGCGGCATGTGGGCGCTGATCGCCGCATCCACGAACTGGCCCCGCTGGTCCTCCGCCGTGGCCGCACCGGGTTGCTGCCCCAGCTCCCAGGCCAGGCGCTGGTCCATCACGGCGGTGCTCAGGGGTAGACCGAGGGCGGGCACGGCCACCTTGGCGGCCTCGATCAGACCGGGGTCGAGCAGACCCGTGAGCGGTCCCTCCGCCCTGCCGGTGCGGATCAACTGCTGCTGCAGCCACGACCCCTCGTACACCACCAGGGTGAAGGTGGCGGCGCCATTGGAGTGCTGCAGGTCTTCGCCCCAGAGCCGCTCGAGGTAGCTGGCCACCTCACGGGGTGGCAGGGCGGTGGGGGCCTGGAGGGTGAGTTGGGCGGACATGGGGGGAGAGCAGGTCGGGGTGCGATCAGTCCTGTCGGAAGCAATGCAGAGCGTTCAGGGGCGGCGCCACCCCAGGCCGTCCTCGGCCAGCATGGAGTCGGAGGCGGCTGGACCCCAGGTGCGGGCCTCGTAGGGCTGCACCGGCAGCTGCCAGGGGGAGTCCTCGATCAGTTCGAGCACGGGGGTGTAGAGGCGCCAGGCGGCCTCCACCTCGTCGCTGCGGGTGAACAGGGTGGGGTCGCCGAGCATGGCGTCGGCCAGGAGGCGCACATAGCCCTCGTCGCTGGGCTCGCCGAAGCTCTCGTCGTAGCTGAAGCCCATGTCCACCGGCCGGCTGCGCATGCCCGAGCCCGGTGCCTTCACTTCGAAGCGGATGTTGGTGCCTTCATCCGGCTGGATCCTGAGGATCAGCTGGTTGGGGGTGGGGGCGCCACCGGCGGCGTCGAACAGGTGCACCGGCGCCTCGCGGAAGGTGAGCACCACCTCGCTGAGGCGCTTGGGCAGGCGCTTGCCGGTGCGGATGTAGAAGGGCACTCCCTGCCAGCGCCAGTTGTCCACGAACAGCTTGGTGGCCACATAGGTTTCCGTGGTGCTGTTCGGGTCCACCCCCGGCTCCTGGCGGTAGCCCGGAATCGGCCGGCCGCTGCTGCCGCCGGCGGTGTACTGGCCGCGGACGCAGCAGGTCCAGGGCTCGTTGTCGTTGGCCAGCCGCGCCGCCTGCAGCACCTTGGCCTTCTCATTGCGGATCGCCTCGGCGTCGAAGCGGCCGGGGGGCTCCATGGCCGTGAGCGCCAGGATCTGGGTGAGGTGGTTCTGCACCATGTCGCGCAGGGCGCCACTGCTCTCGTAGTAGCCGGCCCGCTCCTCCACCCCCACCGTTTCGGCGGCGGTGATCTGCACGTTGGCGATGTAGTTGCGGTTCCAGATCGGTTCGAAGATCGTGTTGGCGAAGCGCAGCACCAGGATGTTCTGCACCGTCTCCTTGCCGAGATAGTGGTCGATGCGGAAGATCTGGTTTTCCTTGGCGCAGGCCTGCACCACCTTGTTGAGGGCCTGGGCGCTGGCGTAGTCGGTGCCGAAGGGCTTTTCGATCACAACCCGGCTGCGCTCGCTGTCGGCCAGCAGGCCGGCGGCGGCCAGGGCGCGGCAGCCGCTGCCGTAGAAGGCCGGAGACACCGAGAGATAGAAGGTGCGGTTGCCACGGGTGGCGCGCTGGCGGTCGAGGTGGTCGAGCCGCTCCCCCAGGCGCACGATCGAGGCGGGGTCGGAGAGGTCGGCCGGCTCGTAGTAGAGCGCCGCGGCGAAGCCTTCCCAGGCCTCGGGGTCGGCAGCGATGTTGGCGGCCATCGCCTCGGCCATGCGGCTGCGGAAGTCTTCGTCGCTCCAGGGGCGGCGGGCGCAGCCGAGCACGGCGAATTCACTGGGCAGGCGCCGCTGGCGGTAGAGCTCGAACAGCGCAGGCACCAGCTTGCGGTGGGTCAGGTCACCGCTGGCCCCGAAGATCACGATGCACTGGGGCGGAATCACCCGCTCCTGCCGCAGGCCCACCCGCAAGGGGTTGGTGAGAACGGCTTGCATGGGAACTTGCGCTGGTGCCCACGGTTTAACCAGGCCGGCACCTCCAGCCGAGGGGCTGGGATGGTTTGTGACGCTCTTTGTGTGGGAAACAGAAAAAAGCCCGCCGGAGGCGGGCTCTACAGCGGGGCTGCAGGGAACTGCTGCTGGGTTCGGGCAGGAGTGCTGCTCAGTAGGTCTCCACGTGCCAGCGATCGGCCTTCTTGAGAGCGGGGCGCAGTTCGCTCCAGTCGAGGCCTTTGGCGGCGGCGGCAGCGCTCATTGCTTCGTCGATGCCAGGCTCCATGCCCTTCAGACCGCACATGTACACGTGGGTCTTGGGGTTTTCGATCATCGCGAAGATCTCGTCGGCGTACTCCAGCACCCGGTCTTGGATGTACATGCGGCCGCCTTTGGCATTCTGCTGCTCGCGGCTGATCGCCTTTGTGTAGCGGAAGTTCTCGGGGAACTCGCTCTCGTAGTGCTCGAAGTCGGCGTCGTAGAGGAGGTTTGGGGTCTTGGGGGCACCCATGAACAGCCAGGCCTTGCCGCGGAAGGTCCAGCCGTTCTTCTCCCGCTCGGCGGGCTCGAACATGCGGCGCAGGTAGGTGCGCATCGGCGCGATGCCGGTGCCGGTGGCCAGCATGATCACATTGGCCTCCTCGTCGTCGGGCAGGAGCATCTCCTTGCCCACAGGCCCTGAGATCTTCACCTTGGCGCCGGGCTCGATGTCGCACAGATAGCTGGAGCACACCCCGTTGATCGTCTCGCCGTCCTTCTCGTACTGCAGCTGGCGCACGCACAGCGACACGGTGTGGCCGGCCATGTTGTCGCCGTGGCGGGTGCTGGCAATCGAGTAGAGGCGCAGCTTGTGGGGCTTGCCGTTGGCGTCGCTGCCCTCGGGAATGATGCCGATGCTCTGGCCTTCCACGTACTGCAGCTGGGGATCACCGCCGGCCAGGTCGAAGGTGATGTGGTGCACCCGGCCGATGGCCCCTTCGCCCACCAGGCTGTAGTTCTCGGTGACGGTGCCGATGAAGGGATCCTTCGGCTTGTAGGTGTTGACGGGGACAGCGGCGTGGGACACGGCGGGTTTGGCGGCGGGCTTGGCTGCGGCGGGTTTCTCGGCTGCCGGAGCAGGAGCGGGGGCTTCAGGCGCGGGCGGCTGGCTGGCGGGTGCAGCTGCAGGGGTGGCAGCAGCGCTGCCGAGTCCGTCCACGGCCGTCACAGAAGAAATTCGACCACCCTGCTGGGCGATCGTCTGCATCGTTTGTTGCAACTGGCTGAACGGCACCGTGAAGCGACGCTCGGCCTGGCGCTGCTGGCCAAGGCCGAAACCCTCCACCACCACTGAAAACATGCGACTGTCGGACTGGCTGGTGCGACCGGTGGCAACACGCATGGTGGATGGATCAAAATCCGGCAGATCATAGAGACCCCCTGCCTGGATCCCGCATCCCGCTCGGCGCGGTTAAGTTGTCGCCTAGATCACAGGGTTGGATCCGTCCGGTGCCCCTCACCCTCTTCTCAACCCCTGCCGCTGCAACGGCCTCCTGCCCAAAGGCCGCCGAGCAGGAGCCCGAGCCTGGCCCCGAACCTGTCGATGCCAGCTGCAGCCTGGACACGATCCAGCAGGAGATGGAGCGCCTGGAGCAGGGGGCGCGGCGGCTGGCGGTGCTGCTGCGACTGCCCCTCGATCCCCAGTGGATCTGGGCGGTACTCACCGACTACAACAATCTCAACCGCTACATCCCCAACCTCAGCAGTTCGCGCCAGCTCTGGCGCCGGGGCAATCGGGTGGGTCTGGAGCAGGTGGGCAGCCAGCAGTTCTGCGGCCTGCGCTTCAGCGCCCGGGTGGAGCTGGAGCTTGAGGAGGATCCGGAGCGCGGCGAGCTGCGCTTCTCCATGCTCAGCGGCGACTTCCGCCGCTTCGAGGGGCTCTGGCGCGTGGATTGCGATGCAATGAGCACCCGACTTCTCTATTCCCTCACGGTGCAGGGCAAACCGGGCATGCCGATCGGACTGATCGAACAACGCCTGCAACAGGACCTGGCCAGCAACCTGCGCGGCGTGCAGCAGGAAGCCAGCCAGCGCGCTCACTCGGCTGCGGCCTGATCAGAGCTGACTCCAGCAGACTCAATCAGTCAGGGCCCAGACCACGGGCAGCGCAAAAACGTGAGGTGATCCTGGAAACAAAGTCCGAAGGATCGCGATGTTGAAATACCCCCAAGGGGATTCGAACCCCTGTCGCCTCCGTGAAAGGGAGGTGTCCTAGGCCTCTAGACGATGGGGGCGAGGCCACGACGTGCACCCCTGAGCTTCACCTGAAAAGAGACCCAGGCGATTGATGTCGCGGATGGGTGACCTTGAAGTGGCTCGGATGCGGATCGATTGATGATCCTGGGAGGCGGAATCCGATGGCAGATCCGACCCGTTGCGCCGATGTGTGGACGTTACGGGTCGGGGTGACCGTTCGTCAAGGAGGGCTGACCCTGGCCCTGCCACACCGGCACGGTCACATGGAAACAGGCTCCTTCGCCGGGCTCGGACACTACCCAGATGCGGCCCCCGTGCACCTCGGCGATGCGCCGGCACACGGACAGCCCCACGCCATAGCCGGAGGTGGTCTGGGAAGTCTGGGGCAGGCGCACCCGGTCCTGGAAGATGCGCTGCTGCTCGCTGGCCGGAATGCCCGGTCCGCTGTCGCAGATGCTCACCTGTACCCACTGGCTGGTGCGATGCAGCAGGGCCAGGCTCACCTCGCCGTCGTCCGGGGTGTACTTGAGGGCGTTCTCCAGCAGGTTGAGCAGCACCTGGCGCATGCGCCGGCTGTCGGCATACACGTCCGGCAGGTCGGAGGGGATGTCGGTCACCAGGCGCAGCTGGCGCCCCACCCACAGCTTCTCCAGCTCCAGGATCGTCTCGGCCGCCACCGTGCCCAGGTTGAGCCGCTGGGGGTTGAACAGGGCCTCCCAGCGGGTGGTGCCCACCTCCAGCAGGTCCTGGGAGAGGGCCTCGATGTCGTTCAGCCGGCGCCGCAGCACATCCTGGAACCGTTCAGTGTCGATCTGGCCCAGGGCGTGGCTCTGGGCCGCCAGCTTGGCGGCGGTGAGCGGCGTGCGCAGTTCGTGGGCCACCATCCGCAGCAGCCGCTCCTGCACCCCCAGCCGCTCGGTGAGGGTCTCGTTCTCCTGGCGCAGCACCAGCAGCTGGTCCTCCAGTTGCAGCTCCCGACGGCTGCGGCTGCCGTCGATCTCCATCGGCTCCAGGCTCATGCCCAGGTCGGTGACCACCTGCTGCTGCTGCCAGCGAGGCAGCCAGGTGCGCAGCTTCTGGGTGATGGCGTTGCCGGCGAACACCTGCCTGGGCAGGGGGGAGAGCTTCACCAGGGCCGGGGTGGCCACCAGGCGGTGCAGTTCCAGCAGTTCCGGCTGCCGGGCCGGATCGGCCAGCTCCAGATTCACCGCGAACCCCACCTCGTCGGTCTTGAGTATCTGCAGCAGGTTGCGCAGATCGGCGCTGGCCAGGTGGTGATTGGCCGCCACCAGGAGCAGCCGCAGCTCCTGCCGGTCTGCGCCCTGGCCGGGGTCGTCGGCCCCGGTTGAGGAAGGAATGGCGATCACAGGGGCCAGGTTATGGGGAAACGGATCAATTGGTGAACGGGCTGAAGGAGCCATGGGCAGATGGGATCTGCGTGGCTATGACAGGGACACCGGCCCATCCGTGGCCACCCCGCGTGTGATGCTTGCCAGTCGCATTCAGCTCGACAGCAGCCTGCGCCGCTGGTTTTCGCGCAACCTCGGCCTGTGGCGCTCCCGGCGGTTGTATTTCTTCGCCGATGGAGAGGCCCTGCGGGTGGACATGATGCTTCGGGTGGAAACCTTCTCCGAGCCGATCGAGGGGGAGGCGGCCTACCGCTTCACCTGGTGGCCCGAGGAGGAGTACGACTTCTTCGAGCGCAAGCCCCGCTACGTGGCCAACGGCACCATGGAGGCCTACCTCTGCGGTCACCAGCTGCGCCGCAGCCGCGGCTACCTGTGCGGCAGCCCCACCAAGACCCAGATCCGCCAGGTGGATGAGCACGAGCTGATCTTTGAGTCCCACTATCAGGAGTGGGACATCTTTGAGCACATCCGCCTGGTGGATCAGGACCGCTACCGGGCCCGATCGATCTACTCCTGGAAGGACGGCGAGCTGGAACTGGTGGAGAACCACCACGAGATCCGGGTGGAGGAGGCCGGCACTCCCCTGCTGGCCTGATGCAGCAGCATGGAACTGTGCCTCAGCCCCAGCGTGCCTCAGCCCCACGCCTTGTCCGCTCTGCCGCGTTCCGCCGCCCACACCACTCCCCAGCTCCATGCGCCGTTGCTCGTGCTGCTGGGGCTGGTGCTGGTCGGCGGCCGGCCTCTGCCCGCCGCCGCGGCGCCGGCCCTGACCCCTCCTCCAGCCGGGGAGGCGGAGATCACCCTCTACGGCGGGATCGCCGGGCTGAACGTGTGCGTGGCCCGCAGTGCCGGGGTGGGCTTCGATCAGGCGGTGGCGATTGCCGGCGAGACCATCGCCCAGCTGATCCAGAGCCAGCACGGCAGCGTGATCAGCCTGGTGGGCAGCCAGCCCCTCAGCCTCGACGAGCTGCGCAAGGGGGCGATCAATTCGGCGCTGCTGGGCGCGGTGGAGGCCTGTCCCGACCAGGTGCCCGAAGCGGTGCGCAAGGCGGTGCAGGCCAGCCTGCGCCAGGTTGAGGGCCGGACCAGTCCGGCCTCCAGCCCAGCCCCGGCTTCCGCCCCGGCCCGCTCCGGCCCGCCTCGCCGCGGCCGCTGAGTCTCCATCCCTGTCCCTGCCCCTTTCCTCGCCCTCTGCCATGTCCACGGTGCGTCTTGCCGACTACCGTCCCGCCCACCAGCTGCTGGAGCGCACCGATCTCACCCTGCGCATCCATGCCGACCACACCGAGGTGGAGGCACGCCTGGCCTTCCGGCCCAACCCGCAGGCGGAACCCGGTCCGCTGCGGCTGCGGGGCCTCGAGCTGGAGCTGCTCGACCTCCAGCTCGACGGCCAGGCACTTTCCGGGGCGGCCTATGCCCTCGACAGCGAAGGCCTGCTGCTGCCCGAGCCACCCCGGCAGCCTTTCGTGCTGGAGAGCCGGGTGCGCATACACCCGGAGGCCAACACCACCCTGGAGGGCCTCTACCTGAGCGGCGGCCTGTTCACCACCCAGTGCGAGGCCGAGGGCTTCCGCCGCATCACCTTCCACCCCGACCGCCCCGACCTGCTCAGCCGCTTCCGGGTGCGCATCGAGGCCGAGCGGGCCAGCTGTCCGGTGCTGCTCAGCAACGGCAACTGTCTGGAGACCGGCCCCTTGCCGGGCGGGCGCCACTACGCCGTCTGGGACGACCCCTTCCCCAAGCCCTCCTATCTGTTCGCCCTGGTGGCCGGCCGGCTGGAGGAGGTGGCGGACACCTTCACCACCGCCAGCGGCCGCCGCGTGGCCCTGCGGCTGCACGTGGAGCCGGGCGACGCCCCCTACACCGCCCATGCCATGGCCTCGCTGAAGCGGGCGATGGCATGGGATGAGCAGCGCTATGGCCTGGAGTACGACCTCGATGAGTACAACATCGTGGCGGTGCGTCATTTCAACATGGGCGCCATGGAGAACAAGAGCCTCAATATCTTCAACTCCAAGCTGGTGCTGGCCGACGCTGAAACCGCCACCGACGCTGAACTCGAGCGCATTGAGAGTGTGATTGCCCATGAGTACTTCCACAACTGGACCGGCAACCGCATTACCTGCCGCGACTGGTTCCAGCTGTCGCTCAAGGAGGGGCTCACGGTGTTCCGTGACCAGAGCTTCACGGAGGATCTGCACGGTGCCGCCCTCAACCGCATTGAAAATGTGGCCCTGCTGCGCAACACGCAATTTCGCGAAGACGCCGGGCCAACAGCCCATCCGGTGCAGCCCGATGCCTATCAGGCGATTGACAACTTCTATACCACCACGATCTATGAAAAGGGCTCGGAGGTGATTCGCATGCTCCACACCCTGCTGGGTGAGGAGACCTTCATGCGCGGTATGGCGCTCTACGTGGCCCGCCACGATGGCTCGGCCGCCACCTGCGCCGACTTCGTGCAGGCGATGGAGGACGCCGCCGCCGAGGCCTGGTCTGCTGAAACCCAGGCTGCCGAAACCCTGGCTGCCGATCCAGCCACCCCCCGTTTTGACTTCGCCCAGTTCCGCCGCTGGTATCACCAGGCGGGCACGCCGGTGCTGCAGGTGCAGCGCCACTGGGATGGGGAAGCGGGCGTGCTGGAGCTGCAGATCCGCCAGCACACGCCGCCCACCCCCGGGCAACCCGAGAAGCAGCCGCTGGTGATTCCGCTGGCCCTGGGGCTGATCGACCAGGTGGGCGTGCCCCTGGCCGTGCGGCTCGAGGGGGAGGCGGAGCCGCCCATGGATCACCCCAGTGGCACCCGCCTGCTGGTGATCCAGCAGGCGGAGCAGCGGCTGCGGCTGGTGGACCTGCCCCGCCAGCACCATCCTCCGGCCCTGTCGCTGATGCGGCAGTTTTCGGCGCCGGTGAAGCTGGAGCTGGGCCGGCCCACCGCCGAACTGGTGCACCTGCTGGCGGCCGATCGCGACCCCTTTGCCCGCTGGGATGCGGGCCAGGAGTTGTGGCGCCAGGCCCTGCTGGCCCGCGCCAGCGGCGATGGTGCACTGGCCCAGGCCCTGGAGGAGCAGCTGGTCGACGCCTGCGGGCGCATCCTGGCCGACCCCTCCCTGGCCGATGCCAGCCGGAGCGCCCTGCTGGCCCTGCCGGGGCTGGCGGAGCTGGAGGACGCGGCGGTGGCCGCGGGCCAGGAGCCCGATCCTCCGGCCCTGTTCGCCGCCCAGCAGCAGCTGCAGGGGCGCTTTGGCCAGGCCCTGGCCGAACCCCTGGCCGCGGCCCTGGCCGACTGCTCCGATGGCTGGGGGCGGCCCTGGCCGGATGGAGAAGGAGCCCGCCGCCTCACTGCCCTGGCCTGGAGCTGGCGGGCTGCCGCTGGCGATCAGGAGGTGATCGCTGCTGCCCGCGCCGCGGTGGACGGCCCCTCGATGACCCTGGCCCGCGCCGGCCTGCGGGCCTTGCAGCCCCTGGCCATCCCTGAGCGCGAGACGGCGATGGAGGCCTTCTACCAGCGCTGGCAGCACAGGCCGGTGATCCTGGATGCCTGGTTCGCCATGGAGGCCGCAGCCCCCCTGGCCGATGGGCTGGAGCGGGTGGCCCGGCTGCTGGAGCACCCCCGCTACGACCCGATGGCCCCCAATTCGGTGCGGGCGGTGCTGGGCGGGCTGGCCGCCAACACACCGGTGTTCCACGCCGCCGACGGTTCCGGCTATCGCTTCATGGCCAGCCAGATCGCCGTGGTGGACCGGCGCAACCCGATCACCGCCTCCCGGCTGGCCAAGGTGTTCAGCCGCTGGCGCAGCTACGGCCCCCGGCGCTCGGCGGCCATGGTGGCGGCCCTGGAGCAGCTGGCCGCAGGCGAGCTCTCGGCCAACACGCGCGAGGTGGTGGGCCTGTGCCTCGCCGCGGGCTGAGGCTCAGCGGCGACGGCCCTGCCCCTGGCTCAAGGGCGGCGGCGGGGCAATGGCCTGGCCATTGATGCTCTGGTGCAGCTGGCGGAAGGCGGCCAGGCGCTGGGCCGCCCCTTCCTTGCCGGCGTGCACGCCCCAGAGGCCTTCCCAGTAGAAATAGATCACGCCGTGGCCGCGGGCGGTGGCCAGCCGCACCTTTTCGCCCAGGGTGGCCATGTCCGGGGTGCGGCCGCCGAAGCCGGCCAGGATGCCGATCTCCACCGGCATGCCCCAGCCGCTGGCCTTCACCAGGGCGGGCTGGTTGAGGTCCTTCTCGAAGCCCTTCACCGAGAAGGCGTAGTTCTGCACGATCAGGTCGTCCACCAGGCCGCCCACGGCCCAGAGTTCCCAGTCCTGGAGCCAGGTGTTGTAAGCGAAGCGGAACGGCCCCGGCGAGAGGCTCACCACGGTGGCCGGCGGCTTGGGCTTGCCCTGGCGGGCGGCGGCCGTGGCGGCCTGCTGGTCGAGCTGGCGCAGGCTGGCCCGCAGCTCCCGCAGCAGGTCGGTGAGCTGCTGGCGGCGCCAGCGCATCCAGAAGCGGTCGTTGTGATCGGCGGGAGGCTCCCGGCCCGTGGCCTGGCGGTAGAGGGAGCGGGTGTAGGCGTCGTAGCCCAGTTCCACCGGCCAGGCGAAGTGGTCGTCGAGCTGGATGCCGTTCACGCCGCAGCGCTGCACCACTTCGGTGATCAGGCCGATGAAGCGCTCACGCACCCCCGGGTGGGCTGGATTGAGCCAGACCATGGTGGTGCCGTGCATGGCCACGCCGGTGCTGCCGTCGCGCTTGGCCAGCACCCATTCCGGCTGGTTGCGCACCACCTCGGCGGTGGCCGGCTCCATCAGGCCGTACTCGAACCAGGGGATCACCTCCAGGCCGCGGCGCTGGGCGGACCTGGTCATCCGGCAGATCGGATCGAGGTTGGGATTGGCCTTCGCCAGCGCCGGCTCCATCGGTGCCCAACGGCTGCGGTGGAACGTGGTGCCCCGGCTCCACACGTTGGGATAGAGCGTGGTGAAGCCGGCCCCGGCCAGTTCGGCCACGGCCCGGTCGATGCGGGCGCCGTCGTAGTACAGCGGGCTGGGGGTGTTGGTGAGCCACACGCCGATGCGCCGCGCCGGCTGGGCGCCCGCGGCCGGCGGCAGACCCCCCACCAGCAGTGCCGCCAACACACCGCTCAACCCGGCCGGCAGCAGGGCCTTGAGCCGGGCGAAGCGGCCCAGGGGCACGCGGGCGGTCATCGGCAGCTGGGGTGGCAGGGGGCGTCTCAGCGGATCGGCCTCATCGGAACCGGTTGATCTCAGCGGAACATCGAGCTCACCGAGCTCTCCTCATGGATCCGCCAGATGGCCTCGCCCAGCATGTTGGCCACCGAGAGCACGCGCAGCTGGGGGAAATTGCGCTCCTCGCTGAGGGGAATCGAGTTGGTCACCACCACCTCCTCGAACAGGCCCGGCTCGGAGAGCCGTTCAGCCGCCGGCGGCGAGAACACCGCATGGGTGGCACAGCAGACCACGCGGGCGGCCCCTTTGCGGCGCAGCAGCTTGGCCCCCTGGCAGATCGTGCCGCCGGTGTCGATCATGTCGTCGATCAGCACGGCCGTCTTGCCGGCCACATCGCCGATCACCGTCAGGCTCTCAGCCACGTTGTGGCCGGCGCGGCGCTTGTCGATGATCGCCAGCGGGGCGTCATTCATCTGCTTGGCGAAGGCCCGGGCCCGGGCCACGCCGCCCACATCCGGCGACACCACCACCACCTCCCCCAGGTCGCGGGTGCTGAGGTAGTCCACCAGCACGGGCGAGCCGTAGATGTGGTCGCAGGGGATGTCGAAATAGCCTTGGATCTGGGAGGAGTGCAGGTCCATGGCCAGCACCCGGTCCACGCCGCTCTTGGTGAGCAGGTTGGCCACCAGCTTGGCGGTGATCGACTCGCGACCGGCCGTCTTGCGGTCGGCGCGGGCATAGCCGTAGTAGGGAATCACGGCCGTCACCTGGCGGGCCGAGGCCCGCTTGCAGGCATCCACCATGATCAGCAGCTCCATCAGGTGGTCGTTCACCGGAGCGCAGGTGGGCTGGATCAGGAACACGTCGCAGCCGCGGATCGATTCCTGGATCTGGATGTAGGTCTCGCCGTCGGCGAAGCGCTTGATCACCCGCGGGCCATCGGGCACGCCCAGGTAGGCGCCGATCTCCCGGGCCAGGTCCTGGTTGGAGGTGCCGCTGAACAGGCGCAGACGGCGGGTGTCGTGGCTGTTCCCTGCCGCATGCTCCGCTGCGTGGCCTGCCTGGGCCAGCCGGTCGGCGGTGAGGAAACTGGTCACGGCGGGCGCGGGCGCGTCGGCGAACTCCGATGGTAGAAGCGTGCAGGCCCAGGGAGTGCAAACAACCATGACGTTTCCAATGGACGCCGGGGTGGCAGCCGAAGCGGGCCATCCGCCCGCCCTGGTGCTGCTGGCGGCCGGTGCGGCGGCGGCCCTTGCCGCTCTCCAGGGCCAGGCGGCGCCGGCCCTGGCCGGGGTGCTCGGGCTGCCCCTGCTGGCGCCCCTCGATCCCCTGGCCCCCGATGCCGCCCTGGCCGCCCTGGCCGCCGGCCCGCCCGGCCTGGTGCCCCTGCCCCGTGACCCAGGCCTGCCCCTGGCCGATGGTCGCCACTGGGCCGCCGCCCTGGGGGCCTGGCGCCAGCCGGTGCTGGTGCTGCTGGCGGCAGAGCAGCTGGACACGGGCCTGCCAGCGGCCCTCACCGCCCTGTTGCAGCAGCGGCAGGTGCCCTGCCTGGGGCTGGTGCAGTGGGGCGGCAGCTGGCGGCCCGAGCAGCGCCGGCTGGAGGGGCTGCCCTGGCTGGGCTGGCTCTCCGCCCCCACCAGCGATGAGCAGGCCGCTGCCCTGGCCAGCGCCTGTGCTGCCCGCTGGGCGGTGCTGGAGCGCCAGCGCCTGGCCTAGGAGGGCTTGGCGGCTGGCTTGGGTTCGATCCAGAAGGGCTTGGGCAGGTCGCGCACCCGCTCCCGCAGCGGACTGGCCGCGGCGGCACCCTCGCCGCTGCGGGGGGGATCGAGCGGCAGGGTGGTGAACTGCACGGTGGTGTCCGGCTGCAGAGCCGTCACCAGCAGGCTGAGGGTCTCGGTGCGGCTGAGGTTGGTCTGCACCTGCCCCTGCAGGCCGCTCACCAGGTCGGGAAGGGACAACTGCCCCTGGCGAAGCTCCAGTTCGCTGTGCAGGCTGCGGGCCACCTCCTGGAGGTTGGTGAGGCGGGTTTCCAGGGGCTTTTTCGGATCGCGCCAGCGGGCGAGGTGCTCCAGCTGGGTGGGGTTGAGACGCTGCAGGCCGCTCTGCAGATCGATCTTCAGCTTCTGGCTGTTGTCGCTGTGGCGCATCGTGCGGCTGGGGTTCGCTTCCACGCCGCCCAAGCGATCGGCCAGCAGCCGCAGCCCCTCGCGGCTGATCACCAGGTAGCGGTCGGGTTTTCCGCTGGGCAGACCCGCCAGATCGCGCACGGCATCGGCGGTGAGGGCCGCCCCGCCGCTGCGGTAGAGGCTGCCCAGGGAGCGGGGCTTCTTCTCTCCGGGCAGCTGCACGGCCAGGGTGGCCGGGATCTGCAGCGCCTGCACCGGCCCGGCCGGGTTGAAGCGCACGAGCACCAGGGCATCGGCATTGGCGGCGCCCGCCGGCGCGGCGTTGTTGGCCACGTCGCTGAGCCGGTCGCTGTCCAGGCCGATCACCAGCAGCGTTACCGCCCGGTTGGCGGGCTTGGCCACCGCACTGAGGTCGCCCGCCTCAGCCACCGGCTGGGACTGGTTGAGGGGCCAGATCAGGTCGATGGCGGTGACGCTGGCCAGGGCGCCGGCGCAGGCCAGGCCCGCCGTGGCCAACTGGCGGCGGCTGACGTGGGGCAGCCGGATGGCGTGCAGGCCGATCCGGGGAAAGCGGAGCCGGCCGCGCGGCGTTGGATCCTGGGGGGGCTTGCGGTTGGCGCGGGGCGGCATCGCGGCGAGGAGGAGGGACGGGGGTCCCGGTATCAGATGCCCCCACTCTGACCCAATCCCCTCCGGGGGCCCTGCTGGGGCCTGCAACCGATAGGTTGTGGCCAGTGATCGGCCTGCCCGTGCCGGCTCCCCATGAGAAGGCCCGGCCCCTGGCCAAGGGCAGCGTCTACCCGGCCAAGGACCTCTGCAGCCAGTGCGGTCTGTGCGACAGCCGCTGGGTGGCCTACGTGAAGACCAGCTGTGCCTTCCTGGAGCAGCGCTTCGAGGCGATGGAGGAGCAGGCCCATGGCCGCAGCCGCGACCTGGCCAACGAGGACGAGCTCTATTTCGGGGTGCAGCAGCGCATGCTCACCGCCCGGCTGCGCCAGCCCCTCGCCGGCGCCCAGTGGACCGGCATCGTGAGCCGCATCGGCGTGAGGGCGCTGGAGAGCGGCCTGGTGGATGCGGTGCTGTGTGTGGGCCAGAGCCAGGATGACCGCTTCACCCCCGTGCCGCGCCTGGCGCGCACGCCGGAGGAGGTGCTCAGCGCCCGGGTGAACAAGCCCACCCTCTCACCCAACCTGGAGGTGCTGGAGCAGCTGCCTGGCAGCGGCATCAGCAAGCTCCTGGCCATCGGCGTGGGCTGCCAGATCCAGGCCCTGCGCGCCGTACAGCCCACCCTGCCCCTCGATCAGCTCTATGTGCTCGGGCTGCCCTGCGTGGACAACGTGAGCCGCCAGGGCCTGCAGACCTTCCTGGAGAGCACGGTGAGCTCCCCTGAGACGGTGGTGCACTACGAGTTCATGCAGGACTTCCGCATCCACTTCCGCCACAGCGACGGCCGCGAGGAAACGGTGCCCTTCTTCGGGCTGGACACCCCGAAGCTCAAGGACGTATTCGCCCCCAGCTGCCTGAGCTGCTTCGACTACACTAACGCCGGCGCTGATCTGGTGGTGGGTTACATGGGCGCCAGCTTCGGGCGGCAGTGGCTCACGGTGCGCAACCCCAGGGGCCAGGAACTGCTGGATCTGGTGGAGAGCGAGCTCGACGTGGCACCGGTGACCTCCGGCGGTGACCGCAGGGCGGCGGTGCAGCAGGGCATTGAGGCCTACGACAAGGCGGTGAAGCTGCCCCAGTGGTTGGCCAACCTGGTGGGATTCTTTGTGGAGCGCTTCGGACCGAAGGGCCTGGAATACGGCCGCTTCTCGATCGACTCCCACTTCACCCGCAACGCCCTCTGGCTGCGCCGCAACCATCCCGGCAAGGTGGCGGCCCACATCCCCACCTTCGCCCAGGCAATCATCAGCCGCTACCGGCTGCCCCACCCATGAGCGCGCCCCAGCGGCGCTGCGGGGTGCTGCTCCATCCCACCTCCCTGCCCGGGGAGGGCGGCTGCGGCACCCTCGGCCAGGCCGCCGCCGACTGGATCTCCCTGCTGGGGCGCCATGGCATCGGCTTGTGGCAGCTGCTGCCCCTTGCCCCCACCGACGGCACCGGCTCCCCCTACAGCTCCCCCAGCGGCTCGGCCCTCAATCCCTGGCTGCTGGATGCCGACCAGCTGGTGCAGCAGGGCTATCTCGAGGCTGGTGCTGTCGCCGTGCTGCCGGCGGGCGCTGGCGAGCGGCTCGATCCGGCGCTGCAGCAGCGCCGAAGCCAGGCCCTGGGTGAGGCCCTGCGGCAGGCCTGGCCGCAGCAGCACCCAGGCCGCCAGCGGGCCTTCCGTCGCTGGTGCCGCCGCGAGGCCTTCTGGCTGCGCGACCACTGCCGCTTCATGGTGCTGCGCCGCCTGCACGATGGCCTGCCCTGGTGGCAGTGGCCCCATCCCCTGGCCCGCCGCCACGGCCGCGCCCTGGCCCGCTTCGACCGCCAGCATGCCCCGCTGCTGCTGGAGGAACAGCTGCTGCAATGGCAGCTCCAGGGCCAGTGGCAGGCCCTGCGCCGCCAGGCCCATGGCCTGGGGGTACAGCTGTTCGGCGACCTGCCCTTCTACGTGGCCCACGACAGCGCCGATGTGTGGAGCCATCCCGGCCTGTTCTCCCTGGCGCCTGGTGGCGGCGGCAGCCTGGAAGCCCAGAGCGGCGTGCCGCCCGACTACTTCTCCGCCACCGGCCAGCTCTGGGGCACGCCGGTGTACCGCTGGTGGCGGCACTGGCTGGGCGGCTTCGCCTGGTGGCTGGGCCGCCTCAGCCGCCAGCTGCAGCTGTTCGATCTCCTGCGCCTCGACCACTTCCGCGCCCTGCAGGCCTACTGGCGTGTGCCCGGCGGCGATCCCACCGCCGAGAAGGGCAGCTGGCGGACCTCCCCCGGCGGCCCGTTGCTCACCCTGCTCTGGCTGCACCAGGCCCTGCGCGGGCGCCTGCGCGGCGGTCGCCTGCCCCTGGTGGCCGAGGATCTCGGCGTGATCACCCCGGCGGTGGAGGCCCTGCGCGACCGCTTCGCCCTGCCGGGCATGAAGATCCTGCAGTTCGCCTTCGACGGCAACGACGACAACCCCTACCTGCCCGCCAACATCCAGGGCAGTCGCTGGGTGGTGTACACAGGCACCCACGACAACGCCACGGCTCTGGGCTGGTGGCAGGCCCTCGACCACGCCAGCCGCCAGCGCCTTGAGCACCAGCTCCAGGCTCCGGTGAACGCCCCGGGCTGGCAGCTGCTGGAGCTGGCCCTGGCCAGCCCTGCGGAGCTGGCGGTGGTGCCCCTGCAGGACCTGCTGGAGCTGGGCGACGAGGCCCGCTTCAACACCCCGGGCACCCTCGGCGCCAACTGGACCTGGCGGCTCACTGCCCCGCTGGCGACCCTGGATGGCCCCTTACAGGGCTATGGCGAGCTGGCCCGGCGCCACAGCCGCAGCGCCTGACCCTGGCCGGCCTGATCGAGGGGCCGCAGCTCTGGGTAGGTCTCCAGCAGCTGGTTGGTGTTGGCGGGCTGCGGGGCTGCCGGCAGGGGGGCCACCGCTCGCCAGCCGGCACTGGCCAGGCGCTGCTGCTGCAGGTTGAGGGCGTAGATCAGCCCCAGGGTGAGCAGGCCGTAGAGCAGGGTGCCCTGCCAGGTGGTGAACACGTCGATCGAGCCGGGGGTGAAGCGGCGCAGCAGGCTGGATCTGCGCAGCGTCTGGCCAGGCAGGGGCTCACTGGGCAGCAGCCTCTGCAGGCTGGCGGGCTCCAGGTCGAGGTGCCGCTCAATCAGCGGCAGCATGGTGCGCAGGTAGGCGGACTCGGGCAGGCGATCCCGCCAGCCCCGCTCCAGGGCCTCCAGCACCGGCGTGCTGATGCGGGTTTCCTGGGCCAGCTGGCGCAGCCCCAGGCCCCGCCCCTCCCGGGCCTCGCGCAACAGCTGGCCTGCCGCCAGCAGGGGATCGGCCGGCGGTTCGCCGGCGGCGCTGGGGCTGGCCGCCGGCTTTCCCCGCCGCCAGAGACGGCTGAGGCGGTCGAGCAGGGGCGGTGCGGCGGTTCGGCTCAGGGGACGGACGCGGCCAGGGCGTCCCATTCTCGGCGCTCCAGGTGGCGCCATTGCCCCTCCGGCAGGTCGGCCAGGGCCAGTGGTCCGATCGCCACCCGCTGCAGGTCGAGCACCGGGTGGCCGAGCAGGGCGGCGGTGCGCCGGATCTGGCGGTTGCGCCCCTCAGCCATCACCAGCTCCAGCAGGCAGCGCTCCGGCTGACGCTGCAGCACCGTCACCCCCACCGGCGCGCTCGGGCCCTCCTCCAGGGGTACTCCCGATGCCCAGCGCCGCAGCTGCTCGGCCCCCGGCCGTCCCTCCACCCACACCCGGTAGGTCTTGCGGTGGCCATAGCGGGGGTGGCTGAGGCGCAGGGTGAGGTCCCCCTGGTTGGTGAGCAACAGGGCGCCGCGGCTGTCTGCGTCGAGCCGGCCCACCGGGTGCAGGGCCTGGCCCCGGCGCAGGGGTGTCGGCAACAGGTCGAGCACGGTGGGCCGGCCATGGGGATCCCGACAGCTGCTCACCACCCCGGCCGGCTTGTTGAGCAGCACCAGAAGGGGAGAGGCCGCGGCCCGCAGGGGGCGGCCGTCCACCGCGATGGCATCCCGCTCGGGATCGGCGCGGTCGCCCAGGCCGGCCGGACTGCCATTCACCTGCACCCGGCCCTGGCGCAGCAGCTCCTCCGCGCCGCGCCGGGAGCAGAGTCCGGCGGCGGAGATCAGTTTCTGCAACCGTTCAGCAGCCATGTCCCCATCCTGGCCAGGGGGCGGTCCAGCCCAAGGGTGGTAGGTTTGCGAAACAGGAACGTTTCGTAACTGCCCGTCATGACCATCCTCGCCATGGCTGCGCCAACTGTTGCTGGCTCGAACGGCTCCCGTAGCGCCGCGCAGGAGGCCGCCAGCGGCGGTGGCACCGACCTGGTGCGCAGCTACCTGCGGGACATCGGCCGGGTGCCGCTGCTGACACACGAGCAGGAGATCACGCTGGGGCGTCAGGTGCAGGAGCTGG
>Ga0208594_1000014_pt1 | contig 78284 bp, 73 predicted proteins | sample LakMenEpi14Sep10_FD_150699 | JGI IMG/M metagenome (GOLD analysis project Ga0208594, IMG submission 150699) | Freshwater microbial communities from Lake Mendota, WI - 14SEP2010 deep hole epilimnion (SPAdes) | ecosystem: Environmental > Aquatic > Freshwater > Lake > Epilimnion/Euphotic zone ...
CGATGTAGCCGAGTTGGGCCACGGTGGAGAACGCCAGCATGCGTTTGAACTCCGTCTGACGGATGGCCATGACCGACCCGAAGAGGACCCCTCCCACCCCGGCCCACGTGATGATGGCCAGCAGTGGGAAGGCGGTGAGCACGTTGTCGGGCACCACCTCGAACACGATGCGGATCAGGGCATAGGCGGCCACCTTTACCTGCACGCTGGCCAGCAGTGCCGCAGCAGCAGGTGGGGCGTGGCTGTGGGCGTCGGGTAGCCAGACGTGCAGCGGGAAAAGCGCCATCTTCGTGGCCAATCCAGCAACCATCAACACCACGGCGGTGATGACGGTGGCGGTGGCACCGAGTTCGCCGAGTCGCTGGGAGGCGTCCGACATCGACAGGGTGCCGGTGGCGAAGTACACGAACCCGACCCCGAGCAGGTACAGCCCGGACCCGATCGTCCCGATGACGAGGTAGCGGAACGCCGCAACCGCCCCGAGCGGACCGCCGAGGGCGATCAGGGAGTACGCGGCGATGGAGTAGATCTCGAGGAAGACGAACAGGTTGAACAGGTCGGCGGCCATGGCCACACCCAACAACCCGGCCAACAAGAGCAGAACCAATGCATGGACGGGGAGCTTGCGGTCCGGTGGGCTCTGAAACCCGACGCTGGGCGGGTAGAGGACGACGAGCAACCCGATGAAACACACGAGGGTTGCAATGAACCCCGAAAGGGCATCGAAACGTTGGGCGATGCCGACGGGTTGGGCCCAGCCGCCAAGCGCGGCGACCAGCGTGTCTCCAGCGATGACCTGGGTGAGTCCCCAGGCGCACGCCACGGTTCCGCCCAGTGTGGCGGCCACCGCCACCCACCGGGCGGCACCGGGCCGCCAACTGCCGACGGCGGCGGCGACGATGGCGGCGGCAAGCATCCCGGCGGGCAGTAGTGGTGGGAGGAACGAGGTGGATTCAGTAATCACGACTGCCGCTTCTCCGCCGAGAGTTCCTCGTCATCGAGCGTGCCGAACGACCGATGGATCACCACCGCCAACGCAAGGGCGACACCGAGGACCGCCACGGCAACCACGAGGCCGGTGAGCATCAGGACGTGGGGGAGTGGGTTCACGTAGGCCTCGGGGTTGGAACCGAGTTCGGGATCGATGACGGGTACCTCCCCGCCGGTGCGGACCGACCCTTCGATGTAGAACAAGAAGATGGCGGTCTGGAAGATCGACAGGCCGACGAGCTTCTTGATGAGGTGTCGTTCGGTGAGTGTCGCCCACAGTCCCAGACCGAGCAGCGCCACGATGATGAACCAGGCGTAACGCCCCGAGATCACGTCGATCACCGAACTCATGGCGAGCCCTCTGACCCGACGGTCCCTGGAGTCTCACCGGGCCGAGACGGAGCGGCCGACTCGACCCGGGTTGTCGTTGGGTTCAGCACGCTCGCCAACAGGTCGAAGATGTAGACCATCGCGCCGCACACACCGAACAACACGCCGAACTCCACGATGAGGATGCCGTAGTAGCGCTGCTTGGACGGATCTCCCGGCAAGGGGAGCTCGTCGTAGTCGAGCAGGTTTCCCCCAATGAACAGTGATGCGAGGGCCATGCCGACGAAGATCCCGACCCCGAGGATCATGAGCCATAACGCCAGACCGGGTGGGAAGAAGCGCTCCGACAACGACCGAGGCACCACCATGCGCACCACCACGATCGCCACTGCGGCAATGACCCCGCCAGCGAACCCGCCACCGGGGCCGTAGTGCCCGTGGGCAGCCACGTAGATCCCGAACATGAGAACGAATGGCACAACGAGGACCGACACGGTCCGCACGTTCGATGAGGGATTGGCCCCGATCACGGTGTCGCTCCAGTGCGCAGACCGCGTCGCAGTACCAATCCGACGGCTAGGGCGGCGGTGAATACGACGGCGGTCTCACCCATGGTGTCGGTCCCGCGGTAGTCGGCGAGAATCGAGGTGATCGGGTTGGGCGTGTCGGTGTCGGCGAGTGTGCGCTCGATGTAGTCGGCCCCGACGCCGACCGTGGCGGGGGCGTTGGGGTCACCCCGGTCGGGAAGACCGGAGGTGCCGACCATCAGCAGCACCACCAGCGCACCGACGACCGGAATGGCGAACCACTGGGCCCGACGCGACCGGGAGGTCCGGACGTTGTCGGTGATGAGAACCGCCACCAACATCAGCACCCCTGAAAGGGCTGAACCGAGGACGGCCTCAACGTAGGCGACGTCGACCGCACCCATGTTGGCGAACAGCAGCGCGCTGAGCAGCGAATAGATCGACAGCACGGCGACGGTTGCCACGAGCTGTCGGACGCGCAAGGCGACCACGGCGGCGGCGACCAGCAGCGCCAACAGGACCAGATCGAACGCCCAGTTCACCGGGGGTCCCCCTTGTGCCACGGCGTCACGCCTCGACGCCGGGCCACTCTGGCAAGCGCATGGGTGGCGGTGGGGTTGACGAGGAACGAGAACAGGGCGATGAGCGCCAGCTGGGCGGTGCCCGCTCCGCCTCGCAGGGTGACGAGAAGTCCACCGAAGACCAGCAGCATGCCGAGCGTCTCAGCCTTGGCCACGGCGTGGGTGCGGCTGTAGTAGTCGGGGAAGCGGGCGGTGCCGATGACCCCGAGCGCCAAGAACCCGACCCCTCCCAGAATGAGGACGGCGGCAACCACATCCCCGATCACGAGCCGCTCCCCTCATCGTCAGGGGTGAGAGACCCCGAGCCGCCCTTGGCCTTGTTGGCTTCCGCCTCGAGGTATCGGGCGAAGGCGATGGGGAAGAGGAACGCCAACAGGGCGTAGGCGAGGCCGATGTCCCCAAAGAACGACACCCGGTCGAACACGAATCCGAGCAGCATGAGCAGCACCAGTGAGTTGGCGGCGGCGAGGGCGGTGGCGAGCAACCGGTCAAGGACGGTCTTGCCCTGGGCGATCTGCACCAGCGACGACAGGATGAGGATGGCGATGGCGGCGGCTGCCACTGAGGCGACAACGGTCATTGGCCATCCCCCCACTCGTCGGGGTGTGCGGGGTGGCGGGTTTCGGCCTGATTGTGCAACGAGGAATCTGACGGGTCTGGATCGACCGACGTCGGGAGGCTGGTGTCGACCCGCCAGCCCGGATCGATCATCGGCTGGTCGCCCTCGTCGAAGAGCCGCGCCACGCGGTTTTGCAACTTGCCCGAGATGATGTCATCGGCCGCCTCGGGGTAGAGGGCGTGGACCAGCACCCACTCGCCCTCGATGTCGACGGTGAGCGTGCCAGGTACGAGAGTGATCGAGTTGGCGAACACCGTGCGGGCCATCGGGCTGCGCAGGCCGGTCCTGAACCGGAGTTCCTGGGGGTCGATGTTGAGGCCGGGGGTGAGCACGATGCGGGCGATCTGCACCCCGGCTTTGATCATGGACCACAGGATCCACGCGACGTACGCCACCATCCGCCACGCCAGGACGGGCACCCTGAGCCACCCCGGCGAAGGGCGGTCGGCGTGCACAATGGTGGCGGTCAGTCGCTGGGTCCACAGTGTGAGGCCCGCCGCCGATGCCAACCCGATGGCCAGGTACAGCGGGTCGAGGCGCCACGACAACAACATCCAAAAGCCGAACAGGGCCAGGAACTGCAGGAGGGCCAGTCGTGGGTGGGAGGCAATCGGGTGCCGCCCGGTCGGCGGTGTCGGGTCGCTCATGCCAGCATCCCCACCGCCAGCAGTGTGACGAGCACGCCCACCACCACGACCCCTGATACCCACAGTGTCGAGACCCACACTGGGGTGCGGGGGAGTTCGGGAAGGCGGATCGCCACATCGGGCATCCGGATCCGGTTCCATGTCGGGCCGAGGCGTCGCGGAAGGTCCCGGTAGAACCAGTCGGTGTCCCTGACGCTGATCGGCCGGCCGGCCAACCACCGGCGACCGACCCAGAAGGCGGCGAGTGCGCCAAGGGCAAGCGCAAGGGAGTTCGTCACCCGGTAGGCCGTGAACGGCTCGTAGGAGCCGCCCTCATTGGGGAGCAGTCCATACAGCAGGTTCGGCCACACACCGATCACGACATTGACGCACGCCAACGCAACCATGGCGACGTACATCGACGCCGGCACCCGTTGGCGCAACGCCGTGTGATCGGCGACAGACGTGCGCTCGGCTGCCGTAGTCCGCTGCGTGACAAAGGTGAACCACGGCAGACGGAACACGACCACGAGCAGTGTCCCCACACTCGCCAGTTTCAACAGCCAGTACGCCACGCCGAATCCGTTGTCGTCGATGGCGAGCGCGCTCATTTCCTTGGCGACGAAACCACTCAAGAGCGGAATGCCGCCGATGGACAGCGCACCGACCATGTAGAGCACGGCGACCCACGGGAGCACCTTTCCGAGTCCGTGCAGACGTGTCAGACGGGTGTGGCCCGTCGCCCACAACACCGCTCCGATCGCCATGAGCAGGAGGCCCTTGTAGACGATGTGGGCGAAGGCGTGGCTGACCGCACCGTCAATGGCGAGCGCGCTTCCCACCCCGATGGCCGCCACCATGAACCCACCCTGGCTGACCGACGAGTACACGAGCATGCGTCTCGTGTCGTTGACCGCCAGCGCGAACACCACGCCCCACAACGCCATGACGACACCGACCCAGATGAGCAGGTTCGTTCCGGGGAAGCCGCGGGCGAGGGCGTAGATGGCGGCCTTGGAGGTGAACGCGGCGAGAAACACGGTTCCCGCCACCGTCGAGGCGGGGTAGGCGTCGGGCATCCAGGCGTGGAGCGGTACTGCTGCGGCGGAGATGAGGAACCCGACGAGGATCAGCGCTGACGCTCCGCCATCGAGGCCAAGATCGCCAAAGGTGATGCTCCCGGTCTGGGTGATCCACCAACTGATTCCCCCGAGGAGCACGATGCCTCCAGCGAGGCTGACGAAGAGGTAGCGCATCCCAGCGCCCGCTGATTCCGGTGATCGCCGAGCGAAGATCAACAGGGCCGACCCTGCCACCTTCAGTTCCCAGAAGAAGAAGAGGGTGACGAGGTCCCCGGCGAACACCACCCCGAACGCACTTGCGGCGTACATGAGCGTGCTGGGCCGCTCGAGGGCGCCCATGGTGCGCATGCCGAACACCCCGCCGGCGACCAGGGCGATCGAGAACACGTAGGCGAACGCAAGCGACAGTCGATCGACCCGCAGGGGGGTGAGTTCCACACCGTAGAAGTCGTAGTTCCATGTGGTTCCGTCGGTGAGGCCAAGTGTCGCGAGTCCGGCGAGTGCTGCTGCAACCACGAACAGCCACGGTCGCGAGCGGCGGGGGCTGAGCGCCACTGCCACAGCGCCAAGCGTGAGGATCAGTGCCGGGTGCACGCCGGGGAGGCCTTCAAGCATCGGTTCCCGCCCCATGTCCGGCCCCGGGAGCCTCGATGTCGGGGTCGTCGACCAGACGGGGGTCCTCGGGTTGGCTCAGCACCTCGCCGACGACGAAGCGGGCCATGACGACGAGCAACACACCACCGGCGACACCGAGTGCGACGAGGAGGGCGGCGGTCACGGTGCCACCCCCACCACAAGTTGGGCCACCGCAGAGGTCAACACATCGAGTCGGAACACGTCGCCGAGACCGAGCGCCAGGGCGACTGTGGCGGTGAGGGCGAGCGGGACCACCATGAATCCGCTGGCTTCGCCATGGACGGCGTGGGCGCCACCGTCGGTCTTGGGGGCGGGGCGGAAGAACGCCCGGTAGACGATGGGTAGGAGGTAACCGGCGGTGAGGAGCCCCGAGCCCATCACCACGATGGCCAGAGCCGGCTGGCTGACGGCAGTGGTCCCCATGCCGAGAAACCACTTTGATACCCAGCCCCCAACGGGTGGGACGCCGGCGAGTCCGAGCGACGCCACGGCGAACGCCCCCATGGTCAGCGGCATGCGACGGCCGATGCCGTCGAGCTCGCTCACCTTGGTCTTGTGGGCTGTCACGTAGATCGCGCCGGCGCAGAAGAACAGGGTGATCTTCAGCACCGCATGGTTGGCGATGTAGAGCAGCGCCCCGTTCCACGACTCGGCGCTGAGCAGGCTCACTCCGAGAATGATGAACGACAGGTGGGCCACCGTGGAGTACGCCAGACGCTTCTTCAGTTCGTCCTGACGGAAGGCGATCACCGATGCGACCACGATCGTGACCGCAGCAATGGTGGCGACCACCACACCGGCACCGATCTCGGCGAGCAGGTCAGGGCCGATGACGAAACCGAAGATCCGCACGAAGCCGAACACGCCAGCCTTGACCACCGCCACTGCGTGCAACAGCGACGACACCGGGGTCGGCGCGACCATCGCTCCGGGCAGCCAGCCGTGCAGCGGCATGAGCGCTGCTTTTGTCCCGAATCCAATGGTGACGAGCGCCACCAGGGCAATGGCTCCACCGTTGGAGATCAGGCCGTCGAGGTAACCCCCGAGGACGAAGTTCTCGCCGGGGGCGACGACCTGGGTGATGATCAGGGCGATGAGCAGTGCCGTCCCGCCCCCGAGGAGGTACCGCAGGTAACGCCGTCCGGCGGCGAAGGCTTCGGGAGTTTGCTTGTGCACCACCAGTGGCCACGTCGCAGCGGTGAGCAACTCGTAGAAGATGAAAAAGGTGAAGAAGTTCGCGCTGAAGGCCAAGCCGAGCGTTGCCGCGATGCACAACGACACCGCAGAGAAGAACCTGGTCTGGTGGGTCTCCTTGTTCGCTCGCATGTACCCAATGGCGTAGAAGGTGGTGGCGAGCCACAGCGCTGACGCGCAGAGGGCGAAGACCAGTCCGACGTCATCTGCCCGCAGCTGCAGTTCGAGGCCGGGGGCGAGTTCGACGATCGACAGGGTGGGGATGTCCGTGGACCCGCCCACTGCTGCGGCGAACATGATGGCGGTGAGCGTCACGGTGAGCAGCGCGGCGAGAACCGACCAGGTCTCGCGGAGGTTGGGGTGCTTGCGCGAAGCGACGATGAGGACGCTGGCGATGAGCGGCGACGCAAGTGTGGCGAGGAGCATGGAGTTGGCACACTCTATGGCAGGCGCACCGCTGCGTCGTCACGGCTGCGACCGGGAATGGCCCTGTGTTCACGGCGCCGACATGCCCAGCCGGATCAACCCGACACAGCATTCCTTGATGACACGAATCTGACCGCGCCCGGTGGCCGTGGCAGCCGGGAGTAGGGGTGTCAGTCCATGCCTTTGTTGGTGCGACCGACGGCCTTGCGCACCTCGGCGTCGGCGTCGCGCTTGGCGATGGCAGCCCGCTTGTCGCCCTTGGTACGGGCGCGAACCAGCGCGAGTTCGAGCTTTGCTCGTCCCTTGGTGAAGTACAGGCGGGTCGGGACGAGGGTGAGACGCTCCTGGGCGACGCGAGCGTCGAACCGCTGGATCTCTGTGCGATGGGCGAGCAGCTTGCGGGGTCGTTCGACATCGGGGCGGTCGTGGGCGCCGGTGGTGCCCCACACCGGGATGTGCATTCCGTGCAACCAGAGTTCGCCGTTGCGGATCCGGGCGTGGGCATCGGCAATCTGGGCCGTTCCGGCGCGCAGGCTCTTGACCTCGCTGCCCGCCAGCACGATGCCAACCTCGATCGTGTCAAGCACCTCGAAGTCGCGTCGCACCGACCGGTTGACGGCGACGACCTGGGGTGCGTCGGTCCCCTCGGCAGCGTTCCGATTTGCAGGCTTGGGCCCCATGAGGGGCGACCCTACCGGTGCTAACGTCCCGTGGCGTGCTCATCGTGGACCAAACCGCCTACCGCGACATGTGCGCCCACGCCCTCGCCTCGTTCCCCCTCGAAGCCTGCGGTCTGATCGCCGGAGCTCCGTCAGCTGGCGACGGCCCGGCGGAGGCGGTGTGGTTTGTGCCGTGCGCCAACGACGCCGCGTCGTCGAAGGTCTACACCTTGAACGCCCGGGACCACCTTCGTGCCGAACGTCGCGCCGAGGACGAAGGACTTGAGATCCTCGGGGTTGTGCACTCCCACACCCACACCGAGCCGTACCCCTCACCGACCGACATCACCCAGGCGCCCGACCCCGCCTGGCACTACCTGATCGTCTCGTTGCGCGACGACGAACCGGTGGTGCGCAGCTGGAGAATCGTCAATGGCGACGTGGAAGAGGAGCCGATGGTGGTGTCAGGGGCCTCCGCCCGGTAGATTACCTACCAATCCGGTCAGGATTTGAGGGAATCTGCACCATGGCTCGCTACGACTCCGTTCTCGACATGATTGGCGACACGCCAATGATCGACGTGTCCGTGCTGAGCCCGAACCCATCGGTCACGTTGCTCGCCAAGATGGAGGGCCAGAACCCCGCCGGTTCTGTGAAGGACCGCATCGCCCTCAACATGGTGCTCGAAGCCGAGGCGGACGGCACCTTGACTCCCGGCAAGACCATCATCGAACCCTCCTCGGGCAACACCGGCATCGCACTGGCCATGATCGCCCAGATGCGTGGCTACCCGATCAAGATCGTGATGCCCGAAAACGTCAGTATCGAACGGCGCCAACTGCTCGAGATCTTCGGGGCGGAAATCATCATGTCCCCCGGGGCGGAGGGTTCCAACGGTGCCGTGAAGCGGGCCCAGGCACTCGCCGACGAGCACCCCGAATGGGCGTTCCTCTACCAGTACGCCAACGAGGCCAACCCCCGCGCCCACTACGAGACCACCGGGCCCGAGATCCTCCGTGACGCCCCTGAGATCACCCACTTCGTCGCCGGACTTGGAACGTCAGGCACCTTGATGGGGGTGGGGACCTACCTCAAAGAGCACAAGCCGGGGGTCAAGATCTACGCCGTCGAACCCCCCGTGGGTGAACAGGTCGAGGGTCTCCGCAACCTCGATGAGGGGTTCATCCCCCCCGTCTACGACAAGTGGGGTGGACCGGACCTGCTCGACGGGAAGCGCATCGTCCGCCCCAAGGAATCGATCCTGTGGACCCGGCGTCTTGCCGCCGACTGCGGCATTTTCGCCGGCATCTCATCAGGAGCGTCACTCGCTGGGGCGGTGCGTGTGGCGGAACAGATCGAGTCCGGGACCATCGTGTTCATCGTGTGCGACGGTGGGTGGAAGTACCTCTCGACGGGAGCGTGGACCGACGACATCGACGAGGTCGTCTCCCGGGCCGAGAAGATCATCTACTTCTAGGGGTCGACCTCGGTCCTAGGGGACCTCGACGATCTCCCGGCCGAACGGCCACAGGGCGAGGACACTCAGCTTGAACGACTGGATCCCGAACGGGATGCCGATGATCGTCAGGCACAAGATGAGTCCCGACACGATGTGGGCCACGAAGATGCCCCAACCGACCAGCACGAGCCAGATCACGTTGAAGATGACTTCCGCCACCCCGCCGGCGTCGGGGCGAGCCACCACCGTCCGGCCGAACGGCCAAAGCACGAGCCCGGCCATCTTGAACGCCTGGATTCCGAAGGGGATGCCGATGATGGTCACACACATCACCAGACCACCGAGGAGGTAACCGAGAGCCAGCCAGATCCCACCAAGGATCAGCCACAACAGGTTGCCGATGGTCCGCATCAGGCCAACCTAGCGGTCGGGTCGCCACTAGGGTCGGGACGGTGAACGCCACCCCCACCTCCCGCCCCGACGGTCGAACTCCTTATGACCTGCGACCCGTCAGTTTCGAACGTGACTTCACCCACGCCGCACTCGGTTCCGTGTTGGTCCGGTTCGGAAACACCGTGGTGTTGTGCACCGCCAGTGTCGACGATGACGTCCCGCGGTGGATGCGAGGCACGGGGAAGGGATGGGTGACGGCCGAGTACGGCATGCTGCCTGGTTCGTCGGGTGAGCGCATCAACCGTGAGGCCGCCCGCGGCAAGCAGACCGGGCGGACCCAGGAGATCCAGCGTCTCATCGGCCGGAGCTTGCGCGCCGTGTGCGACATGCGGGTGCTCGGAGAGCGTCAGGTGACCGTCGACTGCGACGTCCTGCAGGCCGACGGGGGGACCCGCACAGCGTCGATCACCGGTGGGTGGCTGGCTCTCCATGATGCACTCACCCGTCTGGTGCACGCCGGCACGATCCCGACGCACCCACTGGTCGACCACTGCGCTGCCATCTCCGTCGGGATCTGCGGAGGGGTCGGAGTCCTTGACCTCCCCTATGTGGAGGACTCCACCGCCGAGGTGGACATGAACGTGGTGATGACCGGAGACGGACGGTTCATCGAGGTGCAGGGCACCGCCGAGGGGATGGCGTTCGCCCGTGAGGAACTCGACGGCCTGCTCGACCTTGCGAGTCAAGGGATTGGCGAGCTCGTGCGCATGCAGCGCGACTTCGTTGCCACCCCACCCGCCGGACGCTGACCGACGGGCTTCCCACGGTGGGCATCCGACTCGTCAGCGCCACAGCGAACCCTCACAAGCTTGACGAGATCCGTCAGATTCTCGGTGACGCTGCGGTGGTCGTTCCCCGGCCGGAGGGGCTCGCCGAAGTCGTTGAGGATGCCGACACGCTCGAGGGAAACGCCGAGCTGAAAGTGGCTGCCGTGGTGGAGGCGACCGGTCAGGCGGCGATCGCTGATGACACCGGTCTCGAGGTTGACTCACTCGGAGGCGCACCGGGGGTGCGCTCAGCGCGGTTCGCGGGCGACGACGCTGACGACGATGCCAACGTGGCCAAACTGCTCGCTGACCTCGCCGCCGCTGGTGCGCATTCGCCCTCGTCGCGGCGTGCGAGGTTCCGCACCGTCGTCATCGTCGGCTGGCCTGACGGGAGGCGCATCATCGGTCGCGGCGTGGTGGAAGGCAGCATCGCCACGCACCGGCGCGGCACAGGCGGTTTCGGTTACGACCCGGTGTTCGTCCCTGACGAGGGCGACGGACGAACGTTCGCCGAGATGTCTGCGAACGACAAGCATGCGCTGAGTCACCGGGGACGGGCGTTGCATGCCGTTGACGCCCAGTTCGCTGACGGCGACCGTCCGGTTCTCGGCGAGTCATGACCCCGCTCGTCGTCGTCGGCTCGGGAGGCCACGCCCGCGAACTCGTGGCGCTGGGAAGGGCGTGCGGGTTCACTGTCGGGGGCCTTGTCAGCGACGAGGAACCGGTGGTTGGACCGATGACCCGACTTGGCGTGTCGTGGCTGGGACCGCTGGCGTCTGTCGCCGACGGTGATCGGGTCATGCTGGGTCATGGTCTCCCCGCCGATCGAGCGCAATATGCGGCGACCCTCTCGACCGTGACCCTCCACTTCGAGACGCTCGTGCACCCATCGTCCGTTGTGGTCGACGACGCACGGCTGGCCGAGGGTGTTGCCGTGCATGGGTTGTGCCACATCTCCACTGGTGTCGACGTCGGCCGCCACGTGCATCTCGGGGCCTCGTCGGTGCTCGCCCACGACGTCAGGCTCGGGGCGTTCGTGACCCTGGCTCCACGTGTCGTGCTCAGTGGCGGGGTCACCGTGGGCGAACGAGTTTTCGTCGGGGCGGGAGTCGTCGTGGTCCCGGGCTGCACCATCGGTGATGACGCCGTCGTCTCGGCGGGGGCGGTGGTGACCCGTGATGTGCCCTCCGGGGTGACGGCCAAGGGCGTGCCGGCCCGCTGGTGAGATCAGCGGGCCTCGCAGGGTCGCGGGACCAAGTTCAGGAGGACAGTTCCGCAGCACCGAACGCTGAGGTGAACTGCCGACACCAGATGACCACCGTGGCGTAACGCTCGAGGTCTGTGCCCGCAGGAATGACGTAGTTCTGGTTCCCGACGTTGCCCTTCAGTGCGCCCAGGTCAATGAAGTCGGCGTCAAAGGGAGCGGAACCATCGGCGGGAGCCGTCGACAGGTAGACGAACAGGTCGGGGCCGTTGTCGGTGGCGAGGTCCTCGAACCGGAGGACTCGCTCGCCGTCCACCGTCGTGAACACCTCGACGTCTCCCGAGGTGCCGTGATCAAGTGAGACGAAGGTGCCGGTGACCGGTAAGGGCGCCGGCGTGGTTGCTGAGGGTGCACCACCGGGTGCGGGGGGCGGGACACTGACGGCGTCTGGACGCTCGTCTTCGACCACCTCGTCGATAAACAGCTTGTGGGGTTGGAAGATCGCCACGAGCGCACCGACGACCACCAGACCGGCAACTCCCACACCCACCACAATGCTTCGACGGCGCATGTCGTCGAGGGTATCGGTCAATCGTCCGGACCGGCTGAGGAGCGTCAGGACCTCCCGGACTCATCATCTGCGCGCCTACCGCTCGCCCGCCCAGTTCACTTCTCGTTGAACCCGCAGATGTCCACGGTGAAACGGCCGGTCGGCGGTGGTGGGTGGGGCGGTGAGATCACGGGGACATCACCGCCGTCGAAGGCTCCTGCCGAGTCCCTCCTGGGCCACGGTGGCAACGTGGCGGCCATCGGCGTCGAACACCCTGGCGATGGCGAGCCCTCTGGCGTTGGCCATCCCGTGGTGACCGACGCTGAACAGCAGCCACTCGTCGGCTCTGACGGGACGATGGAACCACACCGCGTGGTCGAGGCTCGCCGCCATCATCTTCTCCCACTGGTCGGCGAGCGGGTGGGAGGCGATGGCCACGCCGAGCAGATCCTCATCTGAGAGATACGCGACGGCACAGGCGTGCACCGCCGGGTCGTCGCCGAGGTCGCCTACCGCCCGCAACCAGGTCAGGGCTTCGCCGCCCTCAGCGGTGGCCTGCCGCACCACCCGGTGTTCGAAGAGCAACTGGGTGGGGCGTGGTGGGACCTCATTGGGGTCGACCATGTCAAGGGGTGTCACCCGGGTGGCGCGATCCGGGGCGTCGTCCTCGTGATCCTGGAACGACGCAATGAGGTTCAGGATCGCTCCCGACGACTGATACGCGATGACCTGACGGGTGCTGAACGACCTGCCGTCGCGTAGCCGTTCGACTTCAAAGAGCACGTTCTGGTGCTCGTCTCCGGCTCGGATGAAGTACGCATGGAGCGAATGCACGGGCCGGTCGGGGGCAACGGTGAGCGTGGCGGCCCGCAGTGCCTGGGCGACGATCAGTCCGCCGTAGATCCGTCCCCATCCCAGATCCGGTCCGGTGCCAACCCAGGCATCCGGCTTGATGGGGTCGAGGTTCAGCAGGTGTGCGAGGTCGTTCGACGAGGTCACCCGATCACCCTAGAGGGGCCGGCATCGGGCGTCGGACCGGGTGTCGGTGGCGCGCAGCAGCGACCCGTAGGATCCCCCTGTGGATTCAAACGAGGTGTCAGCGGACCAACCTCAGTCGCTTGCCGATCTGTTGTTGTTGGAGCCTCACGGCCCCGACACCTACATCGCGGCGAACCTCGATACCCCGTGGGGGCGGGTCTTTGGGGGGCAGGTGTTCGCCCAGGGCCTGCGGGCTGCTTCGTTGACCGTTGATGACCGCTACGTCGTGCACTCGGTGCGGGCCTACTTCATCCGCGGCGGCGAACTCGCTGAACCGATCCGTTTCGAGGTGGACCGGATCCGCAACGGAAAGTCCTTCGTCACTCGTCGGGTGGTGGCCCGTCAGAGCGCCGGCGCCATCTTCAACCTTGACGCGTCCTTCCAGTTGCCCGAGGAGCGAGCCGATGTCCAGGTCTGGTTGCCCCCGCCCGTTCCCGAGCCCGACGGGTGCGAATCGATTTCGTGGAGCCCACTTCATGAACGTCGCGTGGCACTCATGGACCGCGACGCCGGGCGCTTCGCCGTCTGGCAGAAGGTCGCCGGTCCCCCCATCGACGAGGTGGTGTTCGGGGCGTGCGCCCTTGCGTTCGTATCCGACGATGTCCCCATGTCAGCGGCGCGTACCGTGCACCCGATCCCGCCGGCCGCGCCTCCGCACCCCGACATCCTGATGGGGGCGAGTCTCGACCACGCCACCTGGTTCCATCGTCCCCCTCCGGTGGGGGAATGGTTGCTGTTCGACTTGCAGGCCCAAGGCTGGCACGGGGGACGTGGCCTGGCCTTCGGTCATGTGTTCACCACCGCTGGACTCCACATCGCATCGATCGCCCAGGAAGTGCTGGTGCGTGAACGGCCCGGTTGGGACGACCCCAAGGGGTGAGGGTGTGACCTCCTACGACGCCGAGATCATCTGGACGACCCACGGGGTTCCCCACATCACGGCCGCGGACTGGGGTGGGCTGGGGTTCGGGCAAGGGTATGCGTGCGCCCGTGATCGGCTCCCGACCATTGCCGACCACATCCTCAAGGTCCGTGGCGAACGCTCCCGGTTCCTCGGCGCAGGGTTCGCCGATCGGCACCTCAACACGGATCTGGGTTACCGCGTGCTCGGCATTGAGGGTCGCGCTGCGGCCATGGCTGAGGCGCAGTCGGATCGTGTGCGAGCCATGGTCGCCGGTTACGCCGCCGGGTACAACGAGGCGCTGTCGGAGTTCGGCACCTCACACCTGCCGCAATGGTGTGTCGACGCGCCGTGGATACGCCCAATTTCCGAAGACGACCTCTACCGCCTCTACGTGGACCTTTGTTTGATGGCCTCGGGTCGCAACCTCGTTGAGTACCTCGGTTCAGCCACAGCCCCCGACAGCCCGGGTGGCCCGGCGACGCCACCTGAACCGCCCAGCGACGGTGAGGTCGTGGGCGAGTCCCACCTGGGCTCGAACGGGTGGGCACTTGGTGCGGCGGCCACGGGCGGGCCGGGCATGGTCATGGCCAACCCGCACTTCCCGTGGTACGGGGAGGGGAAGTTGTGGGAGTGCCACTTGCGGATCCCCGGGGAGATCGACGTGTACGGCGCAGCGCTCGTGGGGAGTCCCGGGGTGCAGATCGGTTTCAACCGGACGCTGGGGTTCACCCACACGTTCTCCCGGGGTCACCGCTTCACCGCCTATCGGCTCGATCTCCATCCCGATGATCCCTGCTCGTACCGGTTCGGGAACACCTATCTGCAGATGACCTCGTCAGAGCACGCCGTGGAGGTGCGCGACGACGACGGTGCGCTGCGACCTGTGGAACGCACGTTGTGGTCCACCCATCACGGCCCGATGGTGAACGTTCCGTTTGTCGGTTGGTCGACGGCCACCGGGTTCGCCTACCGCGACGCCAACATCGCCAACACCCGATTCATGGAACAGGTCCTGGCCCTCGACACGGCGACGGACATTCCCTCGCTGAAAGAGGCGTTCGCTTCGCACGGTGGGCTGCCGTGGGTAAACACGATGGCGGCCGATGCCTGGGGTCGAAGCTGGTACATCGACTCGAGCGCCACCCCCGCCTTGTCTGACACCGCCGCCCGGAGATTCGTCGACAGTCTCAGCACCGACCCCATTGCGGCGTTGATGCACGGTCTGCGCATTGCCGTGCTCGACGGTTCCGAACCCGACAACGACTGGGTGGACGGTGGTGGGGATGGCGACGCCGGTCTGCTCGAGGTCGACGCGCTGCCCCAGGTGGAGCGGGACGACTGGGTCATGAACGCCAACGACCCCTACTGGTTGGTGAACCCGTCTGCGGTCATTGCCGAGCACTCCCCGTTGTGTGGTTTGTACCGTCGCCCGGTCACTGCACGCACCCGGATGAACCTGCGCTTGTTGAGCGGCGAGGGTCCGGTCGTCGGCAGCGGACCCGACGGCCAGATCCGGCTCGAGGACCTTGCGGCGATGGTGCTGTCGGGTCATTCACTCACCGCGCTTGACCTCCGCGACCCTGTCGTGGCTCGGCTCAGGGCCTGCGGGGACGAGGAGGCGCTCGTCGTCGCCGACGTCCTGGCGGCGTGGGACTGCACCTACAGCGTGGATGCCCGAGGCGCGGTGTTGTGGCGCGAGTTCATGGCGGGTTTCCCCGAGGATGCCCACAAGGACGCCGGATCGCTGTGGGCTGAGGCTTTCGACCCCGACCGTCCGCTCGACACCCCATGTGGGCTGGCCCCCGCGCCTGCGTCGGGGTCCGACCCGGTGGTCGCCGCCGCCGCTGCAGCGCTCGCCGCGCTCGACGAGGCCGGGATCGCCCCCGACACGCGACTCGGAGACGTGCAGTGGGTGCAGCGGGGTGCACGGCGAGTTGAGATCCCCGGCGGGGGATCGGTCGATGGGGTCACCGACATCACCACCCCCGTGGTGGATCTGGCTCGCAACGATCTCGACCCGACGCCGGACCAGCCGGATCCGGTCGTCTCCCGCTTCGCCCGTACCGGCCTCAGTGTCGGTGGGTACCCGTGCACCTACGGGGTCAGTTGGGTCATGGGTGTCGAGCTCGTCGCCGACCGTGACCCTCGTGGTCACGGCCTCCTCGTCTACGGCCAGTCGGACCTCCCTGCCAGCGGCCACCACGACGACCAGGTCGAGGACTTCACTGCCCGCCGGTTGCGGTCGTTGGCGTTCACCGACGACGCAATCGCCGCCTCGGCCATCGACCAGCGTCGGGTCGGCACCCGGCCATGACCGACGGCGTCGTACCCGTACCCGGTTCGGGGAGAAACAGCGGTCCGGGACCGTGGGACAACACGCACCCCGGTGCCGATCGTTCCCAGGTCCTTGCTGCGATGCGCCTCGCCGTGCGGGTTGGGGAGGTCATGGTGGCCAACACCGAGACCTCTGCGGACTGCCAGTACAACATGCGCCGCATCCTCACCGCCTACGGCGTGACCGATTGCAGCGTCCGCGTCGTGCTCAATGCCATCACCTTGTCGTGGCTCCCCCCTGAAGGGGAGCCGGTCACCTTGGTGCGGGTCGTGGCTGCAGATCAGGCTCACCTGCACCGACTGTCGATGGTCGAACGGCTCGTCGGTCGCATCGAACGGGGCGAGATCACGGCGCAGGACGCAGACCGCCTCCTTGAAGATGCCGCCACCGCACCGGACCCCTATCGGGGTTGGATCGTGGTGCTCGCCCGTCTGGTTTCGGTGGCGGGTTGGGTGGTGTTCTCGGGTGGCAACTGGGTGTCCGCCGTCGTCGGGGTGGTCGCCACCGCCGTGGCGCTCCCGGTCGTCGGGCTCGTGTCTCGGATGCGGATCCCGGACATTTTCAGCGTGCTCGCCGGCGCCATCGTCGTGGTGTTGGTCCCCGACCTTGTGGTGTGGGCGGGTGTGGACTTCCCGGCGGGGTCCGCTGCGGTTGGTGGCCTCTACCAGTTCCTGCCGGGTCGGTTGCTCGTCGCCAGCGTGCGTGATGGCCTCTCGGGGGCGCCGCTGACCGCGCTGGCGCGGGGCTTGCAGGCCATTGTGTTGGCGGTTGCGGTAGCGGTCGGTGTGCTGGTGGGCCTCCGAGTGGCCGAGCTGCTCGACATCGTCGTTCCCTCAACTCCCACCGGTCAGTGGGGAATCATGATCACGGTGCTGGGGGCCGGAGCCGCTGTTGGAGCGCTTGCCATCGGCCGTCAGGTCCCGCTGGCGGCGGTGGTGCCGGTGACGATGCTGGGCATGGTGGTGTGGCTGGTGGCCAACGTCATCGCCCCCTCGGGAGACCTGCGCCGCGAGGTGGCGGTAGGCATCGCTGCCCTGCTCCTCGGTTTCGCCGGGCGTCTACTCGCCCGGGTGCAGGGGACGGTCTCGGCGTTGTACACGGGAGTGGCCGTGCTGGTCCTCGCCCCGGGGACCCTGCTCTACCAGGCGATTCTCGATCTCACCGAGGGGAACACTGAGGCTGGCGCGGAAGGCTTGTTGTCGGCCGTGTTCATCTCGGTCTCCATTGCTGCGGGGACCACCCTGGGTCTCGCTGTGGGGCGCGCCGTGCCATCGCTCACCGGGTACACACGCCTCGGGCCACCACCGCGTCTCACGATTCCGTCACGTCGGGTTCCCCCGTCGTAACACCACAAGGGGATCCGCAAGGCCTTTGTGGCGGGCCGGTACGCTCCGGACATGACTGAGGCGTCAAGCGGTTCGCATGGGTCGGCACCCGGAATTGGACGAGGTCGCCGCATTGGGGTCGTGGTCCTCAGCGTGCTCGCGGTGCTGTTCCTCGCTACCGGCTCCATTGGGTACTGGGCGGCACGCACCGCCCTCGACAACGACGTGTTCGTCACACGCGTCGGTCCGTTGGCTAGCGACCCGGCGGTGCAGACGGCGTTGGCGGACTGGTTGACCCAAGAAGTGCTCACCTTGGTCGACGTTGAGGGGTACCTCAAGCAGTCGCTGCCGCCTCCCGCTGACCTGTTGGCCAAGCCGCTGAGCGCAGCGGTGGAGGACTTCGTGAACAAGGCGGTGCGTGACGTACTCGCCTCCGATCAGTTCGCGGAGCTCTGGCAGCGCGTGACCGGTGACGCCCACCGAGCGTTCGTGCTGGCGGCCAGCGGCAACGACTCCAACGTGTCCACCGACGATCAGGGGCGCGTCGTGGTGAACCTCATTCCCGTCATCGGGGAGGTGTTCGAGTCGTTGACGGGCGCCTCACCCGATCTCGTCTCTCGTGTCACCGGGACCCTTGAGAACCTGGCGTCTGATCCGCCGGCGCAGGCAATCGAGGCCCTCGAGAACGCGACGGGGATCACCCTGCCGAAGGATTTCGGTGTCGTGGTCATCGACGATGGCGGGGCGCTCGAGACGGTCCGAACCATCGTGGAAGCAACACGGGTGGCGGTCGTCGCCCTCATTGTCGGGTTCGTGGTGTGCACCGCCGCAGCGGTGGCGTTGGCCCGGCCCCGGCGCCGCACCGGGGTGCAACTGCTCGGTGCGTTCGCCGTGACGTTGGCGTTCGTCCGTCAGCTGGCCATCCTGGTGGACGAGAGGTTGACCGCCGAGGTGAGGGTGCCGGCGAACCAGGACGCGGCCGAAGCGATCGTCGGTTCGGTCATGGAAGGCCTCTATCAGGTGCTCGCCGTGTTGATGTTCGCCGTCATCTCGGTGGCGGTCGGCCTCTGGGTTGTCCGTCGCCGAGAGGCCCTAGCGGCGGTGTTCGAACGTCGGGACCCGCCGCCGCGCTGGTGGATGACCCCCTCGCCTGCATCGCTACAGATCGCTGTGGTGGCGCTTGTCTCGGTGCTGCTGTGGTGGTTTGGCCCTGCGGTGTGGTTCGCCATCGTGGTTGTCGTCGGCCTGGTGGCCGCCCAGTTGGTGCTGTGGCGGGCTGAGCGGGTCGCGCCGTCGGACGGTGACGTAGTCTCGGGGTCGTGACGACCTTCGACAGCGACACCGCCGTGGCGGTCGTGGAGGAACGCCTCGAGGAACTCTTGGCGTCCCACGACCCCGCAACCACCGACTTCGCCTCATTCCGGGGAGCCCAGTACGACCTCGGCCTGGCCTGGGTTCACTTCCCTGAGGGCTGGGGAGGGTTGGGGTTGCCGCCCAAGTCCCAGACCATCGTGGAGCGACGCCTCCGTGAGGCGGGGGCGAAGTCCCCCGACGCCCGGGTGTTCTTCGGTCTCACCATGGCCGGGCCTACCGTGGTGACTCACGGGGACGACGCGTTGCGTTCGAGGCTGCTGCGGCGGATGTTCACCGGCGAGGACGCCTGGTGCCAGCTGTTCAGCGAACCCGGTGCAGGTTCGGACCTGGCCGGATTGGCCTGCAAGGCCGTTCGTGACGGCGATGAGTGGGTGGTAACCGGCCAGAAAGTCTGGAACACCCTCGCCCACATTGCTGATCGCGGCATGCTCGTTGCCCGCACCGACCCCAACGCCCCCAAGCACAAGGGGCTGACCTACTTCGCTCTCGACATGCATGCCCCCGGCGTTGAGGTGCGACCACTCATCCAGATCACTGGTGAAGCCGAGTTCAACGAGGTCTACCTCACCGAGGTTCGCATCCCCGACACGGACCGTATCGGTGACGTTGGTGAGGGCTGGCGCGTGTCGATGACGACGCTCATGAACGAGCGCGTGACCATTGGTGGTGGGTCCGGTCCGCCGCAGCGGGGATCGGGCGCCATTGCTGAGGCGATCCGCATCTGGGAGGAGGAGCCCCACGTGGAGCGCTCCGGCGCGTCGCGGGACCGGTTGATGCGTCTGTGGTGTGAGTCAGAGGCGTTGCGCCTCACCAACATCCGTGCCGGGCAGGCCCGGCGAGCCGGCATGCCCGGGCCGGAAGGCTCCATCGCCAAGCTGATGTTCGCCGAAGTGAACAAGCGGATCTACGAGTTCTGTGTGGACCTGCTCGGGGCGCAGGCACTTGTCGGCTACGACTACGTCCACGAACGCACCGAATCGCTTGGACTCGTTGGGCCGCCGGGAAGTTCCCGCAAGATGTTTCTGCGGAGCCGGGCCAACTCCATTGAAGGCGGTACCTCGGAGATCCAGCGGAACATTCTCGGCGAGCGTGTGCTGGGACTTCCCGGCGAACCCCGTGTCGACAAGGACCTTCCCTGGGTCGACGTCCCGCGCAACTGAGGGTCGCACGCCCACGCACGGTTGCACTGCCGAGCGTCGGTGGTTCAGGTGGTGTGGGGCTCAATGAGCGGAAACCACAGACTGGTGGGAGCGAGTGTTCCAACCAGTGCATGCACGCCGGCCAAATCCCCTGAGATGTCGAATGCGTTGCTCTCGAGCAGATCTCCGACTGCACTCGTGCCTGTGGCCAGGATCAACTCGGTGAGCGCGTGTCGTGTGCAGCGCACGACAGCGACTGGTGATTTCGCCGGTCGTCCAGGGGTGGCGTAGAACGCTCCATTGGACAAGCCGATCTCCCACACCGGGTCCTCCCCGGCGCTGTCACCGGTGAGATCAATCGTGATGGCGAGGTCGCCGACCGCTACGGCCTCCGCGCCGACCACATGGACTCCGAACCACATGAACACCATTGACGGGGTCATCGCCGCCACCATGTCGGTGTTGACAATGCCTCGCCCCGCACCGGCCGGTGTGCCGTTGCGCAACTCTTGGGCACCGGTGAGATAGAACGCTCGCCACACGCCGGACTCTGAGCGGTACCCGAGTTGTTCGAGGGCGGCGGCCTGCAAGAGTCGTGCGTCCCGGTTGTCCGGTTCGGCGAACACCAGGTGGTTGATGACCTCAGCGACCCACCGGGCGTCCCCGTTGGCAAGGGCCTCGCCTGCTCGAACCACCATGGTGTCGGCGCCGCCCATCCACTCGACGTACCTCTTGGCCCGCTCGGTGCGCGGGTGGGGGTTGAGGGTGGCGGGATTGCCGTCGAAGTGGCCGAGGTAGCGCTGGTACACGGCTTTGGCATTGTGGCGAACGGTGCCGTAGTAGTCGTGGACGTGGAAGTGGCGGGCCAACGGTTCTGGAAGGACGAGATCCTCGGCGATTTCGTCGGGGGACCACCCGGCGTTGGCCAGACGCATGGTCTGGTCGTGGATGTAGCGGTAGGCGTCCCGCTGAACGCGCAGCCATCCTGTCCATCCGTCCGCCACGTCGTCCCAGTGCGGCCAGTGGTGGGTGGCGAATGCCACGTCGGCGCGGCCAGCGAACCGTTCGATGGCCTCGTCGATGTAAAGGCTCCAAACCAGGGCGTCGCGTACCACCGCCCCCCGAGGGGTGTACACGTTGTGGAGGGTCCCGGTGCAGTTCTCCGCCATGCACAACGCCCCGAGATCGGGGAACAAGAAGTTCATCTCGGCGGGCGCTTCTGCCCCCGGGGTCAACTGGAACTCAACCCGGACGCCGTCAAGGACGTGCTCCTCGCCGGTGTGGTGCACCTCGAGGGTGGGGGCGAGCAGGCCATACGTGCCGAGGATCGGTGCACCCCTTCCGAGGCCACAGTCAATGTGACCGCGTTCGGTGCGGGGAAGCAGGAGGCCGTACATGTACATGGCCCGGCGGCTCATGGCGTTGCCTGCGATGACGTTCTCGCTCGCGGCGGCCTCGAGGAACCCCGCAGGGGCGAGGACTGGGACCCGGCCGGCGAGAACATCCTCGGGATCGACCACCCCGCGTATGCCACCGAAGTGATCGATGTGGCTGTGGGTGATGATGACTGCGCTCACCGGTCGGGCTCCGAGGTGCTCGTTGGCGAGTTCGAGGGCGGCGGCCGCGGTCTCCGCGCAACTGCCGGTGTCGACCACGATCCAACCGGTGTCCCCAGCCACGAAGGTGATGTTGGACAGGTCAATTCCTCGTACCTGCCAAACGCGGTTCGTCACCTCGAAGAGTCCGTCCACCGCATTGAGTCCGGCCTGACGCCACAGGGACGGGTGGACAGTGTCGGGGCATCCGGTGTGGGCCTCGATGCCCGCCATGGTGGGGTCGGGTCGGACGAAACTCTGGCGGTCCCAGGTGGGCCACCCTGACTGGGTGAGCACAGGGGTGTCGGGAAGGGGTGCGATGCGACCGCGGGTGGCGAGTTGGAGATCCACTGGGTCGCCAAGGGGCATGGTGGCGACCGCCTCGGCGTGTACCAGCCGGGTGTGTTCGTCGGCGGGCTGGGGGTCGGCAGAGAATGGGCCAGATGCGTGCATGGGGTGATCCTAGGAGCGCGGTAGCGTGCCGCATGCTCGTGTCCCCCGGTGTTGAGACCCTGACCGTCACCGGCGCCCGTCCCGGCGCCCTGCTCACCGTCACCGAGATCGGCCCCAACGGCGAGAGGGGTCGCGACATGATCACGGTGGTCGCTGATCACGCCGGCCACGCTCACGTGGGTTTCGTTCCTGAAATCCACCAGGTCGTGCGCGACGTCGACGATCTGGTGGCGGCCGTGGCCAACGGGGTCACGCTGAACCCGGGGGAGTACGAGGTGCGTGATACCTCAGCGGATGACACGGGCGAATCCGTCCGGGTGGCGGTGCTGGGAGTCGACGACCGCCCCGATCCGGCGTTCTACGACCAGACCCTCAACGATGGCTACGGCTACCTCACGGTCCGTGACGGGGTGCAGCTCTCGGTGATGGTTCGGACCCCTGATCCGAACCTCTACGGCGAGGGGCCGTGGCCGACGGTGGTCGAATACTCGGGGTACACCCCGTCGGATCCCGACAACCCCCAGCCCGGGACCATGATCGCCAACATCCTTGGGTTCGCCGTGGTGGGGGTGAACATGCGCGGCTCGGGGTGTTCGGGCGGGGTCTTTGACATCTTCAGTCCCGCCCAGGCCGCCGACGGGTACGACGTCGTCGAGATCGTCGCCCGTCAGCCGTGGGTGCTGCACCACAAGGTGGGCATGGTGGGACTCAGCTATCCCGGCATCTCGCAACTGTTCGTGGCTGCGACCCGTCCCCCAAGCCTCGCCGCCATCACCCCGCTGTCGGTCATTGACGACCTGTGGCGTCAGCAGTGGCCGGGCGGCACCTACAACTCAGGGTTCACCCGGGCGTGGCTCGCCATGCGTGATGCCGCCGTCCAGGCCGGCGGGCAGGCCTGGGACCAGGCCCGCATCGACGCCGGCGACGCGGTGTGTGCCGCCAACCAGTCCATCCGGAGTCTCAACGTGGACTTCGAGGCGTTCGGCAAGGCCATCAGCGATTTCCGGCCCGCCGTGGCCGCCCGTCGCACCGCCGACCTCGTGAGCCGGATCGACGTCCCCGTCTACCTCACCGGCGCCTGGCAGGACGAGCAGACCGGCAGCCGTTTCGCGCTGATGCTCGAACAGTTCGACCAGTCGCCCCACGTCGTGTTCACCCTGTTCAACGGCCACCACCCCGACGGCTACAGCCCGATGGTCATTGCCCGATGGTTCGAGTTCCTCTCGTTCCACGTGGCTCGTCGCGTTCCGGTGGTGCCCCCGCTCGTGCGTCAGTTCGCGCCGCCGTTGTTCGCCGAACATTTCGGGTACACCGCCGACATTGAAGACGACCGGTTCGGCGATCTCGTCGACGATTATGACGCCGCCCTCGACCGGTACCTCGCCGAACCACCGGTTCGGATCCTGTTCGAATCGGGTGCTGGAGGTGAGGTCGCCGGTGCGCCTGGGGCTCGCTTTGAGGTGACGGCCAGTTCGTTCCCGCCCCCGGGGACCGAGGTGCGTCGCTGGCATCTCGCTGGTGGGGGGTCACGTGGTGTGCTTGTCGACGACGGGGCAGACAGTTCCGGAGCGTTCACCTACTCCGATGATCTCGAGGCCGGCGCCATCTCGTACGCGTTGACCGAGGAGTTCAACGACTTCGTCCGGCCGAGCGTCCCCTACGACTGGTCGCCGTTCGCCGATGGACACTGTGTGCGGTTTGAGACGGCACCGCTCACCGACACGGTCACGGTGATGGGCCAGGGGCATCTTGACCTGTGGTTGCGTCCGGGCACCGCCGACACGTCGGTGCAGGTGACGATGACTGAGATTCGGCCCGACGACACCGAGGTGCGGGTCCAGTCAGGTTGGCACCGGCCGGTTCACCGTCAGGAGGACCCGGAGCGCTCTGACGACCTGCGGGTTGACTACACGTTCCACCGGGACCACCGTGAGCCGCTGGTGCCGGGGGAGTGGTTGCGTTGTCGGGTGCCGTTCATGCCGGTTGCTCATGTGTTCCGCGCCGGCACCCGTCTGCGGATCACGGTGTCGACGCCGGGCAGGGACTGCCCGTTCTGGTGTTTCGACAACCCCGTCGAGTCGGGCGCCTCCCACCAGGTCGGTTACGGACCTGACCACCCTTCGGTGTTGGTGTTGCCCGTGTGGGACGGGGTCGAAGCCCCCGCCGACCTGCCACCGGCCGAGGCGCTGCGGGGTCAGGTGTGTCGTCGGGCGCCGGAGATGGCCAACACCCCGGTGGACTAGACCGGCAGGCGCCGAACGGTGTCGGGGAGCGCAACTTCCGGGGACCACGCCGATGGTGCACCGGCGAGGCGGTAGAGGAAACTGGCCACCTGTGCCCGGGTGACCGTCCCTTCAGGGTCGAATCGCGACGTTCCCCCCAGGCCGACGGTGATGCGGTTGAAGGCGGCCCAGTCAATGGGGCCGGCCTGCCAGCCGGGCCGACGGACGTCGGTGAACGCCGCCGGTGGGGCACCGGTTGGCTCGCCCGCCAGTCGCCACAGGAACGCCGCCATCTGCGCCCGGGTGGCCCGGCCCGCCGGGTCGAAGCGGCGCCGGGACCCGGGCGGTGCGGAACTGCGGGTGACCCCGGCTTCATCCATCCAGTCCACGGCATCCCGAAGGTCACCTGGTGTTGTCAGGTCGGCGTAGTTGGCCCGGCGGGTGGGAACTGGTTTGCCCATGAACCGCCACAGGAACAGCGCCACCTGGCCGCGGGTCACCGGTTGTTCAGGCCCGAAGCGGCCGGGCGCCACGCCACTGGTGACCCCTGCGGCAGCCATCCAGTTCACGGCCGTTGCGTGCGAGGCCGATGGGGGGACGTCGGTGAACTTCGACCACGGCACCGCAGGGGGGAACAGGCGGGAGGGCATCACCGGGGTGAGAGGGGTGGAGGGGTTCGGGTAGCAGGGGGCGGGCCACAGCTCGACCCGCATTCGGCGTTCCCCCGACTTGATGGTGAACCGTGCCAACAGGTCCGTTGCTGGTTCGGCGGCGAAGGTATCCACCGCCTTGAACTCGATGATCGCCTCGTCTCGGGTGAACGTGGCTAGGCCGTACCCCTGGTTGATGAAGTTGCAGTACGCCTTCCACGGGTTGAGTTCCTCGATACCGCCGGCGATGGTCTGCAACGTCGAGTACGCGAACGGGGCGTTCCCGTTGAAGTTGATGCCGCCGTAGTTCAACTCGGTGAAGTCCGGGTCGGCGGTCAGCGACCCGCAGGTGAAGTCGAACGCCACCACCGGGGAGGCCGGATCGTCGGGGTTCGGGATGAGCACGTCGGCGAGCCAGATGTGGGTGTGGCCGCTGACCGACACGACGTTGTCCACCCCGTTGGCGCTCAGCGACTCGAGGATGTTGCGGCGTTCCCACCAGAAGTCGTCCCACGCCTCGTTGGGGGCGTAGGTGCCCTGGTTGACGTGGACGTTGTTGAGGTCCCGGAAGTTCGAGGTGAACGTCTGGCCCCGGCCGGGCTGGGTGGCCTTGCTCAGGCGCCACATGGCCATGTTGTACGGGTTGCCCAGCACCTTCCAGATCGCCTCGGTGTCGGCCAACCCGGTCTTGAGCCAGTTTCGCTGGGCGGTGCCGAGTGTGGTGCGCGCCGGATCGAACCGCTGGCGATCCTGGTTCTGTTGCGGGTTCCCTTCGAGCACCTCGGGGTCGCGGTACTGACGGACGTCGAGCATGAACACGTCAAGCAGGTCCCCCCAGACGAACTTGCGGTGTGCCTCGGTGGGGGTGGCCTCGGGCGGGATGACCGGGAACTGCTCGAACCAGACCTGCAGGGCGTTGGCGAGACGTTCAGCGGGAATGCCCCGGTGGACACCGTTGACGAACTCCCCGTCGTCGAACATGGCGACCGTCGGGACGGTCGCCTGCAGCGCCTGCAGGTCGGGGTCAGCCTTGAACCGTTCGTAGACGCCCCGATAGTTGTCGACCGTCAGGGTTCCGCCGTCGCTCACGTAGACGTAGTCGCCCAGGTGCATCCAAAAGTCGAGGTCTTCCTCGGCGGCGATGGACCGGTGGGCGAGGTACCGGCTGCGATCACCGTTGCGTCGAGAGCTGATCTGCTGGCATGAGGCCCACGCGAATTTCAGTTGCGTCGGCGAGGAACCCGGAGCTGGGGCGGTGCGTGTCCGTCCGGTGACGGTGGTGTCGCCGCTGCGGAACCGGTAGTGGTACCAGCTGTCCGCATCGAGACCGGTCACGGCCACCTTCACCGTGTACCCGTTGGCGGCGACGGCCTGTGCCGAGCCGCCGGCCACGAGCGAGGCGAAGCCGTCATCGGCGGCGACCTCCCAGGTCACCTCAATGGGCGTCTCCTCAACGGGTGCACCCAGTCGCGTCCAAAGCACCGACCCGTCGTGGGAGGGGTCGCCCGACATCACGCCATCGGGGAACGACGGGACCCACGTCGAGGGTTCGGCGGTGGTGGCGGCGAACGCCAGGGCGGAACGATCAATGGTGCCCAGCAGCGCGGCGGATGCGCCAGCTCCGGCGAGCAGTTCCATGAACCGGCGGCGGCCGACGGTGGTGCCTGCGGGTACGACGTTGCGGACCGAATACCTGGCGTTGAGTTCCTCGGCGTCCATGGGTCCCCCTGGGGTCGTCGTGTGGTGTGCGGCGGACACTAACGCGGCCCGGTGATGTTGCCGTGGCGTGACGGTGAACGACAGGTGACGGCCCACGTGGGAAACTCTGACGTGTCCATCATTGAGGCCATTGTCCTTGGTCTGGTCCAGGGACTCACTGAGTTTCTGCCCATCTCCTCAAGCGGTCACCTCCGGGTCGTGCCTGCGCTCGCCGGTTGGGAGGACCCGGGTGCGGCGTTCACCGCGGTGGTGCAGCTCGGAACGATGGCCGCAGTGCTGGTGTACTTCCGACGGGACCTTTGGGACATCGGTTCGTCCTGGCTGAGGGCGTGGTGGACCCCGGCGTTGCGTTCGACGCGCCAGACCCGGCTTGGGTGGTACCTGATTATTGCCACCATCCCCATCTCGATCCTTGGTCTGGTGTTCGCCGACCAGATCGAAACCGGGGTTCGTGACGTGCGACTGGTGGCGACGATGCTGATCGTCTTCGGTCTGGTGATGGCCCTCGCCGACCGGATCGGGTCGAGGTCGAAATCCATCGATGAGGTCACCACCCGCGACGGGGTGGGTATCGGTTTCGCCCAGGCGCTCGCCCTCGTTCCTGGGGTGTCGCGTTCGGGGGCGACGATCTCGGCGGGGTTGTTCTTCGGGTACCGGCGTGCCGACGCAGCGCGTTTTTCGTTCCTCCTCTCCGTTCCCGCCGTGGTGCTCTCCGGGTTGTTCGAGATGCGCAACATCGGGGCGGGGGACGGGCCCGGTTTCGGGGCCACCGCCGTCGGGGTGGCGGTGGCGTTCGTCGCCGGGTACGCCTCAATCGCCTGGTTGTTGCGCTGGCTGACCTCCCACACCCTCACCGTGTTCGTCATTTACCGGGTGGTGCTTGGGGTCGTGCTGTTGGTCCTCGTGGCCAGTGGAACCATCGCCGCCAACTGACGCGAACGTTGCAATATCGGGCGAATCGCTCCCTCTGTGACAGCGGTCACCTAGTGGAGTACCCTGATTTCAATTCAACCAAAGGAGATGCGCCATGCGTCGCAAGTTCGCTGCAATCCTTCTCGGCGGTGCCCTGCTGGTCGGGGCTGTTGGCTTCACCGGAACGGCGGAGGCCCAGACCGGGTTGAACCCGGACCAGACCGCCAAGGTCACCCAGTTCCTCAACGGACTGCTGGCCAAGGCCAACCAGTTCTGTGCGCAGAACCCGTCGGTGTCGCTGTGCAAGAAGTTGCCGTCAATCACTCAGGCCCAGATCGACGGGCTCGTGTCACGAGTGAACTCGGCCGTCATCCGTGCCGGCGGGGTTGAGGCCATCAAGGCCCGTCTCGCCTCGGCAGGCGGCACCGTGAAGGCCCAGTTGTGTGCCAACTCGTCGAAGGTGCTGGCCAAGGTTCCGGCCAAGTACCGCACGCAGGCTCAGTCGGCGGTCACCCGCCTCTGCGCCTCCTGAATCGAGCCCTGCGGTTCGCCGCAGGGAGCCTCACCCGGGGGGGAACGTGATGTGGTGCGGTCCGGTACGCCGGGCCGCACCACGTTCGCGTCCGGGGTGCTGTCGTTGTCAGCGACTTTCGATGAACGCCAGTGGTCCCAACGCAGCAACGGACGTTTCCATGCGGGTGAGTCCGGACGCATCGCCGCCCAGGTGGGTGTCCCAAAACGCAGTGGTCGCCTCGTTGACCATGGCGTCCCACGGCGTCTCGAAGTCCTCAAAGGGGGCGGCGTGGGAGCCGCCCACCAGGGTGATGAGCCAGGCCGGCCCGCCCACCTCGCCCCAGGCGTTGCGTCCGAGGTCGTAGGGAAGTGCGAGGTCTGCGTCGCCATGGAGGGCCAGCAGTGGCAGTTCCCGACTGAAATCGTTGGTGCCGGTGTACACGAGGACCGCTCCGGCCATCACGATGGCGGCATCGACACGATCGTCGGCGCAGCAGTCGTTGTACAGCAACCCGTACGTCGTCCCGCCACCTAGCGACAGCCCGGCGGCACCGATGCGGTCAGGATCGATGCGTCCGGCCAGTGGTCCACCGGCGGCGGTGTTCGCAGCCAGCATCTGGTCGATGACGAAACTGACGTCACCAGGTTGGTTGGCGAGGTCGCCGGCTTCCGTGCGGTGCTCGGGGTTGGCGTCGCTGGTGAGCGGGAACTGTGGTGCGGCCACCACGTACCCTGCCGCCGCCCAGCTGTCGAGGAGTTGGGTGAACCTGGCCGGGCTCCCCCCGAGCCCGTGACTGAACACGACCAGTGGGGCTGCGTCGACGCCTGAGGGAACCCGGATGACGGTGTTGAGTCGCCGCTCGTTGAGCGCGTCGGACATCGTCCCGACTGGTTCCGTGGGGCGTGACGGATCAATGAGGACCTCGGTGGTGGTGGTGAACGCCCGAGGCCGACCCTCGGTGATCAGTGTGGTCGTGGTGCTCGCCGGCACCTCAAGTGCGCCCACTGTGCTCTCCCCATCGGTCGTTGTGCCCCCACACGCGGTCGCCCAAAATGTGAGTGCAACCCCCACGACTGCGGACCGCAACACGCTGTGTCGAATCATCTTGCCCCCACGTCAGGTCGCGCCGCTTGGCGCACGGGGGACATGGTAGGGGGGTGGCCCGGGGCCGTCGGTGCGCTAGTTCAACCCGGCCGCCGCCGCCCGGTGTCTCGTCTCGTCGGGGTGCTCATGATCGTCATCGAGTGGGTAGTGGCCAACGAGCGCGGTGCACTCCTCGTTGGAGACCCGCAGGAGCGAGGGAATGAAGTGCAGGGCCACTTCGTCAGCAATGGCCTGTCGGTCGCGCCGCTCACCGGGGAGTCGGTACACCATGGCGAGTACCTGGCGGCCCACCCACGCCACCGCAGTGTCGACGGTGCCTCGCAGGACGTCGCTGCGTGACGCCTCAAGGAAATAGGGGCCGGCGGTGTCGGAAATCAGACCCCGCACCGAGCCGTTGGGATCGAGTTCCTCAAGGTCGGCCATCGTGGACCCGGCCACGATCGACGACACCAGTGGTGCCGAACTGAACTCCACACCGAGGTAGGTCATCGTGCGATGAGCACGATCCACGAGGGATCTCTCCGGGTCGTCGAGAAGGGCTCGACAGGCTTTGGCGATGGTGTCGACCTCGGTGAGCAGCACCTCCAACAGGAGTTCGCGCCGCGGACCGAAGTGGCGGTAGAGGGTCATCCTCGTGACGCCGGCACGCTCGGCAACCTCACTGAGCGAGACGGTCAACCCCTGTTCCAACAGGAGTTCTCGGGCAGCCACGATGAGTCGGTGTCTGGTGGCTTGGGCCCTGGGGGACATGGTCAGACACTAGTCCGACCACCATGGCACTCCGTTGCCCTAATTCGACAAGCAGCGCAACGATTCCCGGGGCGCCACCGGTCTGGCCAACGCTGAGGCCAGACCGGTGGCGGGCACTCAACCGAGAATCTTGGCCTTGCCGGCCTCGAACTCCTCCGAGGTGATCGAGCCTGCGTCACGAAGCGCACTGAGCTTGGCGAGTTCGTCGGCAGTGCTCGTCGATCCGGCAGCCTGCTGGATGTACTGGCGCATGGCCTTGTCCTGCGCCGCAGCGGCGGCAGCCGCACGTTCGTGCATCTTGCCGCCACGGACGATGAGGTAGATGAGCGGTCCGAGGATCCAGAACACGATGACGACGATCACCCAGACCGTCTTGGCGAAACCACTGAGGTCCGACGACCGGAAGATGTCGACGAACACGTTGAAGATCAGCAGGATCCACACGAAGAAGATGAAGAAGTAGAAAATGCTGAGGAAGATTTCCAACAGCGGGTAGTCAGCAGCGAGAAGTGGCATGGGATCTCCAAGTTCGGTCATTGGTGGGGCTCGTGCCCCACGTCACCCTACCCGGGTAGTGGTGTGTGCCCCGACGGCACCCGCTCCACCTCGGGTACGGGTCCCGGAGGCGTGCCATCGCCGAACGGCCGGCCCCCCAAGGCTTCTCGGCCGTGTGGTTCGAGCCAGTTGGTCAACTCGGGACCCTTGGGCACCACGCCGGTGGGGTTGATGTCGGTGTGGCAGACGTAATAGTGCTCCTTGATGTGGGCGAAGTCGGTGGTGTCCCCGAACCCAGGTGTCATGAACAGGTCCCGCGCGTACGCCCACAGCACCGGCATCTCGGTCAGTTTTGACCGGTTGCACTTGAAGTGGCCGTGGTAGACGGGGTCGAACCGCACCAGGGTGGTGAACAGTCGGATGTCAGCCTCCGTGATGGTGTCACCCACGAGGTAGCGCTGTGTTGCGAGCCGGTCCGACAACGCATCAAGGCGGGCGAACAGGGTGTCGTAGGCCTCCTCGTACGCCTCCTGCGAACCGGCGAATCCACACCGGTACACCCCGTTGTTGACGTCATCGAACAGTTCGCCGATCACGGCGTCGATCTCGTCACGGTGGGCCAACGGGTACAGGTCGGGTGCACCCGGGCGGTGATGGCGGGACCACTGCGTCGAGAGGTCGAGGGTGATCTGCGCGTAGTCGTTGGTCACCACCGCTCCAGAGGGCACGTCAACGATCGCCGGCACCGTGATGCCTCGGAGGTAGCCGGGGATGCGGGCGAAGTAGGCGTCCTGGATGCGGGGAATGCCGAGGACCGGGTCCACCCCACCGGGATCGAGGTCGAAGGTCCACGACCGCCAGTCATGGGTGGGTCCGGTGACCCCCATCGACAGCGCCGCCTCAAGACCGAGGAGGCGTCGAACGATGATCGTCCGGTGTGCCCACGGGCAGGCCCGGCTCACCACCAGCCGGTACCGGCCCGCCTCCACGGGGTACCCCTCCTCCCCCTCAGCGGTGATCCGTGTGGTGATGTAGTTGGTGTCCCGCTCGAACGCCCCTTGCTCCACGTAGGTACCCGCCGTGTGATCCTGCGCATCCATGGCCTCGCCTCCCGGTTCGATCCACCGCCCCGCAGCGTTCATTGCCGCCTCGTTGTGCCGGTGTGCGGTGCAGTGTGGCAGGTCTTCACCGGGAAACCGCAGCCGTGTCGACGCGTGGGTGGCGACGTGAGCGGCCGGGGCGGGTAGACATCAGCCATGGCGGCGAGCGGCGGAGAGGGTCCCGACCCGTGGGAGACCCTCGGCGTCCCCCACGGAGCATCCCCTCAGGAGATCCGCGCAGCGTTTCGGCGGGCGGCCCGACGGGCGCATCCTGATGTCGGCGGGGACCCGGCGGTCTTCGTCCGGGTCCAGACGGCGGCTCGCTTCTTGCTCGAGGGGGACCCCGCTGAGGTGGCGCACCCGAAAGCGACTGCTCAGCGCGATCCTCGGGTCGGGGCGCCACCCTCGAAGGGCGCGCAACGGCCCGTTGGCTGGCTTGACGCCGAGCCGGTGTGGGTCGTCGCGCCCGAGGCGAAGGTCCTCGCCGTCACGGGGACCTCGGTGTACGTCGCTGATTCGGATGGCTCGGTGCTTGAGTCCCGCCGCCGCGTCGACGCCACGTTGGTGTGGGCGGCCGGGTTCGCCTCACCGGTGCTCGCCACGGCAGCCGGCCATGGGGTGCTGAGTGTGCTGAACGCGGATGGAACCGCCCATACGGTCGACGCCTCCTCAGGTCGGACACTCGAGGTTTTCGCCGTGCCCCACCCGGTGACGGCCGTCGCCGCGGGAGCCGCCGACGGCGCTCAGGTGCTCGTTGCGACGAACGGCAACGAGGTCGTCTGTATCGGAGGCGGTCGCCGGCCACGGTGGTCGGTGCGCGTCGACGGAGAGGTCAGCGACCTCGTGACTCTCGACACGACCACCAGCACCGACGGGCATGTCGTCCTAGCGCGCACCACCCGACACGTCGTTGTCGCCATCGACCTCGCCACCGGCCGTATCCGCTGGTGGCTGCGCCGGCGCCTGGCCGGGTCCGTGGTGGCCACGTGCGGTCCAGCCACACGCACCGGGGCACAGATCGTGTGGTTCGCAGGCACCGGGGACAGCGGTGGTGTGGTGCACGGTGTGGACCTTGCCACCGGCGCTGCGGCACGCACCGTGGAGGTCGGCGCCAGGTTGGTCGGGCTTGAGGTCGTCGGACGGTTGGTGTTGGTGCGATGCGCCAACGACGCGCTCGTGGCGCTCGGTGCCAACGGCGCCCCCCGTTGGAAGGTGCACACACCGGCCGCACCGGGCGGTGCGGTGTTCTACGGCGAGAACATCGCCGTCCCTCTCGCCGACAATTCCTTGCGGTTGCTTTCAGTTGATGACGGGGGTGAGACCCATCGGGCCAACGTCGAGCTCGCCAAGCTGCGCGGCACACTTCGGACGTCCCATGTCGAGGGCGACGCCCTCATGGTGATTCACGGCGACTGCGGGGGCGCCGTGGGGGTGCGTATCTCTAGACCAGCGGAGGAACGAGCGCCTCGATGAGGTGGGGTCCCGGCTCCCGCTGGGCCCACTCAAGCGCGGCGATCAACCCCTCTGCGGTGTCCACCCGCTCAGCCGGCACGCCACACGCTGCTGCCAGTGAGACGAAGTCCAGCGGTGTCTCCGCAAGGTTGAACATGGCGCGGGCCTTGGGTCCGCCGCTGCCCGCCCCGACGCGACCGAGTTCCATGTTCAGCACCGCATACGACCGGTTGTTGCAAAGCACCGTCGTGACGTTGAGGTTCTCGCGGGCCTGGGTCCACAAGGCCTGGGGGGTGTACATCGCCGAACCGTCCGACTCGAGGCACAGCACCGGCCGGTCCGGACAGGCCACCGCTGCTCCCGTGGCCAACGGCAGTCCGATGCCAATCGCTCCGCCAGTGAGACACAACAAGTCATGGGCCGGGGCCCCGGCTGTCGTGCCGGCGAGGAACAAACCTGAGGTGTTGCCCTCGTCGACGAGGACGGTGCCCTCGGCGAGCGTCACGGCGATGGCAGCAGCGAGCGACTCGCCGGTCAGTGGGCCACTCGGGCGGTCGGGAACCGCGGGCTGTTGCACCACGGCGTCGGACCCCGAGGCCCCGACGCCCCCGGCGAGGGCTTCGAGCGCAGCGACCACATCACCCGACGGGGGCACGAGATCGTGGACCACGCACCCGTCGGGAACCAGATCACTGGCCTTGTCCGGATAGGCGAAGAACGACACCGGGGAGCGGGTGTCGATGAGCACGAGGTGTTCGGTGCCGTCGAGCTGCATCTGGGCGAACTCGGCGAGGTAACTGAGGCGGTCCACACTGACCCGTCCCGCCCCCCGGGCAAGACGCGCCGGGAACGTCTCACACATCAGCCGGGCACCACAAACAGCGGCCACTCCGCCAGCGAGGGCGAGAAGTTCGGGGTTGGCCGCAACCCGGCCACCAATGAGCATCACGCTGGGGCGTCCCGAGCCGAGCGCCTCGACCGCACCGGCGATGGTGGCGGGGTCCACCGGGTCGGGTGTGCGTGCCGGGAGTGGGACGGCAGGCCCATCGGGAGCCGCACCCCACGACACGTCAGCGGGCAGGATCAGGGTCGCCACCTGACCCGCCGGCCCCATGGCGGCCGCAACGGCTTCCGCAGCAGCGTCGGCGAGCTCGCCGGGGGCCTGTGGAGTGCGGATCCACGACGACACCCCGCGGGCGATCGACTCAATGTCGGAGTCGAGGGGGGCGTCGAACCGCTTGTGATGGGTGGCGTGGTCACCGACGATGTTGACCACCGGCGTCCGTGCCCGCCGGGCGTTGTGGAGGTTGGCGAGACCGTTGCCGAGCCCCGAACCGAGGTGGAGCAGGGTGGCGGCGGGACGACCAGCCATCCGGGCGTAGCCGTCCGCGGCCCCGGTTGCCACACCCTCAAACAGCGCCAGGACACCCCGCATCTCGGGGACCTCGTCGAGGGCCGCCACGAAGTGCATCTCGGACGTCCCCGGATTGGCGAAACAGACGTCGACCCCGGCATCGACCAGGGTGCGGATGAGGGCACGGGCCCCGTTTGTCGTCGGGTCGGCGGCAGGAACTGGCTCGTGGGAGGGGTCGCTCATGATGGGGTGCTGGCTCCTGGGTCAAGAACGGCCCCCGGATTGAGGATGCCGTTGGGATCGAATGCCGCCTTGATGCGCGTCATGAGCGCCACCTTGGCGGGGTCCTCGAGTTCGAGGAACACGTGGTGCTTGGCCCGGCCGAGACCGTGCTCGCCCGAGATGACCCCGCCGAGTGCCATGCCAGCGCTGAACAGGTCCCGCAGCACTCCTGCCCGGACGTCTGGGTCGGCCTGGAACACACCGAGGTGAACGTTGCCGTCACCGGCGTGGCCACACCCGGCGATCCACGACGCCGTCTCGTTGGCGATGCGCTGGACGGACTCCATGAACTCGGGCATCGACGCCCGGGGAACGACCACGTCAACGACGTCGTCGGCCCCGTTGGCCTTCGCCACCCAGAACGCCTTCTCCCGAGCGTCGATGAGGGAGGCGGCAGCGTTGGGTGGCAGCACGTACACGTCGAGCGCTCCGAGGTCGCTGAGCAGTTCGGCGACGTGGGCCACGTCCTCGTCGAGTCGGGAGGTATGGGTTGATTCGAGGGAGACCACGAGGTAGGCAAGCGCCGCAGAGGACACCTCTTCGGGTATGCCAAGGTCCAACCCGACGTACGCCGTGGCGGCTGCCATCGTCAACAGGTCGATGTACTCAAGGATGAGTGGGCCGACGCCGGATGCCACGACCTTGGGAACGGCGTGGGTCACCTCGTCGAGAGTGGCGAACGGAGCCAGAACCGTGGCTCCGTGGGGGGCTCTGGGGTACACGCGCAGGACCGCTTCGGTGACGACGGCCAGCGTCCCTTCGGAACCGATGATCAACTGCGTCAGGTCGTAACCGGTGGAGGTTTTCACCACCCTGCCCCCGGTGCGGATCACGTCGCCGTTGGCGAGGACGACCTCGAGTCCGAGGACGTGGTGGCGGGTCACCCCGTACTTCACCGCCCGCATGCCGCCGGCGTTGGTCGCCACGTTCCCGCCCAGCGACGCCGAGTACTCACCGGGGAACACCGGGTAGACGAGCCCGAGGGGGGCGAGTGCCTCGTCGAGTGCGGCGAGGGTGACGCCGGGCTGGACCACGACAAGGTGGTTCTCGGTGTCGATCTCGAGCACGGCGGCCATCCGGTCGAAGGCCACGACGATGCCGTCAGCGAGCGGTGTGCACGCCCCCGACAGGCCCGTCCCCGAACCTCTTGCGGTGACGGGGATCCGCCGGGCGTCCGCCAGCGACATCACGGCGGCCACCTCCTCGGTGGTTGCGGGATGCACGACGGCGAGGGGGGTCACCGGGGCGACGGTGAGGCACTCGTCATGGGTGAGGTCCTCGGCGATGGCGTCACCGCTGTCGACGTGGCCCTCCCCGACGATGGCGCTGAGTGCGGCGACGAGGTCACTCACCGCAGGACTTGGTACGTCGGTCGCAGTCATCGGTCTCCTCCTCGCATGGCCCGCCGATGGGCGACGCCACGTCCAGCGGGGTCATTGTGACAGATCGCTGTGGGGTCCCCGCCCCGACCGGTGGTGAGGTGCACTGGCTAATGTGCCCTCCATGCGTCTTGATCTGAGTTCCGATGAACTGCTGACCACGACCCGCAGTGTGCGCAAGCGCCTCGACCTTGAGCGGGAGGTCCCCGAATCGTTGGTGCGTGAGTGCATTGAGCTGGCGGTGCAGGCCCCGACGGGCTCGAACCGCCAGGGCTGGCACTGGGTGGTGGTGACCGACGCCGACAAGCGGCAGGCGATTGGGGAGTTGTACCGGCAGGCGTTTGAGGTCTATCGCAACTCGCCCCTTTCGACCTTCGGCGTGCCACTGCACGACCCTGAGCGGGCACGCACACAGGAGCGGGTCGTGGACTCGGCGCAGTACCTCGCCGACCACATGGGGGAAGTACCGGTCCTCGTCATCCCATGTCTGGAGGGCCGGGTCGACAATCTTCCGTCGTTCGCCTCGGCGAGCCTGTGGGGGTCGTTGTTCCCCGCCGCATGGAGTTTCATGCTGGCAGCGCGTGATCGCGGGCTGGGCACGTGTTGGACCACACTGCACCTGATGCACGAACAAGCGGTGGCCGACATCCTTGGCATCCCGTTCGCTGACGTCGCCCAGGGCCTGTTGACCCCGGTGGCGTACACGACCGGTACCGACTTCCGTCCGGCCCCCCGGTCGAACCTCGACGAGGTGATCCACGTCGACGGGTGGTGACGTCCCTCTCTTGACGGCCCGGCCCTTGACGGCCCGACCCTCGGTGGCCCGGGGCACGGGTCGGCAGGTGCTATCACAGAGGGAGCAACGATCGATGGGTGAGGAGTAGATATGGACGTCGTGGTGGTGTACGAGAGCAAGACCGGCACAACCCGCCGGGCCGCACTCGCCATGGGTGACGAGTTCTTCGATCGTGGGGTGCGCTGCCGGACGTATCCAGTCAAGGGGGTCGACCCCGCAGCGATTGGCGAAGCGGACCTCATCATCATCGGATCCTGGGTCGACGGGTTGTTTGCCGTGGGGCAGCGCCCCGGTGGTCGGCGGAATCTCGAGCGGGCCCTCGGTGTGATGTCGGGCCCTGAGGGCACGACACTGCAAGGCAAACGTGTGGCGCTGTACTGCACCTACGCCGTCGCTCCCGGTCGGACGTTGTCCAAGATGGAGGCGCTCGTGGCCGAACTCGGTGGTGAGGTGGTGGGCGGCCTCGCCATCCGCCGTGACAGTATTGGTGACGGCGCAGCGAGGCTCGTGGCTGCCGTCGCCGACCTGAGCACCGTCTGACACGAGCGTGCCAGCGACAGACCGTGGGTGACCCGTTGGTGGACTCGCCCCGTTGACCCGAGGAGATCACCGTGTCCGACGACCCGACCCGACCCGACCACCAACCGGTGACCGGCCCCACCCCTCCGACCGGAGGCGGTGACCTCGGCGGGCAGACGGATCCAACGGCCGCGGGGGCAGGGTCACCCGGACCTGCGGGCTGGTATCCCGACCCCAAGGGGCGGCCCGGACTTGAGCGGTACTTCGACGGGATGCGCTACCTCGATCGGACCCGGCCGGCGGGAAGTCGGGAACAGGGCTGGTACCCGCACCCCACCCAGGACGGTCTGGTGCGATGGTGGGATGGGAACGCCTGGACGGATCGTTCCCGCCCCGACATCGAACCGGCCCCGCCAGGCTGGTACCCCGACCCCCACTCGGTGGCGCTCCTGCGCTGGTGGGACGGTTCGGCATGGACCCGCAAGGCTCGCCCCGCCGGTGACGACGCCCCTGCGGGCTGGTACCCCGACCCTGACGATCCCGACCAGTTCCGCTACTGGGACGGGACCGAGTGGACCCGTCGGACCGCGCCGATGGTGCCGGGCAACGACGTCCCCAGCGGTTCACGCACACCACTGATCATTGCCGTGGTCGTGCTTGCGCTCATCGCCATCGGACTCGGTGCATGGGCGATCGTCGCCTCCACGTCGTCGTCCTCGACGACTTCGACGTCGACCACGTCGACCTCGTCGACCTCGACGACCTCGACGACGCGTCCGCCGTCGACGACGACCACCACGGCACCGACGTCGACCACCCAGGCTTCCTCGACCACCTCGTCGAGTTCGTCAACAACGTCGAGTTCGTCAACCTCGTCGAGTTCATCGAGCTCGGTGCCATGACGGAGTTCGTCCACTCGACGATTCTTCCAACCGGGCCTGACACCACCGAGTACCGGCGACTCGACATCGAAGGCGTGTCCGACGAGGTCCTCGGGGGCCAGCGATTCCTCCGGGTCGCTCCGTCGGTGCTGACCGAACTGACCCGACAGGCGATGTTCGACATCGCCCACTACCTGCGTCCCGCCCATCTCGGACAACTCGCCGGCATCCTCGAGGACCCTGAGGCGTCGGGTAACGACCGGTTCGTGGCGCTCGACCTGTTGAAGAACGCCTGCATCTCGGCGGGTGGGGTGCTGCCGATGTGCCAGGACACCGGGACGGCCATCGTCAAGGGCAAAAAGGGGCAGTTCGTCCTCACCGGCGGCGGGGATGAGGAGGCGATCGCCCGAGGAGTGTTCGAGGCGTTCCGCTACGACAACCTCCGCTACTCGCAGATGTCCCCGCTGAGCGTGTGGGACGAGGTGAACACCGGGACCAACCTGCCGGCGGAGATCAAGCTCGCCGCGGTGGACGGAGAGTCGTACTCGTTCCTGTTCATGGCCAAAGGCGGCGGGTCAGCCAACAAGTCACTGCTGTTCCAGGAGACCAAAGCCTTGTTGAACCCGTCCCGGCTCGCCGAGTTTCTCGATGAGAAGCTCCGCCTGCTCGGCACGGCGGCGTGCCCGCCCTACCACCTTGCGGTCGTCATCGGCGGCACGTCGGCGGAGATGGCGCTCGAGACGGCGAAGCTGGCCTCCGCCCGTTACCTCGACGGTCTCCCCACCGAGGGTGGTGCTCTCGGCCACGCCATCCGCGATCCGAAGCTCGAGGCGTCGATTCTCGACCAGACCAGGGCGTTCGGCATCGGAGCCCAGTTCGGCGGGAAGTACTTCTGCCATGACGTGCGCGTCGTGCGGCTTCCCCGTCACGGGGCGTCGTGCCCTGTGGCGATTGCGGTGTCGTGCTCGGCGGACCGTCAGGCGCTCGGCAAGATCACGGCCGAGGGGGTGTTCCTCGAGCAACTCGAGACCGACCCGGCCCGGTTCCTGCCCGAGGCGGACCCCACGGAGTTGTCCGACGACGTTGTCCACATCGATCTGTCGAGGCCGATGGCCGACATCCGGGCGGAACTGTCGCGCCACCCGGTGCGGACCCGGATCATGTTGTCGGGTCCCATGGTGGTCGCCCGCGACATCGCCCACGCCAAGATCGCTGAGCGTCTCGCCGCCGGCGAACCGATGCCCGACTATCTGCGCGATCACGCCGTGTACTACGCCGGTCCTGCCAAGACCCCCGAGGGCTACGCGTCCGGTTCGTTCGGACCGACGACCGCAGGTCGGATGGACTCCTACGTCGACGAGTTCATGGCAGCGGGTGGGAGTTTCGTGATGGTGGCCAAGGGCAACCGCTCCCAGCAGGTGACCGACGCCTGTCAGCGTCACGGCGGGTTCTACCTCGGTTCGGTCGGTGGGCCCGCGGCCCGTCTCGCCCAGGACTGCATCCGCTCCGTCGAGGTGCTCGAATACCCCGAGTTGGGGATGGAGGCGGTGTGGCGCATCGAGGTGGAGGATTTCCCGGCGTTCATCATCGTCGACGACAAGGGCAACGACTTCTTCGCTGAAGTCTCCAAACCTGTCACCTTTCGTCGGGGTTGAGTTCACCGTCACGCGTCGGCGACCACCCCTGCTCACCGACGAGCGGGACGAACGCAACCCCCCCGAGGTCCTCGGTTCGCGTGTGTGACCCGAGGCGAGTGACCCGAATCAGGCGTTGGGCGGCCTCAACCCCGACGGGCACCACGAGCCTGCCGCCGTCGACGAGCTGGTCAACGAGGGCGGAGGGAACCTGCGGGGCGCCGGCAGTCACCACGATGGCGTCGTAGGGGGCACCGGCGGGCCAGCCGAGCGACCCGTCCCCGACGTGGACCTCGACGTTGGCGTAGCCGAGTTGGCCCAAGACCCACGAGGCTGTCTCGGCGAGGTCTGCGAGTCGCTCCACGCTCACCACCGACTTCACGAGTCGCGACAGCACGGCGGCGCCGTAGCCCGACCCGGTTCCGATTTCGAGCACGTTGGCGTCGGTGTCGAGGTTGGCGGCATCGGCCATCCACGCCACCACCAACGGCTGGCTGATGGTCTGGCCCCCGCCTATGGGGAGTGGCCGATTGGCGTAGGAGGCGGCGAGGCCGTGCCCGGCGGTGAACACGTGGCGAGGCACACTGGCGACGGCGTCAAGCACGCGTTGGTCCGCACAGCCCTCCGCTTCGAGTTCCCCAACGAGGCGCCGACGCAGTCGACGGGCGTCGTCGCCATCGATGATCGGCACATCGGGGTTCGCAGCCATAACCCCAGTGTCGTGGGTTCAGGAGCGGGTGCTCTGGGACTTTCGACCTGTGTTGGGCCCTCAGGGGTCCGACGGTGCCGTCGGCGCTGCCCCGAGGTTCAGCAAGGCCTCGTCGTCAAGCGAGTCGGTCTCCAGACGGCCCGCCTGATCGAGCCGGAACAGCAGCAACAGTGACGGAACCAGCACCACGGCCGCCACACCAATGGCCACCACGATGGCCCACAGGGTGGCGGGGGCGGCGGCGGCGTCGGCCACGGTGACCTGTCCGGGCAGCACCCACGGCTCTTGGGCGAGTCCCCAGCCCCACACCACCGCCGCAACCGACACGCCGGCGAGCAGCCGGGAGAATCGCAGTGTCGAACGCCACACGAGCCACATGGTGGCCGCACCGGCGACGCCGGAGAGAACGACGAGTGGCAACGCCTGACCGGTGAGTCCGTCGTAGAGCTCGGGGATGTCGTCGCTCGCAACCACCAGTCCACTGATGGCCACCATCCCGGTCACGGCTCCTGCCACGAGCGCCCGACGGGTGAAGTACCGCTCAAGGTCCGCAGCTCCCAGTCGCCGGGCGTCGTTGGTGAGGTACACCGCAGCCAGCCACCCACACGCCGCCACGGCGAGCACACCGGCGTAGACACCGGGCACGTTCCACCACGAGGCGATCGGATCGCCGGTCGCCCCGTCGAGGGGGACCTGGCCTGATGCCACCGCACCGAGTGCAGCACCGAGGAAGAACGGGGTGAGCACCGACGAGATGGCGAACGCCGCGCCGAACGCCCGGCGGGCGGCGAAACCGGTGGTGGCATGGCGGTAGGCGAAGCCGCTGCCACGCAGCACAATGCCCACTGCGGCCAGGCCGAGCGGTACGTACAGCGTCAACATGATTGCCCGAAACGCCGAGGGGAACCCGGTCCACAACAACACGAGGCACACCACCAACCACACGTGGTTCACCTCCCACACCGGACCGATGGCCATGTCGATGAGGGCGCGAGGCCGTGCGCCGCGTCGTGACCCTCCCGCCACCAGGTCCCACAATCCGGCACCGAAATCGGCGCCGGCGAGCACGGCATACAGCGTCACGCTGGCCCACAACATGACAGCCACCACGACCTCAACGCTCATGATGCCGTCCCCGCAGTGCCGCGCAACGTGTAGGGCCCGGCGTCGTCATCATCGCCTGGGTCCCGTTCACCCCTCCAACGGCGGGCCATCGAGCGGATCACTGCCACACCGGTACCGATGACTGCCACGTAGAGCACCACGATCGCAGCGAACCACCACCAGATCCCCCCGGCCGTGGTGACCGCATCCGCAGTGCGCAGCTCGCCGTAGACCACCCACGGTTGACGTCCGACCTCGGTGACGATCCACCCGGCCTCCATCGCCACGGCGGCGGCGATACCGGCAACCGCCGCCGCACGCAGGAACCACCGGGTGCGCGGCAGGTCGCGACGACGCCACCAGACGAACCCGAACCACGCCGACAGGGCCAGCAGTGCGGTGCCGATCCCCACCATCACGTCAAAGGCGAGATGCACCACGTTGGGAGGGGGGCGGTCCTCGGGAGGTACGGCGCTGAGTCCCTCGATGACCGTGTCGGTGGAGAACCCGGTCAACAGCGACGCCCCACCGGGAATCGAGATGCCGCCGCGCACCTCCCCGGTTTCGGGGTCCATGACGCCACCGATGATCTCGGGCTGGTCCGGCCCGGTCTCCCAGACGAGTTCCTGCGCTGCGAACTTCGTCGGCTGTCTGTCCGCCATGGTCCGAGCCGCCATGTCCCCAACGAAGAACTGCAAGGGCATGGCAATGGCGGCGACGGTGAACGGGACGAGGAACCCCAGACGGTGGTACCGGTCCGTTCGACCCCGCAGGAGACCCACGGCGTACACCGACGCCGTGGCGAACCCGGCGACAATGAAGGCCGCGAGGTACGTGTGGGGCACCTGGGTCCAGATGCCGTCGTTGAATATCGCAGCCACCGGATCGATGTCGGTGAGCGTCCCGTCGGGTTGCACGGTGAAACCTGCCGGGTGGTTCATCCACGCGTTCGCTGCCACGATCGAGAACGTCCCGCCGAGACCGGCGACGGCGATAGGGACGATGGTCCAAAAGTGCGGCCACGGCCGCATGCGTTTCCAGCCGTAGAGGTAGATAGCGATGAAGATGGCCTCGGTGAAAAAGAACAGCGCCTCAAAGACGAAGGGGATGCCGAACACCTCGCCGTAGCGGCCCATGAGTTCAGGCCACAACAAGCCCAACTCAAACGACAGCACCGTGCCGGTGACCGCACCGACGGCGAACAGCACGGCCATGACCTTCGACCACCTTCGGGCCAGTGTCAGCGCCTCGGCGTCGCCGCGTCGCAGGCCACGCAGGTGCGCCACCAACACCACCACCGGGAAGGCGACCCCGAACGAGGCGAGCAGGATGTGGGTCCCGAGGGTGAACGCCATCATCTGGCGGGCGGCCATGAGGTTCGACGATGTCGCATCGGCAAGCACCGCAACGTTGAACATCGTGGACCTCCGGTACCGGGCGGTGAGACGTCAGCAGTGTAGGGGAGGCCCCCGAACCGCTGGAGCGTGACGGCCACGGCGGTCGAACCGCCGGTGCCCGATCCTCCCCGTATCATCGTCAGGGTGTCCGAGGACGATCCCACCCGCATACTCGGACCCCTCGGGGAGGGCTCCCCAGGCGGTGCCCGTCGGCCCCGTCGACAGGTGGTGGTGAGCGGCGAGACCGCCGGGGGACCCGCCGCTGGGCGGGCCGTGGTGCCGCCCGGGGCGTCGGCACCGATCGAACCCCCAGGTGCCCCTCGGCGACCAGCCAGCGTCCCCGGGGCACCACCACCACCGGGGCCTCAGCGCCGTCGCCCCCCGACGTCCCGCCGGCGATGGCGTCCCTCGACTCTGTTCGCCGTCGTCGTCATCCTCCTGTTGGTCGTCGTGGCGTCGCCCGTGGTGTTCGCCTGGTGGCAGTTCGGACAGATCCAACGGGTCGACGTGGGGGGCGTGCTCACGCCCGCCAGCGCAGGAACGAACTACCTCATCGTCGGTTCGGACAGTCGGGCCCTCGTCGACCCGACGGGGGACGATGCCGGCGCGTTCCTCGCCACCCCGGTTGCAGGTGAGCGGGCCGACACCATCATCGTGCTGCGGGTCGGGGACGGCCCGGCACGCATGATGTCGATCCCGCGTGACCTGTGGGTGACCTATCCCGGCACCGGCGAGGAGGGGCGCATCAACGGGGCGTTCGCCCTGGGTGCCGGCGAACTCATCGCTGCGGTGACCCAACTAGGGATCCCCGTCGACCACTACCTCCAGATCGACTTCACCAGTTTCGCCGGCATCGTCGACGCCCTCGGCGGAATCGAGGTGACCCTCGACCACCCCGCCTACGACGAGATGTCGGGGTTGAACGTCGAGACCGCCGGGACGGTCACCCTCGACGGAACCCAGGCCGTCGCCTATGTCCGATCCCGTCAGTACACCGAGATCATCGACGGTGTCGCCGTCACCGACCCGACCGGGGATATTGGTCGCATCGAACGTCAGCGGGTGTTCCTCTCGGCGCTGCTGGGCAAACTTGGTGCGGCTCGGAGTCCGTCGGTGCTCAGTGGCTCCGCGTCCGCGCTCGCCCCTGGTCTCGTCATCGACGACACGATGACGTTCCTTGACGCGGTGCGCCTGCTGTGGGACGTACGCGGTGCCACACCGGAGTCCGTTGACCTGCCGGTGGATGGGTTCAGCACCTCAGGTGGCGCCGCCGTTCTGGGCCTGCGTCAACCCGACGCGGCCGCGTCGCTCGCCGCCTTCGGCTAGGACGCGGGTGCGTGGACGGGCGAGGCGGGGCCCCTCACGACGGCCGGGTGGCCTCGGCGCGTGCCCGCAGGTCCGAAACGGCGTGCGCCATGCCGTCGGGGTCGCGGAACAGCGAACTTCCGGCCACGAGACAGTTGGCCCCGGCGGCGGCGGCACCGGCAATGGTCGCCGGTCCGATGCCGCCATCGACCTCAATGTCCACGTCGAGTCCACGGCTGAGCACCAGGTTGCGCAACTCGGCGACTTTGGGTTCCATCGTCGGGATGTAGGCCTGGCCTCCAAAGCCGGGGTTGACGGTCATGACGAGCACCATCTCGACGAGGTCGAGCACCCACTCGACGTCGCTGACCGGCGTGGCCGGGTTGAGCGCCACCGCCGCTCGCGCACCGGCGGAGCGGACCTCATCGAGTGCCCGGTGGAGGTGGCCGACGGACTCGGCGTGCACGATGATCATGTCGCAACCGGCGTCAACGAACGCCCGGTACATCCAGCCCGGTTCCTCCACCATGAGGTGCGCCTCGAACGGCACGCCGACATGGGGCCGCAGGGAGGCCACGACGTCGGGACCGAACGTGAGGTTGGGCACGAAGCGTCCGTCCATGATGTCGAACTGGATGCGGTCGACTCCGGCCTGCTCAAGGTCTCGACAGGCGTCCCCGAGTCGCGAGAAATCGGCGGGGAGCACCGAGGGGATGATTTCGAAAGGGCGGGTCGTGCCGGGGAGCGCGTCGTGCATGCAGGGGAGCGTAGCCATCGACGGCGACGTGTTCGGGAAGGGTTCGTGGGAGGCGTCGTAGGCTCAGGGCGGTGAACCCGCGACCGCGTCATCGCCCGAACCCGCTCGAGGGCCCGTCCTCCACCGGGGGCGACCCCATGGGGGAGTCGTTCCAGGTCCGTCCACGCCAACTCGTCGCCGGTGGCGCAGCGATAGGCACCGACCCTGACGGCAGGGTGGTGTTGGTCGAGGGGGCGCTCCCCGGTGAGCTCGTTGCCGTCGAGCCGTTGAGGTCCTCGACGAGGATGGTCGTGGCGTCGGTGACGCATGTCGTGGAGCCCGCTGCGTCCCGGGTCGCCCCGGTGTGTCCGGCGGTGGCGAAGGGGTGCGGTGGGTGTGACCTGCCCTACGCCGACCCGACGGCGCTGCCGGGCTTCAAGGTCGAGATCGTGCGGGATGCGCTGCGGCACCTTGGTGGACGTCGCACCGAAGCGGTCTTCGTGGGTGACGCTCTCGCCTCGTGGGGGTACCGCACCACGGTGCGGGCCATTGTCGACGACCGGGGCGTCGCAGGTTTCCGCCGGTCAAAGTCCCACACCCCGGTCGCTCCTGGTCGCTGCGGGGTTGCCCATCCTCTCGTGGATGAGGTGCTCACCACCGGCCGGTTCCCCGGAGCAGCGCAGGTGACCATCCGGGCGGGACTCGTTGACGGGTCACGGCTTGTCGTGGTCGAGCCGACCGAGGGTTCGTCACCTGAGGCGGTCCTCTCAGACGTTGTCGTGCCCTCGGACGTCGTCGTGGTCGGATCCGATGGTGTGGTGCGCGGCACTGACGGGGAACGTGGGGTCATCCGTGAGCGGGTTGGTGGACGGGACTGGCGGATTTCGGCGCTGTCGTTCTTCCAGACCCGCCCCGACGGGGCCGAGTCGCTCGTGGCCACGGTGTCCGCCGCCGTCGAGCGTCTGTGTGGTCACGGTGCTGATCGCCGCGGCAGGCTGATCGACGCCTACTGCGGCGTTGGCCTGCTCGCCGGGTCATTGCGCACCGCCGGCTGGGAGGGTCCGATTGCGGGGATCGAACGCAGCCCAGACGCATGTGACGACGCGGCGGTGAATCTGCGCCACGACGACGTCGAGATCGTTGCCGGTGATGTTGCCGCCACCACATTGGGATCGGCGTCAGTCGTGGTGGCGGACCCGTCCCGGTCGGGGCTGGGGCGCGAGGCGGTCGACCGACTCGCCGCCACCGGAGCTGAGGGGATTGTGCTGGTGTCGTGCGACGCCGCCTCCCTGGGTCGCGACACGGCGTTGCTGAGCGCTGCGGGTTTCGACCATCAGGACTCGACGCTTGTGGACATGTTCCCCCACACCCACCACGTCGAGGTGGTCAGTTCCTTCATGCGATGAGCCGGTGGTCGTCGCCGACACCCTGACGCGAGACAGCGGGGCCGATTTCCGACCCCGCTGCATCTGGTACGCCCCCTGGGACTCGAACCCAGAACCTGCGGATTAAGAGTCCGTTGCTCTGCCAATTGAGCTAGAGGCGCATGACCGGAGCGACATGTTACTTGTCCGCACACGAACAACGGGATTCCACCGTTGCCCATGCCACAGACCCGCACCACATCCCCGATGGGGTGACCGAGGGGAATCGAACCCCCGACCTCCAGGGCCACAACCTGGCGCTCTAACCGACTGAGCTACGGCCACCATGGGATACGCGAGTGTAGGGCAGTCCGCAGCGGCCCCCGGCATCGGTTGGGTGGGCCGTACGATGTTGCCGAGCCCCCGTAGCTCAGCCGGATAGAGCATCCGCCTTCTAAGCGGACGGTCGCAGGTTCGAATCCTGCCGGGGGCGCACCAGAACCTTGGCGTCAGCAGGGGAGGCTGCCGCTGGGGCGAGCAGCGAGGCGAACTTTGCTGGCAGCCCGTCGAGGTCGACCTCACCGGTGACGAGACCGACAGGGTCCAGCCGCCCGGCGGCCATCTCGTCAATGGTCGCCACCATGTCGTCCCGTGTGTAAAAGAAGCTGAACCGCAGGTCGAGCTCCTTGACCATGGCGAGAATCGGCGTGACCGTCTCGGGCTCCATGCACACTCCGGCCACCGACACGATGGCGTCGACGCCGGCTACCGCAATTGCCTCGTCCAACAACCCGGGAACCCCGACGCACTCGATGACATGTTGTGGTGCTCCGCCGCACGCCTCGGCGACGGCCCCGGCGGTGTCGCCCTGTGTCGGGTCAACGGTGGCGGTGGCCCCCGCGAGCGTCGCCGCCTCGCGACGAGCGGCGATGGGGTCACTCACCACGATCTGTTCCGCTCCCAGATGGGCCAGCCACAAGGTGACGGCAAGGCCCACCGGACCGGCACCGAGCACGACGACGGTACTCCCGGGGGTAGCGGCGCTGCGCTGGACCGCCCGCCGGGCAACGGCCAGCGGCTCCACCAGAGCCCCATGGCGGTAATCGAGTGGTGCGGGGAGGGCGAGCAGCGAGGACTCGGGCAAGGCAATGAACTCGGCGAACGCGCCGGGTCGCTCAAAACCGACCATCGAGGCCTGGGCGCATTTGCGGATACGCCCTGCCCGACACGCCTCGCACACGCCACACGTGACAAGTGACAGACCCACCACCGGGCTGCCGAGTGTGAACGTCGTGGCGTCCCGACCGGTCGCAACCACCGTTCCGCAGAACTCGTGGCCCAAGACGGTGCCGTCAAGGGGCAGGTGGACCGCAGCGTGGAGGTCCGAGCCGCAGATGCCGCAGGCGTCAACGGCGACGATGACCTCGGTGGGTTCCGGGGAGGGGTCGGGAAGGTCAACGGCAGCCAGTGGCTCGCCCATTGCCTCCATCACGACTGCTCGCATGGAGCGGGTGACGGGAATCGAACCCGCATAGCCAGCTTGGAAGGCTGGAGCTCTAGCCATTGAGCTACACCCGCAGTCAACCCACTTTGGCAGGTCAGTCGCCGCAGCGCCTGTCGCCGAGTGGGCGGGTCGGGGAGGGGAGATTCGAACTCCCGGCCTCCTGCTCCCAAAGCAGGCGCGCTAACCAAGCTGCGCTACTCCCCGGAAGAATCACGTTACCCCACGACCGCCGCGCCGCCGCCCCGATCGCCCGTTGCGGTGGTGGGCCGGTCACCCCGTTACACTCCCGGTCCTGTGAAATCCTCCGTACAGCCCGACGAGGGCAACAAGGTCCGCCTGAGCGTCGAGGTGGACGCCGACGAGTTTGAGTCGGCTCTCGAGGACGCATTCCGCAAGATCGCCCGCGAGGTGAGGGTGCCCGGCTTCCGGCCGGGCCGAGTTCCCCGCAAGGTGCTCGAAGCCCGCATCGGCACCGACGTTGCCCGGGGCCAGGCGCTCCAGGACGGGATTCCCGACTGGTATGTCGCTGCGGTCAAGGAACACGACGTCGACGTCATCGCCGCACCGGAGATCGACATCACCTCCGGTCAGGAGGAAGGACCCGTGGCCTTCGACGCCATCGTCGAGGTCCGACCTGAGATCAGCGTGGGTGGCTACGAGTCGCTGCAAGTCACGATTCCGGCCGTCGACCCCACCGATGACGAGATCGAGGCACAGATCGAGCGCCTCCGGTCCACCCAGGCAAGCTTCGAACCGGTTGACCGGCCCGCTGCGGTGGGGGACACGGCGGTGATCGACATCGCCGGTGAGCTCGACGGCGAACCCGCCCCGGGTCTCACTGCCCAGGAGTACTCCTATGAGGTCGGCTCGGGCGGCATCGTCGAAGAGGTCGACGCCCAGTTGACTGGCGCGTCGGCAGGGGACGAATTGTCATTTGATGCCAAGCACCCGGTGCGTGAGGACGCCACCCTGCAGTTCGAAATCGTCGTTCGGGAGGTTCGAGAGCGCATCCTCCCCGAGGCCGACGATGCCTTCGCCGCCGAGGTGTCCGAATTTGAGACGCTCGCCGAGTTGCGTGATGACCTCGTCGATCGGGCGCGGAGGGTCCGCCGTGCCCAGGCGGCCGCCCTGGTGCGCGAACGCACCGGCGAGGCCATCGCCGCCCTCGTGATCGACGACGTCCCTGATGCGCTCGTCGATTCCGAACTCAACCAGCGCCTCCAGGACATGACCATGCGACTGCAGGCGCAGGGCATTGACCTTGGTACGTGGTTGGCGATGCAGAATCGGGACCCCGAGGAGTTCGTTGCCGAGCTCCGGTCATCGGCCGATGGTGGGGCCAAACTCGACCTCGCCCTGCGGGCCATCGCCACCGCCGAGGGCATCGAGGTCACCGACGCCGACCTGGACCAGGAGTGGGCCGACGTCGCCGAACGGGTTGGGGTGAGCGCCGATGAGGTGCGGGAGCGCTTTGAGGCGACCGAGCAGGTCGGGGACGTCCGGGTCGACATCGTCAAGCGCAAGGCGTTCGACTGGGTGTCAGAGCGGGTCACGATCGTCGATGAGTCGGGAACGATCATCGACCGGGCGTCGCTGGACGCACCAGAACCCGGTACCGTCAGTGATGAACCAGTCGAGACGGCTGGCACGACGGACGCTGACGATGCGGCCGACGACTCGAAAGGCGACGACGAGTGATCGATCCGATCCGCAACTATCTGGTGCCGACCGTTATTGAACAGACCAATCGCGGCGAACGTGGGTACGACCTGTACTCGAAGTTGCTCAAGGAGAACATCATCTTCGTGGGCACTCCCATTGACGACACGATCGCCAACCTGATCTGTGCCCAGTTGCTGCATCTCGAGAGTGAGAACCCTGACAAGGACATCAACCTCTACATCAATTCTCCCGGCGGCGACATCACTGCACTGCTCGCCATCTACGACACGTTGCAGTTCATCAAGCCTGACATCACCACAATCTGCTTCGGTCAGGCAGCGTCGGCGGCAGCGGTCCTCCTCGCAGCGGGAACCCCCGGCAAGCGGCTGGCGCTGCCGCACGCCCGCATCCTGTTGCACCAGCCCTATGCCCGGGCGTACGGACAGGGAACCGACATCGAGCTGGCGGCCAACGAGGTGTTGCGGATGCGCGACATCCTCGAGCGGATCCTCGCTGAGCACACCGGGCAGGACATGGAGAGGATCCACCGGGACACCGACCGCGACTTTGTAATGTCTGCGGAGGAAGCGCTCGCCTATGGCCTCATCGACGAGGTCATCTCCCGGCGGCAGGCCGAGGACCGCAGCGGTCCGATCGCTCCGGTCGCTTGACCGGGATCGGGCAGTCACGGTCCGACGTGGTCGGGTACGAGGGCTCCGCAGACCGGGAGGGCTGAGGTGGCGAAGTTCGGTGACGGTGGCGAGCTGCTGAAGTGTTCCTTTTGCGGCAAGTCGCAAAAGCAGGTCAAGAAACTCATCGCCGGCCCCGGGGTCTACATCTGCGACGAGTGCATCGACCTCTGCAACGAGATCATCGAGGAAGAACTCGCCGAAACCTCCACGGTGCGTTTCGACGAACTCCCCAAACCACGTGAGATCTTCTCGTTTCTCAACGACTACATCGTCGGGCAGGAGTCGGCCAAGCGGATCTTGTCCGTGGCGGTCTACAACCACTACAAGCGGGTGCAGCACGGAGCCAACCACGCAGACGATGTCGAACTCGCCAAGTCGAACATCCTCTTGTTGGGACCGACAGGTTGCGGCAAGACCCTTCTGGCCCAGACCCTGGCCCGGATGCTCAACGTGCCCTTCGCCATTGCCGACGCCACGGCTCTCACCGAGGCGGGGTACGTCGGTGAGGACGTCGAGAACATCCTGCTCAAACTGATCCAAGCCGCCGACTACGACGTGAAGAAGGCCGAGACGGGCATCATCTACATCGACGAGATCGACAAGGTCGCCCGCAAGAGCGAAAACCCCTCGATCACCCGTGACGTGTCCGGTGAAGGGGTGCAGCAGGCGCTGTTGAAGATCCTCGAGGGGACCACCGCGTCGGTTCCCCCTCAAGGCGGGCGCAAACACCCCCACCAGGAGTTCATCCAGATCGACACGACGAACATCTTGTTCATCTGTGGTGGGGCCTTTGCCGGGATCGACAAGATCATCGAGTCCCGCACCGGCGGCGGCGGCGTGGGGTTCTCCGCCGAGCTGCGTCGAGCGAGCGCGGTGGACCCCGGCGAGCTCTTCGCCCAGGTGCTCCCCGAGGACCTCCTCAAGTTCGGACTGATCCCCGAGTTCATCGGGCGACTCCCCGTGGTGGGGGCGGTCTCCGCCCTCGATCGTGACGCACTCGTGCAGATCCTCGTGGAGCCCAGAAACTCCTTGGTGCGCCAGTACCGCAAGTTCTTCGAGATGGAAGACGTCGAGCTCGAGTTCACCGAGGGCGCCCTTGACGCCGTCGCCGATCAGGCCCTGTTGCGTGGCACGGGTGCGCGGGGTCTGCGTGCCATCCTCGAAGAGGTTCTGCTTGGTGTGATGTACGACCTGCCCGGTCGCGACGACGTGGGTCGTGTGGTGATCGACACCGACGTGGTGGTGAGCAAGGTGAACCCCACGTTGGTGCCCCGGAGCGAGGACTCTTCCTCGAGCCGCCCCCGTCGCGCCGCCTCCTGACGGGCTCGTCCGCCACGTGCAACTTCCCGACGCCCTGGCGTGGCTCGACGCTCACCTGAACCGTGAACTCGTGCACGGTGGAACGGCCGGCGGATCCGATGGGTTGTCGCTCAGCGGCATGCGACAACTGTGCCGTCAACTCGGTGACCCGCAACTCGCCTACCCCGTGGTGCACATCACCGGAACCAACGGCAAGGGGTCGGTGGCCGCAATGGTGTCGGCGCTGCTGGCTGCCCACGGGCTCAACGTCGGCACCTACTCGAGCCCCCACCTGACGAGAGTCAATGAGCGAATCGTCCGCAACGGGGCACCCATTGATGACACCGAACTCGCCGAAGTCCTCAGTGAGGTCGCCCTCGCCGAGCCCCTGGTGGGCGAACCGCTGTCATGGTTCGAGCTCGTCACCGCCGCTGCACTCACGTGGTTCGCCACAACGGCTGTGGACGTGGCGGTTGTCGAAGTGGGGATGCTCGGACGATGGGACGCCACCAACGTCGTGGACGCCTCGGTGGCGGTCATCACCAACATCGGCCGTGACCACACCGACGGGGTGGGGGACTGGCGGGCAACCGTGGCCCAAGAGAAGGCCGGGATCATTCGGGGGGAGGGTGTCGCGGTGCTCGGGGAGAGGGACCAGCGTCTGCACGGGGCGTTCGCTGCCGAGGGACCTCGGGAACTCTGGGTTGTCGACAACGACTTCGCTGCGGAGGCCGTTCGGCCCGCTGTGGGAGGCGTGGTGTGCGACCTGCGCACGCCCACCGCTGAATACCCCGAGGTGTACGTGTCGGCGCACGGGCACCATCAGGCGGACAACGCCGCGCTCGCCGTATCGGCAGTCGAAGCGTTCTTTGGTCGGCCCACCGACGCCGCATTGCTCAGCGACGTCCTTGGTTCGATCCACCTGCGTGGACGACTCGAGGTCGTTGGCCATCAGCCGCTCGTGGTGATCGACGGGGCGCATAACCCCCCGGCTGCCACTGCGCTCGCCGAGACGCTCATGGCGAGTTTCCACACGACCGGTCGACGGATCCTCGTGCTGGGCATGCTCGCAGACCGCGATGCCGGACTGTTTCTTGACGCCATCGAACCGGCCGGGATCGATGCTGTCGTGACCTGCACCGTGCACTCGCCCCGGGCAGCGACCGCTGCTGAGCTGGCACGGGTCGTTGGTCGACGTGGGCTTGCAGTCGAGGCGGTGGAGGACCCCGTGTCGGCCGTGCGCCGCGCTGTCGACGTCGCAGACGTCGACGATCTGGTGATCGTCGCCGGTTCGCTGTATCTCGTGGGTGCCATCACCGAATCGCTTGGCGAGAGCCGCGACGCGTAGCCTGTGGGTATGGACAGCACGCTCGTCATCTGTAAGCCGGACGCCGTTGAGCGAGGTCTCGTTGGCGAGATTCTTGCCCGCTTTGAACGTCGGGGGCTGCGTATCGCTGCGCTCGACCGGCGGGAGGTCGGCACGGACCTGGCCGGTGAGCACTACGCCGAACACGCCGACAAGCCTTTCTTCGGTGAGCTCATTGAGTTCATCACCCGCTCTGCGGTGGTGGTGGCGGTCATTGAAGGTCCTGAGGACACCTGGAAGGTGGTGCGCACCATGATGGGGGCGACCAACCCGCGAGAGGCTGCTCCGGGGACCATCCGGGGGGACCTGGGAATCCTCTTCACCGAGAACCTCATCCATGGATCCGACTCGGCGGAGTCCGCCGAGCGCGAGATCGGGTTGTGGTTCCCGGGCCACGTCGCCTGAGCGGTCCGAACCGGCGGAATCGCCCGGTTGCGAAATCCCTGTTTCGGACTAGGGTTGGGGGCGCCCAGCTGCCCCCGAGGAGTGCCCCAGTGTCCCTGACCCATCGTGCCCGAGCGACGTTCAATTCGCTGGTCGGTGGGGACATGGCGGTGGACCTCGGAACGGCGAACACCCTCGTGTACGTGCGTGGTGAGGGCATCGTCATCAACGAGCCCTCCGTCGTCGCCGTGAACGTTCGCGACGGTCGTCCCGTGGCCGTGGGGCTCGAGGCCAAGCGCATGCTCGGTCGCACCCCAGCGCACATCAAGGCGGTTCGTCCCCTCAAGGACGGGGTGATCGACGATTTCGAGATGTGCGAGACGATGCTGCGCTACTTCATCCAGCAGGTGCATCAGCAGCGGTTCGCCAGGCCCCGAATGGTGATCTGTGTTCCCGCCGGCGTTACTCCTGTCGAGCAGCGTGCCGTGCAGGACGCAGCCGAGAACGCCGGGGCGCGCAAGCCTGCGTACATCATTGAGGAACCCATGGCCGCAGCCATCGGGGCCGGTCTCCCCGTGCAGGAACCGTCGGGCAACATGATCGTCGACATCGGTGGCGGCACCACCGAGGTGGCCGTGATCTCCCTCGGCGGCGTGGTCACCAAGCAGTCTGTCCGCGTCGGCGGCGACGAGCTCGATGAATCAATCATGCAGTTCCTGAAAAAGGAATACAGCCTCGCCATCGGTGAGCGCACCGCCGAGGAGGTCAAGATCGTTCTCGGCTCGGCGTGGCCCCTCGAACAAGAGATGTACGCCGAGGTGCGCGGCCGGGACCTGGTCACCGGCTTGCCTCAGACTGTTGTCATCGCCACTGATGAGATCCGTGAGGCGATTGAGGAGCCGGTGTCGGCGATCGTGGATGCGGTCAAGACAACGCTTGATCGCACCCCTCCCGAGCTTGCCGCCGACATCATGGAGCGTGGCGTGGTGCTCGCCGGGGGTGGGGCGTTGCTCACCGGGATTGATGTGCGGATCCACCACGAGACGGGGATGCCGGTGCTCGTCGCTCCTGACCCCCTGCATTGTGTCGCCATCGGATCCGGGCAATCACTCGAGGAGTTCGACGCCCTCAAGGGCGTGCTGTTCAGTTCCTCCCCTTCGGTCTAGGTCGTTGTGGTGGCATCGGTTCGGGGGTCTCGTCGTCGCACCCGGCTCACGCTGCTGCTCCTGGTTCTGCTGTCGATCACGCTGCTGACGCTCGATGGGCGCGACTTCGGCCCACTTGGGGCGTTGCGATCAGGGGTTTCGGCGGTTCTCGCCCCGATCGGCGGCGCTCTCGAATCGGTGACCCGCCCGGTGCGAGACGCCTTCGGGGGTCTTGGGAGCTCGGAGGATCTGCGCTCTGAGAACGACCAGCTCCGGCAGCGAATCGAGGAACTCGAGCAGGGTGAGGCTGAGGCGGCCCGGGCTCGTAGTGAACTCGACCAACTCGCCGCCGATCTCAACATCGATCTGCTGACCTCGGTGGATTCGGTGGTGGCCCGTGTCGTGGCCGGTCCCGTGGGGAATTTCGACGGCGGGCTCCAACTGGACCGGGGGAGTGACAACGGAATCGCCGTTGGGATGCCGGTCGTCGGAGGCGGGGGACTCGTCGGGCGGGTGGTGTCGGTCGGACCGAATCGGGCCACGGTGGTCCCGGTCACCGACCCAGGATTCAGTGTTGGCGTGCGTGTCGCTGGTGGGACCGGCCTCGGCGTGCTGTCCGGCCAGGGCGACACCGCCCGGGCTGTGGCCCGCTCGTTCGATCGCAGCACCTCCCTGACCGAAGGGGACCTCCTCGTGACCAGCGGAGCCGCGCGCAGCCTGTTCCCGCCAGACCTTGCCGTTGGGAGGGTGGTATCGGTGACCGGTGACAGCGCCGGTCTCGAGCGCGAGGCCGAGGTGGAACTGTCGGCACCCTTCAACGACCTTCGCTATGTCACTGTGCTGATGTGGGAGCCGCCCCAGTGACCCTTTGGTCCTCGTGGTACGTGCGCTTCGCCCTGGTGCTCATCGCCGCGGCCGCTCTCCAGATGGGGATCTTCGCTCACCTTCGGGTGGTCGGGGTGGCTCCCGATCTGCTGTTGGCGCTCGCCGTCGCTGGAGGACTGGTGGGAGGTGAGTGGCGCGGAGGCGTGACCGGTGCGCTCGCTGGGCTGACGCTCGACCTGTTGGTCTACGGCCGCCCTTTCGGCCTGGGCATGCTGGTGTTCACCCTCATCGGGTTCCTGGTCGGTCGCTACCAGGCCTCGTCGGTGCGGCGCTCGTCTGGGGGGGACGCCCTCGTGGCGGCGCTGGCCGCAGTGGTGGCGGTGCTGGCCTACGACCTCGGAGGGCGGATGTTCGCCGGGAGCCCCGTGCTGGCCGGGTCGTTACCCGTCGTGGCGCTCGTGCTCGCCGGATGGACGGCCCTCGTCGCCATTCCGGCTCGTTGGGTCATGGGGTGGGTCTGGGGTTCGCCTGAGAGAGTTTCGGCATGGGCGCGCTGACCTTTTGCTCCGCGAAGGGAAGAATGGGGGGGTGAGTCCCGACCGTTCGCGCCTTCGCCTCGGCATCGTTGGGATCATCGGCATCTCGTTGTTCGTCGCCATGTTCGCCCGCTTGTGGTCGCTGCAGATGTTCGATCAGCAGCGCTACGAGCAGGTCTCGACGGCCAATCGGGTGCGAGTCATCGCCGAGGAAGCCCCACGTGGACGAATCCTTGACGTCCGCGGCAGGGTCATCGTCGACAACCGCACCTCTCGCGTCGTGACGATCGCCCGGGACCAGATCGCCGAACTTGACGGTGACGAACGGGGTGCGTACCTCACGAGGCTCGCCACCGAACTGACCGCTTTCGGCGTGCCGACGAAGGTGTCGCGGCTGGAACGCAAACTCGTCGATCCGCAGTACGACCCCATCCAGCCGATTCCGGTGGCCATTGACGTCCCGGAGGCTTTCGAGGTGTTCCTCGCCGAGCGCGCCGCCGACTATCCCGGTGTGGCGGTGCGACGGGAGTCGGTGCGGAGTTACCCCAATGGGGAAGTCGCAGCTCACCTCGTCGGATACGTCGGGAGGATCTCTGCTGAGGAGTACGGGTTGGCCTCTGCGGCCGTGCGGGATGCCGCCGAGGGGATCCCGCCCGGCGCCGACGCTGGGGTGGTCGCCCGGACTGCGGCAGCGAAGCCTTACCAGCCCGACTCAGGCATTGGCCGCACAGGCCTTGAGCGCGCCTATGAGACCGACCTGCGCGGGGTTCCCGGCCGGCGCACCGTGGAGATCGACTCCTCGGGCAGCGCAGTGCGCACCGTCGAGTCCGTTGCCGCCGTGCCCGGCGACGACATCCAACTGACCATCGACATCGCACTCCAGCAGCAGGCCGAGATCCAGTTGGCCAACCAGCTCGATGCGCTCAGGGGAACCCGAGTGCGGGCCGGTTCGGTCACCCGAGCCCCCGCAGGTGCGGTGGTCATGGTGGACCCTCGGGACGGAGCGTTGCGCGCGCTTGCCTCATACCCCACGTTTGACCCGGCGGACTTCGTCAACGGCATCAGTGCCGAGCGGTACGAGGCGCTCACCGGAGGCCCGGCCACGGAGAACCCGCTCATCAACCGCGCCATCAGCGGCCAATACGCCCCGGGTTCGACATTCAAGCCCCTCACCGCGTGGGCTGCGCTCAAGTCGGGACTCATTGATCCCAACACCACCTACGCCGATGGCGGTCGCTACATCATCGCCAACTGCTCGGGGCCCGCATGTGAGCGGACGAACGACAACGAGGTCGCCCTCGGCACGGTCGGGATCGCTCGTTCGCTGACCCAGTCCTCCAACGTCTTCTACTACTGGCTCGGTGATCGCTTCTACGGCCTGCGCGACTCCCGAGGTGACCTGTTCCAGAACTCCTTGACGGAGCTGGGGCTCGGCACGGCGACCGGACTGCCCCTCACCGGAGAGGCACCGGGCGTCGTCCCGGGGCCGGCATGGAAACAGGAACTGTGGTCGTCGCTGCCCCCTGACCAGCAGGCCCTCGGCGATCCGACCTGGTACCCGGGTGATGAGGCCTCAATGGCGACCGGTCAGGGCGACATGCTCGCCACACCACTCCAGATGGCCATGGCCTACAGCGTGTTCGCCAACGACGGGACCCTCTACCGGCCCCAGTTGGTGGAGCGGGTCCTGCCGTCAGGCTCCGATCCTGAGGACCCTGCAGTTGGCAGGGTCGTGGAGCCCGTGGTCGTACGTGAGGTCGAAATCGCGCCGGCGTGGCGGAGTGTGCTGGTCGGGGGCATGGTGGGTGTGACCTCAGATCCTTCCGGGACCGCCTTCACCGCCTTCAAGGACTGGGACCACGGTCGCTGGCCTGTTGCCGCCAAGACCGGGACCGCCGAAGTGCTCGGCCGGGCCGACTCGTCGGTATTCGGAGCGTTCGGCCCGGTGGGTGAGGCCGAGGTGGTGGCTTTCGCCGTGCTCGAGGAGTCGGGTTACGGCGGTGAGGCGGCGGCGCCAATGGTCCGTCGGATCCTCGACTGGTATGTCGGGGGTGCCCCATGACGGCGCTGGGTGAACTCGGACGCCGCCGCCGCATCACGAGTGAGTTGACCCGACCGTTCCACAACATCGACTCGGTCCTGGTCGGAGCGATCGTGGCGCTCAGCCTGCTTGGCGTGCTGATGGTCTACAGCGCCACCCGCGGAGCCGAGCCGCCCTTCACGAGCAGCTACCTGGTCCGTCAGGCACTGTTTGTCGCAGGCGGTCTGGTGGCTATGGGTGTCGTGGCGCTGTTCGACTACCGGCGGTTGCTGAACTGGGCGTGGGTCCCCTACGGGGTGGTCATGGTGGCGTTGGTCGCCGTGCTCAGCCCGCTCGGCACCACCGTCAACGGGGCCCAGCGGTGGTTCTCGGTCGGCCCCTTCACCGCGCAGCCATCAGAGTTCATAAAGCTCGCCCTGATCATCGCCATCGCCGCCATGCTTGCCGGCTGGCAGGAGGACATCGGCCCCGGACGCATCCTCAAGGTTCTCGCTGTCGTGGCAGCACCGTCAGTTCTGGTCATGGCTCAGCCTGACCTCGGAACGGTGCTGCAGTACCTCGCCATGGGTCTAGGCATGTTGCTGTTGGGTGGAGTCCGCGCCCGGTACCTCATCGTCATGGTGCTGCTCGGTGTTGGGCTGTCGGTGGCGGTGCTCACCAGCGACACCCTCGCTGATTATCAGCGGGACCGGCTCACATCATTCATCGATCCCGGGATCGACGCCCAGGGCATCACCTACAACCAGAATCAGTCGGTCACGGCGGTGGCGAGCGGCGGATTCGCCGGCCAGGGGCTGTTCGACGGCCCCCAGACGCAGTTGCGTTTCGTCCCTGAACAGGAGACCGACTTCATCTTCACCGTCGTGGCCGAGGAACTCGGGTTCGTCGGTGGAGCACTGGTGCTGGGCCTGTTCGGGGTGGTGTGCTGGCGGCTGTGGCGAATCGCACGGTCGTGTCGGGACAATTTTGGGTACCTCTTGACCGGCGGGGTCCTGATCATGCTGTTGTTCCAGTTGTTCAGCAACGTCGGGATGGCCATCGGCATCATGCCGATCACGGGCACGGCTCTTCCATTCATCTCCTACGGCGGGTCCTCAATCCTCACCACCTTGGTATCGCTGGGGCTCGCCCTGAGCGTTGGCATGCGCCGATTCGACTGAACCGCCGGCTTTGGGCCGCCCGCACTACCGACACGGGGGGCGGTGGGCGGGAGGGGTAGGCTGTGCCGGTCATGGACGAAATCTGGCCTCGCCTCGAACGCCTCCTCCCCAGGGTGCAAAAGCCTGCCCGGTACATCGGCTGCGAGGACGGCGCCCAGGCGCCAGAACCTCAACCCGAACAGGTGGGATGGCTGCTCGTCTACCCCGACACCTACGAGGTCGGACTGCCCAATCAGGGTCTGCAGATCCTCTACGAGATCCTCAACGAGCACCCGTTGTCGTGGGCTGAGCGGGGCTACGCGCCATGGAGTGACCTCGACCAGTTGATGCGCCAGGAAGGTCTCCCGTTCTTCTCGGTTGACACCCATCGCCCCGCCTCGGCATTCGACATCATGGCGTTCAACCTCTCAGCAGAGTTGACCTACACGAACCTGCTCAACTGCATCGACCTCGCCGGCATCCCACTTCGGACAGCGCACCGGTCAGCGGATGCTCCGTTGGTGCTCGCCGGAGGGCACTGCACCTACAACCCCGAGCCGCTCGCCGACTTCCTCGACGCAGTCGTGCTCGGAGACGGCGAAGAGGTCATCGCCGAGATCACCGCGGTGGTTCACGACTTCAGGTCCGCCGGGCGCACCGGCGGGTCGCGGGTCGATCTGCACCGGGCGCTGGCCGCCGTCCCGGGGGTCTACGTGCCCTCGCTGTACGACGTTGAATGGGACGGCCCGGCGGTGCGTTCCGTGACTCCTCGTTACCCCGGGGTTCCCGAGCGCGTCGAGAAGCGCACGGTCGCCGACCTGGCCGACTGGCCCTACCCGCGACGTCAGCTCGTGCCTGTGACCGAGGTGGTCCACGATCGACTCAACGTCGAGGTGTTCCGCGGATGCACGCGCGGCTGCCGGTTCTGTCAGGCCGGCATGATCACCCGGCCGGTGCGGGAACGCCCGGTGCAGCAGGTCCGCCAAATGATTGCCGATGGCCTCGAACGAACCGGCTACGACGAGGTCGCCCTGACGTCGCTGTCGAGCGCCGACTACTCCGGTATCGCAGAGGTCGTCTCTGAGACTGTCCGGTCGGCCTCATCAGGTCGGCCCGTCTCCGTCTCGCTTCCCAGCCTCCGGGTAGATGCCTTCACGGTTGGAGTCGCCGCCGAGATTGGGCGTGCCCGCCGGACCGGGCTGACCTTTGCCCCCGAGGCGGGAACGTGGCGGATGCGCCAGGTGATCAACAAACTCATCAGCGACGAGGATTTCGACGGTGCCGTCGAATCCGCCTACGCCTCTGGGTGGAGGCGCATGAAGTTGTACTTCCTCACGGGGCTCCCATCGGAGACCGACGAGGACACCCTCGGCATCGCCGAGATGGCTCGGCGGGCCGTGTCGATCGGACGGCGCCACACCAAGGGTGCTTCGGTGACGGTCTCGGTTGGCGGGTTTGTGCCCAAACCCTTCACACCTTTCCAGTGGTTCGGTCAGAACACCGTGGCCGAGTTGCAGCGCAAGATCGGTCTGCTCCGTGACGACCTGCGCCGCGCCGGAGGGGTACAACTGAAGTGGCACGACCCGAAGGCCACCCTGGCTGAAGGCATTGTCAGTCGCGGTGACCGCCGGCTTGGTGCGGTCATCGAGGACGTCTGGCGGAACGGTGGGGTGTTCCAGGAATGGTCTGAGTGTTTCGACATTGACCGGTGGACCGCGGCGATGGAACGCCACGGACTCTCCATCGACTGGTATGCCCATCGTCACCGCACCGAGGACGAGGTGCTGCCGTGGGAGCATCTCTCGGCCGGTCTGCACAAGGATTTTCTCTGGCAGGACTGGCGTGACGCGCTCGACGCTGTCGGTCTCGAGGATTGTCGTTGGACGCCTTGTTACGACTGTGGGGCCTGCACCGGGTACGGGATCGAGCACATCGTGGCTTCTGCCGTTCCACCCGCCGGCGGGAGCCAGGGAACGGGCATGTCCAGACCGGTCGCCGTCCCGGTGCGACTCGTGCCCAGCGGTGCGGGGGCATGACCCGGCTGCGGGTGCGCTACACGAAGTTGGGGAAGATCCGGTTCATCGGGCATCGCGACCTTGCCCGGGTGTGGGAGCGGGCCCTGCGCCGTTCAGGCCTACCCATTGCCAGCACCGAGGGCTTCTCTCCCCGGCCCAAGATGCATTTCGGGCTTGCCCTCTCAACCGGGTTCGAATCCCTTGGCGAGTATCTCGATGTCGACCTCATCGACAGCACGGATGCGCCACAGCCCAGTTACGCCGAGGACGTCCTCATCGCCCGGTTTGCGCCATTGCTCCCCGCCGGCGTCGCTGTGCAGGCGGTTGCGGTCATTGAGCGGGGGAAGTCCCTGCAGGCTGCAGTGACCGCGTGCAGCTGGGTCATCGACCTCGACGGGGTCGCGCCCACAGCCGTGGGTGGCGCAGTCGACCGATTTCTTGCGGCTGACGCAGTGATCCTCGAACGGGTCCGTGACGATCAAGTGATCGAGGTGGACGTCCGGGCCTGCGTTGAGGAACTTGAGGTGATCGGGGCCTGTGGGCTGCCGGGATGGGAGTCGGGGACGTCGATCCGACTGGATCTGGGGACGGCGTCACCGGGGTTGAAGGTCATGGAGCTCATTGGTCTGCTCGCCCCTGAGGCCACTGCGCACCGTGTATGTCGCACACATCAATGGATCGAAGGAGCAGGCTCCCGACAGGAGCCTCTGGCGGTGACGACTGCTTCTGCGCTTGCCGAAAGGCAGGCGTCATGAGAAGGGAATCTCAACATGGACGAACAGATTGTGTCTGGCCCCGACGGGGCAGAGGGCACCGCTCCCAGAGGTGGCGCCCCACAGCCTGATCGAGTCGACGCCACCGACCCGCCCGTCTCCGGTGGTCAGGAACAGGGATCGACGGAGCGAAGCGGCCAGGCCCGCCGGCGTCGAGGCTCGAGAGGGGGTCGAGGGCGTGGAGGTGCCGGCACGGATCAGCCCGGGGACTCAGCGTCCCCGTCGGAGGGGGCCGAGGTCGGTGCGGAACCGGCAACGCCCGGTGTGGGGCGAAACCCCGCAGAGCTCCCGGAACCAATCCGGGAAGGCCGGGTGCTCGACCCCGAAGTTGCTGAACGCGTGCTCGTTGGTCGGCCCAAGATCGGGGACAGCATTCCACCATCGATGCTTCCCGGAGCTCCTGTTGCGGCGCCCGAGGATCGGACGCCCGGGGCCGGAACGTCTGGTGGGGGATCGGGCCGGTCGAGGAACCGGAACCGCAACCGCAACCGCAACCGCAAGCGTTCAGGAGGGTCGGGCGGTGGCGGTACTGGAGGTTCAGGCGAGACCGTGACGCCGGTGGAGGCACTCACCGCCGCCCCCGTGGACCTGACCGAACAGGACCGGGAGCGACGTCGCGGTCGGGAACGAAAAGGCCGTCCGGTGGGTCGGTACACGATGCTGGTCAGCGTTCGTGCCGAGGCCACCCAGATCGCTGTGCTCGAGGGCCGCAGCCTCATTGAGCATTACGTGTCACGACCCGCCGACGACGTTTCCCAGATCCACGGGAACATCTACCTCGGTCAGGTCCAAAACGTGCTCCCGGGTATGGAAGCGGCGTTCGTGGACATCGGGACACCGAAGAACGCAGTGCTGTATCGAGGTGACGTCCAGTACGAGGCCGAGGACGTTGAAGACAAGGGTGCCAACCCCCGCATCGAACAGATCCTCCGACCCAAGCAGACGATTCTTTGCCAGGTCACAAAGAACCCGATCGGGCACAAGGGCGCCCGACTCACCCAGGAAGTCTCGCTGCCTGGCCGGTTCGTGGTGCTCATCCCCAACAGTTCCACCTACGGCATCTCCAAGCGGTTGCCCGACGGTGAGCGCAAGCGTCTGCGCGGCGTACTTGACCGGGTGCGACCCGCCAACCACGGCATCATCGTGCGTACCGCAGCGGAGAATGTGACCGCTGAGGAGATCGAACGAGACGTCGCCAACCTCGTTCACCAGGCTGAGCAGATCACCGAACTGGCGTCCAAGGCCAAGCCAGGTTCGCTGCTCTACCGCGAACCGGATCTGGCGCTGCGGGTCATCCGTGAAGAGTTCAACGCCAACTACCGCAGCATCGTGATCGACGATTCTGCCCTCTTCGACCAAGTGCACGGCTATGTGGCGGCGATCTCCCCCGAGCTTGCCGATCGGGTGACCTACTACGACCGCGACGTTGAGGCCCTCCCGCTGTATGAGCGCCATCATGTCCACGAGCAGTTGCACAAGGCCCTTGACCGCAAGGTGTGGCTGCCTTCTGGTGGGTCGCTCATCATCGAGCACACTGAGGCACTCACGGTCATTGACGTCAACACGGGGAAGAACGTCGGCTCATCCAGCCTCGAGGAAACGGTATTCCGCAATAACCTCGAGGCCGCCGAGGAAATCGCCCGCCAGCTTCGTCTGCGCAACGTGGGTGGGATCATCGTCATCGACTTCATCGACATGGAGGTCAAGGCGAATCGGGATGCCGTCGTTCGTTCCTTCCGTGATGCCCTCTCCCGGGACAAGACCCGTACACAGGTCTTCGAGATCTCCGAATTGGGACTCGTCGAGATGACGCGCAAACGCATCGGGGAGAGCCTGCTTGAGTCCGTTTCGGGCGCCTGCCCCGAGTGCGACGGCAGAGGCGTGATTGTGGACCCGGCGCTGCTTGGCGGGGCCTGAGCCGTGGCGCGATGGCCGTTGGATTGGCGAACTGGTGGCCAGGTGGTCCCAGCCGGTAGGGTAGGGGCTTCATGTACGCAGTAATCGCTTCAGGTGGAAAGCAGTACCGGGTTGCCGAGGGCGACACCCTCTCCGTTGAGCGCCTCGGCGCCTCGGAAGGAGATGTCGTCAACCTCGCCCCTGTGCTCGTGGTGGACGGCTCGACCGTGCTCGCCACGGCGTCCGAGTTGGCTGGGGTGACGGTGACCGCCAAGGTAGTGGGCAGTGTCAAGGGCCCCAAGGTCATCGGGTTCACCTACAAGAACAAGTCGAACAACCGGCGACGCTGGGGTCATCGTCAGGCCTATGACAGCGTCGAGATCACCGGAATCACTAAGGGGTAGGACATGTCAAAGACAAAGGGTGGCGGTTCAACCCGCAACGGTCGTGACTCGCGGTCCCAGCGCCTCGGGGTGAAGTTGTTCGATGGCCAGGCGGCTACCGCCGGCTCAATCATCGTGCGTCAGCGCGGAACCCGCTTCCACCCCGGTGAGAACGTTGGCCGCGGTGGTGACGACACGCTGTTCGCCATGGTGGACGGAAGCATCCAGTTCGGAACCCGTCGTGGTCGACGGGTCGTGAACGTCATTCCCTCCTGACCACCCTCCGTCGTGGTCCTAGCGCCCACCGGCGCGTTCTCCCGAGATTGCCCCAACCGCCGGTAGGGTTCCCCCTGCTGTGAGGGTTTCCGCCCCCTAGCGTCTCAGAGCGCAAGCTCCTCGAGAACGACCCCGGGTCGTCTAGTGGGGGGTTCGGTGGACCGGTTCTGTGGCCAATCTTCTGGCCGTCGTCGCCCAGCACCTGTTGACGCCGGTGCGGCGCTGGTCGAATACGGGCTCCTCCTCGCTTTGGTGGTTGGTGCCGCGCTGTCGGGCCTTGGCCTCGTGGAGTCGTGGGCCCTCGACGGGCTTGATCGTGAGCAGGTGTGTGTCGGCGCCCGGCCCGCCCCACCAGCGTGCTCTGCCACACGCGAATGACCTCCGTGTCCCGGCGCCGGCGTCCCGACGATCGTGGGGCGGTCCTGGTTGAAGCCGCCCTCGTGGTTCCCGTCGTGGTGGCGCTGATGTTCGGAATGGCTCGAACCGCACTTGGGTGGCACGACGAACTGGCCGTCCGTGAGGCTGCCGAGTCAGTGGTGCGCGCTGTGTCGCTGCGGCCCTCCGCAGCGGCGGACTCGAGCGGATTGGGTGGCGTGGGCCCTGCCGCCGTGGTGGCCGACGCAGTACGGGGGGCACTTGCTTCCGTGCCCCTTGAGATCGTCGAGCGGGTGGTGGTCTTCGCTCCTTCTGATCCTTCGGCGGCGCTCGCCGATCAGGTGTCGCCTGGTTGTCTGCACGGACCAGGTCCATCTGGCGGCGAGCCGTGCGTCGTCGTCAACTTCGACGATCCCGACGCCTCGTGTCCCGTTGGGGGCTGTTGGTGGGATCAGGACCCGGTGCCCGACCGCTCCGCCGTTGCCGTCATCATCCGTTTCCGACGCCGCTGGGGGGTGCCCGGAATCGGGGGTCCCGAGGGGCAGGTGGCCGCTCGTGGCGAACGCGAGGGGGCGGATCATGGGAGCGACTGATGGCGCAAGCCCCCGAGACGGATCCAGTGACAGCGGAGCGGTGCTCGTCGAAGCGGTGTTCGCCATTGTGCTGCTCGTTGCACTCGTCGGTGGTGTCGTGCACGTCGGGTCGACCATGGGGGTCAGGGCGACGGTTGAGCACACAGCGAGGACCCTTGTTCGGTCAGCTGCTGCCGATCCGTCGGCATCGTCGGACACGTCACTGCTTGGGGCATTGGCTTCCGGGCTCGCCGACGACGCGGGACTGCGGGTCCAGCGTCTCATCGTGTTCCGGCCACAGGACGATGGCCCCGGGATTCCGCAGGTGTGCGATCAGTCACCGCCGTTGAACGCCGTCCCGGCTGGGGTGGCGGGGGTGTGCAACATCTTCGGGGCGGCCCACCTTGCGGCCGTTGCGGCGGGGGAGTGGCCGCCACCGGGGTGCGGGCCTGCTTCGTGGGAAGCAGCGTGGTGTCCAACCACGCGGGTGCACGGCGACGCGGCCCCCCTCGTCGGGGTCCGCATCGATGCGCTCGTTGAGGTCCCAGCGAGTGTCGGGTTCGTGCCGTCGGTGGGATCTGTGGTTCACGCCACCGCCGTCGCCGCCATTGACCCGGAGGTGGAGTGAGGTGCGTATTCGTTCGACCCGAGCCGAGCAGGGGTACGTGCTGCCGCTGGCCGCCGTTGCACTCATCCCACTCGTGCTCGTCGCCAGCATGGCCGTTGACGTTGCCGTCTGGCAGGCGCGCGGTGCCGCGCTCCAGCGTGTGGCTGATTCCGGTGCACTGGCGGCGGCAGCCGCCCTCCCTGACCAATCCCTCGCCACCGAGCGCGCCCTTGCACTGGTGGGACGCAACGGGATGTCAGATGAGATCGAGGTCGAGGTCACCCCGCTCGGCCCGGCGCTCGTCGAGGTGGAGGTACGTGATCCTGCCGTTATGGCTGGCCTGTCGGCGCCGTTCCTCGCTCCGCCGGTACTCACCCGGAGGGCGGTTGCGGAGTACGTCTCCCCCGTGGCGCTCGGAAGTCCCCGGAACTATCTCGGGACGGCCGGTCTGGCCCGAAGCGACGACCCTTACACCGCCCTGCCTGGCGTTCCCGATGGCAGCGCTGAGGACTTCTGGCTGTCGGTCAGCGGTCCGTGTGCCGGTCGTGAGCATGGAGACTGGTTGCTCCCGGTGAGCATGGCCAACTACAACTCCCCGAACCCACCCACCGGCGAGCGGGCCTGGAGGGGATGCACCTCAACGGGTGGTACCGGAGTCCAGTCGTCGCCATCGCACGACGCACGGGGTTACACCGTGGTCGCCGAGGTCCCCGCCACGTACCCGGGCGGCCCGTTCACACTCCAGGTGTACGACGCGCCGCGTTGCGCCACCTCTCCGGGTGACGACGGGGCACTCATCGATCCCTTCACCACCCGCATGGTGGTGCGTGACGTCGACCTCGTTCCATCGGATGGGTCCCCTGGACCGGTGCTGGTGGACCGCACATTCCCCGCCGGCTGGTTCTGCAGCGACAGCGCCGTGTTGCCCGCCGGATATGAGTGTGGTCTCGGATCATGGGCGCGTCGATGGTGCAACCTCGCGACCATCGTCAACCCCGTGCCGGGCGGTCGCTACAGCGTCGAATTCTCGACCTCAGGGGAGAGCGCCGCCGCTCAGCACAACCTCAACAGCTTCTCGCTACGGGCCCGATCCGGAGCACGGTCGTCGACGGGATCGTTCACCCCGTGCACGACCGATCCGTTTGATGGCGGCCTACCCCACGACCCTGATCGTTGCGTGCAGATCTACGCCGACCGGTGGATGGGGGTCTTCGCCCGAGGTGCGGGAACCCAACCGTCGTTCTACCTTGCCGGTGTCGGGCCAGAGCATGCCGGCGCCACCATGGAGGTGTCCCTGTTCGACATTGGAGAAGGGTCGGTGTCGCTGCAGGTGCTCGACCCGCTTGGTCGGCCCACCGGGTTCAGCTGGTCGGTAGACGTCGCCCCAGGGGAGGTCCCGCCAACCGGAGGGGCGTCTGGCGTCGTGCCTGCCGGAGGATCCCTTGACACCCGAGGACTCACCAACGGAGATCCGTGCGGTGGAGGAAACCCCCAACCGGGGCCGGGTCGCTACTCGTCATCGAAGTACAACGACCGTCTCGTGCACCTTGCCATTCCGCTTCCTGCAGACCTCTCCGGTTCGTACGGGGGGCGTTCGTGGTGGCGGGTGCGGTATCAGACCTGTGCAGGTCGCACTGTGGCGGATCGAACCACCTGGGGGGTGCGCATCGTGGGAAAGCCCGTTCGACTGGTGCAATGAACACCGCTGTTGGCCAACCGTGACCGAGTTCGGTGCCATCTCACCGTAGGCTCATGGCGTGTCTGGATTCGTTGATGAAGCGCAACTGTGCGCTCGGGGTGGCCGTGGCGGAGCGGGGTGTGTCTCGTTCCGGCGTGAGGCCCACGTCCCGCGAGGTGGTCCAGACGGCGGTGATGGCGGCTCCGGTGGAGACGTCTGGGTCGTGGCAGACCGCAACGTGGCTTCGTTGCTGTCGTTTCGCGATCACCCACACCGCATTGCGGCCAACGGCACCCACGGGCAGGGCAAGAAGCGTCACGGTGCTGGGGGGAACGACCTGATCGTCACCGTTCCTGAGGGCACCGTCGTCATGGACAACGACGGCGAGCTCCTCGCTGACCTCGTGCGTCACGGAGACCGCTACCTGGCTGCTGAGGGCGGTCGGGGTGGGCGAGGAAACGCCCGCTTTCTCTCAAACCGGCGTCGCGCACCCAACTTCGCCGAGCAGGGCGAGGCCGGCGCCGAACACTGGCTCCGCCTCGAGCTCCGCTTGATGGCCGACGTCGCCCTCGTCGGGTATCCCAACGTGGGCAAGAGCACCCTCATCTCGCGGATCTCCGCAGCTCGTCCTCGCATTGCCGACTACCCCTTCACGACCCTCGAACCCCAGTTGGGCGTGGTCCGTACCGGTGAGGGCAGCGAGTTCGTGGTGGCCGACATCCCCGGTCTGATCGAGGGAGCGAGTGAGGGCCGCGGGCTCGGTCACCGTTTCCTGCGCCACATTGAGCGAACCCGGGTCCTCGTAATCCTCTTGGACCTTTCGGCAACAGCGCCCGCATCACCTGACCGCCAACTCGCCGTGCTCCTCGAAGAACTCGGTCGCTACCAGCCAGCGCTCGTAAACCGACCCCGGCTGGTGGTCGGATCGAAAGCTGACGTTGCCGCCGATGCAAGCCGATCAGACACCGCCGATCTCGACGGTGTGGTGTCTGCGGTGACGGGGGAGGGCATCGCCTCGCTCGTCGGTCGCATGGCGGACACGGTTCGTGCGGCGCGCCAGAGCGAGCCCGAACCGTCAGCGTTCATCGTGCACCGTCCCGTGGCGGAGGGGGTGCGTGTGGAGCGGCAGGACGACGGATCGTTCCGGGTCGTGGGGCGCCAGGCGGAGCGAGCGGTGGCCTTCAACGATCTCACCAATCCCAACGCACTCGATGAGGCGTGGACTCGTCTACGCCGGCTCGGTGTACACCGGGCACTTGGCCGGGCTGGGGCAGGATCAGGTGACATCGTGATCATCGGTGCCCTTGAGTTTGAGTATGAACCGGAGGACTGATGTCGACTGTCGTTGCCAAGATCGGGACCTCTTCGATCACTGACGATGCCGGGACCCTCCAGGTTGCCGCCATCGAGTCCCTTTGCGCCCAGGTGGCGACAGCCCGGCTGGCCGGTCACAGCGTGGTGGTCGTGACCTCAGGGGCGATCGCCGCGGGGCTGCCGTTGCTCGGACTCGGGGCTGAGCGTCCGCGGGACGCGCAGACGCTGCAAGCGGTGTCAGCCGTCGGGCAAAGCCGGCTGATGGCCGCGTACGGCGATGCACTTGCGCGACACGACCTCGTGCCGGGACAAGTGCTTTTGGCGCCCCTCGATTTCATGGTCCGGGCCCAGTACCTCAAGGCACGCCAGACGCTGTTGCGACTGCTCGAACTCGGGGTGGTCCCGGTCGTGAACGAGAACGATGCCGTCGCCGACGACGAGATTCGTTTTGGCGACAACGACCGACTCGCCGCGCTCGTCGCCCACCTCATCGACGCCGAGGTCCTCGTGCTGCTCACCGATACCGAGGGGGTCCTCACCGCCGACCCGCGCCTCGACGCCAACGCGTCGCTCATCACCGAAATACTCGAGGTCGACCAGGCTCTCGAACAGGTCGCGGGCGGTCCCGGAACCACCCGGGGGTCGGGAGGCATGGCCTCGAAACTGGCTGCGGCGAAGCTCGCGGCGTGGACCGGAGTCCGTACCGTCATCGCCGCATCGCAACGCCCCGATGTGCTCGCCGACGCCATCGCCGACACTGCCGGAGTCGGCACCATCGTGCGTCCCCATGACCGGCGACTGCCCGCTCGCAAGCTGTGGATCGCCTTCGCTGTGGGGTCGGAAGGTCGGATCCGGATTGACGAAGGCGCAGAGGAGGCTGTTCGCACCGGGACGGCGTCACTGCTCGCCGCCGGGGTGGTCGACGTCGAGGGTTCCTTCGCCACGATGGACCCCGTCGAGGTGGTCGGCCCGTCAGGGGTGGTGGCCAAGGGTCTTGTGGCTCACGACGCCGACACCGTCAGAGCAATGGCGGGACGACGGTCGCCGGATCTCGGGCCGGGCCTCGACGCCTGCGTCATCCACGTTGACGATCTGGTGGTCGTCCCGGCCTAGTCCGGCGGTCGACCCGACCGAGTGGGTCAGGCCTCGTCGAGTTCGGCCGGCGCCGGTGCAGAGATGGCCAGGCTCGCCCGGATCTCCTCGAGTCGGGCGCTTGCCGCAGCGGAACGTGAGGCGCTCTCGACCTCGCGCATTGTTGCGTCCTGGCCTTGGCCGACGAGTTCGGACATCCCTCTGGCGCGGGCGTAGCGCGTTTCGATGTCCCGTCGCACCTGGTCCACCGACGGGATGTCGTTGCCCGAGGTTTCAGTGACCGAGGCCATGGCGGCGTTGATCTGTTCCTGCATCTTCGCCTGATCGAGTTGGCTGAGCAGCTTCTGACGTTCGGCGAGGGTTTGGCGGAGGGCCTCGGCGTTGCGCTCCACGGCATCCTTGGCCTGTGCCGATGCCTCGGCTGCGGCGAGAACAAGGGCCTTGTCGTCCTCGATCTGTTCCTCAAGCTGCACCATTCGGGTGGCGTAGTTCTCCGCCGCCCGAACGAAATCGGCGGACCGCTCGGCGTCGCCTGCGGCGGCTGCGTCGTCCGCCATGGCGACCGCCTGCCGGGTGTTGGCAACGGTGCGCTCGTACTCCTCCAGATCGCGGGTGAGTCGCAACTCCGCCTGTTTTTGGTTTGCGATGACGTTGGCGGCCTGATCGCGCAGGCGACGATGCTGCTGCTGTGCCTCGTCCATGGCCTGTTCGAGTCGTACGGCGGGATCGGCCCGCTGGTCAAGGGACACGCCAACCTTGGCGGCGAGATACCTCCACCACCGCTTGAGTGCTGAGAACATGTCAGCAGCCTACTGAGGTGGCGAGGGGTTGAATCGGCGCCGGAGTTGTTCCACGCCCCAACGCAGGTCGGCCGACCCGGTCAGGGCGAGCACCACCACGTAGGTCAACGCTCCCACACCGCCGACCAGCACCAGGTCCCCCAACGCTTGGGCGGTTTCGCCGCCGGGGCCAAGACCTCGCGGCACGACCACGGTCACCGCCAGCATCGCCCCTGCTGCGAGGATTGAGCGACCCACAGTCCCGAGCGTCCCGGGGGTGACCAACTGGCCCAGTCGGGTTCGCAACACGACCAGTCCCGCTCCTGCCCCGAGGAAGATGGAGACGGCGAACGCCCCGACGACACCCTGCATGCCGAACGCGGCGGCCAGCGGCCACGCCAACCCCACCATCACTGCGATGCGACCAGCGGTCACGAGGAACGGGGTTCGTGTGTCCTTGCGGGCGTAGAACCCGATGGTGGTGTACATGAACACCGCAAACGCCGGGAGCGCAGCACCGAAAATGACGAGGGCCTCGGACGTCAGAGTGGCCGAGGAGTCGGTGAAGTTCCCGTAGCCGAACATCAACTCAACGAGGGGAGTGGCGAGGGTCAGATACAGCACCGCCGAGGGGAGAATCACCACGAGCAACAGCCGCAGACCTCGACTGAACTGGGCCCGGTACAACGGGGTGTCCCCCTGGTTCACTGCGCTTGAGAGTTCGGGCAGGAATGCGGTCATGACAGCCACGGCGAACAGCCCGTAGGGGAGTTGGAAAAACAGGTAGGAGTACGAATAGGCGGAAAGCCCCCCGTCGGGGGCAGCACCGTTGGCGAGTGCCAACAGCACCACGAATCCGACCTGGTTGACGACGACGTAACCGAACGTCCACCCTGACAGCCTCACGATCCGAGCCACGGCGGGGTTCGTCCACTCCGTCGACCAGCGCAGGTGCAGCCCCGAGCGACGCATCGCCGGGATGAGGACAAGTGCCATTGCGGCGATCCCAACGGTGGTGCCCGCCCCAAGCAGCCACAACAACACAGGGTCGCTGAGGACCTCGCTGCTGGTGGGGGTCCCGCCGCTGACCCGACTCACCGCGATCAGCACGATGATCACGACAACGTTGTTGAGCGTCGGGGCGAACGCCGCAGCGGCAAAGCGGCGCCGGGCGTTGAGCATGGCGGAGAACAGGGCGGTCAGACCGTAGAAGAGGACCTGGGGAATGAAGAGGCGCAGGAGTGGCACGGCCACCTCCTCCTGGGCGGCACGGGCTGCGGGGTCGAGGGTGAACGTATACATCCGCACGATCCAGGGGGCGGCGACGAGGCCGAGGACCGTCACCCCGATCAGTGCGACGGTGACCACCGTGGCCACGGCGTTGAGTGCCTTGGTGTCGCCGTCCTCGGTGGCGCTCACCAACACCGGTACCAGCGTGGCGGCGAGGATTCCCCCGATGATGAGGTCGTACACGACGTTCGGCGCCGTGTTGGCAAGGTTGTAGGCGTCGGCGAGGCCGGTGGTCAGTACCACCGCAATCATCACGGTCCGCAATAGCCCTGTGGCTCGACTCAGGGCGGTGCCTGCGGTGACGACCGCTGAGGAGCGGAGAAGCCTAGAGGTGCTCCCCGTCCCCGCTACTGGTGTCCCCTCGGGAGTGTCGCCCACATCAGCAAGGTAGCCCCCACACGACGGGCGGGGGCTCACCGCAACCCGTTGGCGACTCCGTCACCCTTGGGGTCAGCCGGTAGCATTCGCCCCGTGAACCCCAAAGGTGCGAACCCAGATCCCGTCGCCGCCACCGTCGCCGCAGTCGGCGCCCGGGTCCGTGAGGCTGCCAGGCTCGTGGCCACCGCTCCGTCGCGTCAGCGCGACGCAGCTCTTCTCGCCGCGGCGGACGCGCTCGAGGCCGACGCTGAGCGCATCGTGGTGGCCAACGCCCTCGACATCACCCGAGCCGAGGAGGGCGGTGTCAGCCCCACCGTCATCGACCGCCTGCGTCTCGACACCGGTCGGGTGGCCTCAATGGCTGGAGGCCTGCGTCAGGTGGCGGCCCTCCCCGACCCGGTGGGCGAGGTGCTCGGAGGCTGGGTCCGTCCGAATGGTCTGCGCATTCACCAGGTCCGGGTTCCGCTCGGCGTGGTGGCGATCATCTACGAGAACCGCCCCAACGTCACCTCCGACGCGGCGGGGTTGTGCCTCAAATCGGGCAACGCCGCCTTCCTTCGCGGATCATCGGGGGCGATCGACTCGAATCGGGCCATCTCCAGCGTCCTGCGTGAGGCGGTGGCATCCGTCGGGTTGCCCGAGGACGCCGTTGCGCTTCTGGACGACACCTCCCGGGAGGCGGCGGTGGCGTTCATGCAGCTGCGAGGGATTGTCGATTGCCTGATTCCCCGCGGCGGCCCGGCCCTCATCGCCTCGATTCTCGAGCACGCCACGGTTCCCTACGTGATCGATGGTGACGGGAACTGTCACGTGTACGTCGACGCCTCGGCCGATCTGGACATGGCGGAACGCATCGTCGTCAACGCCAAGACCCAACGTCCTTCGGTGTGCAACGCGGCCGAGACACTGCTCGTGCACGAAGACGTCGCCGACTCGTTCCTCCCGCGGATCGCCGACGCACTCGCTGGGGTTGAGCTCCTTGGGGATGAACGCACTCGTGCCCGGATCCCCGCGGCGGGACTCGCTGATGAGGAGGCGTACGCCACCGAATTTCTGGATCTTCGGATGGCGGTGGCGGTCGTTGATGACCTTGACGCCGCCATCGATCACATCCGGCGCTACACCTCCGGCCACAGCGAGGCCATCGTCACCGCCGATCTCGCCGCAGCGGAGCGCTTCACGCGTGAGGTGGACGCTGCTGCGGTGTTGGTGAATGCCTCCACCCGTTTCGTCGACGGTGAGGAATTCGGCTTCGGTGCCGAGATCGGCATTTCGACCCAGAAGCTCCACGCCAGGGGTCCCATGGCGCTACGTGAGTTGACGACGGCGAAGTACGTGGTGCACGGCGACGGGCAGGTGCGGGGCTGAGGCCTCGTCGCCTGCATTGACCCCCCGGTTCGGCCCGCCGGTAGGGTAGGGAAATGGCCCATCGCTTTGAGTCCGTCGCCGACGTCCGCAGTCGCCTCGCCGAGGTGAACTACCTCGCCGATGACGGGATTGCTGGTGTTGTCCACCTCGCCGACCGGCTAGGCAAGCCCGTGCTGGTGGAAGGCCCGGCCGGCACCGGCAAGACCCAGTTGGCCAAGTCGGTCGCTGAGATGTCCGGCGCCCGCCTCATCCGCCTGCAGTGCTACGAGGGTCTCGACGAGTCCAAGGCCCTCTACGAGTGGAACTACAAAAAGCAGTTGCTGAGGATCCAAGCCGAGCGCAACAACGAGTCGGCGTGGGATGACATCGCCACCGACATCTTCTCCGACGAGTTCCTTCTCGAACGTCCTCTGCTTGAGGCGATCCGTTCCACCGAACCAGTCGTGTTGCTCATCGACGAGGTTGACCGGGTGGAGGTGGAGACCGAGGCCCTGCTCCTCGAGGTCCTCAGTGAGTACCAGGTGTCGATCCCCGAGTTGGGCACGATGGAGGCACGCCAGATTCCCCTCGTGTTCCTCACCTCCAACAACACCCGGGAACTCTCCGAGGCGCTGAAGCGCCGCTGCCTCTTCCTTCACGTCGACTACCCCGACCTCGAACGTGAGAAGGAGATCGTGCTGACCAAGGTGCCCGAGGTCACCGATGCACTCGCCGACCAGATCACTCGCATCGTGCGTTCGTTGCGCCAACTCGAGCTGAAGAAGGCGCCCTCGGTGTCAGAGACCCTCGACTGGGCCCGCACCTTGGTGCTGCTCGGAGTCGAACAGATCGATGCAGCCACGGCGACCGACACCATCAACATTCTGCTCAAGTACCAAAGCGACATCGCCCGCGCCACCAAGGAGCTCAACGCCCAGGCGGACGGGACCAAGCGGCCGGGAGTGCCCCAGCGGTGAGTGGCGCCACCGGGGCCGTGGATCACGACGATGACCCGCCGGTTCCCGACGGGCTCGGGGCACCGATCCTCGACCTGCTGAACGGGTTCGTCGTTGAGTTGCGGGCGGCCGGGCTGCCGGTGAGCCTGACGGAGAACCTCGACGCCATGGAGGCGGTGCAGCACATCCCACTCGAGGACCGGGAGGCGTTCAAGTACGCGCTCGGGGCCACCCTCGTGAAGTCCAACAGTCACTGGCGTGCCTTTGAAACCGTGTTCGAGGTCTACTTCTCGCTCCGTGGACCGGAGTACCGACTCGGTGACGAGGAAGCCGAGGTGGACGGGGACCCCGGAGATGTCGAGGGCGGTGAGCAACTGCCGGGCACTGGCGGCGAGGGCCGGGGTGGCGGCGGTGGCGGTTCAATGAACAACGAGGAGCTCGCCGAAGCGCTCTACCGGGCACTGATGGACGGTGACGACGCCATGATGCGGGCGCTCGCCTCCCAGTCGGTTCGCCGTTTCGCCGGGATGGAACCCGGTCGTCCGGTTGGTGGCACGTACTACCTCTACCGCACGCTCCGGCACCTCGATCTCGATGGCGTGCTTGAACGGATGCTGCAACAGGCTGAGCAGAGCGCCCCGGAGGGACGCTCACCCCTTGAGGATCGTCTTGCCCGTGACGAGTACGAGTCGCGCATCGATCGGCTGAAGAAGGAGATCGAGGCTGAGATCCGACGACGGCTCGTGGCGGACCGTGGGGTTGAAGCGATGGCGCGTACTCTGCGCAAGCCCCTGCCCGAGGACGTGGACTTCATGCATGCCACCCGTGAGGAGATGGCGAGTCTCCGGGTGGCCCTTCATCCACTGACCCGAAAGCTTGCGGTACGTCTGGCCCGTAAACGCCGCCACGGACGCAAGGGACCTCTCGACTTTCGCTCGACCGTGCGTCATTCCCTCTCCTACGGAGGCGTTCCTGCCGAGCCGAAGTTCCGCTATCCGCGTCCGGCCAAGCCTGAGATCTTCGTGGTCGCCGACATCTCTGGTTCCGTTGCCGCATTCGCCCGGTTCACACTGCAGTTGGTGCACGCCATCTCCGGGCAGTTCTCAAAGGTCCGCTCGTTCGTGTTCATCGATGGGGTCGACGAGGTGACCCGTTTCTTCGAGGGCGTTGAGGACATTGGCGCCGCCATTCACCGAGTCAACACCGAAGCAGACGTCGTCTGGGTTGACGGCCACTCCGACTACGGACACGCTCTGGAGTCGTTCTGGAGTCGTTGGGGTCACGAGATCGGCCCGAAGACCACCGTGCTGCTGCTCGGTGATGCGCGGAACAACTATCACGCCTCCCAGTCGTGGGTCCTCAGCGAGATGGCGCACCGTGCCCGTCACATGTACTGGTTGAACCCGGAACCGTCCGCCTACTGGGACACGGGCGACTCCATCATTGGGGAGTACGGCGCCCACTGTGACGGGGTGTTCGAGTGCCGGAACCTCCGCCAGCTGGAACGCTTCGTCGACAACCTGGCCTGACGCCCCGTCAGCCCACCGTCGTCCAGACGCGAAGGAGGGAGGCCGAAGCCTCCCTCCTCACACTGTATTGGATGCGGTGACCACAGGCCACCGCTGTGGGCTACAGCGTGGTCGGGTCCACGGGCAGCAGCACGGTGTCGATGACATGGATGACACCGTTCGAGGCGGCCACATCAGCAGTCGTGACCGTTGCGGTCTGACCAGCTAGGTCGGTGAGGGTCACCGTACCGCCGGAGATGTTCACGGTGAGGGGTTCCCCAGCAACGGTTTCGATGACTTGGCCGTCTGTGAGGTCGCTTGAGAGCACCTCGCCCGCTACCACGTGGTAGGTCAGCACGAGGGCGAGAATATCAGCGTCAGCGCCAACTGTCGCAAGGATTTCGGCGGGAACCTTCTCAAAGGCGGCGTCAGTCGGAGCGAACACCGTGAAGGGGCCTTCACCGGACAGGGTGGCGACCAGGTCGGCCTCGGTGATGAGTCCGGCAAGAGTGGTGAAGGTGCCGGCTTCAGTGGCCACCTCAAGGATCGTGCCCGCCTCAGCAGCGGTCGTTGTGGTGGACTGAGGGGCCTTTGTCGTTGAGGAAGAGCTTTCCTCGCTGCTTGAGCAGGCGACGCCGGCGAAAAGAAGAGCAGCGGCGACGCCGCCAAGCCCGATGGTGCGCAGTGAACGCTTCACAGTGTGACCTCCAGAGGTCGGTTGTGGTGTGCCTCACCTCGACCCGGCGGGGGGAGCCGACAACTCGGGGTGAAGTACCGAGCGGTGCCCGGCAATTAGCACCAACCGCCAAGGATCGGCATTCATTCCCCAAAACCGAAAAAAGCCAGAAATCTGGGCGTTCAGCCGCTCAATTCGGTCGGATGATCACCCGGTCAATGCCGTGGATCACCCCGTTCGAGCCGGTGATCGTGAGCGGCGTGACGACGATCTGTTCCTCGCCCACGCCGACCAACACCAAGCTGCCATTGACCTCGGCGACGCTGAGTGGCTGCCCGGTCACCGAACTGACGGTGAAACCGACCAGCGATGGAAAGGTCTCGGCCGTGTAGACGCCTTCGAGGACGTGCTCGAGCAGAACCGACCGCAGACGCTCGGGGTCTGAGCGCAGCGCGGCCAGTTCATCGTCGCCGAGGGCGGCGAAGGCTTCGTCGGTGGGGAGCAGGAACGTCCACGGGCCGGTGCCAGGAAGGTCGTCGAGAACGCCAGAGGTTTCGACGAGTTCCAGCGCCGTCGTGAACTGCCCGGATGCCCTGAGGGCCTCGAGCACGTTCGGCCCGTCAACGACGGTGGCTGGCGTCCCTTCGGGTTCGGTCGTCGCCGTGGAGTCCGTCTGCTCCGTCGCCTGATCCGTGGTGCCACACGCTCCCAGAACGAGAGCTGCTGAGAGGCCGGCTGTCACCACACCCGCCCTGACAATCCTGCGAACGCCGAGAGAGGAAATGTTCATGTGTCGAGTCTGCCCGAGAACGCTCCGTCACGGAGGTCACCCCCGGTCAAGGCGCTCACTCAAGGAGTTCAGCGACCCGGAATGCGAGGTCGAGTGACTGCGCGGCGTTGAGGCGCGGATCACACATCGTCTCGTACCGGGTTCCGAGATCCTCATCAACGACGGGTGCCGAACCGCCAAGGCACTCGGTGACGTTGTCCCCGGTGAGCTCGACGTGGATCCCACCAGGCCAGGTTCCGACTCGCTCGTGGGCACGGAAGAACCCTGAGACCTCCTCCATGACGTCGTCGACGTGGCGGGTCTTGTGGCCCGAGTCAGAGGTGAAGGTGTTGCCGTGCATTG
>Ga0208594_1000015_pt1 | contig 73567 bp, 73 predicted proteins | sample LakMenEpi14Sep10_FD_150699 | JGI IMG/M metagenome (GOLD analysis project Ga0208594, IMG submission 150699) | Freshwater microbial communities from Lake Mendota, WI - 14SEP2010 deep hole epilimnion (SPAdes) | ecosystem: Environmental > Aquatic > Freshwater > Lake > Epilimnion/Euphotic zone ...
CCCTCCGCTCCGGGCCGGTATGGGGGTGGAGGGCATGGCCGCTCTCCCGCGGCTGCGGTGGCCGGGCCTTCGCTCGCGTTGATGGGGAAGAAGAAGGCCCCAGGTTTCCTCGCGCGGCTGCGCGGTCAGCTGGGCATTCCGTGCGGAATCTGGCGGGTCTGCTTATCAGCTTTCCGATCCATCAGCGCATGGCTTTGCTTTGCGTAGATCCATTGCCCCGCAGCCACTCTGCTCGCCGCTTAGTGCGTTTGTACTGGTAGAATAAGACCTGCGCCAAAGGCCACGAGCCCATCGCCTGCGGCAACGAAATCCTCGGACAACTTGCCCCGTTCGTTTGCTCTGTAGCCCATGAGCTTGTCCTCTGCTGCAGTGGCCCAGGCCGCTGCATTGCCGCTTCCCGCTCTCCTGCCGCCGCCGGCGTTGGCCCATCGCTCGGTCGTCATCGTCGCCGCTGGTGGCCGTGATCTCGTCTGGCCCCAGGAGCGCATCGCCTCCGCCCTGCTCCAGCGCAGCGGTGGCCGGCCTGTTCATCTGCTGCTGCATGGCGGGGCCCGTGGCGCCGATCGCGCCATCGGCCGCGCCGCCCATCAGCTCGGCTGGCGGGTCCAGTCCCTCGCTGCTGATTGGCGCCGCCATGGCCGCGCTGCCGGCCCCATCCGCAATCGCCTTCTGCTCGAGCAGGCCCTGGTGGAGGCCCAGGCCCACACCTCCCCAGCGTTCAGCACCTCGGTGCTGGTGATCGCCTTCCCCGGTGGGGCAGGCACGGCCTCGCTGGTGCAGCAGGCCCGCCGCTGCTCCTCCCGTTCGCCAGTGCCGGTGGTGGTGATGGAAGTTCCGCCGCCGTTCTCGCCGGAGCCCCTCGCCGCCTGAGGCGCATCCGCTGCCCCGTTCTTCTTGTCCCTCTTCCCCATTCACCACCCCATGGCCGTTCTCACTGCCCCCGCCGCTCCTCTCACCCCGGCTCTCCCTCAGGCCGCCGGGCCTTCTTGCACCCTGCAGCGTTCCGGCTCCCTCTGGCAGCTGGGCATCGAGGCCCAGGAACTCACCACCGCCATCGGCCAGCTGGCCGAACAGCTCGAAACCGATGACGACGACGCCCGATCTCAGGCCCTCGCTGACCTGGAGGCCGCCCTGCTGGCCGAGGAAGGCAACAAGGCGGCCCTGGCCGCCAAGGCCGATGCCACCTGCTGGGTGATCGAGCACCTCCGCGGCCAGGCCGCCTACCGCCAGCAGCAGGCCAAGCGGCTCACCGATCTCTCCCGCTCCGATGCCAGCCGGGCCGACGCGCTGGAGGACTCCCTGGTCATGGTCCTCACCCGGCTGCAGCCCTCGGCCACCCGCTTCTCCTTCCCCAACCACGAGCTCACCTCCCGTAAGTCCTCGGCCGTGGTGATCGACGACGAGCAGGCCCTCGATCCCGCCTGGCTGAGCTTCACCACCACCAGCAAGCCGGACAAGGCCGCCATCAAGGAGGCCCTCAAAGCCGGCCAGCAGATCACCGGTGCACAGCTCCTCTCACGCCGCTCATGGCGCATCTGCTGAGGGGCAAAGCCCCCTCACAGGTGGGGTTCTGGCTGAGCAGCCGGGGCCCTCTCCCCTCTTCACACCATTGCTTCCAACGCCATGACCGTCGCCGTTCCATCCGCCAACGGTGCCCGCACCACCAGCCGCCCTGCTCCTCCTCGACCCAGCCAGAGGCCTCCATCGGCCCTGGAGCTGATCCGCTCTGCTGACAGCGCCGAAGAGGCCCCACCAGAAGCTGGCTCCGCTCCCCAAGCTCATCCCTCCGGCTTCTCCCCAGAACAGCTCGCTGCCCTCTCCGCTCCCCTCGATCGAGCCAACGTCCGCCAGCGGGAGCAGGGCCGCAGCCGTGTGAGCTATCTGGAGGGTTGGCAGGTGATCGCGGAAGCGAACCGCATCTTTGGCTTTGATGGCTGGCAGCGGCAGACGATCGCCGTCCGCTGCGTGGCCCAGGCCGAACGATTGATCGGTGCCAGAGGCACGAGCCGGGACCAGAAGCCTGGCTGGGGTGTCACCTACACCGCCCGCGTGCGCGTCACCGTCACCGCCGGAGGCCAGGTGCCTCTGGTCCGCGAGGGGAGCGGCGCTGGCCACGGCATTGACGTGGATCTGGGCCAGGCCCATGAATCCGCCCTCAAGGAGGCCGAGACCGATGCCATGAAGCGAGCCCTGATGACCTTCGGGAATCCGTTTGGCCTTGCCCTCTACGACAAGGCGCAGCGTCAGGTCAGCAGTGCTGCGGGCCAGGGTGATGGAGCACAGCGGGCAGACGGGCAGCGGCCAACGGTGGGCAGACCGTCGGCTGGTTCTCCCCCCGCCGCCGCTGCTTCCCCGGCTCAGGGTCGCACCCAGACCACGGCCCCGACACCACAGCCATCAGCCCCGGCCGACCTCGGCCAGGTGCCCCTCGATGCCGAGACGATCCAGCACCTCCACAGCGCCCTGCGGGCCCTGCCCCGCCCCCTGCTGGAGAGTCTCACCCGGGCCTTCCGCAAGCGCTTCCAGGTGCCCGAAGCCGCAGCCACCATCGCCGATCGGATCAACCAGAAGTGCCACCACGACTGGATTGAGACCTTCCTGGTGCAGCACCAGGCGAGCAGCGGCTGAAGCCCTGGCACCCAAGCGCATCCCCTGCTAGTACAGGTGTACGCCTGCGTGGTTGTCATGGAGCCGGTCCCGCTCTCCCGTTTGCAGCCTTCCCGCAAGGAGGAGATCGAGGACTGGCCCTATCTCGATGAAGGCACCCTGCTCAAGACCCGCAGCCGCAAGGTCTGCATGACCTGCCACTGGTTCCGCCATCACGCTGGGGTGAACTGCATCCCGGTGCTCACCTGCCAGCTGCACCAGGGCCTGATTGCCCACGGCGAGCACCTCGTCTGCCGCTGCCAGGGTTGGACCGATGACATGACCCGCCAGAAGGGCTGGGCGCCAGAGGTGGCCTGAGCAGGCCATGCACGTCGGTGACAAGAAACGGCCGCCGCTCTCGCCGCAGGAGGGCTGGCTGAGCGACGGCCGCCAGGTGCTGCACTTCAGGCCAAGGCGTTACGACCGTTGGAGTCAGAGCCTGGAGGTGACCTTCGGGGAGGTGATGGCCGGTGGTGAGCCGCCACTGCTCAAGAAACGCAGGGAGCTGACCCGCGAGCAGGCGATCAAGCTCTGGGCCCAGAAGCGCCAGCAGGGCTGGCAGCCTTGCGCGCCCCAGTGGCTGCCGCCTCCCGCCCCGGCTGAGCGCCGAACCGCTTCAGAACCGGGACCCTGGCGTCTGCAGAAAAGCCAGCTCCTCGGCGCTCGACACCCGCCCCAAGGCGGCATTGCGGTGGGGGAAGCGGCCAAAGCGGGCGATCACATCCCGGTGCCGGCGGGCGAAATCGGCGGTGCGGGGATCAGCAAACCGTTCAAAGAGAGGCAGGGCCGCCTCCTGCACCGCCAGGTCTTCGCTGTGCATTAGCGGCATCAGCCAGAACTGCCGCCGCGCCTGCTCTGGCTCCGCCTCCAGCCAGCCCCGCTCCACCGCTTGCAAACTCTCAGCCAGAGCCTGGGGATCGCCTGCAAAGGCCATGGCGGTGTCGCGCCAGATCTGGCGGGGGAACTGATCGAGCAGCAGCACCAGGGCGAGGCCCCCGGTCGACTCCATGCTCCAGGCGTCGAACTCACCGGCGAGCGCCTGCCTGGTGAGCCCTAGGAAGCGATGCCGCACCAGCTCGTCGAAGGAAGCGTCCTTGGCGAACCACTGGCGCGGCCTGGTTTCGCCAAACCAGAAGGCGAGAACCTCGCCGGCCTGGTCCCGCTGGCCAGGCATCACAGCAGCGCCTGCACGCTGGCCACCTTGTCCTCCAGTGTCTGGTCCTTGTCCGTGCGCGTGTTGATATTCACGGTCGTGTAGACGCGGGGGCAACAGAAACGTTGTAGTGGCATACCTGGCTGCCCCACACATTGGATCGAGTTTTCTCTTAAATAGCAGGGGCCTGATTATTGGGCCATGGCCCCGCCTGCTTTTATTAACCGCTGTCCAAGGCATTCCGCGGCGTAAAAGCTGCCATCTGCCATTAGGTCAACTCAATCTCGGCGGTAGTCATTGGCCTCGCGAGCGAAAGGGCCTCGCTGGGGCATTTACCATTTTCCAGAAGGGCCGCCCAGAAATCCTTGTCGAACATGCCATGGAGGGACATATACCTACAAGCTCGAATAAGCTTCCATCTCTGCCAGTTTGTTGACGACTGAGCTGATCCTCGGACGCCAAAAGCATTCTCGACATCGTAGAAAGTTACGCTTTTCTTGGCCAACCAAGCCTCATCGAGAAACTTGGACAGCTCATCTACCTCATCCGTTGAGACCGCAAACTGTCCAGGGAAGGGAGTGTGAAACTGCGCGGCTTCATCAAACAGGGGATAAACGCTGGACTGCCATGCATAGACATAGGCGGGATGCATTGGCCATGCATCGCCGGCATTTGCCGCCACAGAAAGAATATTGAAACGCATTAACTGAAAAAGTGCCTCGACGCTCATTGAAACTGCCTCCTGGATTGTGCCATTAGGCTAGCGACTACCTCTTCATGTGCCGGGGCGGAAAACCGAACAACAGAAGTGTAAGTGCGTCCAGAATCTCTAAATGGACTGATCAATAACGAGCTCTGTTGGGGGAATCACTTTTTTCAGAGAGGAGTATCCAGGGCATGTGTGAAGCCAACGCCGATCGGCACCACGCACAGATCCACGATCACCTTCACGGCCAACCCCGCTCGATTGAACCCATCGTGGAAGCAGCTGCCAGGGTGCTGCCGTGTCCGTGTTCCCGCTGCTGGTGATCGTGCATGCCCTGGCCGCGACGGTCTGGACCGGCGGCCATCTGGTGCTGGACCTCGGGGTGCTGCCAAGGGCGCTGCGGGCACAAAGCGCGGCCGAGATCCGCGCCTTCGAGGAGACCTTCGAGCCGCTGGGTCTCACCGCCCTTGCCATTCAGGTGCTCACCGGGCTGTGGATGAGCTGGATCTATCTCCCCGGCTTCCGGGGGCTATTCAGCCCGGTCAACCCGATCGGGATGCTGGTGGGCGTGAAGCTGCTGCTGCTGGCTGCCACCGCTGCTCTGGCCCTGCACGCCCGGCTGCGGCTGATTCCCAACCTCACTGACGCCAACCTCAGCGGCCTGGCCTGGCACATCCGCGGCATCACCGCGCTGGCGATCGCCTTTGTGGTGGTGGGGGCCCTGATCCGGCTGGGGGGCCTGGGCTGAGGAGGACTGTCTGCCCAGGGGGGCGCTTCACGGGGCAGGCAACACAAGGAGCAGCAGGCGGTTTCCCTCCGGGTCCAGCAGCCATGCCTCAGCGCCGAACGGTTCCTGGCGCGGCGGATCGTCCACGGTGGCGCCCAGCTCCAGGGCCGTGCTGATCCAGGCCTGCAGCACGGCAAGGGCGCCCGGCCTATCGGCCTGACGTTGCAGACACAGAGCCAGGCGACCTTGCTGGCGGGGCTGCGGCCGGTTCCGGGATGGCGCGTAGAGCTCCAGCCAGCCGCCGGCCGGCCACGGCACGCGCCAGTGCGCGGCGCTCAAGCCCGGCTGCGGCTGGGCGCCCAGCAGAGCGCCATAGAACTGCGCCAGTGCAGAGGGAACGTCGGCGGCCAGCACGAGCGAGCTGGTGATCGAGCCGGTGATGGCGGCGGCCTCTGGCTCGTGCATTCCAGCTCAAGGGCAGAGGGCTGCAGGGCGACCCACCGGCCGGATCCTGCTGACGGCGGCACCGGGGCCACGGCGCACGCGCACCCGAACGGTGCAATGGGATGGGCCCATGTGTGCGATCAGGGCCTCGCGGGCCTCGTGCTGCAGCTCCTCAAGGGTGGGAGCAGTGATGTGGATCGGCAGGGTTTCGGCCCGGGCTTCCAGATGGCCGGGGCGTTCAGCCTCCAGGCGGAACACGACCTCTCGCATGCGGTGTATCTCCTTCTTTCCGGCTCCACTCTTGGCCTGCCGAGTCGTTCTGGCGGGTGCCTGCAGATACGGGGAACCGGCCCTGCGGGCACCCGCCCTTGCTATCTCAGGTGAGCCAGCCACGAGCGTCGGCCAGGCGCGCCCCCTCCTGCACGGCCGTGATGCAGCGCTGGGCGCGGCGCTTCGCATCGTCCTGGCCCTGGGCCCGCAGCAGGTAGTCCTGCATCGCCTCCGGTGTTTCGATCAGCGCCAGCAGGCCTGTGGTGCGCGCACCGAGGGAACCATCGGCGAGCAGGCGGCTCACCAGGCCGTGCTCCCACAGCTGCTCGCCTGCGGAACCGGCGGCAAACAGCTCCCGACGAAGCACAGCCAGCAGCGACTGCTTGAGGGCATCGAGCTGACCCGGCCGCAGCCGACGGCTGTTCGGCAGGCCCTCGGCCGCTCCGGCTGGGATAGCAACGGGGCGATCCGGGGTGTGCTCCACACTCCAGCTCAGACCGGTGCCCGGCAGCCCCACAGTTGTGCGCGGCCCACCGCAGCGGTTCACCGGGATGTTGAAGGAAGCCCCCCGCCCGCCGACAGAGATCGAGCTCAGTCCCCCGCTGGAGAAGTTGAAACGCAGGGGGCCCAGGCGGGCGGAGCGGCGGAAGCGAAAGCTCATGGTGATCAGCGGCTCTTGACGCAATAACTGCCGGAGCTGAACCAGCCCAGCGGGCAGGAGTTGCCGGTCTTCTGGATCGCCTCGCGGTCGTTGCTCGGGCTACTGACGCAGTAGTTGCCGGAGCCGTAGAAGCCCAGGGGGCAGCTGCTGCCGGTTTTCTCAAGGGCGCCGCGGGTGTTGTCGCTGGCGCTTGGCACGCAGTAGCTGCCGGAGGCGTAGTAGCCGAGAGGGCACCCTCCCAATTTCGGGAGAGGGCGCACGGGCTGCTGGGCCAGGGCTGATCCGTTGGCCAAGGTGAGTGCAAGCGTCAGCAACAGCCAGGGTGGTTGCATCGACACTCCGAGGCGCAACTCAGGTTGCCTTGCCTGTGGGGGCAGCTGCAAATTGATGCGCTCAGCGCATAGAAATGGCAGGAAGGCAGACTCCAGCGATGGCATTGCGCTGGCTGCCCCTGCTATTGGTGCTGGCTGCTCTCCTGCCGGGGGCAGGGTCGGCCCAGGCCCTCAAAGGAGAGGTGCTCTCGATCGGTGACGGCGACACCATCCGCGTCCGCCAGGGTGGCCGGGCCATCACGGTGCGGCTGGCCTGCATCGATGCCCCCGAGATGGCCCAGCACCCCTACGGCCAGCAGGCCCGCAGCTACCTGCAGCAACGCCTGCCGATCGGCCGGGAGGTGACGCTCGATGTCAAGACCACCGACCACTACGGCCGCTCGGTCGCCGAGGTGTTCTCGGACATCAACATCAACCTGGCGATGGTGGAAGACGGCCTGGCCTTCGCGTATCGGCAGTATTTGGGCGGGTGCGACGCCAAGGAGTACCTGGATGCCGAATACCGCGCCAGCCGCCGTCGCTACGGGGTCTGGCAGGTGCCGGGAGGCATCACCCGCCCCTGGGACTTCCGCCGTGGTCGCCGTTCAGCAGCGATTCCTGATGGCACCACTCCCGGCGGACGCCGGTATCGCTGCAACGAGATCGGCTCCTATGCCCGTGCCCAGGAGCTGCTGCGCCAGGGGCACACCTATCTCGACAGCAATGGTGATGGGGAAGCCTGTGAAGCGTTGCGCTGACTGGGTTTCTGGTGATACGGGAACAGGCACTCCAGCGGGCCACCGCCACCTGAAAAAAGGCGTATTTTGAACTTGAGGGGAGGCCCGGGAGCCAACCCGACCCTCACCCTCCAACAGAGTCCGGCCAGGGATCACCCGAGCCGGTGCGCACAGCGGAGGTGCGCCAACGATGCGACACACAACAGGTGAACTCGATGACGCAGCGCGAGCGTCATCCCGTAGCCGCAGAGAGCGATACGCCAGTTCTGTTTCCCGCGTGTTGACACCCCGGGCTGCATAACCTGGGCCGGGATCACAACCGAGAAGGTCAAGCCCTGAGCATCTCTTCTCCCAGACGTGATCTCCATTCCTTTCCTGCCAGGCCCCAGACAGGCAACGCGTGAACCACAGACACCCGACCCGATCGAGCCCCAGATGCCAAGGCTCAGATCCGCGACCGGTGCTAAGGCGCCCCCCACGGGGCGCCTTCCCTTTCCTAATAACAGGAGATGAAAGGGTTCAGAACTGAGTGGGCTTCGCCTAAACCGATGTCAGCCATGAGCTTGATCGCGCTTGCTCGCAGCATGCTCAAAGGAACTCCAGAACTCTGAGGCCTCTGTTCTATGCCTGCTTTCTGATACCTCAAGAACAAAGTGACCTCGATTGCTTATCAGAAAGATTTCCGAAACGACCCTCCTTATTCTTGTCATTAACAACCTAATATCATCATGTCTAATGCCGAAGTCAGCAAGTACCATTAGGCGCACCAAGCCGTCGTCACCCAGAGTCATGTCATTGTGGGCCATGACTTTGGATCTTGCTTTATTGATTAGGATGGCCTCACGGGAAGCTAGTAGGCCTGGGAGGAAGTCACCCCTAAGCACTTCGACAGTTTCCTCGAATTGTGCTACAAGATCCAGGGTCCTGTGTCTGGCAATATCTTCTCGCAGGCGGCTTGCGTGCGCACTTCTGCCACGGTCTTCATCAATTACAGCAATGCTGGCTTCGTCAAGCTCGGAAAACTCACTCCTGAGTTGATTAACAAGACCGTCCTGCTGGAGCAAGCACCTGCATTGATAAAGGCTTGCGCTTCTATGGTCTCTATCCAACGCCAAAGACCAGACTCTCCCCAGCAAAGAGGTGAGGAGAGCGTAAAGAACGGCGTTTGCTGATGAGCCGATACCTAGGATATTTATGCTCGAAGCAACAGCAGGAGAGTCCATCTCCTCCAGCAGCGCAAGCTCTCTGTCTGCATAGAGATACTCCCGGAGGACAATACGACCAAATTGCTTGAATTGGTCAATAGTCTCTAGCATTGGGCATCCATTTAGAGTTGGGGTCTTCGTATTACTGGTCTGACCTGAGTGATGCAGTTGGGCAAGCGATCTTCGCGGTGGCGGATTGGTTTGTAACTCAAGTCCCCTGAGCAGCCGGCGGCAGCAACCGCTCGATCGCTGCTGGCGGCACACCCACCTGCTGAGCGATCAGCAGCACCAGCTGCTCCAGCCGAACGAGGCGCTGCTCCAGGGCTTGGAGCTCGGCGCCGCCAGCCTTGCCCCCCGTGCCATTCCCACCTGGGGTGGGTTTGGTTTTGGGAGGGGGAAGCAGGGACAACGGCGGCGGGCCGTTGGGATCGGCCAGCAGCAGGCCCACCATCAGATCTTTCCTGGGACGCTTGGGCACCTTGATGCCCCTCTGCGCGCAGAGCTCCTGCAGGGCGTCGTTCTTCAGGGCCAGAAGATGGGCTTCCGTGGCGGGTGGTCCGCCCTCGGGCTCGATCAGGGCGCGGGGTTCCTCGACTGCCGTGGCGCTGTCGCCCAGCTCTTCCGCCAGGCCGCGATAGAGCCGGGCATCGGCCTGGGCCAGCTGCTGCAGGGTGGAGCGGAGGGTATCGGCGATCTCACCCATGGTCGTCGGCTCCTTTGGCTTGATCCTCGGGCTGCGGCTGAGGCTGCTGTGGTGGCTGCTGTGCCTGGGGGCCCGTGGGCTCGGCCGGGCGTGGGGGCTGAATGCCATTGGCGCTCAGGTCGATGGGCCGCTGCGCACTGTCCCCCGGCGGTGTGGGTGTCCCGGCTACGGGTCCGTGGCCGTTGCCATTGCCGCCAGGGGGTGGCGGTGGCGGCAGAAGCTCCTGGGACTTGTTGATCAGCTCCTGCTGCTTCTGCTTGAGATCGCCAAGGCGGTCCTTGGTACGGCCCCAGCGATTGATGAAATGAATCACCGCACGAACGAGATCACCGATGTACCCGCCACCTTGGAAGCTATGGCGGCCTTTCTTGTAGCGGCTGAAGCCATTCACTAGATCATCGCCGGCATCTTCAATGTCACCGGCGATGGCCGTCACGATCTCAAGGAGCTCATAAAGTTCCTTGCGCTGGGGCAGATCGCGACTGGCGAGGGCCGTGATCCGTTCCTTGAGCAGGGCTGTTTCATCCTTGGCCTTGTTGGCCAGACGCCGATGCTGGGCGCGGCTGCGCATCAGGCTGGAGTAGCAATTCCGCAGTTCCAGGTAGGTGCTGTTGAGCTCCTCACGTTCAAGCGGTTCGGGATCGGGCGGGAAATCGGAGGTTGGGGGCAGGAAGACCATGCCGTGCTGCACATCGGCCTCCATCCTCGGAACGCAGCTGCAGGTGACAGCGATGGTGAGGAGGCTGGATCTATGCGTGGGGTGAATAGTTCCGGCATCGCCCCTTATGACGACTGAGGCGAGAAGGGTGATGAACGAGCTGCAAATCCGCAGCAATCTTCACAATGTCGCCGGAATCGTCCGAACAAAGCGGAATCAGTCCGCCTACGAGCGCCAGCTCGCTACCCGCTCTGGCTCAACCCGGGGCACACACCGCCCGGGGAGCCCTGCGGCCTCTGCTCTTTCGCAGGAGAACTGAGCCAAAAGCGGGTCAGGGGGCTGAGGCTTTGTTCACTGACGCCTGAGCCGTTCTCGCCATGCCCCAGATCGACCTGCTCCTCGCTGCTGAGCTGATTGTGGTGCTGCTGCTCGTCGCCACCATGGACGCACCTCCCCCACGGCTGAAAGCGGCAGAGCCAGCGCTGGAGGAGCCTGAGTCGCCCGAGCAGTGGACTGCCGAGACCGACCTGCATGCCCAACGCATCCTGCGGCTGGAGAACCGCCGGACCGCAGGCCCGGCTCCCCTGCGCTGAGGCTTGCAGCCGTTTCAGGAGGCCTGATACACCGCCAAGGCAGTCTCCAGCTTCTGCCGGTGCTCATCCCGCAGGGCCTGAGGGCTGTCGATGCGGATGCCGGCGCCAAAAGCAAACAGCCAGGTGCGCAGGTCGATGTCAGCCGCCACGGTCCAGCTGGGGAGGTCCAGCTCCACCGGATACGGGTGGGTGTCATTGGGGCTGCCGGGCTGCAGCACATGCGGGGCTTTGAGGTGGTGCCACCAGGTGTCGCCTGGCAGGGGGAGTGAGAGGCGGGTGTGCTCGATCGGGTAGCGCTGCAAGCCCTCACGCACGAAAGCGAAGCACCAGCCCTGGCAGCAGAAGCGCAGGGTGACCAGCTCCCGCTCGCGGCTGCGGCCGCGGGGATGGCACAACCGCAGCTGGGCCGCCAGGTCGTCGCCGAAGTAGATGCCGCCGCTGTGATGCAGCAACAGCTCCAGACGCCGCAGGGCCTGGCTGTGGGCCTCCTCACTGCGCCGGTTGCCGCGTTCGCTGCGGCGCAGGGCCAGGCGATCGAGGCGTTCGCAGCGGATCAAACCATGCTCCTGGCCGGGGCTGTCCTCCTCGAACACGAGATACCAGCCGATGGTGTGAAAGAGCAGCTGCAGCGGCCATACCCGCATGGTCCCCAGGGGGCTGCCGGGGAAGGAGCCCACCGAGGCGTAGCGCTCCAGCTCGATCCGCCGCCGCTCCACGATCGCCGTCTCCAGCGCCTCGGCCTGGCGTTCAGCCGCCAGGGAATCAGGCCGCACCAGGGCGCTGCTCACGATCGAGCGGTTGGCGAACGCCCGCACCGGTGCCGTGCCGTCCACCGTGATTCCTCCCCAGGCGAGCCGCTGCTCCAGCTCCCGCAGCAGATCCTGGGCGGTGGGATCGGCAAGGCGCCCCGCGGCCTGGCTCACCACCCCATGGATCTCCCGCAGCCGGTGGGCCGACAGCAAGGCGGTGCCGATGGCATAGCCGTGGCGGACGTTGTCGTTGCGGGGCCGGAAGCCATAGGGGGTGAGCAGCTTCTCGAGGTCCTTGCGCAGGGTGGCCGCCTCAGACGGCAGGTAGGCACCGGGGATGGCCTCTGTGCGCTCGATCAGGTGCTCCGGCAGCGCCACTCCCTCGGCCTGATCAAAGGGCTGCTGCAGCAGATGGCGCAGCAGGGTGAACACCCGCACAAACACCGGTGCATCGCCGGTGGGTGGATAGCCACCATGCACGCCACCCCGCCAGGGGGCTCCGGCGGGCGGCTGGGGTGGGGTTGGCGCTAGCTGAATCGGCGCAAGGGAGGGCTCGGCGCTGCAGAAGCCGTTGGCCTCCAGCCAGGTCAGATCCCCCCGGATCGCCGGGGCATCGCCATAGCACTCGCCATGCAGCCGGCGCAGGTAGGCGGCGGCCTGATCCGCCAGGTCGCCCTCGGGCAGGGGCGACACGATCGCCTCCAGCTCAGCGCGGGTGGCGGGGTCGGCCGCGGACAGTTCCGGGTAGGTGGTGAGGAGCCGCAGCAGATGCAGCAACCGCTCCAGATCCAGCAGCCTGGAAAACCCGTGCAGCTGGAAGCGCTTCTCGCGGTTGCGGGCCGAGCGGATGCGGTGATCGAGGCGGGCCAGTTCATCGCGTAGCAGGGCCTCCAGCTCTCGGCCGTGGGTGGGCACCACCGCCACCACTGCCGCGAAGCCCTCAGCCCGAGAGGGACCAAAGGCCGGATCGGCCAGGGCGGCGGCCATTTCGCGGATCACCTGCTCGGGCACCAGCCGCTTGCGGGTCTGGTTCCACTGCAGGCAGGTGGACAGCGGCGTGTAGAGCCACCAGCCGATCCACTCCACCGGCGCGGGCAGGCTCAGGGCCTGGGTGATCGCCAGCCGCCAGGGGCGGCGGGCATGGGTGGCATCGAGGACCACTGGGATGCCGGCGGCCACGGAATCCCGGAGGCGCTGGTGCAGCAGGGCCTCGATGTCGCGCCAGGGCCCTTGCACCGCGGCATCGCCAAAGAGCTCCTTGCGCACCACATCGGTGGAGAGCACCACGGCGCCGGTGAGCTGGGCCAGCACGCCGGCCAGGGTGGTCTTGCCGCTGGCGGGCGGTCCGATCAGAAGGTGGCAGCGCAGCGGCGCTGGTGAGGGCATGGCAGAGGAACCGGCATGGACCGCAGCCTGACGGCAGCGGCATGCAACGGCAAGCCTCTCCATGCGAAAGAGCAAATAGAGATCGTTGCTATCACTGAGGTCTGCTGAGCGGCTTTGCTATTTCGCAGGGGAAGGCGCTCAAAAATGGCCGGCGCTGCTGAGGCTGCTCCCAGCGCCGCATTCGCCCCATGGCTTCCCCGCGCCCCCCGTCGCTGGCCCAGCCCCCCCACTACCGCCTGCCGGAGTTGCTGCACGACATCCGCTTGCTCGATCTGCTGGAGCTCTCCGGCACCACCGTGCAGACCAGCCGGCTGCTGCAGCTCAGCCAGCCCACCATCAGCCGTCGCTACCGGATCCTCTCGGAGGACTTCGGCTTGGTGCGCGATCGCCGCCAGCTCTGGGGCTGCGGCTACGGCACTTCGGCCTCGATGCGACTGTTGCGCCTGGGCTGCCGCGCCCATCGCCTCGCCGCTGGCGTGGCCCGCATCGGTAGTGATCTTCTGCATCACCCCCTGCTGGCTGGTTGCCCCTGGCTGCTGCCCACCCCCCAACGGTTCCGGGCGGCGGCCAACTGGCTGGAGCTGGTACGTCAGGGCGTGCTCGATGGCGCCCTGCTCTCCGGCCTGGAGCTGGAGGAGGCACCAGGGATCAACCGCCAGGAGCTGGAGCTGCTGCCTCTGGGGGATCTGCCACTGGCCCTGGGCTTCTGCCCCGAGGCACCCATCCTGGTAGGCGCCGTACCGGAGGTGCTGGTGCCGGATCGGGGCGTCGCGCCCGGCCTGCGGCGGCTTCTACGAGAGCTGGGGCTGACGCTGCGCAGCGGGGGGAACAGCCTGCATACCCCAGGCGACTGGATCAGGAGGATCCATGGCAGCTCCCTGGCGCTGGTGGTGGCGGATCGAGAAGCCGAAACCTGGGCCTCCTTGCGGCGGGGGTCCTTGACCAAAAGGCCCCAGAGTCCGGTGTGGCTGGCGCTGCCGGCCGACTGGCAGGAGCATCCGGTGCTGCGCCATACCGCCCAGGAACTAGGCCGGATGGGCGGCCCACAACAGCTGGAGGGCTGAATGTATGCGCCCCGTGCATAGATCCGAGACTCAGGCCACCAAATGCTTCTGGTGTGCTGCCGCATGGCTTCCGATAGCGGCAGACTGGCTGCAGCAGCCCCTGCCACCCATGCCTGTCCCGCCGCTGCAGGCGGACCAACCATCGACCCCATGGCCGCGATGATCGCCCGTCTGGACGCCCTGAAGCACGCTGCCCAGGCGAGGGAGCAGGTGCATCGCGCGCCCTTCTGCATGGTCAAGGGCAAGCTGAAGGGCGATGCCGCCCGGGCGGTGTATCGAGTCGACGAAGGCACGTTCGATTCCCTCGTCCTCTACCTGGCCAAGCTGGCCGTACTCGAAAGCGACTCTGGCGACCTTCAGTGGGATGCCATGCCTAAAGGAAGCGGGTTCTGCATGTCAGGCGGGTCTAGGCAGGGAGGTCGGGGTTAGCACAATGGAGGAGAAGCGCAGAAAGGCTGCAGCGCCTGGTGAACAAGGCGCCCAGGGCGGGGCAAAGAAAGGCGGGCGTAAAGGAGCGCAGGGGCAGGCAAGCCATCTGATTCCAACCCTTGAAGGACTGAGAAATAAGCTTCTTGACCTGACAACAAGAAATAATCTTCTCAACCTTTCACTGAACGATAAACGCACGCGACGCCTCATCCGATTTGTCCATTCGGATCTGCAAGGAACGCTGAATACTCTTTGTTCTGGGACAACACTGCCCCTGATCGCTTTGCCCGATCCTCCCGAAAAGGAGCTTCGAGAGGTCAACGACGATGAGTTTGAATCCGCACTTGCGAAAGCAAGACTAGAAGATCCCCTGTACCAGCAGATTCTGAATGATAGTGCGGAAGACAAAGGGATAAGCCCCGCCCTTGCCAGTGCAGAAGATCGGCTCAGGAGCCAAGTCCGAGAGGAGCTGGAAAGATTGAGCAAGAAGAAGAGAAGCTCCCCAAATCTGTCAAGATGGGCAGAAGAGCAGGGAATCAGTTCTTCATATGAGTTGCCATGCAAAAGCACCGGGCGGCCAAGAAAGAGCAGCGGAATCCAAACGCTGTTGCTTGGTGCACGACTAGAAAGGGTCGCTGAGGCAATACGGAAGCAGGCTTTGAGCTCCATTGAGGAGACGGGCAACAATATCTTGTACTTAACATTTGGCGGCCTTTCATGGAACGTAAAAGACAAGGAGCTCTTTGCACCTCTGATACTTCTGCCAGTTGAAGTCTCAAATGCCGGAGCCAGGGGCGGTGCCCGCAATTACACACTTAGAGCTGTTGACGATATTCCTATTGAAAATGTGACTCTTCGAGAGAGACTCAAGAAAGATTTTTCAGTTGAGCTCCCCGAGCTGGATTTTCAAGAGCAGTCAGCAGGTTTGGCTAGCTATCTAGAGGCAGTTGAGGCTGCGATTTCCGACAACCCCGCCTGGAGCGTCAGACGCTTCATGAACCTCTCTCTCTTCAGCTTTAGCGGCCTAGGGCTCTATAAGGATCTTGACCCGTCGGTAGTACAGAAGTCACCGTTGGTGCGCCAGATCTTGTCAGCCGAGACGAGCTCTAACAAAAAAGAAAATGCATCTGTCCGTATTGCGGACGATGAGTCTGTAGACAAGCCTGAAGTTAGCGGAAAAGTGCCCGTCCTGATCACTCAGGCAGATGCCAGCCAGTTTGCCGCAATTGCAGATGTCATGGAAGGCAGATCGCTGGTGATTGAGGGCCCCCCGGGAACAGGCAAAAGCCAGACCATTACCAATATCATCGCAAATGCTCTCTATGCAGGCAAGAGAGTTTTGTTTGTCGCCGAAAAGAAAGTAGCACTTGACGTTGTCTACACAAGATTGTCAGAGGCGGGACTGAAAGACTACTGTCTTCGAATTGCCTCTGACAAGGTTAACAAGCGAGATGTCTATAATGAACTAGCCGAACGACTCAGAGTTGCTCCCCCGCTTGAAAAGAATCGCGATTCTACAGCTGATACCTTTGATGAGTTAAGAGATGAGCTGAACACCTTTAGTACGCAGCTCAATCGCGGATTCGGAGCAGACCGAAAGTCTTACCAGGCTCTCATATGGGAAGAGCTCTATTTGCGCCAACTTCTAAAAGATGCCAAGGTCAGTTTATCCAGTTGTCAGATTGATATTGAGAATGCTACTGCGCTAACACGATCAGCTCGTGATCGCTCTTCTCAGATCTTCGAAGAACTTGCAGCGCTCAAGCAGGAGGTGCCACTGAGGCGCTTAGCAGATGCATTCGATGCTTTTAGTGAGCTTCCAGCCGATGTGATTGAAAGAGAAAGACTGGTGGCTTTGGCGCATCAGTGGCAAAGCAGTCTTAATTCTTTATTGGAGGCCATTCCTATTGAGGTTAGAAGCAAAGACATCTCGATTCAGTCCATTCGCGATTCGGTAAATAATCTATGTGAGAGCCTGACTCGACTTCCAGCTCCTATTGATCGCGACTTGGAATGGCTAGTTGAACCTCTATCCACTCGAGAGATGCAGGCTCAAAGCGCTTCTCTTTTATCCGCTGTCGCCGCAGAAAGGCAAAGCAGAGGAAAGCTCGAATCGCTTTTTCATCGAGATTTTAGCGCACTGCCAAGTGCCGAGATACTTACATCATTTCTTACCTCTTGGCGTCAGTGGAGGCTTGGCGATCAAGGCATGCCGCAAACCATGCATGAGCGCGAGGCTTTGGCCGGTGCACTTGGGGAAATTAACGAGACAATAGAAAGAATCGATATTATTAGAAGTTCAAACCAATATTCGGAGCAGATGCTCTGCTGTAGTGCACAACAGGTAGAAAGTTTGCTGAATTGCATTCAACGCCTGGCCGACCTACCTAAGGAGATCCTGAAAACAAGGCAGTTTGATCTGTGGTCTTGCAATCCCACTGAAATTGGTAAGTACCTAAATGACCATGAGGATCTCGAACGACACAGGATAGCCATTGGTATTCACGCTAATCTTCCGGTTCTTGGCCATGCTCAGCAGGACCTGTTAAAAGCTGCAAGTGATTTAGAGCAGGTTGAAGCACTGGGCTACTCAGAAGAGGCTGCCAGTAGTGAAAGGATCATGGCCTGGCGTAGTCGCACAGAGAAGCTTGTGCAGTTGATGGAGCGTGTTGATGGAGCTTTCGGTAAATCCGGCCTTTCATTGCAACATGAAGATCTGACAATTGGTCAGCTAGCAGCCTTTCCAGATATTCTTCGTGATCTCAAGGGACTGGCTCTTCATGTCCTTGAGCAGGGAGACGGCACTCTTTGGTCTTCATCACTCGCTGAAGTCAAGAGTCTTCGGGCGGGCATGAAAGAGATCCAAGAACTTGAATCTGCCTTGCGATCCCAGTCCTTAAGTATTCCCGCGGGGACTTCGTTCTATGTTCTGCAATCAGCTGCCAAGAAGATTGAAACAACACCATGGCTTCTTCAAGCTTTTGATGGAGAGTATTCGAAAGCCATTGAGCGTGCAAAGCGCTTAGGTGCTAAGGGATCAGCTACACAGCAAGCGAAGGCACTTCGCCTTATCGCACAGCTTCTCCAGCTGAGAGAGACGTTCCCCTCCCAGCGCTGCTCTGAACTCAGTGCCACCACTACTTCATTTGAGGAATCTGCGAAGATCATTGAGCAAATCGAAGAGTTTAAGTCGTCGCTTCAGAGGCGTGGAATGCCTGAACTCCTTGATTTTTTCAAGAACACTACCTCTGCAGATGTTGAAAAGCTTATACGGATCTATGAAGCCAGTGTATCGGCTGATCTTTCAGGTCTACTTGAGCAATCATGGCTTGGCATCGATATTAGCGTGACTGCATATAAGGATCTCCAATCTGTGATCCAGAGGAATCGAGATGAGCTGGCCCTTGTGGAGCGTGTTTATCCCTATATCGCATTGCATGGTCAAGCTGATGGTACGTCACAGTCAACACCCAAGGCGTGGCTCAGAGCTGTCGCTGATTACATCAGCAGGCTTGATGACTTTCCTTCCTCGGAGCTTCTTGCACTAACTGGAAACCAGTGCTCCTTGGATGATGCTCTTGCTTCAGTGCAAGCACTCAAGGCGATTCAAGATGGGCTCGGTTCATGGCGTCTTGACGACGAGACCACAACACTCATTCGCTCGATACCCGTTGCTGATGTTCAACCTCTGTTGGTTCTGCTTCGTGATCAGCTCCTGCCCACATTGCGAGTATTCCTGGAGTTGATCTCCAATCAAGGCGTCGATACAGGAACTGCTCGAATTCACGACCTTCTTGAAAGCGCCAAGCATTCTCGTCAGAAATTCCTGGATCTTATTCAGTGGCATGCTGAGCTTGGTATCATCAATGATCTCTCGGTTGAAGATCTCGTATCTGCCCCCATTGATCTCCTCTTGCATCAGAAGCGTGAGAAGGAACTCGAGAGCGCGTTGGATGTTTTCAAGCAATGTGGGGGTGAAGTGTTGGGCACTGTATCGGCACACGATCTACGGCAGGTCATCGCATGGCTTGAGAAGCTTCACAACAGTGACCTTCCAGATAGTGTTGTCTCCCAGTGTCTAAAGCCAGACTCCGGCGCCTGGATCCGTCAACAGTCAGAAGTCTGCAAGGAGCTCTCAAGGACACTCCAACAAGAGGCAGAGGCAGCGGCTGCATTCATTAGGAAGACAGCAGCAGTTGCCTCACAGCTTCCAGGCTCACCTTCAACTTTTGAAAATGCCTCCGCAGACCATCTCTGTCAGTGGCTGAATGAGATCTGTGCGTTGTCTGAGTTTGTCAGTTCGTGGCTTCGCTTTCAAGAGCTATTAGCCGGTCTCCCATCAGATGCTGAGCGTGAGCTTGCACAGCGACTTCTTGATAGCACTGTTGATGGGGCTTTGTGGCCTGATCTGTACCGATGGAACGTCGTCAGGTCACGTCTGATCGCGCTTACCGCGGCGCAACCGCAGCTGAGCTCCCTACGAGCTGCTGATCAGGTGGCTCGCCGTAAGCGATTTGCCAAAATCGAGGATGAACTGAGAAGGCTAGATCGAGCTGAGGTCATCGCCGCTATCCATAACGATCCTGATGAGTGCCAACAGGGAATCAGTGAAGGTCTGAAGGGAGACTTCACTGAGATGGCTCTGATACGGAATGAGTCGGTTAAGCGAATCAAGCACAGGCCATTGCGCCACCTTTTTCAGTATGCAGGCAATGCACTGCGCGGTTTAAAACCATGTTGGATGATGTCGCCCACTACAGTCGCCTCCCTGCTGCCAAGGAGCAAAGGTGAAGACTTTGATCTTGTGGTGATTGACGAAGCGTCTCAGATGTCACCCGAACGAGCTCTTGGCGTCATCAGCCGCGCGAAGCAGTGTGTGGTGGTTGGAGATCCCCAACAGCTTCCCCCTACCTCCCTCTTCCAGCGGAACACTGCCTGGGAAGACAGTGACGATGCCGATGAAATCGATATTGATGTGCTTGAGGAAGAATCTATCTTGGATCTTTCCAGCAAGGCCTTCCAGCCAACTCGGCGTCTGAAATGGCATTACAGATCTCGAAACGGAAGCCTCATTGCCTTTTCGAACAAGCACTTCTATGACAGTCAGCTGGTTGTGTTCCCCGCCTGCCGACGGGAGTTTGCCATTACGCGTCATCTTGTCGAAGAGCCACGATACAAGAAAGGAGTTAATGAACCCGAGGTTCGTGATGTCTGCGACATTGTGATCAAGCAGCTAGAGCTTTATCCAGAGCGCACCCTAGGGGTTGTCGCAATGAATGAGGCGCAGGCAGATGCGATTGCTGAACAGCTTGACGACCTGGCTTTTCATCACGATGAGTTGCGGCGTCGACTCGACCTGCGTGACAACAGCGAGAGCCTTTTCGTGAAGCCCTTGGAGAAAGTCCAAGGTGACGAAAGAGACACCATCGTGATCTCTACGACCTACGGCCCCAGCGAGCCAGGAGGCACGATCCCCTTGCGCTTCGGCCTGCTGAACCGTGCCAGCGGTCATCGTCGTCTGAATGTTCTGTTCACACGGGCAAAGCATGCCATCGAGCTGGTGACTTCTCTTAAATCCAACCAGTTACGTCTGCCTGCTACAGCCGGCCCAGGTCTTCTGGCATTTCGTGATTATCTCCGCTACGTGGAAAAGGGGAGCGTCGATTCCGAATCGTCACCGGTACGTGAGCCCAATACCGCCTTCGAGAAGCTTGTTTTTGGAGTTTTAAGCCGTCATGGCTTTACAGCCGATTGTGGTGTTGGATTTTCCAACTATTTCATTGATCTTGCAGTCCGGCACCCAGATGCGCCTGATCACTATCTTTTGGCGCTCGAGGGAGATGGTGCCAACTACAACTCAGCGAGAGCAGCTCGCGACCGTGATAAATATCGCCAAACCGTTTTGGAGTCACTTGGGTGGAATGTCTATAAAGTCTGGTCAACAGACTGGTTTGACAATCCAGAAGGCGAGATCAAGAAACTGCTGTCCCAACTCAAGCGGATTCGTAAGTCAGTCGTGATTTCATGCGACCAGACCGAAGAGCTGCGCGTCAAAACCACGATCAGCGCACGACCTCGTGACGGCAACAGCCCGCGTGAAGCCGCTGAATCGAGTGAGCTGCCTGAGCCAGACCCCGAGCCAGAGCCTGTCGCTCACCCCCGTTCAGGACAGATGCTGCCAAGTGCGGCTGATCGGCAATTCCCACAATCATCACCCCAGAAATTAGATCCAGATGACTGCTCGATGCATTCAGGTCAAGAACTTCTTCCCAGTGCCCACCCAGGATGCCCGCCCACCGCTGCTGCATCGCCTCCTAGTGTTTCAGTTGAAGCAGATGCGGACAGCCCAGATCCCAACCTTCTCAGGGATCAGCGTCGGAATTCCGCTCCGATTCTTCATTCCGGATCAGGGACTGAAGCAACAAACGATTCCTCTGGCTCTCAGGGGGCAACCCAAGAGCCACAGCCCCTTCCTCTTCTCAACGAGCAGACAGATTCTGCTTCAAGCGACCGTTTCCCATCAGGAGGCCGTGGCGTGACACAGCAAGCGTCTTTCCCTTTGGCCTCCATTCCCACCTCCGGCTGCGTGGTGCAGTGCCGCAGCCATCGCTGGCTGGTGGAGGAGGTGGAGCCTGCCGAGCACCCCGAGGGCGACACGGTGGTGCGGATGGCGTGCCTGGATGACGATGCCAACGGACAACGGCTGGAGGTGTTCTGGCAGCGGGAGGTGGACGCCCTCGTGCTGGGCGAAACCACCTGGGACACGGTGGGGCAACGGGGCTTCGATGACCCGCAAGTGTTCGGCAGCTACCTCAACACCCTGCGCTGGAACTGCGTCACCAGCACCGACCCGGGCCTGTTTCAGGCGCCGCTGCGGGCCGGCATCGACGTGAAGCCCTACCAGTTGGAGCCGCTGCGCAAGGCGCTGCGGATGCCGCGGGTGAGCCTGTTCATTGCCGACGACGTCGGCCTGGGCAAGACGATCGAAGCCGGACTGATCATGCGCGAGCTGCTGCTGCGCCAGAAGGTGCACCGGGTGGTGGTGGTGGCGCCGCCGTCGGTGGTGCTGCAATGGCAGGGGGAGATGCAGAGCCGCTTCGGCCTCAGTTTTGCCGTGATGGACCGCCAGTACATCACGGACATGCGCCGACAGCGGGGATGGGGCATCAACCCCTGGGCCACCCATACCCGTTTCATCATCAGCCAGGCGCTGGTGCGCGATGAGGCCTACGCCGGGCCGCTGCGCGACTGGCTCGGCGATGAAGGGAAACAGGCGTTGCTGATCCTCGATGAGGCCCACAACGCCGCCCCCGCGAGCGGCTCGAAGTTCGCCATCGATTCCAAGCTCACCCGGGCGATCCGTGATCAGGCGAGGCGCTTCGAGCACAAACTGTTTCTCTCAGCCACGCCCCACAACGGCCACAGCAACAGCTTCTCGGCCCTCCTGGAGATTCTCGACCCCACCCGCTTCTGCCGCGGCGTGGCCGTGCGCAAGCAGGACCTAGAGGACGTGATGGTGCGGCGCCTCAAGGAAGACCTGCGCCAGATCGGCGTGGAGTTGCCCGAGCGGCTGGTGGTGCCCGAGGTGATCGACGGCCTGCCGGCGGATACCCCTGAGATCAAGCTGGCCGAGCTGCTCACCCGCTACCGAGAACTCCGCAATCAGCGACTTGCCAGTGCCGGCAAGCGCGAGCGCGCCGCTGAAAACCTGGTGATCTCCAACCTGCAGAAGCGGCTGCTGAGTTCGATCGCGGCCTTTGATCGCACCCTGCGGGTGCACAGGAACACCCTGGAGAAACGAGCCGCCAAGGCCGGCAAACAGCGGCAGGTGCGGCTGGAGGCCCTCGATCTGCTGCAGAACTCCATTGATGGCGACGACGATCGCGCTGAAGGCAACGAGGAGGAGCTTCTGCAGGAGGCCGACGCCCAGCACGAGGCGGCCGTGGGCTCAGCGCTGGAGGCGATCGAGGAGGAGTGGAAGCTGCTCAACCAGATGCAGGACATCGCCGAGGCAGCCCGCTATGAGGCCGACAGCCGTGTCCATCGCCTGGAGCAATTGATTCGCCAGCACCTCTGCCCGCGCCTTGGGCAGCCAGGTGCGGAGTGGGCCGGCGAGCGGCTGCTGATCTTCACCGAATACGCCGACACCAAAGACTGGCTGGAGCGCCGCGTGCGCGCGCTGATCGCCGGCAGCGACCAGGCCGAAGCTCGCATCGCCACCTTCCATGGCGGGATCGGCGATGAGCGCCGCGAGGCGATCAAGCGCAGCTTCAACAGCCCACCGGCCGAGGATCCACTGCGGATCCTGATCGCCACCGACGCGGCACGGGAGGGCGTGAACCTGCAGAACCACTGCAAACGCCTGGTGCACTTCGATGTGCCCTGGAACCCGGGGCGGATGGAGCAGCGCAACGGCCGCATCGACCGCACCCTGCAACGTGCACCACAGGTGTACTGCCACTACTTCGTGCTACCCCAGCGCCCGGAAGACACGGTGCTCGACACGGTGGTGCGCAAGACCGACCAGATCCGCAGCGAACTGGGTTGCCTGCCGCCGGTGGTGATCCGCAAGCTCAACGATCTGCTGGCCAAGGGCATCAACCCCACGGCCTTGGCGCGCACCATCGCCGAGATCAAGGGCCTCGATCAGGAGGAAGACCTGCGGCTCACCCGGGCGCTGCTCGATGAAGAGCTGGAGGGCAGCCGCGAACGCAAGGGTGATCTTCAGAAGCAGGTGAACACGCTCAAGGGCTACCTGGAGCGTTCCACCAAATGGTTGAACTTCAGCCGCGCCCAGTTCCGCAATGCCCTCAACACCAGCCTGCAGCTCAGCGGAGAACGCAACGGCCACAACCGCCTGGCCCTGATCCCCCGGGATGCCAGCCAAGCCGCCCAGGATCCTGATCGGGCCATCTGGGAGTTCCCCAATGCTGAGCAGTTGCCCGGTGGCGAGGCCGCCTGGGGCGATGTGCTCGATGCCCTGAGACCACCGCGCCAACCTGGCCATAAAAACAAGTGGCAGTGGCGAAAGGAAACGCAGCTGCAGCCGGTGGTGTTCCAGGACCCGCAGGAGGTGAACGCCGATCGGGTGCACCTGCATCTGGAGCACCCCCTGGTGATGCGGCTGCTCAACCGCTTCCTGATGCGCGGCTTCCAGAGCGATGCGCTCAGCCGGGCGGCGGTATTGGGCACGGCCGACGACACGGCCAAGCTGATCGTGCTGGCCCGGCTGAGCCTCTACGGTCACGGCGCCTCACGGCTGCATGACGAAGTGCTGGCGGTGGTGGCCGAGTGGGATCCGACGGATCCAAGCCGCCGCCTGCGCAAGCTCAGTGCAGAGAAGAGCGATCGAGCCATGAAAGAGCTGGAAACCTCCTTGCAGCAGCAGCTTCAAGCACCCGAAACGGCAGCGATGGCGCTACAGCAGCATCTGGCAGCGGATGTGGCCCAGCTGCGCGACGCCCTGGATCGGGTGGTGGAGGAGCGCCGTCAGGACGCCGCCCAGAAGCTGGCCAAACGGGCTGACGACGAGGTGGCCCGGTTTGTGCGGGTGCTGGAGGAGCAGCGCAAACGGATCCTCAGCACCCGCAGTCGCACCAACGAAAACCTCGATCAGCTGCTGCTCGATCTGGGCGGGATCAAGGAAGAACGCCGCCAACTGGAAGACAACCGCAAGTACTGGGAGGAGCGATTGCAAACCATCGACATTGATCTGGAGCGGGAGCCCGAGCGCATCCGCCGAACCTTCGCGCTCAAGACCCATCGGGTGGAGCCGGCTGGTGCCATCTACCTCTGGCCCCAGGGGACAGTGCCCCAGGAGGTGCGCTGATGGCCACCTACGGCATCCCCACCAAAGCGATCCACGAGCAATGGCTCGGCCTGGTGCAGCCCGTGGGTCTGGTGGTGGCCCCGGCAGTGCTCACCAAGCTGGAGCTGGTACCCAATCAGAGCACCAAACGCCTCTCAGCCATGCAGCTGCAACTCGAGGGGCTGCTGGAGAAGGTGGACGGCCTGAATGGCGACCCCTTGAAAGTGGTGCCGAGCTTTCAGCAACTGGCCATCGAACTGCTCGATTGGAGCGATTCCGATCTGGTGGAGGCCAAAGCACTGGAGACGGTTCCAGAGGTGGTGCTGAGCGAATACGGCGAAACCCTGCGCCCTACCCATGGTGTGCCAAAAGAGGGAGTGGAGGGCCTGCAGGCCCTGGTGCTCGATCTCACGCAGTGGCGCGACGCCAGCGGAACCCTCGCCCCCCAGTGGGGCCAGGATCTCGACGCCCCCTGGAATCCCACGGGCAACGGCTGGGATGCCACGCCCCAGCAGCGCTTCGAGCGGCTGCTGAAGGAAAGCGAGCATCCGATCGGCCTGTTGTTCAACGGCACGCAGTTGCGGCTGGTGCATGCACCGCGCGGTGAATCGAGCGGCCACATCACCCTGCCGCTCGAACCGATGGCGGAGGTGGCGGGCCGGCCGATGCTCGGTGCCCTGGAACTGCTGCTGGGGGTGGATCGGCTGTTCGGCGGCAACCCGGAGCAACGCGTGCCGGCCCTGCTGGCAGCGAGCCGCAGGAACCAGAACGAGGTGAGCACCCGCCTGGCCGAGCAGGTGCTGGAAGCCCTGTGGGAACTGCTGCTTGGCTTCGATGCGGCTGAGCGGCTCGCCCAGCAATCAGGTCGCACGGTGCTGGGTGCGTTGCCCACCACAGAAGAGGGCCAGAAGCACCTCTACGGCGGCCTGATCACCGTGCTGCTGCGCCTGGTGTTCCTGCTCTACGCGGAAGACGAAGCGCTGATGCCCGCCGATTCGCTCTACGGGCAGCACTACAGCGTCAGCGCCCTGGCCGATCGCCTGCGCCAGGAACGCTTTGAACACCAGAGCGGCATGGCCGAGCGGCGCGGTGGCTGGGCATCGCTGCTGAGCCTGTTCCGGCTCGTGTACGACGGCGGCGGCGCCAAACCGAACTATCTGCCGGCGCGCCACGGCGACCTTTTCGACCCCGATGCCTATCCCTTCCTGGAGGGGCGGGATGCGGGCAGTCACTACACCGACGAGATCCTCACCAACCTGCCCGCAATCAGCGATGACGTAGTGGAGAAAGTGCTCACCCGTCTGCTCTGGCTGGAGGATGAGACCAAGGTGGCGCAGCGGCTCAACTATCGCTCGCTCGATGTGGAGCAGATCGGCTCGGTGTACGAGGGGATCATGGGCTTCACGGTGGAGCAGGCACGAGGCCCCAGCGTGGGGATCACCTATCGGCCGCCGCGCCAGAAGATCACGATCACCGTGGTGGTTGACGCCGAGCAGCTGCTGGCTCAACCCGCCAGCAAGCGCGAGAAATGGCTCGACGATCAAACCGGCGTGACGCTGAAGCTGCCGGCCAAGGTGAAGAAAGATCTGAAGGACGCCACCACCCTCACGGAGCTCTGTGTCGCGCTCGACAAGAAACTCTCTCTCCACACGCCCAACTCACTGCCGACCGGTTCGTTGATCCTGCAGCCCACGGCCGAGCGGCGCCGCAGCGGCAGTCACTACACGCCCCGTGCACTCACCGAGCCGATCGTGGCTGAGGCGTTCCGCCCCTGGCTGGAGCGTTGCAACCACAAACCCACCGCAGAGCAGATCCTGGCGCTGAAGGTGTGCGATCCGGCCATGGGGTCGGGCGCCTTCCTGGTGGCTGTCTGCCGCTTCCTGGCCGGGTGGTTGGTGGAGGCGTGGGAACGGGACGGCTATCCCGACGACTTCCGCGAGGAATGGGACAAGGACATCGTTGCTCGCCGACGGATCGCACAGAGCTGTCTTTACGGGGTGGACAAGAACCCGTTTGCGGTGAACCTGGCCAAGCTGTCACTCTGGCTGGTGACTCTCAGCAAGGAGCTGCCGTTCACCTTCGTAGATCATGCGCTGAAGTGCGGCGACTCACTGGTGGGCTACTCGGTGAAGGAGATTCGAGCTGCCATGAGTGAGGTGCAACTTGGATTCCTTGATGCACAGAACCGCATCTATGAGCAGATGGGAATTGATCGAAGGGAAACCTTCGCCTTCGACAGCCTCAGCGATGCCGACTACGACAGCAAGAAGCTGCGGCTGGAGGAGCAGATCAAGGCAACCGAAGGCCTGCGGCAGGCTGGGGATCTGATGGTGGCGGCGTTCTTCGCCAAGACCAAGCCGAGAGAGCGCACCGACAAGCAGCAGGTGTATCTCGCCATGCTCAGCGGAACTTTTCAAGACGATGAACTCGCGAAGTCCGTAGAGGAGATCCGCGAGCAGCTGAGGGCAGGCGAGAAGGGGATCAGGCCCTATCACTGGGATCTGGAGTTTCCGGAGGTGTTTGACGAGAAGCGTGGCGGCTTCGATGTGTTTGTCGGCAACCCTCCCTTCGCTGGCAAGAACACCATCGCCGACAGTAACCATGACGGGATCCTTGACTGGTTCAAGCAATTGCACCCCGAGAGCCACGGGAATGCCGACCTAGTAGCCCACTTCTTCCGTCGCTGCTTTGCCCTGCTGCAAGTCAGTGGATCACTGGGGCTAATTGCGACGAACACCATCGCTCAGGGCGATACACGCAGCACAGGCCTGCGTTGGATCTGCCTGAATGGGGGCACGATCTACGCCGCGCGGACGCGCTACAAGTGGCCGGGCGTAGCTGCCGTAGTTGTAAGCATAGTCCATATATCTAAGGCTATTTATTCCGGCGCAAAGACATTGGATCAGAGACCATCAGCCAAGGTGACTGCCTTTCTGTTTGGTAACGGTGGACACGAAGACCCAAATAGATTGGCGGCGAACTCAAGGAAGTGTTTTCAGGGACATATTGTTCACGGGATGGGATTTACTTTTGATGACTCTGGCGCGGCGGATGATGAAACGCCTGGCATCCCATCGCCGATATCCACCATGCAGCGACTTATTGCGGCCAATCAAGAGAATGCCAAGGTCATCCACCCTTACATTGGAGGCGAGGAAGTCAACAGCAGGCCCGATCACGCGTTTCACCGCTATGTCATTAATTTCGAAGAAAGGCCTCTCTCTGAGTGCGAGCAAAATTACCCAGATCTCCTAGAGATCATACGGAAGAAGGTCAAGCCAGACAGAGATGGTCTTGACGCAAAAAACTCGATGAATAAGCAAATGAAAGAGCAATGGTGGAAGTACGGTGCATACAGGAAAGGAATGACCGAAGAGCTTGCCGGGAAGGCTGAATATCTTTTTCATGCTTATGTCAGCAAGTATATGGCTTTCGCGCGAATAAGCTCCAGTGTGGTCCCAGCCGGTCCGCATTATGTGTTCACTGTTGATACCAGCTTGTATATCGCAATGCTGCAGTCTAGGGTACATGAAGTGTGGGCTTTGTTTTTCAGTGCGTCTCTCGAAGACAGGCTGAGATACACGCCCACAGACTGCTTCGAGACATTTCCGTTTCCTCTCTTGGTAGATGAGCAGCAATCTGAGGACGTCTGCGTTACGTCCTCGCGCGAGCAGATCTTGCGATTAATTGGAGAAGAGTATCTGCAGTTCCGTGGCCAGTTTATGCTAGAATCCTCGGAGGGGCTTACAGATGTATATAACCGATTTCATGATCCTGAGGATATTTGTGATGGAACAATTGAGCTCCGGCGTCTCCACGGTCAGATGGATCATGCAGTCTTAAGCGCCTACGGCTGGAGCGATGTGCCTACTGCCTGCGGCTTCGGCCTCGACTACCTCGACACAGAAGAAGACGCCCAGCTCCCCGACGAGCTGCAGGAGCGCATTGACAGCGGAGAGCTGTTCTTCTGGGATGCGAACGACGCCCTCGATTTCCAGGGTCAGCTGGAGGCCTACGGCGCCATCAAGGCTAAAAAGCGTCTTCCCTGGCGCTACCGCTGGCCCGATGCCGTGCGCGACGACGTGCTCGCCCGACTACTGGCTCTGAATGCCGAGCGGTACCAGGAGGAAGTGGATCAGGGCCTCAATGGTGGTGGCCGAGGCCGTGGCGGCGGCGGAAGCTCTGGTGACTCTGGAACCGGCCGGCGGCGGGGGCGGCCGCCGAAGAATCCGCCTCCTGGTTCAGGCCAGAGCTCCCAGTTCGATCTGGGCTTATGACCCTCGAGCTTTCGATGCAGTTAATCGGTTATCTGGCAGCGATGTCTTGCAGATCCTTGAGAAGAACAAACAGGTGCAGCGGATCGCTGGCCGAGGGCCGGAAACCGAAATGGGCGTAGAAGCTCTGCGCCCGTTCATCCTTGGCATGCAGCGCCAGGGCGCAGATACCGGCGATCTCGGCTGCTGCGAGAGTGCGGCCGATCAAGTCTTTCAACAGTGCTGCGCCAAGGCCTCGGCCCTGGTGCTCCACCGCCACAGCCAGCCGCGCCAGCACCATCAGCGGAATTGGATGGCGCGCCTGCCCCTTGCGGATGGGTTCGGGTGCCTGCTCCGGGCTCACCTCACCCACCACCAACGTGTGGAAGCCCACCACGTCATCCCCGGCCAGCGCCACATAGGTGCGGCTGGCGAGGGCCCGTTGGTTCCCCAGCGCGAAGCGAATCAGGAAGCGGTTCAATGCCGCGTCGCCGCAATCAAAGCCCTCCACGGCATGGCTGGCCTGGAGCGGTTCGATCCGGTAGCGGCTCACCCGGCGCCACCGGAAGGCGGCTGTTCCGCAACACCCTGCTCCAGCACGCTCGGCTCCCGGAGCAACCGCGTCAGCCGCGGATGCACCTGGGGTGGAGCATCAAGGGCCGCCACGAACGCCTCCCACCGCTCCCCATCCAGCTGGAAGCTCTGCCGATCGGCCAGGGTTTCGGCCGCCCTGGCCAGGGCGCTCTCCAGCACGAACTCGCTCACGCTGCGCTGGGCTGCCGCAGCGGCCCGCTGCAGGGTCAGCTTGGCCCCTGGCGTCAGCCGCAGATCCAGCTTCTCGCTGCGTCGTAGGGATGACGCCATCACGGCACCTTCCGCGGCCACCCTGGCCCTGGCTGCCCTGCAATGTCAGGACGGTCTTGCCGGGCTGAGTCGTTCTTCGCAGGAGAGCGGGATCCCAAGCCTTCCGCCCTTGTCAGACTCGCCCCCATGAGCACCACCTCTCTCCCCGCAGCAGGCCCCGATTCGGCGCAGGTCCGCAGCCAACTGGTCACCGCCCTGGAACTGGAGCTGATCGGCCCCACCCAGCGGGTGCTGCAGGCCCTCGGGCCGGAAGGCGAGGGATTGGACTCGGAAGCCCTCGATCGGCTGCCCAGCAGCTGGTACCCCACCGGCTTCCTGGTGCCCACCGAAACCGATCTGTCGCTGAAGTGCGACGACACGGCCGACGACGATTTCGCCGCCGCCGATGGGGTTGACCTACGCAAACCCAAGAAGGCCAACACCGAGTACAAGCCGGGATCCGGCGACGATGGCGGCAACAGCGAATCTGGTCCGGCCAGGCCCCAGCTGTTCGCCTCCTCGATCGGCGTGAGTGTGCTGCTGCCTCCCGGTGGCGAGCTGCAACTCATCGCCCGCTGGGGCGACTACGTCCGGCTCGCCGAGGCAGCCAACCCCGATGCCGCCGCCAGCATCGCCCGTGAGGAGCCTGGATCGCGCGAGGCATCTCGCGAGCAGCAGACCTGGCAGCGCACTCCCCGTCAGGAAGCCCTTGCCCTCAGCCACAGCGAGATCACAGGGAGCAAGGGCCTCACCGGCCGGCCCTGGCCCAACAGCAACGGCCTGCACTTGCGCTGGCATTGCCGCCCGGCACCCGCCAGCCAGGGCTATCCCGCCGGCACCGTGGCCGTCACGCTCTTTCTCACCAATGAGCGCAAGAAGGCTCTCACGCTGGTTGAGCGCGATCAGCAGTCGGCCTTTCAGGCCGAGCTGGAGTTGCGCTGTGCGCAGGGCTTCGTGGCACGGCTTGATCCCCACGCGGGCCGTGCCAGCAGCGACTGGGATGAGGCCGTGAACGCCCTGCAGTTCCGCGATGCCCGCGAGTACGGCGTGGGCCACAACGTGGGTGTGGAGGTGGAGCAGGGCACCGATGGCGTTTGCACGCGCCTGCGCACCACCTGGATCCCCCAGGCCACCGTGGAGAAGGTGGTGCCCCGCGCCGATGTGGGCTGCGCGCTGGCCATGGAAGAGCTCGATCGTCTGGCCAGCCAGGGCTTCGAGGCCATCCGCGCGGCCCTGATGCCCCTGGTGGATCGCTACCAGGAGTGGATCGAGCAGCAGGCCGCCGTGGCGGGGCTCAACGCCCAGCAGCAGGCCACCGCCGAGCAGCTGCTCGCCAATGCCAGCGGCCAGGCCGAGCGCATCGCCCGCGGCATCGAGGCCCTCGCTGAGCCCGACATCCGCGACGCCTTCGCGATCGCCAATCGCACCATGGCGGCAGCCGCCCGCCAGCGCTACGGCGTGATGCAGGGCCTCAAGGCCCACGATCCCTCCGTGCGCCCCCCGGCCTGGCGGCCCTTTCAGCTGGCCTTTCTGTTGATGAATCTGGTGGGAATCGCCCGCCCCAATGATCCGCAGGTCGATCCCAAACGCGAGCGCGACAACGTCGACCTGCTGTTCTTCCCCACCGGCGGCGGCAAGACGGAGGCCTACCTGGGGCTGGCCGCCTTCACGCTGGTGATGCGGCGCCTGCGCCATGGCGGCTCGCTGCAGGCCGGGGGCCTGAGCGTGCTGATGCGCTACACCCTGCGCCTGCTCACCCTCGACCAGCTCGGCCGCGCCTCCACCCTGATCTGCGCCCTCGAACTCGAGCGCCAGAAGCAGCCGGAGAAGCTTGGCAGCTGGCCCTTTGAGATCGGCCTCTGGGTGGGCCAGGCCGGCACCCCCAACCGCATGGGCGGCAAGGGCAACAACAACGAATCCACTGCCCGCCTGCGGGTGCGCGCCTACAACGACGGCAAGACCCCGATCAAGCCGATCCCGATCGACACCTGCCCCTGGTGCGGCGTGGAGTTCGGCAAGCGCTCCCTGCTCGATCCCAAACCCTGCGGCACCGCCGGGGTGTTCAACCTGCTGCGTCAGGGCCGCCCCGATGGCGACAACCCCGAAGAGCTGCGCGTGGCCTGCCTCAACCGCGACTGCGCCTTCAAGGGCACCACCGGCCGCAACTATCTGCCGCTGGTCGCCGTCGACGACATGATCTATCGCCGCCTGCCGGCGTTTCTGATCGCCACCGTCGACAAGTTCGCCTCACTGCCCTGGGAGGGCCGCAGCGGCAAGTTGTTCGGCAAGGCCACCCATGTGCTCGATGGCCAGGGCTTCTACGGCCCCGCCGATGGCGACGACGCCAGCAAGGGCGTGCGCCTGGCCGATCGGCTCGATCCACCTGATCTGGTGATTCAGGACGAGCTGCACCTGATCTCCGGGCCCCTGGGTTCGATGGCCGGCCTCTATGAGGCGGTGATCGATGAGCTCTGCAGCCGCGATGGGCTGCGGCCCAAGATCGTGGCCTCCACCGCCACCGTGCGCCGCGCCAGTGAGCAGATGCGGGCGCTATTCGGCCGCAACGACTCCTCGATCTTTCCCGCGCCCGGCCCCGATCGCCGCGATTCGTTCTTTGCGGTGACGGTGCCGGCGGATCAGGTGCCAGGGCGACTCTATGTGGGGCTGAGCGCCCCGGGCCGCAATGTGAAGGCTCTCTTGCTGCGCGCCTCGCTGGCCCTGATGAGCGGCGCCCAGCTGGCCTGGAAGGCTGCCGAAAAGCAGCGCACCGCTCAGCGCAAACGGGGTGAGACACCCGGCCCGAACCCGGCCGATCCCTACATGACCCTGCTGGGCTACTTCAACACGATCAAGGAGCTGGGCATCAGTCGCCGCCTGATCGAAGAAGAACTCACCTCCCAGCTCGCCACCCATGGCGAGCGGGTTCGGCTGGGCGACAAAGCCGAGCGCAGTGCCAACCGCAAGATCGCCAACATTCCGCTTGAGCTCACCTCCCGGGTGTCCACCACCGAGGTGAGCACCACCAAGGATCGCCTGGCCCGCAGCTTCGACGACAAGGAGCGCGTCGATGTGGCCCTGGCCACCAACATGATTTCGGTGGGTCTCGACATCACCCGCCTCGGCCTGATGCTGATGCTCGGCCAACCCAAGACCACCGCCGAATACATCCAGGCCAGCAGCCGCGTCGGCCGCGACTCCGACAGGCCGGGATTGGTGGTGGTGCTGCTCAACCCCAACCGGCCGCGCGATCGCTCCCACTACGAGCACTTCGCCTACAGCCACGACGTCTTCTATCGCGACGTGGAGGCCACCAGCGTCACCCCCTTCTCGGAGCGTGCGCTGGAACGGGGCTTGCCGGCAATCACCGTGGCCCTGGCGCGGCACTTGAGCGATCAGCTCACCCCGTCCAGCCGTGCCGGTGATGTGGCCGCCCTGGCCGATGTTCGCGAGGCGGTGGCGGAGGCGCTCAGGCGGCGGGTGGCCATCGGCCTCGTCCATGCCGCCGCGGATGCCGATGCCCAGGCCTCCTCCGTGGCGGAGCAGGTGCGTCACATCGTCGACGACTGGTGTGCCATTGCCCAGAAGCACGGACGGATGGAATACGGCCGGGAAGACGGCGTGTTGCCGCCATTGCTGCGCACCCCGCTCGATCCCCAGTTGCTGGAGCTCGACGACGAGCGCGAGAAGCAGTTCAAGGCCAACCGCAGCCTGCGCGATGTGGAGCCTTCGGCCCTGCTGCTCAAAGACCGCCTACAGACCACGACTCGAGGTTGATCGTCATGCCCGCACCCCAAGGCACCAGCAACCATCCCGTCGGCGAAGTGCGCCATGGCCAGCTGATCACCACCTATGGCCCTGGCGCCATGGTGGATCTACCCGATCGCTCGGTGGTGATCGGCGGTCTCAACCTCTGGCATTACAGCCGCGACGACGACAGCTGTTACATCGATGAGCCCCGACTGATCGCCAAGCTGCGCGGCCTTCTCGGCGTGGGCACCCTGCTGCTCAAGCGCCCCCCCAGTGAAGACGACGACTTTGCGCAGAAATTCAAGAGCAGCAGCGGCATCCGCTCACCCCAGTTCCCGCTCTGGTTCGTCGCCCAGCCCAAGAAGGATCCGTTCCCGCCTTACATCGATGAAGCCGGCAAGCGCTACCGCACCCGGCCGCTGATCCACAAGGAGCGCCTGGTGAAAGACAAGCTGCCATGGCGGGAACCCGGTGGCACGAGGCAAGATCTCGACGTGGTGCCCGTGCGCTTCGTGCAGTGCTGCGCCAACGGTCACCTCAGCGACATCGACTGGGATCGTTTCGCCCACGGCGGTGCCCGCAGCAATTGCCAGGAGGATCTCTGGCTCGATGAGGCGGGCGCCGGCAACGACTTCAATGAGATCTACGTGCGCTGCCCCAAATGCAAGAAACGTCAGGCCCTGGCCAGCACCAAGGGAGACAACGGCGCCTCGCTCCTGGGTCAGTGCCGTGGCCACCGCCCCTGGCTTGGCAACTTCAGTACCGATGCCCTGCCCTGCACCGATGAGAAGGGCAAACCCCGCTACAACCGCCTGCTGGTGCGATCGGCCAGCAATGCCTACTTCCCGGAGATGGTGGGGGCGATCTCCATCCCTGAGGCCGAAGATCCGCTGCGGCAGCACCTGATCTCTCACCTGAGCTTTTTTGAAAAAGTCGAGGACGAGAGTGACCTCAAGGCGGCCCTCAAGTTCATGCCCGAAAAGGTCGCTGCCCGGCTGCGCGATCGGGAGCTCGCGGATGTGATGGCGGTGCTCTCCGCCGTACGCGGTAGCGCAGGCGATACCCGCACCGAGAAGCAACCGGCGCTGAAGCTGCAGGAGATCAAGGCGCTCTATGCCCCGTCTGCAGCGCTCGGATCCTCCGATCCAGCCAGCACCTTCCACGCCGAGATCCTGCCGCTCACCGGCAAGCCGACCTGGTTCACCGATCGCTTTGATCGGGTGCTCAAGGTGCATCGTCTGCGCGAGGTGATGGCCCTGATCGGCTTCACCCGGCTGGAGCCGATCGTCAAGGGCGTTGATGGCGATCCGATCGATCAGCACGACATCGGCGCCAAGCGCGCTGACATCAACAACAAGGAACTCGATTGGGTGCCCACCATCGAGAACTTCGGCGAAGGTCTGTTCCTCGGTGTGAGCGAGCAGGAGCTGAAAGCCTGGGTGGATCGCGATGGTGTGAAGCAGCACAGCTCCAAGCACCAGACAGCCAGCAAGTACTGGAATCGCGACCACGGGCTCAAGGACAACGACTTCACCTGGCCCGGTGCGCCCTACCTGATGCTGCACAGCCTGGCCCACCTGCTGATCACCACGGCGGCCCTGGAGTGCGGCTACGGAGCCTCGGCGATCAAGGAGCGGATCTACAGCTTCCCGGGCCAGGGCTACGGGATCCTGCTGTACACCAGCGGCAGCGGATCAGAAGGCACCCTCGGCGGGCTGGTGTCGCTGGCTGATCGCTGTGACCAGCTGGTGGCCGCCGCCCTGGAGAGGGGCCGGCTGTGCTCCAACGATCCTTTCTGCTCGATGCACCAGCCCGAGAGCGATCTGGAGAAGCGCTACAGCCACGGTGCGGCGTGCCACGGCTGCCTGTTGATCGCCGAAACCAGCTGCGAGCAGCGCAACCAGTTCCTCGATCGCGCCTTCGTGGTGCCCACGCTGGATGTGGCCGACGCCGCCTTCTTCCCCGAGCAGCTGCCATGAGCCAGCCCCTGCTGGCCCTCAGCAGCGGCGAACTGCAGCGCCTGGCGGCCTGCCTCAGGTCACAGCCCGCCACCCCTGGCGAGGCAGCGCTCAGCCAGCACCAGATCGCCTCCGATCGACCTGAGCTGCGGCAGGCCCTGCTCACCTGGCTGGATCAATGGAGCCAGCGCGGGGGCAGCAACGCCAGCCTTGAGCTGGCGCTCAATCTGCTGCTGGAGCAACGCCGGGGCCAGGGCAGTGGCCAGGCGGAGCTGGTGTGGTCAGGGCCTCAGGGGGGAGCGGGCGACATCACCCGGGATCAGGCAGTGCTGATCCGCGAGATGGTGGAGCGCTGCCAGCAGCGGCTGCTGATCACCACCTTCAATCTCTGGCGGGGCGGTTTCATCGCTGAGCTGCTCGATCGCGTGCAGCAGCGGCTGGTTTCCAACCCGGAGCTGGAGGCCCGCATGGTGGTCAACATCCCTCGCCCTAGAGGCAGCACCGTGCTGGCCGATCAGCTGCGCCAGGCCTTCGTGCACGACACCTGGCGTCACCTCTGGGATCCCAGCCGCCCCCGGCCGCGCGGCTTTTTCGATCCGCGCTCCCTGGATCTGGCCCGCGAGCGCCCCAGCGTGTTTCACGTGAAGTGCTGCGTGGCCGACGACGAGCTGCTGGTCACCAGCGCCAACCTCAGCGACAGCGCCCAGCTCGACAACTGCGAGCTCGGCATCCACTTCCGTAATGGCAATCGTGCCGACGCGGTGTGGCAGCACTTTGATCGCCTGATTCACCGGCAGCCGCCTGCGCTCGTACCGATCGAGCAGCCCCTGCCAGACATCGGTTGACCAGAACTCAAGCGATCAGTGAGCCGCTGACTCCTCTCTGCCCACAAGATCAGCCACAGACACTGCCACTGTGGGATAGGTGATCCGATCCAGAATCACCTGAATGCGCTCCCCAAAGCGCTGCGACTGCTCATCCACCAGCCGAGCCGCCAGATCGGTGTCACCGCCGCTGCGCAGGGTTTTCTGCAGGATCGTCTGCCGCGATAGCTCCACTAGCTGCTCCACCCGCACCACCTGCTGCCGCAGGGCCTGCACGATCAGCTCCCGGTAGATGATGCAGTGATAGAAGCGGAAGTCGGGATCCATCTCGCCCATTTCCTGGGCAATGGCGAAACGCAGATCCTGCAGCTGCCGATACGCCGCCTGCACACTGGCCAGTGCTGTGGCCCCATCCACCGGAGCTTCTCCACCGGAGTGGCGCGAGGCTTTGCTGGCCTGGGCCTGCAGCACCAGCAACTCCCGCAGCTGGGCGCCGATGCCTTCGATGTCGTCGCCCAGCCGGTTGAGCACCGGCCCGATCGAGCCGCTCAGCGCCGCGAAGCGGTCCTGCAGGATCGCCAGCTCCTCCCGCATCTGCGAGAGCTCCTCAGCCTGCAGGGCAGCCCCTGCCGCGGGGGCCGGGGGATGGATGTCAAGCCAACGCTCACCCAGGCCCGTGCGGTCGCCGGCCAGTTGCACGAAGGCCCGCTCCACATGGCCCAGCAGCGGTTGCGTCTCGATGCCACCCAGCACCTTGAGGGCCTGCTCCAGGCCGGCCTGCACTGGAGATGGGATCGTGGCGGCCGTCGCCAGGATCATCTGCGCGCTGGCCTGCAGTTCCATCGGCATTTCTCCCAGGCGCAACACCGCCGCATGCCAGGACAGGGAGTGAAAGGCCGTGTCGGCCTTGGAGTGGGAGGCGTGGTGACGGTCCTGCTGGAGCTTGATGCACAGCCCTCGGGTTTCCTGCAGCAATCCGGTGAAGCGGCGCAGCTCACCGGCACCCTCTGGCTTCAGCCGCACCTGCTCCGGCAGGTGACGCCAGAGATCGTGAATCAGGCTGCCCGTGCGCCGCGTGCCGCGGTCGCTGCTCAGCAGCACCTCCCAGCGCTCATAAAACTTGTACGGCTCCGGCTGGATCTGGTTCAGCAGAGCCTCCAGCTCCTGGCGCGCCTGGTGCAGGTCATCGGGTTCCTCCCGTTGATAGGCCCTGATGTTGCGGCCTTCGCTCCTGAGGTCTTGCAACACCTGCACCTTCACGGGTACCGCCAGCTCGAGCAGGGCCAGCAGCAACCGGCCGGCCAGCAAGGCCAGGCCGCGCTCCTTGTCCAGGGACACTGCCGCCTGAAGACTGCCGTAGTCCGTGGGCTCTGGCACCTGGCGGCCGCTGCCAATCGAGTCATTCTCTCCCAGCCGGATGCATTACAGATCGGATCCTCCAAGGGAGGAACCCAACGAGGAGGCGCCCATGGGCACTGGCGATCACGCCACCCGGCCTGCCCCGGCTTGCGCACCGCGCAAGGGCTGACGCGAGTCGCTACGCGCCCCTTGCGCGGTGCAGGCGGCGCCGGGGCTGAACGGCGGTGTCGTTCGCCAGCCCAGCCATGGCCGCCACTTCCCTCAGCCACTCCTGCCCGATCCGCATCATCTCGGTGCATCTCCTTGATGCCGCTGGCCGGCTGCTGCGGGTGCTGTTCCTCGATCGCGAGGGGCACATCAGCGCCCAGCCGCACTACGTGCCCCGCGAGCAGGCCCTGATCCTGGCTGTCAATCAGCAGCGGGTGCTCGGTCCCCAGACCGAGGTCCGGGTGCTCTGAGCCTCCGGGGCCGGAGGCACTCCGCCTCCGGCTTTCGGGTGTCGCCGCATCATTCGTGGGCTTGGGCTTCCTGGAGCAATGGACACCTCCCTCTCCAGCGAGCGGGCGGACACCGCAGGTTCCTCAGTGAGGCGGCTCACCGCAACGGCCTGACGGTTCGACTGGGCGGTCCTTGGGCCTGGAAGTTCCCTGCAGCACCGGCAGTGGGGGAGGGAATTGCCCCCGGGCCGGCGCACACCCACCGCATCCCTCGGCCAGTCCTCACGCCGCGTCAAGGATCGGGCCAGGCGCCCCTGTGGGGCGTCCTTGCCGCGGCGCTGCGGCCGGCCGTTGGGGGTGGGGTTCTCTGCCGTCCCTCAGGTGGCTTCCCCCGCTTCCTCCTCCCGCCGCCAGCAGCAGTCCACGCCTCTCAGCAGTTCTGCCCTGCGTGCCCGCAATGCCCTGGTGCTGGAGCACCTCTCGCTCGCCGATGCCCTGGCTTCCGCCGCCGCCCGGAGCCTCTTCCCGCTGGTGGAGCGGGAGGATCTGATCCAGGTGGCCCGTGAAGCCCTGGTCCGCTCCGCTCCCCGCTGCAGAGCTGGCGAGCCGGCGGCGCCCTATCTGCGCCGCTGCATCACAGGGGCCCTGCAGCACCACCTGCGCGATCGGGTGCGGCTGGTGCGCGTGCCGCGCCGGCTGCATGAGCAGGGCCATTGCCCGCTGCGGCACCTCAGCCTCGATGCCAGCTCTGATGGCGAGCCCTGCCTGCTCGATCAGCTGGCCGCTCCAGAAGCCGAGCAAGCCGTGAGCGAGGCCATGTGTGGCCTGGCGCTGGAGCAGCTCGTCGAGCAGCTGCCTGCCGCCCAGGCCACAGCGCTCCGGCTCACGGTCCTGGAGGGCCTGTCGCTGCGGGCTGCGGCTGAGCGGCTGGAGATCAGCGCCATGTCGGTGCAGCGAGCCCAGAAGAAGGCCATCGCGGCCCTCCGCCAGCAGCTCTCTGGTGGGGGCTGAGGCTCCTTCACTCAGGCCAGCTCGAACACCAACGTGGAGAGCGGCCACCAACCGCTGCCGCCCTCGTCGTAGGCCAGCTCCACCATGGGATCCTCCTCGGGCGTCTCAGCCGCAAGGCTGAGCACCGTGGCGCCGGCCTCTGAGCCGATCTGGTCACGCCAGCAACGCGAGCCAATCACTGGCAGGGGTGCCTTGGTGTCGGTCATGGTTCAGGGGCTCACCATCACCCGGTTGCCAGCGCCGCTGTTGCTCACAGCCACAAGCTGACGCCGCTGGGGTGACCAGCACAGCGAGCGCCAACCCAGATCAGCTGGGGAGCTGCGCACCATCCAGTTGAGGCCATCGCCGCTGGTCATGATCCGGTTGCCGGTGCCGCTGCTACTCACCGCCACCAATAGCTCCCGCTCCGGCGCCCAGCAGAGGGAGGACCAGGCGTTGTCGGCTGCTGAGCTGCGGCTGCTCCAGCTGATCCCATCCGGCGAGGTCATTACTCGGTTGCCCTTGCCGCTGCTGCTCAGCGCCACCAGTAAACCCAACTCTGCTGCCCAGCAGATCGCCGTCCAGTTGTTGGTGGTGGCCGCTGTCCGCAGGGTCCAGTTGCGCCCATCGCTTGAGGTCATCACCCGCTGGTTGCCTCCGGTGCTGCTCACCGCCACCAGCAGCCCCAGCTGTGGGGCCCAGCAGATCGAGCGCCACTCCTGATCTGCAGCAGCTGCGCCTGCCGTCCACTCGATGCCATCGCTGCTGGTCATTACCCGGTTGCCTGTGCCACTGCTGGCGACTGCCACGAGCAGGCTCAGCTCGGGCGACCAGCAGATCGCGGTCCAGTTGTTGTTGGCTGGCGTCTGGCGCAGGGTCCAGCTGCGCCCATCCGGTGAGGTCATCACCCGATTCCCAAGGCCGCTGTCGCTGACGGCGACAAACAGCCCCAGCTCTTTGGCCCAGCAGAGCGCCACCCAGTTCTGATCGGCTGCTGATGGTTGGGGGCTCCAGCGGATGCCATCGCTTGAGGTCATTACCCGGTTGCCCGTGCCGCTCCCTGCTACGCAGGCGTAGAGCCCCAGCTCCGGCGACCAGCAGATCGCCTGCCAGCTGTTGTCTGCCGCCGAGCGCACAGTTGACCAGAGCACACCGCTAATAGCCAGCACTGGCGGCGGGTTCAGCAGCTCAGCCAATGCCACTGCCGGCAGCTGATAGGAGCCGGCCTGGGGCCCGGTGGTGCGGGTGATCGCCAGCAGGTCGCCTGGTTGGAGGGTCATCTGCTGCTGCGCTCAGGGCAGAGCTGGAAGGGTGCTCAGGTCCAGCGGCATGTAGTCGCCGGCCGGCTGGGCGGTGGCCATGGCTTCCTTGAGAGCTGCTGCATCGACGGCGGCACCCTCGGTGCCGGCGATGAGGTCCTCGGCAGCCGCTAGGCGCAGCACGCCGGCAGCAGTGGTGGAGGCAGGCTCAACGCTGAGCAGCGGTTGGGCGGGATCGCTTTCATCAACGCTCAGTGGCGCAGCCACCTGGATACGGATCACGCCGGCGCCATCGGGGCCCAGGGCAGCGTTGGCACTCCAGTTGCTGCCGTCAGACAGCAGGAGATCCCCCTGGGCGATGTCCTGGCCAGCGATGCCGCTCCAGCTCGCCAGGGCAGGACCGCCGGCACTGGCCAAATACACGTCTCCAACAGCGGCATCGGCCGGGGCCTCCGCGGTGGTGGGGTCGATTGCACCCCGGTAGTGCAGTGCGCCGGGAATGGCGGCGTGAAGGGTGCCATCGGCATCCACGCTGAGGTTGGTGCCGGGTCTGATCGCCCCGATCGCCGCCGCTGTGGCGGGGGTGAGCATGAACGCTTTGACCTCATCAGCAGTCGCCCGGTAGGGCGTGCTGCCGCGCTGCACCAGCAGCAGGTCCGTGGGCTGGGGCAGGCCGCGGGGGGAAGTTCGGGTTTCGGTGCTGGTGGCCATCGGGATCAACGGTGAGAGGGAAGGGGGATGAAGACGGCGCCGGCGATCAAGGCGGCAGGGGGCTGAGCAGGCGCAGATCCAGTGCGATCACCACCACCCCATTGCGGTCGGTGGCACTCACCAGCGGCGCCAGGGCGTGCACTGCCTTGAGCCCACCGGACGGGGGTGGTTCAGGGGTGCCGCCGTCCTGCAGCTGGGCCTGGCCCAGGAAGATCACCCCCTGCGGCCGGCTGCTGCTGCGGCACTGGGCCGCCAGCTCGGCCAGCACAGCCGGATCGGGAGTGGCCATCGGCGCCAGGGCAGTGCTGCTGAGCTGTTGCCAGCCCCCAGCCAGGGATGCGCTGGCCGGGGCAGCGCTGGCTGGGATCAGAGCAGGGCATCCCCTAGCTCCAGGGCCGCGAGATCGGCAGGATCGCTGCTGGCGATACCCGTGCCGTCGCTGGTGGCCGTGCTGCTGCCGCTGGCCTGGGCCTCCAGTGCCGTGGCCTGCTCCACCAGTTCGGCCTTGGTCTGGCCGCCATCGAGCTCCACGCCGTAAACGGTGGAGCAGAACTCGACGATCTGGGCCTTGGTCATGGCCTGGAAGTCGGTGGCCTCAGTGGCCAGCAGGGCTTCTCCGTCGCTGGTGGTGGTTGCCGCTGACTCCAGCGGCTCACCGGTGGGGGCGGGCTCATCTGCTGCCGGGGCGGGTTCCGGCGCTTCCGGTTGCTCGGGCTCGAGGTCCAGCGCATCCGCCAGCTCCGGTTCCGGCGCGTTGTCCCCGGAGTCCACCGGGACCGGCTCATCGCCGCCACTGGCTGGGCTGAGCAACTGCCAGCCCAGGGCCTGCCAGCCGGCCAGGTGCACCGGCCAGATCGAGCGGGTCGCACTGTCCTTGCCGATCAGCAGCTGGCTGGGCGGCAGCAGCGCTGCATCGCCTACACCTGGATCCGGTGTGACGTTGAGCCGCTGCTCCGGGCCCGAGAGGCGAACAGGCGTGGAGGCGGGGTTGCTGCTGTCGAGAGGCTGCAGCAGCTCCAGCGGCAGGGCCTCAGCTCCGGCCGCCACGTTGAGGGTGTCGAGTGGGTTGCCCATGGCGCTCACCTCACAGCCCCTGGTTGGCGGTGAGCGCCACGGTCATCCCGGCAGGCGTGCCAGGCGAAACCGTCGCCCGCGCCAGCCGCAGGCAGGGCGGCGTGATCAGTGCGCTGTCAGCCGGGTTGATCAGCAGGGCGGCGCCGCTGATGATCGCCTCGACCTTGCCGCCTGCGGCGGGGATGGCGACGGCCGCGGCGGTGATCCAGCTGCCGGCGTTGCCATCGGCCAGCAGCGGCGCCAGCTCCAGGGTCACCGTCACCGCCCCGCTATGGCCGGGGTGGGAAGCCACCAGCACAAAGGAGCTGGTGGCATCGAGATCGGTGCCGAGGTTGACGACATCACCGCTGCTGCGGGTGTGCTCGTAGCAGTCAGTGGCGGAGTGGTTGATCCAGCCGACGAGCACGGTTTGTGCATCGAGCAGCCGGGTGGCTTGAGAGGTCATGGAAGGGTCTCCAGAACAAAGAACAGGGGGAAAAGATCTGTTGTGCCGCCAGGGTCTTGCGGAGCCGATCAAACGCCGCTCAGTGCAGCACCAGCGGCATCGGGGCGACGTTGAACAGGCGTGCGGCGGCCTTGCGGTTGCACACGGCAAAGCCCACGTACCAATCCACCCGCGTGCGGAACACCGGAGCGTCGTGCACCTCCCCGAAGTCCCGCACCGAGATCCCGTAGCGCCCCTCGAACGGCCCCTGCAGGCCGCACACCGCCGCATCGCCCAGTACGCAGCAGTAGATCGAGGTGGTGTCTCCCGGTTCGTCGTAGCCGAGCACCGCGTTGCCCTCGGCGTCCTCCTCCACCAGCAGGATCTCGATCCCCTCGAAATAGTGCCGCCCGTCGATCACCTCGTAGAGGTCGCCGCCGGCCTGGCGGGAGGCGGTGCTGATCTGGCGGCGGGCCGCCTTGCTGGCGATCAGCACCTTGTCGCCGCCGTAGCCGATCACGCTGTCGGTCAGCGCCTCCAGCGCCAGCAGGTTGAGCGTGCTGCCGCCGTTGTCGATCGTCTGGTCCTCACCCGGCACCAGGCGCTTGCTCAGCCCGTTGAACGCCCGCGGATCGAAGGTGTCATCGCCGTTGATGATCGCGGCCTCCAGCGTGAGCCGCATGGAGCGCACCTTCATCTCGGTCTGGGCAGCACGGGCCTCGGGGCCCTGCAGGTCCACGATCGAGCGGTCCACATCCAGGTCACCGCCGAACAGGTGCACGAACTCCGAATCGGAGTTGATCACCCCATAGCTCTGGCGGTAGCCCTCATTGACAGCCCGAAAACCCACGCGGGGGAGTTTCGTTTCGGCAGGGAAGCTCAGCGAGCCGCCCACGAGGTTGCGGAAGGGCAGGCGGCGCAGCAGCTCCCCCTCCGCGAAGGTCTTAAGCACCGCCAGCTGTTCGGCGCGGCGGGCGTATTTCTGCGCCTCGATCAAGGTCAGGCCCAAGGGCACGCTCCCGGGGCCTCGCCCCAGTGACAACAGCAGCTGTTGCCAGGTGACCCACGCCCCAAACCACCGAGGAGACAGAACCGTGGTGGCCCAGCTCCTGGTGGATCGGCTACGCGCAGCCCTCCTCATGGTCCGGGCGGCCTCAAGGGCTGACGCGAGTCAGCCGGACTGGTGCGTTGGCTGCGCTGCGCTCCGCATTGCAGAGGGGGCTGCCCCTTGACCCCGCCCGGCCTGCTTCGGGGTCTCCGCTACGCCTGCCATGGCTTCCGCATCCCGCACCCGCGCCTTCCGGCTCCTGAGCTCCCGCACCCTGGAGCTGCTCTGGGAAGAGGCCTCGGCCCACCGTCCGGCTCCTCTGGAGCGGCTGGAGCAGCTCTGCGCTGATCTGCTCTTTGAGCGCCAGGTGGCCACGCCAGCTTCGGTGCCGGTCTGGTGCCCCGAGAGCGAGCTGCCCTTCTGAGGGGGCGGCCCCGGCTGCAGCTGGGGCGCTCTCTTTGTGCCCGCAGCCGGCGGCCCCAAGTCAGCACTGGCAACAGGGCTCAGCAGCACAACGCCCATGGCCAGCCCGATGACCCCCGAGCGGTTCCAGGACCGCTTTGAAGCCTTTCGCGGTGAACCCCAGCAGGTTTCCGGCGTCTGGACCCTCCATGCCGCGATCAAGGCCCTGCCCGGCAGCGAGGCCGTCCTCGATGAGCAGGCCCCCTGGGCGCTCACCTTTAGCCAGAAACCCGCTGCGCCCCCGGCACCAGCAGGCCCCAGCGGCGGCCTCGATCCCCGCGGATCAGAAGAGGCCGGCATGGCCGGCCCCCAAAAGGCTGCCCCTGTCCAGCCCGGCGACACCTACCTGCTGGTGAATGACCGCGACCAGGACATGGAGGCCTACGACCACAGCGGCCAGTTCCTCTGGAAGATCCCCTGCCTGGCCCGCGGCCAAGGCGCCGATACCGACTGGACCCAGACCAGCACCGATACGCCACCTGGGCTCTACCGGCTCGGCCAGCTCTACGCGGACTACGAGCAGAACCCCAACCCGCCCTGCTCCGACACCGCCATGGCCTACGGCTGGTACTCCTTCGACATGGAGGAGCTGGAGGGCCAGGAGAAGAAGGTTGGCCGGGCCGGGATCATGCTCCACGGCGGTGGATCGGCCTGCGGCTGGCCCGGTGCCTGGGCAGCGCAGCAGCCCCTGCACCCCACCCTCGGTTGCGTTCGCCTGCATAACGCCGATCTGCGCGACAAGGTGCTGCCCCTCTACCGCCAGGGCACCGTCTATGTGGGGGTGTTCCAGGAAAAAAAGTGACGGCGGCTCTGGTGCCGCCAGCTGGGGCCTGATCGCGAGGGAAGAGCAGCGATGGACTCAGGCCCACTGGCCCGACCGCCCAAGCCGCCGTTCGACCGCGAGCGGTTCGTCTTCAAGATCCTGGCGGTGGTGATCGGCACCCAGCTGCTGATCTATTCCCTTGCTGCCGGGGTCTGCGGGCAGCGGGCGTTGGAGGGGCGATCGATCGGGCAGATCTGCCCCGGCACGCTGGAGCAGCTGCAGGGCGGCTTTGATTCCACCCTCAAGCTGCTGCTGGCGCTGCTGGGCGGAGCAGCGCTGACGCGGATGGACCGGTAACGCCTGGGAGCGGGTGGGGGGCTTGCTCCGGGCCTCTCCAGTCTGAGGCCCGTCCTGCGGCCGCGCCTCCGCTGGGATCGGTCCCGTCGCTGCGCCGCTCTTGGCGCCGATCACCATGGCCACGCTCTCATCTGCCGCCTCACCGTTCTGCCGGCCTGAGGAAGATCCATTCCTGCTGCTGGAGTCCTGCGGCAAAGCCATCGAATCAATCCTGCGGGGCCATGCCGGCCGGCCGCTGCGGCGCACCTGGATTGATCGGCCCTATGGAGAAGAGGAGATCTCCCGGCTAGAGGAAGAGGTGCTGCCAGCGATTCAGCTGTGCCTGGCGCGGGTGGATGAGATCGATAGCGCCCTAGAAGCAGAAGCCCAGCTGAGCTACCGCCAGCAGGTGGAGGCAGAAGCCGCGTTGCGGCGGGGTGGGCTGCAGTGCAGTAGGTGCATGCCGGTCGGCTGATGCTGCGGGGGCCCTGGGCCCCCATTCGGCCTACTCCGTTCCGCCTCTCGCGCCTGCTCGGGCTCCGCGACTCCGGCCAGGGGATGTGAGGTCCGCAGGAAGGGGCCGCCACCAGAGATTGCCCTGCCACCAGCCAGACCGGGACCAATGAACCAGGTCACAGACGAACGTTGGCCGGGGTGATGCAGAGCCGGCTAGCAGGGTGCCGCTGTGCGGCGGGCCGCATCAAATCTGACGGGAGCAGCTGGGACAGCCCTCGATCCCAGGTGAGCCAGCACCTCTGTTCACCGGGCGCGGTGGGATGGCAGCACGGCACTTGCACCGTTGCCACTGGAGGCTGGCTGGCAGGGCGGAGCGAAACCCCTCCGCAGCATGCCCCTCCGGCTTGTGCTGGCCAGGGCTGACGCGAGGCTCGCCGGGCTCGCCCCTGGCCAGCACTGCGCCTACGGGGCGTCTGGTCGGTGTTCTCCGCTCCACCCCAGCCATGGCCACTCCCCAAGGCCCCGTCTGCGAAGTCCGCCTGCTTGTGGTTCACCGCTATCAGCCCGGAGTCCAGAAGCTCGGCACTGCCCCCTGCGAGGTCGAGTTCTTTGGCCGCCGCGGCAAGCCAGTCAAGAAGATGCGGCTGATCCCTGCCGAGAAGGCGTTCGCCTTTGCCCGCAAGCTGCAGGGCACTCCCGGCTGCACCGTCTCGGTCTGCTGAGCCTGGGGGCTCAGGCCCGGCTGCCGGTTGGTGGCCGGGCCTTACAGCCAATGGCGGTAGGCGCTTCGCTGCCGGCGGGCCCTGGCTTTGGAGCGAGCACTGCCGAACTGAGGACTGCTGCCGTCACGGCGACGGCGCACCCATACGCCACGGCGAATGAGCTGGCTGTCCTGGGGATTGGCGCGGCGGGCGGCCACGATCACCCCATAGCCCTCCTTGTGTCGGCGCTGGGCGCGGGAGCGGGCCTGGCTGGCGCTTGCGGCCGGCACCACCGTGGCGGTGGATCGGTTGCGCCAGAACACCAGGTACCAGGCCATTGCTCCCTCCCGGCGGGTTGATCAGCGCCGCGGCGCAGCCGCCCGGGGCGTGGTGCCCTTGACGGCCTCCAGGTAGAGCTCGGCGGTGCTCAGCGTCTGCAGATTCACCGCGCCGCCGTGCTCATGGCCCGTTTCAGGCACAGCAGCGGAATAGAGGCCGCTGCGCTGCTGGAACAGGAAGCTGTACACCGGGTGGCGGCGCAGCTCCTCCATGTAGTCGCCATCGCTCAGGGCAACACCATCGGCGGTGAGGGGCTGGCCCTTGCCGTCCACCGGCACCAGCCGCTCGCGGCCATCCACCTCCGCCAGCTGGAAGTGACCGCCGCAGAGCGTCACGAAGGTGTCAAAAAACGTCCCCCGCTCATCGCCACCGACGCGGCCCTCAGCCTCGGAGAACAGGCGCTCCATCAAGCGCTCCTTACGCAGGTTCTGCACCTGGGAGCGGGCCTCGTCCCGTTCTTTTTCGACACTGCGCACGCGGCGCAGGTTGGCCTCGTTGAGCTGGCGCTCGCGCTCGCCCACCTGGCGCTCGAACTCCTCGCGCTTGCGTTCGGCGTCCTGCAGGCGGGCGTATTCGTCCGGGTTGATCTCCGAGAAGCGCGACAGCTGGGCGCGGGCCTTGCGCAGCTCCTTCTCCAGCTGGTTGCTGCGGCGCCGTTCAGCCCGCAGGGGATCAGCACTGCTGGGAGCAGCGGAAGGGGGGTCGTCGTTGTCGCCGCTGCCGCTGGCACCTGGGTCCTGGGGCAGGGAAAGGTCGAGGGTGTCGTCGCCATCAGCAGCATCCAGACCCGCATCAGCGGCGCCGTCGCTGTCGAGCAGGTCGGGGTCGGCGGCAGGTTGGACAGAGCCAGCAGAGCCCTGGTTGGGCTGTTGCTGGTGCTGGCTGTAGCTCCGCCACGGAGCAGCCGGGGCCAGGGGGGCTGGAGCAGTGCCGCTGTTGGCGCTGCTGGAATCAGAGGAGAAGAAGGAGTAGGGCATCACCCATCACGGCTGTGGTGCTGCGGGCGCCCCGTCCGGGCTGCGCTCGCTCTCCCTGTTGCCAGCTCCTCAAAAGCCCTGCTCAGGCAGCTCATCCAGCACTGGAGCAGAGCGCCGGGCTGGCAGGTAGATCCACTCCCCCGCCGGCAGCGGCGTCGAGGGCATGTAGCCAGGCACCAGCAACTGCATCCCCGCCTGGATGGGCGTGGTGGAGCGGTAGAGGGGCAGCAGCAGGGTGGTGCCTGCCGGCAGGGGTTCCTCGCTGGGCCAGCTGCTCAGCTCCGGGTTGAACTGGCGCAGCAGGCTCAGGCTGATCTGCTGGGCAGAGGCCACGCTGCTCAGCGTCTCGCCCTCACCGGTGACGTAGGGCTCGCTCTGCTGCAGCGCTGGGTTGAGGCTGCGCAGCTTGGCTTCCGTGGTGCCGTGGCGCCCGGCCAGCACCGCCAGGGAGTCGCCCTCGACGGCGGTGATCGTCTGGGTGCTCTCCAGCTGGGGGTTGCTACGCCGCAAGGTGGCCACGGTGGTGCCGTAGCGCTCGGCGATCAGGTTCAAGCTGTCGCCAGCTCTAAGCACCAGCACGCTGTGGGGTCTAAGCACCAGCTGGATCGCTTCCCCAAGCAGCGGCTGAACCAGCAGGCCGATGCCACCGGGGCCGTAGTCCGCCCCGAAGTGCTGCACCAGGCAGCCGGCGAATTGAGCACGACCTCCTGATGGCAACCCGCCCTTGGGCGAGAGCTGGGCCAGATCTCCCAGCCACATCACCCCCTGACAGGGGGCCTGCACCGTGCCCAGCAGCATTGGGTCCCAGGGCAATGGCGCCTCATCACGAAAGCCGGGGGTGGCCCAGGGCAGTTCAGCCGCCAGCCAGTCGAAGGTGTTGCTGGTGCTCACCGGCAGGATCGCTGAGCGGCAGAGGTAGCCGCGCAGCAACACATCACCCGGGTCGGTGAGGGCGGTGTCGTTGTAGCCGCCCACGATGCCGCTCTGCTCCAAGAAGCAGTCGATTACATGCCGGCGGATGGGAATGGGGTTGCGGCTCTCAGGCCGGTCCACCTCAAACAGGCAGAGGCGGGCATTGGCGTAGGGCTGCAGGGCCAGCCAAAGGGGCAAAGCCCCAGGGGGAGCAGATGCGGGCTGGGCCACCCAGCTGTCAATCGCCGGGGCGGCTGCAGGCAGCGAGACCAGCTGGCCCCACTGCCCTCCAGCCCGCATGGGGTTAAGGCCCTGGTTCAGTGGCGAGAGGGGCTGCTCCATCGCTCAACCCCGCACCAGAGATCCCTGGAAGGGGTCGGGGTTGCACTGGCGCCAGTTCTGCAGCCTTGGCAGCAGCAGTGCCAGCTGGCCGATGTGCTGGCTGCGCTGCCGGTTCAGCACCACCGCCGGTGAGGGGCCCGCAGGGTTCCACTCGCTCTCGGTTTCCTCCAGCAGCAGCTCGGTGGCGTACTCCACCACCGCCAACTTGCTCAATGGCAGTGGGTTGGGCACCACGCCACCGGCCACGCCCTTGCGCCGGCTGCGCACCGGGCTGTTCACCTCCGCTGGTGTCAGTGCGGCCAGCTGCTCATTCAGCGCCGCAATGGCATCGAGATGGCCCTGGGCCGTGGATACCCCCGTGGGGTAGTGGGTCTGCAGCTGCGCCATCTCCCGGTTCAGGGCCGCCAGGGCTGCAGCGGTGACCGGGATGGAAAGAGCGATGCGTAGGGCCTCAGCATCACCGTGGCGCCAGGTGCAGGTGGGAGGGGAGAACTGGGTCATGCCCTCCCTTGCCAGCTCACTCAGCCGCCACTGCCCCCGTTGGGCTCGCCCAGCCCCAGCTGCTGACGCAGCTCCACCCCATCGATCACCCCCCGCTCATGCAGCACCAGCCACTCCTGTACTGAGGGCTGGGGTTTGCGCGGCGGCTGCGGCGGCACCAGCGGGCTGATCTCCACGCTGCAGGCCGGGGTGTCGGAAAGCTTTTCACCGGTGAGGCGGGTCCACTGGCGCAGCAGGGTGCTGAGCATCGAGCTCTTCTGGCCTGCCAGTGACTGCAGCACCGCAAAGCTCTGGCCGGCGGTGAGCGAAATCTCCAGCTCGGTGCGTGCTGGACCATGGCCGCCGGCAGGGATCAGGGCGTCGCGGCGCATGGCTTCTTCCAGCTGCTGCAGGTAGGCCCTGTGCTCCGCCAACGAACGGGCTTCTATTTCGACCCACTCGAACTTGGCGCCCTCGGGCAGGTCCATGAAGGAGGAGGTGGAGAGCACCAGGCGCTGGGGGCGTTGAGCATCCCCGGTGCCAGCTCCTTGTGCAGATCCCAGAGCGCCATCACTGCGGCGGAAGCCGTAGGCATCCACCAGGCCCGTACGTACGCCCACAGGCAGGGCGGTGCGTGACAACAGATCCTCGTAGTCGCTGCGGCAGCGGTAGTGGTTGAGGTACTGGTGCGCCAGGCCTAGGTGCGGGAGATCGCCCTCGCCAAAGGCGCTGCCATCCACTGAGTACCAGAGGGCCGGCAGATCAAAGCGCTGCGGCAGCAGCGAAGGCTCGCCTACCGGCACCACGTCGTAACCATCGACGGCACCAGGGTTGGGGTTGACCTGCCAGCTGCGCAGCACCAGGCCGTCATCCGTGACCAAAAGGCTGCGGTACAGCCAGGCCTGTGGATCAGGCACTAGGCCGCCGTGGGCATCGATCACCACCGTGGGCACCGCGGCATTGCCGCTGGCGAACCGGGGCGGCAGGGCCTGGCGGCGCGGCTCTCGCCAAACGATCTCCAGCGGTCCCGACGCTGGGGCGCCTGTTGCGCCATCGGTGGGCAGGCGCCAGTTGAGCAGGTCACCCCGGGGCACCAGCTGCAGCCGCGGCAGGGAGAGCCGGTCTCCTTTGGCGAGGGCCTCCAGCCGGTCGCCTTCTGAGGGCCAGCGGTGCTGGGGCGGCAGTTGCAAGATTAGGCAGCCGCCATCGCGCAGGGTGAGCAGATCGGCCAGGAATAGGAAGACCCCCAGGTCGGTGCCCTGGCCATCCACATCAGTGGCCACCCGGGTCAAGGAGTCGGGAAGCTCCTGCCAGGCCAACCGCGACAGCATCCCGGCGTAGGTGCGTAGGGCATCGCGGTAGAAGCCGGTGGGGCGGGCAGCCTCTAGTCGCTTGAGGTAGCAGGTCTCGGGCTCCTCGATGCCGCGGGGGAGATACACAGGCCGGCGGCTGGTGCCGTCAGGGAGCTCCAGCAGGGTCCAGCAGTCGTAGACCAGCTGCAGGCGGTCTCTCAGGCCCGAGAGGGTGGGGTGCTCCAGCCAGGGGGGCTGGGCAGGGGGCTGGGGCTGCGTCTCTGGTGGGGAGGAGGAGCCGCTAGGGGTGGTTGTCCTGCGGCGGCGGGTGGTGAGCACTGGCTGCTGCTTGTGGTCACAGCTCTTGCCAGTGGCAGCAATGGACGGCAGGAAGGGCTATGCAGGATCTGCATGGCTTTGGCCAGAGCATCAGGGCAAAGAGGTTGACAAGACAGCGGGGCTTGGGTTCCTATGTGGGCTCGTTGAAAACCAGGCGCGCGGAGCTCCCTGCCCAGGATTCATTGCCTTGCGGCGGTTCTAGACTTCAGAATGATTTTTGGCTCTTGTGCTCACTGCCAGGTGCCCGGCTATCTCCTAGCGGGGCCCGCCCACCTAGCGTTAGATGCCCCCGAGCCCAGCGGACTGACTGAGAAGGATGCCTGTGAGGAGTCCCAGGTCCCTCGTAGTTGGTTGAGTGCATGAGCAAGGTTCCGCCGCCCGTTCAGATCCCTCAGCCTCCGGCGCCGTCGTCCGGTCTGGCTGCTGACGCTGTGGCGTCGGGGCTTCCGGTACATCCCGTGGACCGCGTGAGGCTCTTCAGCCCTGACCAGTGGGAGCACTTCGTTCAGGAGTGGGTCGACTCGCTGCGCGACGAGTACGAACTTGTCGAGCGGTGCGGCGGCGCAGGCGACATGGGACGCGACGTCATCGCCACCGTGAATGGCGGCAACGGCGCATGGGACAACTACCAGTGCAAGCACTACCAGAAGGTGCTCGCGCCCGGCGACATTTGGGTCGAGCTAGGCAAGCTCGCGTACTACACACTGAAGGGCGAATACTCGTACCCTCGGAACTACTTCTTCGTCGCGCCGCAGGGTGTGGGCCCGAAGCTCTCGAACCTCTTGAAGAAGCCTCACGTGCTCCGTGACGGACTTCTCACGAACTGGGACAAAGCGTGTCGGACGGAGATCACCAAGACCGAGGTCGTCGACTGCGACGCTGCGATGAAGGAGCACATCGCAAACCTCGATTTCTCGATCTTCAAGACCAAGCCGCTCCTCCACATCATCGAGGCGCACGCCAAGACCCGCTGGTACGTGGCGCGCTTCGGAGGTGGGCTGCCGCCGCGCCCTGAGCCAACGCCGCCGCCAGGCGTGCCGACTGACAACGAAGCGGTCTTCGTCGGTGAGCTTCGCCGTGCGTATGCGGATCACCTTAAGCAGGACCTGAAGGATCTCGATGCGGGGCTCGCGTCCCGCGACGACCTCCGCGAGCACTTCCACGACGCGCGCGTTGAGTTCTACAGCGCCGAGGGGTTGAGGACCTTCTCGCGCGACACGCTGCCTCAGGGCGAGTTCGAGAAGCTGCAGGACGAGGTCCATTCCGGCATCAAGGACGAAGTGCGTGGTAGCCAAGCCGACGGCTATCAGTGTGTCCTCGCGGTGGTGAAGACGGCCCGCACGCTGCAGCTCACGAGCAACCCTCTCACCACGCGCATCCATACCCGTGACCGTGGAGGCATCTGCCACCAGATCGCCAACGACGGAAAGGTCCGGTGGGTCAAATGACATCCGAGACGCCCACACACGTCGTCTCGCCTTTTAACGGGCCCGTGGAGATCGGCCTGCGTTCTCTCTGCGTGCTGACCACGGCATTCCCCTCTGCGTACGCGCTGCAGCGGCTCGTGGTTTTCGACTACTTCCTCGTCCACTCCGACGACATCGAGGGTGGCCCCGAGGGGCTGCATCCGAGAACTCCCCATCGCGGCGGAGAGATCCTCGTTCGTCGCGGCGTGATTCAAGATGGGATCACGCTCTACGAGAGCCGTGGGCTCATCGAGCGCGTCTACAAGGGCGGCGGCATCTTCTTCGCCGCAACCGAAAAGTCCGCTGACTTCCTCGACACGCTCAGCACCGAGTACCTCGCGGGCCTGCGTGATCGCGCTGACTGGGTGGTCGACAGCTTCGGCGCCCTCGACGACACAGAGCTCGATTTGATGGTCCGCGAGCGCATCGGCACGTGGGGCGCCGAGTTCTCGATGGAGTCCGTTCTCTGGACCGAGGAGGCGTCATGAAGTTCGGCTTCGCCTTTCGGCGTCTCGCGCTCATCGGACCAGGGAAAGTGCCGGCCGAGGTCACGTTCATGCGCGGACTGAACGTCATCGGGGGCCCCTCCGATTCGGGCAAGAGCTTCATCGCTCAGTGCATTGACTACGCGCTCGGCGGTGGCGCCGCGCCGAAGGAGATCCCCGAAGCGGAGGGGTACAGCTCCGTCGTCATCGACATCGAGGCCAACAGCGACGGGCGCGTCTACTCGCTTGAGCGGAGCCTCCGGGGCGGTGAGGTGCTCTGCAAAACCGACGGGCGGCCCGACCGTGTGCTCGCAGCGAAGCACCAAGGGGGGAAGGAGTACACCGTCTCGCAGTTCCTCCTCGACCTGTCGGGACTGGGCTCAAAGAAGGTCCGCACCAATGAACAGGGCAAGACGAGGCCGCTCAGCTTTCGCGACATCGCCCGGCTAGTCATCATCGACGAGGAGACGGTCATCAAGGAGGACTCGCCGGTTCTCAGTGGGCAGTTCACGTCGAAGACCGTCGAGAGCGGCGTGTTTCGCCTCCTGCTCACGGGCACCGACGACTCCTCGATCATCGCGAAGGAAGATTCAAAGGTCGCGAAGGGGCGTCAGGCTGGCAAGGTCGAACTGCTCGAAGGCCTGCTGAAGGCGACGCGGGAACGTCTCGCTGAGCTTGGCGAGGCGGTGAGCTCTCTCGCCGAGGAGCACGACCGACTGACCCGAATCGAAGCTTTGATTCAAACGGCTCTCGCCGAGCGCAACGCCGCGCAGGCGAGCGTGGTGCCCCTGCAAACGAAGCGCAGCACGGCGTGGAAGGCGCTGAAGGCGGTCCAGTCGAAGCTCGCGGTTCTGTCGGAGCTGCAGACGCGGTTCGACTTGCTGGGGCAGCAGTACGAGTCCGACTTGCGACGGCTGGAGGCGATCGCCGAGGCCGGGGTTCGGCTCGACCAGCTCAAGGAGGAGCGGTGCCCGATTTGTGGCGCGCTCGCCGAACACCAGCATCACGAACATCCGAAGGCGATCCCGACACCGGCGGACGTCTCACAAGCGTGCAAAGCCGAGGCGGCCAAGACCTCGAAGCTACTCCAGGACCTTCAGACCACGCGAGCCGCCAACGCCTCCGAAATCGAGCAGCTCCAAGGTACCCGCGACACTCGCCAAGCCGAACTCGATGCGATCTCGTCGGAGCTAAATGAACTGATGGAGCAGCTAGTCGACGTCGCCTCCAAGAAGGTCGACGAGCTGCGTGTGCGCGCGGAATATTGCCGCAAGGCGATCGAGCACCTCGAGCGAATTCAGGAACTCGAAGAGCTGCTCCAGGAGGCGAACAGGCCGAAGAAGAAGCAGAAGATGGCCGTCGCTGGCGCAGCTGTTAGCACCGCGCAGGCCGATCCGTTCAGTCGTGAGGTCGAAGCGCTTCTGAAGGCGTGGCACTTCCCCGACCTCGATCGCGTCTCGTTCAGCGAAAACGACCAGGACGTGGTGATCTCGGGCCGAGCGCGGAAGAGCCATGGCAAGGGGGTACGGGCCATCACTCGGGCGGCGTTCAACCTCGCGCTCCTTCGGCTTTGCATCGAAGGCGAGCGTCCCTTCCCTAACTTCGTCCTGATCGACTCGCCGCTGCTCGTCTACGAAGAGCCAGACGCTGGGGAGTCGACGTTTCCGCAGGACATCAAGAAGCACTTCTGGGAGAGCGTGAAGGCATCCTTCACCGACGCGCAGGTCATCATCATCGAAAACAGGAACCAAGTTCCGGATGACGGGCCACTCAGCAACGTGAACGTCATACGATTTACGGGGAATGATCAAGGGCGGCGCGGATTCATCCCGGAGGCACGAGGTGACAAATGAACTAGCGGACCGTGCAGAAATAAACGATGTGGCTTGTCCCGGCGTTGAAAATATCGCGGTAGCATCTAACAAAAGCACTAGCGGTCGGCGCTGCGCGCTGCCGCTGATGCTGAGCGTTCACTCAACAGGAAAAGCAACCACCCTTACTGAGCAAGCATCGACAATCTGAATCCACTGCTTGCGGCTGATCGCTATTCGCTCCAGCATTTCGCCCACGCCAACTCCTGAGGTCAGCAACCGCTGCCCGCGCGTATGGATCTCCCGCCACGTCGGCGGCACCTTCAGCAGGAACCCGTTGTCTCGCAGGAAGTGCGTGATCTCTCCGTTGGCGTAGGTGCGCCCATAGGGCCGGAATGGGCCCCGTGAGGGGTCGTAGCGGCGCGCTGCCTTGATCAGCCCGATCATCGCCAGCTGCAGCAAGTCCTCCTTGGGATGGACGGTGCGGCGAGCGAAGTTGCCGGCGATCTTCTCGGCCAGATCCATGTGCTCCAGCGCCAGGTCATCGGCAGCGGCATTGGGTCGCACCGGCCGTTCCCTACGGGGTCTGCAGCGCGGTGGCCGCTGACCCTGGGCTCTGGGGTGGTGACGCGCGGGCGCCTGGAGATTGATCTCCAGCTGCTGGGATCGTGCATGGCACGCCGGCCTGCGGTAGCGCCGTTGCCGCAGCATTCGCTCCGCCCCAGCCGCATTGCCCACCAGCACCACCGTGATCGGCAGCACCAGCTGCACCACGACCGGCGCCAGCACGGCAGCCCCTGGGCTTTTCCCCAGAGATGGCGTGGGATGTTCCCGCACTGCGGACACCATCGGTACGCTCACCGGCTCACCAGCAGTGGCGTCACCACCGGCTGGATGCCCTGGGCCTTCCAATAGCGGCCCTCCAGCCAGAGGGCGCCGTGGCAGAAGGCATCCACCAGGTCCTTGCTGCCCTTGGGGAAGCGAATCGCTTCCTCCACCAGCGGCTGGGCGCGGTGGTGAAAGCGGATCTGCCCGGCCTCCACCAGGGGGGCGACGGCATGGGCGCGGGTTTCCTTGCTGCCTCTCGCAGTGATCGGCAGCATCCCCGGCACCCGCCGCCGCAGGGACTGCAGCACCGCCGGCCCGTTGGCGGCGTCCTCGATCAGCACGGCATTGGGGCGCAGCCCCTGCTGCTCCAGCGCCTCCAGACAGCCCAGCAGGAAACGGATCACCTCCGGCAGACCAAAGCGGTGCCGAGCGGCCCAAAGCACCTCGATCTCCAGTGCCGCCGTGGTCATTTGCCCCTGAGGTTCACCCGATCGGGGGATGGCATTCCGGGCCGGTGGTGCCAGCAGGCCGCTCAGGCAGAAGCCGCAGTAGTCGCTCTCCGCCTCTCCCTTGAAGCTGAGGTCACAGGAGAGCGCCAGCAGGGCGTACTGGCGCTGGCTGCCGCCTTCTCGGGGGAAGGGCGGCCGGATCCACTGCCTCAGGAAGATGGACCCAGACGCCGGGCTGGGCCGCTGCTGATAGAGCGCCGCCCACCAGTAGGCCCCGAGGCGGGCCCTGATCTTGAGCAGTTCTGGCAGGGGGAACCGCTCCGGACACAGAGCTTCTCCCGCCGGCCGCCAGTCGGGGATCAACGTGCAGGTGGGCGGCAGCTTGGGCCGTTCTGCCGGGTCTTCGGCGATGGCCGGCAGATCGAGCACGGTCCACTGCTGCGGCGCTTCCCCCAGCTCCTGCTCGTACAGCCAGCCGATCACGTCCTGGTGGTCCCAGCGGGTCAGCACCACCACCTGGGCCGAGAGGTTCGGCTGAGTGCTGCCGTCCGGCCCGAGCACTGAGGCCGGTTCGGCGCGGGTGAGCCACACCGAGCGCAGCCAGTCGATCAGCTTCTGCCGCAGCGCCGGGCTGGCGGCATCGCCAGGGCCCTTGTAGGGGTCGTCGATGATCCCCAGGCTGTAGCCCTTGCCCGTGAACGGGCCATCCACACCAGCAGCGATGCAGCCGCCGCGCTGGCGGGTGAGCCAGTTGCCCACGGCCGCCGAATCGCGGGCGAGCAGGTGGCCGGTCACTCGATAGAAGTGACGGGCTTCTCGGGAGTGGGCATAGGCCAGCTCCGCCGAGTACGACGCAATCGCCGCGAAGAGATGCGGGTAGCGCTGCAGGAAGTAGGCCGGGAACAGCTTCGAGACCAGCAACGACTTCCCCAGCCGGGGCGGACAGGTGACGATCAGCCGGCCAAGGTGGCCATCCGCCACCTGCTGGAGCAGGTCGATCAGCACCTCAGCCCAGCGGTGGAAGCCGTAGCGGGGGTAGGCCTCAGCGATGAAGCTGCGCAGGCTCTGGAGTTCCGATGGCTCGGCAGCAGTGGCCGTTGGGAGGTGGAGGAGGCCGGCATCGCCCCAGGGGTCGAGCTCGCTCAGCAGCAGGCCGCCTTCAGGAGGGGCCTGTGGCGTGAGCACCGGTGTTGGTATCGCAGTGGCGGCGGTGCTCGCCGTCATGCCCGTGGCTCCGGCGGCTTGATCGGTGCCCGCAGCAGACCGCCGATCTCGGCGATCACCCGGAAGGCGCCCACCGCCGCGTTGAACTGCTCGGCGTCCATCGCCCGCCTGGCGCAGTCATTGAGGGCAAAGATCTGCTCAGCCTGGTGGCGGCGCCGGTCAGAGATCAGCTCCTCCACCATCCGCTGCCGAGCCAGCGCCAGATAACGGCTCACCGTTTTGATGTTGGTGATTCCCCAGTTATGGGCTGCTTTTTCCCTGATCTGTGCAAGTGGCAGCCGCTGGGCGATCCACAGCTGCGCTTCGGCGATTCGGGTCTCCACCTCCATGTGGGTGGCGCGGGGCTTGTGGGTTTTGCTGCGGCGGCCACGCGGTGGGTTGCCCTTCCCCACCGGCCTGCTGGGGTCGGCGGCCGGCCAGATCGGGTTGCCGTCGTCGTCCTGCTGGGTCGGGGCAGCACGCAGCTCATCCAGCAACTCAGTGCCTGGTTCTGAGCCAGCGACCGCCGCCTGTGGGTGCTCGGGGCTCATGCTCCACCTCCACTACTGGGCGGCAGATCAGGGAGCGCCGTCCCCTGGGGGGACTGCCTCAGGATCAGCCGCACGTAGGCGGCCCACTGCTCGGGGGTGAGCACCACCCGCCAGGTGCCGCCACGGAAGCGCACCAAGGTCGCCGCGAACGGCACGGCGGCGTGCTCGGCCTGCAGGGCGGCCTCGTCTGGCTTGAGGCGGGCCGCTGCAGCGGTGTTGGCCCAGCTGGCCACCTGGATCACATGGGCCGGCACGCCATCGAGATCGCCGGTGTCACCCCCGGCCGTGGTGGTGCGGCCGGCGCCGAGTTTGCGGCGCACCGTCAGGCCCAACAGATCGCTGAGCAGCTGGGCCGCTTCTCGCTCGGCCGCATCCCCCTTGCGCTTCTGGGGATTGGCCATGGTTCAGCTCCGGCCCGGCTTGATCGTCCAGAAGGCCTTGCCGTGTTTGGCGGTGGCGGTGCCGGTGGCGACCGCCAGCCGCTGGGCCTCCTTGAGGGCCTGCTCCTGCTGTTGCAGCGGCTCGGGATAGGCGTAGCTGGTGCGCCCGGCCGACCAGGAGAAGCTGCAGCCGTTGTGGGAGAAGGAGGCATCCAGCTCGCCGGCCTCCAGGGCACCGCTGAGCTGCTCCAGCAGCGGGGAGAGCTCGGCTTCGAGCGCCTTCTGCTGCAGCTTGAGGACCGTGATGCGATCGAGCAGCGCATCCAGAACGGCGCCGGCCAGGGGAGCGTCAACGGTGGTGGTGCTGGCAGCCATCGGCGAAGAGAAGCGCGGCGTCGTGCGGGCCCAGCGATAGAGGCCTGCTTTGCAGAATAGCGGCTCGATAGTCCGAACACAGCAATTCGGATAGCGGATCACCACGGCCGAAAGCGGCTCACATAGCCCGCCCACGCCGCTGCCCAGGCCGCCAGGCAGTCCTCCCGGGAGTACAGCGGCGAGAAGCGTGTCTCCCCCGGCCTGGCCCAGATGGTCTGGCCGGCGTCGTAGTGCACGCCCCAGGTCGACTCCATGGCCATGTAGCCGCCCAGCTGGGCACGGGTGCAATAGCTGCCGGACCCGGGGCGCGAGAGGGTCTTGAGGTCGGCGAGCACCCGCAAGCCGTTGGTGTGCTGGATGTAGCCGGTGTCGTAGGTGCCGGCCAGGTTGCGGACCAGGCAGCAGGTGGGCCGCTCGGAGGCGATCACCGTCACCTGCTGCCAGTGGGGGTGGGCCAGCAGCGGCTCGATCCAGGCCCGGTAGTCCGAGGCCCGCAGCTCCTCCAGCAGCTGGGCCGCCTGCTGCCGGTTTCGGGGCTGCGGATGGAAACGTGCCTTGAGTAGGGCCTCCAGCGCCAGGTGCACGGTGTGGCCCCGCGGCTCCCAGACGTGGCGGGTGGCCTCGATGCGGGCCATTGCCCAGTCGCTCTTGCTGGAGCCGATCACGCCGGTGACCGACACCGCGAACAGGTGCTCCCCCAGCCAGTAGCGGTGCTCCGGGTCGGTACGCCGCAGGCCCGGGATTGGCGGCAACCAGTCCCTGGTGGAGGCGATGGCATGGCTTGTTGTCGTATGCGACGCCATCACCAGAGCCTCACATGAAACACTAAAAACTTGTGATTCTTTAGAACCCGTTGCGGCGCAGGGGATCTCGGGAGATTTAGAGCGGGTGAAACTTTGAGATTCTTGTGGAACCCTTGCGGCGCAGCGGTTTCACAAGTTTTTAGGTTGTTTCTACCCGCTGCGGAGCGTAAGAACGCCTGCGCTGGAGGGGGTTGGAAAGTTTCCGAAGTTTCCAACCCTCTTGTGCGCTGGAGGAAGAGGGCACCAGCCCCGGTGAGGGGCAGGGAGGCCCCCCAAGAATCACAAGTTTCCAGGTTGTTTCCGGCTGCCATGAAGCGCGGGAATGCTTGCCCTGGAGGGGCTCCACAAGAATCCGAAGTTTCCATCCCTAGAGTTCGAACTCTCGGGCCAGCCATTCCGCACCGGCTGCGCTGAGGCCATAGCGCAGGTAGTAGCTCTGACTGCCGGTGGAAACGCGTGTGCTGGTCACCAGGCCGTCGAGCTTCCCGAGAAAGCGACCAAGGGTCTTGTAAGAGCTCAGGGCCTCACCCTCGAGGTCTCTCATCAGCCGAGCCTCCGCCGGCGCCAGGTCAATCGCCTGCAGCAGCTCCAGTAGGCCTACCCCGGCCAGGCCATTGGTGTGCAGGGCCTGGAGATAGCGCAGAGCCTCCTTCTGCTTCTCGCTGGCCTTACGCACCCGCTGGCCGGCGCGATCCAGGTCACTCTCCTGCTCCTGTTGCTCCTGCAGATCGTCGTAGGTGCCCAGCCGGGCAAAGGCCCCGGTGTTGCCATCGATCGCCACCACCAGATCGGCGGGTGGGCCGGAGCGGGCCTCGCGCACCAGGCGGCGCTGGGGTGAATCCTTGATCAGCCGATTGCCCTTGGCCAGGTAGTGGAGGGTCAGGATCGTGTTGGCCGCCCCGGCGATGGCGTTGTGGCCCGAGAGGGCCTCGGTGCCGGTGGTGTCATTGGCCTTGTTGCAGTGGTGGATCAGAATCAACGTGCCGCCGGCATCGGTGATCTGGTGCTTGAGGTCGTAGATCAGCGAACCCATCTCCGGGTCGTTCTCGCCAAAGCAGCAGCTGCGGGTGATCGAGCGCAGCGAATCGAGGATCACCACCGCCCCAGGGTGCTCGGCCAGGCAGGCCAGCAGGGCATCGAGGTTGGCCTCAGTGGCCCGGAACCGGCGCGACCAGAGCAGCAACGGGTGATCCCAGATCCCGAGTTGCTGCAGCATCTGGGCGGTGTCGCCGTCGCCCTGGTCATCGGTCACCAGGATCACCGGCCGCGGTTCCTCCGGCGCGCCGAAGCCCAGGAAGTCCTCGGCGCAGAGCAGGCAGCTGGCCAGGGCATGCACCAGCCGCGTCTTGCCGACCTTGGCCCGGCCGCCCACGATCGAGAGGTCGCGGCGGGGAATGCAGCCAGGGATCTCCCAATTCACCACCGGTTGCGGCATCGCCAAGCGCTCGGCCTGATCGAGGCCGCGGAAGCGGTTGCCATTGCGCTGGTCGTGAGCCTCGAGGATCAGCTGGCCGATCTCCTGCAGCCGCAGGGCCGTTTTCAGTTGCAGGGCGGCATGGGCCTCGCGCACGCAGGCCGAGCGGCGCAGGCTGTTGCGCTCGCGCCCCACCAGGGATCGGATGCAGTGCTCCAAGGCATTGAGGCGGCGGGTGATCGGGAGGTGCACCTTTCCCCAGCGCACCCGGGTGTCGGGTCTGGGGGAGAAACGGTGCGGGCCTGCGCCAGAGCCAGGCCCCTTGCCGCCGGGATGGCGCCCGCCGGTGTCGCCCTGGCTTCGACGGCTGCCTGTGGTCTGCGCCCCAGGTGGCCTGGGGGTGTGAGGCGGCTCCGGTGGCAACCAGCCGTGCTGCCGCGCATGGAACCAGAAGGTGGCGGCACTGATCTGCTCACCGCCGGAGCTGGCCACCTGGCGGATGTCCCAGCCGCAGCTGGCCGAGGGGCTGTGGGCCTCCATCAAGGCGATCGCCTGCTCGCGGTCGTGGCCGGCCTGCTCGCAGGCCTGAATCAAACCCCAGAGGAGGTTGCGGTAGTCGGCGTAGGTGTTGCTGCCGGCCACGCGCCTGGGGATGGCGGCCAGGGCGCTGCGGATCTGCTCCAGCGGCCGCGGCGGCCAGAAGTCCTCGTCATCGAGGTTCGGCAGAGGGATGCCGCTGGATGAACCCTCGCGGAGCTGGTCAAGGGGTATCTCTGGTTGCGGTGCGGGATCTGCAGCGGGTTCGGCGAACTCATCGGGCAGCAGCGCCAGGGCGATGTCCTCGGAGGCGTAGCGCTGGCCGCTCACATGCACCAGCTCCACCGGGGCCACAGGCTGCCCGCCGGCATCCACATACCAGCAGCCCGGCAGCCGCATCACCCGCGAGGCGTCCTTGCAGTGGGGGTCACCGCCGGCATAGGCGATCAGCTCCGCCTGCAGCGGCGCCCACTCCTGTGGCGGGATGGGCTGCTCCAGCAGCCAGTAGCAGTGGGCAGACTTGCCGCCGCTGAGCACGATCAGCGAGGGCTCGGGCAGCCCCAGCTCCTTCCAGGCATTCAGCTGCCAGTCGATCGGCCGGTCATCCCATTCCACAAAGAACGCCCGGCAGGCCGTGATCTCGCTCTTGCGGTCGCCGCCGTCGTTGATCACCAGGTAGATGCCGCGGCCTTCTCGCTGCCACTGCTCCGCCACCGCCAGCTCGAAGGGCCCTTTGCGGGCACCGATCACCGCCTTGGCGGGGTTGGCGCGATGGGGGAAGGCGCGCAGCCGGGCGCTGGCCGGGTCCTTGCCTAGCAGGGAGAGGAACTGCTTGGCGGCAGCGGAGTCGATGCAGGCCTCAGTGGGACTGGTGGCCGCTTCAGCGCTGGCCATGTTGTCCCTGACGCTTACGGGGGCTGCTGGCCAGCTCGTCGCGCTCCATGGCCTCGGCCACGATCAGGCGGATCACCGAGGAACGCGAGAGCACACCGCCGCGGGTGCGCGCATCCAGCCAGTCCCGCTGTTCAAGCGTGAACTGCACGGAGAGCGGGGTCATCATCGAGGGCATAGAAACCTCGGCATGTCGAATCAGCTTATTCATGCTGGCACAGGCTCGCTAAGCTGATCCGGTTGGCGAATAGGGCATGGTCGACAGCGCAGCGGCGGATCGGGCAGCAGAGAAGGTCCGCAAGCTGGTGGCGATGAGCGCCTCACCCCACCTGGAGGAGGCGCGCACCAGCGCTTTCCTGGCCTGTCGCCTGATCCGCGAGCACGGCCTGCAGGTCAGCGGGCATCCTCCCTCTGCAGCGTCAGCGCCAGGAGTGCAGACGGCAGGGGTGCCCCACAGACAGCCCACAGCCGACCCCCATGGCTTTCGCCGCATCCGCGTCCGCCATCCCGGCCATTGCCGCTGTTGCGGCAAGCCGATCGCCCTCGGGGAGTGGGCGCTCTGGTGCCGTGGCAATGGCTTGCGTCACCCGCTCTGCACTCCCTGAGCCGTTGCTGCGCCGCCGAGATCCAGCAGGCTTTACGAGCGCTGCTGGCCGGAGAGGCCTTCCTGGCGGATCGGCCCTGGAGTGAGATCTGGTGGGGGCGAATGCGACTGGATCTGGCCAGCGGCTGGCAGCTGGAGATCGCGATCGAGCGTGACCAGCTCGGCGCCCTGCATTGGGCGCAGGCGCCCGACGGTCGTGATTGGCTCTACGGCTGCCAACGCGACGACTGGACCCTTGGCCCGGACAGCCGCATTGTCGAGCCAGTGGCGTTGCTGGAGCCGGAGCAGCGCCAGCAGCTGGAGCGGCTGCTGCGCGAGGCCATCTGCTGGCCTGCGCCGCTGTTCCCGCCTGAACAAGCCGTTTTCTGTGGCCTGGTGGAGCCTGAGATTCGGCGGGGCAAGGGCCGGCACTGGCGGCAGCGGGCCAGGGCCCATTCCCGCTGGCATCACGGTGCTGCCGATTGGAATCGGCAGCAGAAGCCTTAGCCTTTCGCTAATGGCCAGATCGCAGTCCTGATGAGCTCTGAGTACCGGTACATCGAGGCCAAGCAGCTCGAAGCCGGTCAGGAATTCGGGCGCATGCTCAGGCGCTGGCGGGAGCTCAACAACTGGACCCAGTACACGGCCTACAAGTGGGCCAAGGAGGCCGGCTTTGAAGTGATGGCCCCCAGCACCTTGAGCGTGTTCGAGAACGGCAAGGCGCCCAAGCCGCGGCCGGAGAGCTTCTTTGCCCTCGCCGAGGTCAACCGCCGACTGGCCGCCAGGGATTTCAGTGGCGTGCGCACCCGGGCCCTTAAGGATCTGATCAGCCAGGCCAAACCCCTGATAGATGACGAGGGGCGGGTGTGGGGGCCAGCGGAGTTCTGGAGCTGCCACCTGGGGCTGTTGCCGGTGCCGAGCGCCTACCAGGCGCCGGCCGTGCCGGCCCAGCCCGAGGTCGATGCCGCAGAAGCGGCAAAGCTCAGCGAGCAGTGGCGTGGCCAGTTGGCGCAGACCGCCAAGCAGCACGGCATCGGCGTGATGGAGGCCCTGAGTTCCGCTGCCATGGTGGCGCCAGCCAAGCAGCGGCAGGCCTTTCAGGCGATGCTGGCCGGCTTTGAGCCCTACTCCGTCGAGCAGCTGCAGGGCATGTGGGACGGAGAGGCGTGGCTGCCGCAGCGCTGGCTGGAGGAGTGGTCCACCAAGACAGGCGCCAGCTGAGGCAGGCACGAACACCTCCCGGACGGACTCGGAGTACGCCATGTCTTGCGTTACGCAAGCTATAGATTCGGATTAGCGAGCCGCTAATATCCGAGGCAAGCGGGCGCCGGTCCCGCAGTGCCTTCGATGACCACCACCCCTTGCGGGCGGATGGAGCCGACGCCAGGTCCCACCGCCGCCTTTGATCTCAACCAGGCCCTGTTGCAGAGCCGCGAGCAGGCCCGCGCCCAGTGGGCCGAGGGCCTGGCCCAGTTCCAGTCCCAGATGGCCACAATCGCCGACTCCTCCATGCAGGAGGTCGTTCAGGCGGCGGCGCCGGCCTTTGCCCTGGGCTTCTCGTTCAGCGCCCAGAAGCTGATCAACGAGGAGCATGAAGTGCTGCGGGTGACCCTGCGGCACCGCGGCGGGGCCGAGGAGTTCAGCGAGGCCCAGGCGCCCCAGGAGGGCAGTGCGGCCTGGTACGCGCTGACCGCCTCCCTGTTGGCGGGCCTGCTGGGCATTCCCGTGGGCAATCCTCCTCTGACTATCGAGCCAGATCAATCAAGACCGCAGCCGCGGCCGTCGGTGCCAGGTGCCCCGGGCACGAGCTCTTCAAGCGTCGGCGCTGCGGGATCCGCTGCGGCCCCCGCCCCCGCTGCGGACGACCCTGAGACCGCAGACGACGAGTGGGACACCGGCGCTCCGGATCGGCCGGAAGCCGGCGACTCCGGCCTGGAGCCCCTGTCGGACGAGGAGATCGCCACCCTGCACAAGTTCCTCGGGGCGATGCCTCAGGAGGCGCGCAAGCGGTTCACGATCGAGTTCCGCCACCACTTCCAGGTGCCCCGGGAGGTGCGGACGATCAAGGACCGCATCACCCAGCGGCGCCACAAGGACTTCATCGACGTGTTCGAGCGCGAGCTGGCGGGGGGGCAGTCATGAGTGGTTCGGCTACTCCCTCTGTGGCAACTGGCTTTTGCCGTCGTCGCTGGCTGCTGCAACACCGTGGCGATGGCCGCTATCTCGCCGACCTGGCGGAAGGGCGCGTTCTGTGGACCAGTAATCCCGAGCGGGCCTGGAGTTGCCTATGGCCCCAACGCGCTGCCCAGCTGGTGCGGCGTCTGGCAGACCGGCTGCCGCCGGCGGAACGCCTGCAGCTGGTGGAGGCGCGCTTCACGGTGCAGCCAAAGCCACGTTGCGCGAGCTGGCCTGGTCATGGCTGAGACCAGAGCTGCCAGCCGCCGCACCTATGCCAGGCCCCAGCCGAGGTCACAGCACGGCCGCCACTACCTCTGCGTCTGCGTGCACAGCGACGTCTACCGCCAGGTGCGGCAGCTGTCGGCCGAGCACCAGCTGAGCCTTTCCGGCGCCGCCCATCACCTGCTGCGGCTGGGCGCCGGCCTCGATCCCCTGCTTCCCCTATCCACGTCCACTGTTTCGAGCGATTCCCATGGCGATTGAACTCAACGACGGCAGCCGCATCGCGGCGCCGGTGATCCGTCAGCAGCGCCTCGGCGAGGTGGCCTATCTGGCGATTGTGCGGCCCGAGCAACGCGACCGTCTGCGTAAGAACCTGGCCAGCGGCGCGATGGAGCCGATCCCCAATGGCACCGACCGTCAGGGCCGGCCCAAGGTCAAGCAGGAGATGGTCGTGCATGCGATCGCCATGCCTGGCACGACGATGGAGGCCCGCATTGGCGATGAGGGTGGCGTGCCGGCACCGGGCGACCGGGTGCGGCTAATCCTCAAGGCCAAGGGCTTTGGCGAGTGGATCGAAGCACGCCGCCAGCACCGCCGCGGCCGGCTGAATGTGGGGGATGTGCTGGTGCTGGAGACCCGCTGGGCGCAGCAGTACGACCAGGACGGCAACCCCAAGGGCCCCAAGATCGAAGACCAGGCGGCCGCCGACGCGGTGCCGCGCAACGTCACGATTGGCTTCTACGGCCCGCTGAGCATCCGCGAGGGCACCGATCCCGCTTGGATCGAGGCCGCGGAGCAGGCCTACAAGGCTGATGAGGCTGCTGCCCGCCAGCAGCGGGCGATCCCGCTGGCGGATGGGGAGGACTACGGCGATGAGTTCGCTGATGAGGAGGTGCCGTTCTGATGGCCTACCCCCAACACCCTGGCCGCACGCCGCGGCCCATGGCCCAGCCGCAGTTGCCGGCCTTCTGCCGCACGCGCCGGCCGATCACCACCACCGTGCGGCTGAACAGCCTGCGGCAGCTCCAGTGGCTGCTGTGGCTGGTGCTGGCCCTGCAGCTGAGCACGGTTCTGCTGGTCCTGGCGGGTCCGGTGCCCCCTGGTGCAGCGCCGCTGCTGGCGCCGGCGGAGATCAGGCCATGAGCGAGGCAGCCAATCGCCGGCTGCTGCGGTTGCCGGAGGTGAAAGAGAAGGTGGGGCTGTCCCGCACGGCGATCTACCGGCTGATCGCGGAGGGCCAGTTCCCCCGGCAGGTCTGCATCGGGCCGCGCACAGTGGCCTGGTGTCAGGAGGACCTGGAGGCGTGGATCGAGCAGCGAATCCAGGGTGCGGTGAGCGAACCTGCCGGGAGCCGCTGATCGCGCACCAGCATCAACAACGGCCGGCTTGGCGACAGGCCGGCTTTGTTGCGAAGGGTTCTGCGGAGGGGGGTGTTCAGCCGACCTGATCGAGCAGGTCGGCCCAGCGCTGCATCATCTCGACGCGCTGGGGCCAGTACTCAGCGCGGTTGTAGGCGGCGGTGACCTTGTTCTTCTCGATGTGGGCGAGCTGACGATCAACGATGCGCAGGTCGATGCCCAGCTGCTCCTGGATGTTGGTCATGGCGAGGGCGCGGAAGCCGTGGCCACACATGCGCCCATCGAAGCCCATGCGCTTGAGGGCCATGTTCACGGTGTTGTTGCTGATGAAGCCGGTGGCGGTGCGCTGGCTCTGAAAGACATGGCCGTTGGGACCGCTGATGGCGTACTGGGCCTGGAACAGAGCCGCGGCCTGGCGGGAGAGGGGCACGAGGTGCTCACGGCGATTGCCGCGCCGGCCCTTCATGCGCTCAGCCGGGATGCTCCAGAGGGCTTCCTCAAGGTCGAGCTCTTCCCAGCGGGCAGCGATCAGTTCGCTGGTGCGCACGAAGGTGAGAGCCAGCAGGCCCATGGCATGGAGGGTGGAGGCATCGGCGCCGATGGCGTTGGCCCGCATGGCGGCCAGCAGTTCGGGCAGCTCACTCCAGGGGATGCAGGGGTAATGGCTGGTGGTCTGCTTGACCGGGGCGTGGCGCTTGAGGGAATGGGCGGGATTGATGGTGCAGTGGCCGATGGCGACGGCGTAATCGAGCACCTGACTGATCACACCCAGGGAGCGCTTGGCGGTTTCGTTGGAACCGCGCTGCTCGATCGAGCGCAGCACAGCCAGACAGTCCTGGGCGTTGATGGCATCGATAGCCATCCCGCCGATGGCGGGGAGGATGTCCTTGTTGAGCTTCTTGAGCACGTCATCGCTGTGGCGCTCCGTCCAGGTGCCGGCCGTTTTGGTGGCGTGCCAGTCGAGTGCAACGGCCTCAAAGGTGAGCTGGGCGTGTCTGCCCCAGCGGTGATCTTTGCTGCGTTTCTTGGCATCACAGGGATTGATTCCGTCTTCATAGAGAAGACGTTTCTGCTCATCGCGGATGTCGCGGGCCGCCTTGAGCGAAATCCTGGGGTAGGGGCCGATGCGCAAATCCTGGCGTCGGCCGTCCTTGGTGGGCGGGAAGCGGTGCCGCCAGAGCCAGTACTTCCCACCGGCAGGGTCAACCTCCAGGAGCAGGCCAGCGCCGTCCGAGATCCGGTACCGCCGAGAACGCTGTTGCAGAGCGCGAACTTCCCTGTCGGTTAGAGCCAAGAGCCGATTTACACCACCACCCCAGTTTTACACCACCACTTACACCACCACAATTTTTTGCTGCCCTGGGTTTTACCGGGATCTCACGGGACGCCCTCAAAGCAAAAGACCCACTGCAGTGCAGCGGGTCTCAGGCTCTATTGAGACATCACGGGAACCCTCGGGAATCCCCGTTTTGAGCCCTGAAACGGAGAGGGTGGGATTCGAACCCACGGAAGGTTGCCCTTCAAACGATTTCGAGTCGTTCGCTTTCGACCACTCAGCCACCTCTCCAGGTGGTGCGCCCCGCCCGGCCCCGGGACTGACCTGAGCCGGTGGCAAACGCTCCGGCACTTTACGGAGTGGTCAGCCCAGGGCCTGCTGCAGGGAGCCGCTGCCGCCGCTGGCACGCCAGCTGGCGGGCAACTCGCCGCTGGCCTCGCCACTGATCCACACGCGCGGCGGGGCCTGGGCCTGCAGCCAGCGCCGCTCCCGGGCCCGGGGCCGGAAGCCCAGCCACACCCCGTCGGCCTGCAGCGGCACCTGCTCCTCCTGCCAGCTCCAGAGGTCCTGGGGGTCGGGCAGCAGCAGCCAGCGCCGCCGGCCCACCGCCAGCTGCAGGCCGCGGCTGGCACTGGCGAACGGCTCGGCGCTGAGGCCCGCACTGGCCAGTCGCTGGCCGGGATGGATGGGCAGGCTGCCGTCAGCGGAGGCCAGCACCAGGCCCGCCTGCTCCTGCCAGCAGGCCGGTGGGGAGGGGGCGAGCGGATCGAGCAGCAGCACCCAGTCGAAGCGCGCCACCCCCAGGCCGCTGGCCAGTTGGCGGGCCTGGTGGCAGCTGAAGCCATCGGCCTGGAGGGCCACCAGCGCCGCCCGGCCGCGGTGGCGGGCCAGCAACAGGTCGCGGCCGCCCTGATGCACCAGCAGCAGCTGGTCGGCCCCCAATGCAGCCAGGTGCAGCACCGCCACCAGGGCGATCGCCGCCGGAGCCAGCCGCCGCCAGCGCCGGCCCAGCCCAGGCAGCAGCAGGGCCAGCATCCCCGCCGCCAGCAGCAGCACCAGGGCAGGACTGGGCCGCCCCAGCTGCCACTGGGCCATCGGCAGGTCGGCCACCAGCCGCACCACCACCAGCAGCAGCCCGGCCAGGGCGGCCAGGGGCGGCAGCAGCAGGCCCAGCAGCGGCGGCAGCACCACCGCCAGCAGGGCCAGGGCCATGGCGCCGAGGGTGAGCGGTGTGAGCAGGGGCGCCGCCAGCAAGTTGGCCAGCAGGGCATAGATCGGCACCACGCCGAAGTGCAGCAGCTGCAGCGGCAGGGTGTAAAGGCAGGCGGCCAGGGGCACGGCCACCGCCGGCGCCAGCCAGGGCCCGCACCAGGACGGCAGCCAGCGCCGCAGCCCCTGCTCCAGGGGGCCGGCACTGAGCACCAGGGCGGCGGTGGCCACCACGCTCAGCTGGAAGCCCACCGCCACCAGCCAGCGCGGCCAGATCAGTAGCAACAGCACCGCACTGGCCAGCAGCACCGCCAGGGGCTGGGCGCGCCGGCCGCACTCCAGCGCCACCAGGCTGATCGCCCCCATCAGCACCGCCCGCAGCACCGAGGGCTGGGGCCCGGCCAGCAGCACGAACAGGCCCATCGCAGCCCCCAGCAGCAGCAGGCGCGGCAGCCGCGGCAGGCGCCGGGCCAGGGGCAGCACCGCCCCCAGCAGCACGCTGAGGTGAAAACCGGAGGCCGCCAGGGCGTGGGAGAGGCCGGAGGCCCGGAACAGCTCGCGCAGCTCCGCCGGCAGGGGCACCACGGCGCTGCCCAGCACCAGGGCGGCCAGCACACCACCGCGCTCAGGCCCTGCCCGCTCGATCAGGGCGGCGGCCAGGCGCCGGCGCAGGTCGGCAACGGGGGTGGGGGGCCGCCCCAGCACCTGCCACTCGCTCACCCGCAACTGGCTGGCAACCTGCTGCTGGCCCAGGCGCTCAGCGGCACCGGAGAGCAGCGGATGGGCCGCCGGGGTGGGCAGGCGCAGCCGCCCCCACACCCGCAGCTGCCAACCCTCCTGGGGCGCGGGATCGGGGCAGGGGCTGAACTGCAGCTCCGTGCGGCCCACCGGCAACTGCAGCAGGGCCGTGCAGCGGCTGCCATCGGCGCTGGCACGGGGGTCGGCCAGCAGCCAACCCTGCAGGGCGAGCTCCGGCGGAGCCGCGTCAGCGGCCAGCAGGCGGGCGGGATCCCCCGGCGCCAGCGGCAGGGGTTGGCCACTCACCAGCGCCGCCCGCAGCAGCACCAGGGCGAGCAGCAGGGCCCAGAACCCGGTCGCGATCCAGCCCGCCCTGGCATGGGGGGTGCCATCTGATCCGCCATCCGCTCGCCCCATCACCGCCATGCCCGTGACGTCTCACTGGGGGCAGGGTTGCCACCGGCAGCCCGTCTGCTAGAAGCGCGGCAGCTGCAGCAGCAGCTCGCAGAGCTGGGCGCTGGGCATCTCCTGGCCCAGCAGCGGCGCCACCAACGCGGCCACCGGCCGCAGGCGGCAGGGCCAGAAGGCACGCTCACTGAGGCGGCCCAGCTGGAAGCTGCCCAGCAGCAGCACCGCCAGCAGCACGACGCGGGGGGCCTTGGCCATCAGCCGGGATCAGCCGGCGAAGGCGCCGGCTCGCCCTTGAGCAGCGGGAACCCCAGGGCCTCGCGCTCGGCCAGCCAGGCCTCGGCCACCTGGCGGGCCAGGGTGCGGATGCGGCCGATGGTGGCGGTGCGCTCAGTGACCGAGATCACGCCGCGGGCCTCCAGCAGGTTGAAGGTGTGGCTGCACTTGAGCACGAAATCGAGGGCCGGGGCCGGCAGCTTGCGGGCCACCAGATCGGCCGCCTCAGCCTCGTAGAGGGCGAACAGCTGCTGGAGCCGCTCCGGATTGGAGGCCTCGAAGTTGTAGGTGCACTGACCCTTCTCGAACGGCAGCCAGATGTCGCCGTAGGAGCGCTCACCGTTCCAGCTGAGCTCCCAGATGCTCTCCACGTCCTGGAGATACATGGCCAGGCGCTCGAGGCCGTAGGTGATCTCGATCGACACAGGCCGGCAGTCGAGGCCCCCGCATTGCTGGAAGTAGGTGAACTGGGTCACCTCCATGCCGTCGAGCCACACCTCCCAGCCCACGCCCCAGGCGCCGAGGGTGGGAGATTCCCAGTTGTCCTCCACGAAGCGGATGTCGTGGTCGGCGGCGCGGATGCCCAGGGCCTCCAGGGAGGCCAGGTAGGTCTCCTGGATGCCGTCGGGCGACGGCTTGATCAGCACCTGGTACTGGAAGTAGTGCTGGGCCCGGTTGGGGTTGTCGCCGTAGCGGCCGTCGGTGGGGCGGCGGCAGGGCTCGGGGTAGGCCACCGCCCAGGGCTCGGGTCCGATCGCCCGCAGCACGGTGTGCGGACTCATCGTGCCGGCGCCCTTCTCGGTGTCGTAGGGCTGCAGCAACAGGCAGCCCTGATCCGCCCAGAAGCGGTTCAGGGTGCCGATGATGTCCTGGAAGTGCATGGTGGCGGCGCCCGGCGCTGCCATTGTTCCAGTGCGCCGACTCCAGGGCGCCGGCCGGGGTCAGGCGGCGGGGATGCGCAGCTTCTGGCCGGGGAAGATCAGGTCGGGGTCCTCGATCACCTCACGGTTGGCCTCGAAGATCTCGGTGTAGCGGGCGCCGTTGCCATAGGCCCGCTCGGCGATGCCCCAGAGGGTGTCTCCCTGCTCCACCAGGATAAAAGTGGACTCCGTGCCATCGGGCTTCTGCAGGGCAGCCGCCTCCACCTGGCCCACCCCCTCCACATTGCCGGCGATCAGCACGGCCTTCTCAAAAGCAGCCTGGTCGGCGGCGCTGCCGGCGATCGTGACGGTCTCGCCGTCCACCGCCACCTGCAGGCCCTGCACGCCGGGGTTGTTCTTCTCCACGTGCTGCCTGAGCTTCTCGGCGGCCTTGGCGGAATCCTCGCCGCGGTTGAACACCTTCTTGCCGATGTTGCCGGCGAACTTGAACAGGGGGACACCCATGAACAGCAGGGAGAGACTGCAGGGAGGCTAGGCAGATGCGGCAGTTCGGGCCACCGGTTCATGGGCCTCGCCCTGATCGAGGCACACCACCCGGTCGCGGCCCTCCCGCTTGGCCCGGTAGAGGGCCTGATCGGCCCGCAGCAACAGCTCCTGATCCGTTTCCCCCGGCCGGAAGGTGGTGACACCGCAGCTGATGGTGGGGTTGGCGGGCAGGTAAATGGGCTCGCTGCGCAGGGCCTGGCGCAGGGCTTCCCCCCGCTCGATGGCCTGGGCCGCGCCGCAGCCCGGCATCAGGATCAGAAACTCCTCGCCACCCCAGCGGAACACCCGATCACAAGGGCGCATCGCACGCTGCAGCCGGCCCGCCACATGCTGGATCACCTGATCACCGAGGGCATGGCCATGGGTGTCGTTGATGGCCTTGAAGAAGTCGATGTCGAGCAACAGCAGGGCCAGGGGCTGCTGCCGCCGGATCGCCTCCGCCACCAGCTCGGCGAACAGGGGATCGAAGGCGGTGCGGTTGAGCAGGCCGGTGAGCTTGTCGGTGTTGGCCTGCAGCTGGAGACGCCGCTGATAGCTGCCCACGGTGGCGTTGGCCAGCAGCAGCACCACCGCCGAAACCAGCAGGGCGATCAGCAGGTGCCGCCACAGGATCGGCAGCAGGGTATCCTGGCGGGGATCGCTGCGCTGGAGCACCACCAGCACCCAGCCCAGTTCGGGGATCTGGCGGCTGTTCACGAACAACTGGCCCTGGCCCTGGCCGAGCTGCAGGGAGGCCTGGGGCTCCCGCAACAGCCGGGCGGCATGGGCCGCCAGGCCCGGCACCGCCTCCAGACTCTTTGGCGCCGGTGGACCGGGGGGCCCGTCGGAGGTGAGCAACACCCGGCCATCCCGCGCCACCAGCAGCACCCGGGCCCCATGGCGCTGCTGGTAGGCGCCGAGCTCCCGCGACAGCTCGCGCACGTCAATCCCCAGGCCGATGGCGCCGATCAGGCGGCCGGCCCGGTCCACCACCCGGAAATTGGAGAAGGCGGTGACCCGGGAGGGATCGGCCGTGTCGCGGTCGATGTTCACTTCAAAGGGAACGGCCGAGCTGCGCAGCCGGTAGTACCAGCGGTCGCCGGGGTCGCCGGCGGACACGGTCTTGAGCACCCCGTCGGGGTGGTAGTACCGGCCGCTGCGCTCGGACACGAAGAAGGCCGTGGTGACGCGGTACTGACTGAGAAGGTCGCGCAGGTACTCCACCATCTCGGCCTCGTCGCGCTCGCCCCCCTCCACCCATTGGCGCAGGAAGGTGTTGCGGGCCATCGAGGACGACACCAGCACCGGTCGGGTGAGGCTGCGCTCCAGATCAGCGGAGATCGCCTTGGCGGTGAGCGGCAGGGTGGAGTTGGCGAGCTGGCGGTTGAGGGTGCCGCGCAGGCTGAAGTAGCTCAGGGCGCTGGTGCCACCGAAACCCAGCAGCAGCAGCAGGCCCATGGTGGGCAGGAAGGGAAAGCGCTGCACGGGGGCCAAGACGCGATGGCTCGCTGGAGGGGAGGCGCTGGGCTGGGAATGCATGGGATGGCATTCACCACGCGTAGCCGGGCAAGCAACTCCTGAAACGGGGTTCGCTATACCCACCCAACCTAATCGCCGAGCCCTGATTAGCCGAAAAGATCAGCAGAAGTGCGGAGCAGCATCAGGCCACCAGCTGCAGCACGCCCATCAGGCCAGCGGCCAGGGGGCGATGGCGGGCCTCCCGGAAGCCGGCCTGCCGGGCCAGCGCTTCCTGTTCAGGGCCGCTGGGGAAGCGCCGCAGGCTGGCCTCCAGGTAGGCGTAGTGCTCACTCACGCCGAAGCGCTCGGCGGTGGGCACCACCAGCCGCCGCAGATAGAGGCGCTGAAAGCTGGCCACGGGCTCGCCGGGTCGGTTGAAATCGAGCACCGCCGCCCGGCCGCCGGGGCGCAGCAGGTGGCGCAGTTCCAGCAGGCCGGCGGCCGGGTCGGCCAGGTTGCGCAGGCCGTAGGCCATCACGGCGCCGTCGGCCGAAGCGGCGGGCAGACCGGTGGCCAGGGCATCCCCCTGCTGCCAGCGCAACGGCAGCCAGGGCTGAAGCCGGCCGCGGGCGGCGGCGATCTCCAGGGGCTCGGCGGCGGCATCCAGGCCTAGCACCGTGCCCCCC
>Ga0208594_1000016_pt1 | contig 73476 bp, 71 predicted proteins | sample LakMenEpi14Sep10_FD_150699 | JGI IMG/M metagenome (GOLD analysis project Ga0208594, IMG submission 150699) | Freshwater microbial communities from Lake Mendota, WI - 14SEP2010 deep hole epilimnion (SPAdes) | ecosystem: Environmental > Aquatic > Freshwater > Lake > Epilimnion/Euphotic zone ...
ACCGAACGGATCGCCAATGCCGTCTGTTGCTGTATGCCTTGCACGGAGCGGGACCTCAGGGTCGCGGAGGTTTATGGGTAATCAAGTGGGCCCTTGGCGCTTGGCTGTTGGTTTGGCCCTGGCTGTTGGGCTGTTGCCGTGCTGGCGCCGTTGCGCACCCCGCAACCTCTCGATCCAGAGGGTGTGTTGGGCGTGCATCGGCTGCGGGCAGGCGCCGCTGCCGCGGATCCCGATCCCGTGCCATCCGGGCCCGAATCAGCTCCATCGCCCCTGCCTCCCCAGTCGCCGGCTGGCCTGCCCCCTGCGGCGCCCGCTGCTTTCACCCCCCTGGGCCTCGATCGCCATCACCCTCACCAGCCGCACCATCCCTCTCCAGCAACAACGGGGGCGTGTGGCTCATCGCTGCCTCGCTGGCGCGGCGACGCGATCCCGATGACGCGCGGCGCATGAACGCCAGAGGCAGGCAGTTGCTCGCCTCCATGCAGGGCTCTGCTTGGCGGACGATTCCAGCTCGATCCCAGCCCCGCCGAAACCAGCGCCTGGCCCATCGAGGCGCTCACTCAGCCGGGGCGTGTCGGCTCGTTTGGTCTCCACGCCGATGCGGCAGAAGGCTGAGACACGGCCTTGGCCGATTGGCGGAGCTGCATCAACCGGCGCCGCTGCCATCTGGGCCTCGAGGATCAGCGCCGGCTTCTCGGCGAGCTGCTCCGGCGGCGGCAGAAACCAGGCCATCGCGGCGCACCTCCAGCTCCTTGATCGCCGGGGCAGAGAAGCTGTAGATCTCCACGATGTTCAAGGCTGAAGCCTCAGCACCTGGGTGTGGGGTGGCCTCCTGGCCCAGCACCCAGCCGCAACCGCTCGAACGGGCTGAGGCAGAGCACCATGGCCCCAGCTTGCGGACGGTTTCAGCCCTATCCCACCCGCTCGCAGGCCCAGGCGGCGCTGGCCGGGGCCAGCAGCACGCCGTTGCGGTAGTGGCCCGTGAGCACCAGCAGGCCCGGCTCCGGTTCGGCCAGCACCGGCGCCGGTTGGTTGACGGGCCGGCAGCGCCAGCCCTGCCACTGGCGCACCACCGCCGCCCGCCGCAGCCAGTCGGGGGCATCGCCGCCCAGCGTGCGCAGTTCTGCGAGCGCCTCCGGGCTGGCCGCCAGACCCGGCTCCAGGGTGGCCCCCAGCCACAGCCGCCGGCCGCCGCCGCCCAGGTCGGGCCGGGGCACCAGATTCATGCCGCGCCACACCACGGCACCGGGCCAGGTCCAGCCCGGATCGCTGGCCAGCTCCAGCTCCAGCGCCTGGCCCAGCACGGGCTCCAGCTCCAGCCCATGGCCCAGCCCCGCCAGCAGCGGCGCCGTGGCCAGGCCCAGGCCGAGCACCAGCCAGTCGGCCTCCAGCCGCTCCCCCCCGGCCAATGCCAGCCGCCAGCGCCGCCCCCGGCTGATCGCCACCACTCGCTCCGCCAGCGCCGCCACGCCGGCTGCCGCCCCCTCCCGCAGGATCGCCGTGAGCAGCTCGCCCGGATCCACCTGGCCGTCGTCGGGGGAGAGCAGCCCCCCCAGCGCCTCGTCCGGCAGGGCCGGGCTCATCGCCGCCAGCTCCGCCGTGGTCAGGGCCCGCATCGGCAGCCCCAGCCGCTGCCGGTCGGCCAGGATCCGCGCCTGCAGCTCCTGTTCGCGCCCATCGGCCGCCAGCAGCAGCAACCCCTGCCGCCGCGTCAGCCGGTGCCCCCGGGCGCTGAGTGTGGCCAGCCACTGCTGCCACAGTTCCTGGCTCTGCTGCCGCAGCCGCCAGGCCCGGCCGCTGCTGCGGTGAAACACCCGCGCCATCAGCAGGCCCAGGGCGGCCCGGCTGCCGCTGTTGGTGGCCGCCGCCCCAGCGCCGGCTTCAGCCGCCAGCGCTGGATCCACCAGCCTCACCTGGTGGCCCCGCTCCGCCAGCTGCCACGCCGTGGTGGCACCCACGATGCCGGCCCCCACGACCGCAACGGATCGAGGCGCCGGCATCCTGGGGGCTGGTGCTGGGGCCGACGCCGCTGCTCAGACCTGCTTGAGGGCTTCCTGCACCTGCTGGGGCAGCACCTGGGCATAGAGCCCGAAGCCGCTGGCCACCTTGATGTAAGCCTTGCGCAGGTTTTCGGCGTCCTGCAGGCGGGCGGCCTCATCCAGCTGGGCGAAGGCCGTTTTCAGGCGCTGGGCACGCTTTTCGGCCTCGGGGCGATCGGCCGGCAGCAGGTGCTGGTTGATGTAGAGCATCTCGCGGCCCACTTCCTGCATGGGCCCGTGGATCAGGTTGCGGGTGAAGGTCCAGTCCTTGTTGTTCACCAGGCCGGCCAGCTCGGGCAGGCGGTTGCGGGCCGCCAGGAAGCCCTCGGCCTGGCGCGTGATCAGGGCGATGTCGTCGGCGCTGAGGGTGGGGGGCTTGGCCTGGGCGCCGCTGCAGGCGGTGAGGCCGAAGCAGAGCACGGCGGCCAGGGCCAGCATGACCAGCCGGCGCAGGGGCTGGATCAGGCTGGCGAGGCGGTTGGATGCCGGCAGGGACGGGGCCATCGGGATCGGCGGCGGCGGTTCTGGGGCTGACTTTATCGACGCTGCCGCCCCCGGGCCGGGGGCTTGTCGCCGCTTGCAATCCAGGAGACCGGCGGCGCTGCTGCAGGGGCGCTAAAACGGAGTGAGTATGAGTAAGACCGATGCGTGAAGCTGTCATTCCTCTGGCGGCCATCCGCCGCCCCCTGGAGCGGGTGCTCGATGAGGCCAAGGTGGCCTGGTTGATGGAGGCGATCGCCGCCGAGGGCCAGAAGGAGCCGATCGACGTGCTGGAGGTGGATGGCGTGCTCTGGGGATTCAACGGCTGCCACCGGGTGCGTCGCGCCAACCGCGAGGTGCTACGCATGCATCTCATCTAAGACCCGACGGCCAGCCTCCGATGTCTTCCTCACCGTCCACCGCGATCCTGCAGGTGATCTGCCCGGACCGTCCCGCCCTGGTGAGCGAGCTTTCCGGCTGGGTGGCGGCCAACGGCGGCAACATCCGCCACGCCGATCACCACACCGACCTGGGGGCGGGCCTGTTCCTCAGCCGCATCGAGTGGGCCCTCGACGGCTTCGGCCTGCCCCGTGACGCGATCGTGCCGGCGGTGGCGGCCCTGGCCGAGCGCCTGGGGGGTGAGGGCCAGGTGCACTTCTCCGATGCGCTGCCGCGGGTGGCGATCTTCGTGAGCAAGCAGGACCACTGCCTGGTGGATCTGCTCTGGCGCACCCGCGCCGGCGAGCTGCCGATGACCGTGCCGCTGGTGGTGTCCAACCACCCCGAGCTGCGCGAGCTGGCCGAGGGCTTCGGCGCCACCTATGCCCATGTGCCGGTGACGGCGGCGAGCAAGCAGGAGGCGGAGCAGGTGCAGCTGGCGCTGCTGGCGGAGCAGCGGATCGAGCTGGTGGTGCTGGCCAAGTACATGCAGGTGCTCAGCCCCGCTTTTCTGACCCGCTTTCGCGGCGAGGGCATGCAGGGGCATCAGGTGATCAACATCCACCACTCCTTCCTGCCGGCGTTCAAGGGCGCCCAGGCTTATCACCGCGCCTGGGAGCGGGGCGTGAAGCTGATCGGCGCCACCGCTCACTACGTGACCGAGGAGCTCGACGGTGGTCCGATCATCGAGCAGACCACTGTGCATGTGGGCCACCGCGACGAGGTGGACGACCTGATCCGCAAGGGCCGCGACTGTGAGCGCCTGGCTCTGGCCCGGGCCCTGCGCCTGCACCTGCGCCGCCAGGTGATGGTGTACCGGGGGCGCACGGCGGTGTTTGATTGATCGGCGCGCGATGTGTTCGTTCAGGTTGGTGTGAGGGCCTCGGCTTGGTGGCGAATCAGGGTTGCAACCGGTAACGGCCCCTCCAGGTGTTGCCAGGGCAGCACCCGTTCCGGTTCCCAGGTGGCATGGATCACCTCGTGCCAGGGCGGCGGGACTTCGGCTGCGCAGGGGCTGGCTTCCAAAGCCGCCCGGTAGGCCTGCTTCCAGCCCCCCAGGCTCTCGTGCTTGCCGCGGGCGGCGGCGATCACCGGGGCCAGGCGGCGGTCGCTGCGCGACAGCAGGGCCTGGATCACGCTCCAGCCGTAGCTCTCGGGGCGCAGCTCGATGCCCCTGGGCTTGAGCCGCTTGGCCAGCAGCTTGAGGCGCTTCTCGGCCTCGGGCCGCACCCCCTGCCACTGGAAGGGGGTGTGGGCCTTGGGCACGAAGGTGCTGACGCCCAGGCTCAGGCGCAGGCCGGGTGTGGCCTTTTTCAGCGCCAGCAGCAGCTCCGCGGTGGCCTCCACATCGGCCTCCTCCTCGGTTGGCAGGCCCACCATCCCGTAGAGCTTCAGGCCGCTGAGCCCGCCCTCCCTGGCGTAGCGGGCGGCGGCAAAGATCTCCTCGCCGGCGAGCTTCTTGTTCACCACCTGGCGCATGCGTTCGCTGCCGCTCTCGATCGCGATCGTGAGCGACTTGCTGCCCCGTTTGGCCAGGATGCGGCCCAGCTCCGGCGTCACGGTGGCGGCCCGCACCGAGCTCACGCTCACCCGCGTGCCCTCGAAGCGGTCCTGGTCGAGCCAGGCCAGCAGCTCGCCGAACTGGGGGTGCTGGGTCACGGAGGCTCCCAGCAATCCCAGGCGCTGGGTGGCCGTCAGGCCCTTCTCCACCGCCGGGATCAGGCCGACGTCGAGGCTGGGGGTGCGAAACGGCAGGGTGAGATAGCTGGCCAGGCAGAAGCGGCACAGTTCCGGGCAGCTGCGCACCACCTCCACCATGTGGATCGAGGGCCAGGCCGCTTCCGGGGTGATCACCGTGGAGTGGCTGAGGGTGTTGCCGCGCCAGGTCTGTTTGGCCACCGTGGCCGGAATGCCGGGCTCGGTGGGCTCCACGCCCAACAGCCGGCCTTCGCTGTCGTAGCGGGGCGCATACAGGCTGGGCACATACACGCCGGGAACGGCTGCCAGGCGGCGCAGGCGCTCGGGGCGCGGGGCGTCGCGGCACTCCTGCAGGGTATCGAGGAAGGCGGGCAGCAGCAGCTCGCCGTCGCCCAGCAGCACCACGTCGAAGAACGGCGCCAGCGGTTCGGGGTTGGCGGTGAGCACCGGCCCGCCGCCGAACACGATCGGATCCGCCTCGCCGCGCTCGGCAGCCCAGATCGGAATGCGCTGCTGCTCAAGGAGATCGAGCAGCACCGGGCCATCGAGTTCCCAGCTGAGGGAGAGCCCGAACAGATCGAGCTGCCCGCCCCGGCCTCGACTGCCGCCATGGGCCGGATCAGCCTGGTCGGTGAACAGGCGGCGCACATCCACATCGCTGCGCTGGGCCAGGGTGGCCCACACCACCTGATACCCCAGGCTGGTGATCCCCACCGTGTAGGTGCTGGGGAAGGCCAGCACAGCCCGCAGCGCCCCGGGCTGGGGCACGGCGGGCTCGAACAGCAGGGTTTCCTGGTTCAGGAGGACACGCTGGGCAGGGGTCTTCCCAGCGTGTCATCCGTACTGGCTTACTTGCCGATCAGGCCGCTGAGGGGACCGATCAGGCCGCTGATGGCCGAGCCCGCCGCAGCTGCCGTGGGAGTGCCACCGCCCCCGAAGGTGCTGAGCACCATGTTGGCCGCCGTTTCGATCATCGGCCATTTGTCGCCGGCCAGGGGACGGATCACCGGTGCGGCCTTGTCCCACACGGCCTTGAAGCCACCCAGCGTGGCAACCGCGGCGCCGACATTGCCGGCGTTCACTTCGCTCTCGCCCTTCCTGAGCAGGTCGAGCACCGGTGTCACCGCCGGCGCCAGGGCGGCCTGGCCGGTGGCCGTGGCCGCATCCTTGGCGGCCTCACCCACGCCGGTGGCGGCGTCCTTGGTGGCGGAGCACCCGGCCAGGGCCAGGCTGCCGGCGGCTGTGAGGGCCAGGCCAGCGCTGATCAGACGCGAAAAACGCATGTTTGCTGTAGCAATGCGAACCAAAACTAGGGACTGTGTTCGATTCGTCCACTCCCGCGACCCTTGCCGCACTGGACTGACACAAACAGTGCTGAGCGTTTTCGCTTCGCTGCTCACACCTCAGCCAGCACCTTCGCCTCCTCAGCGGTGCTCACCACCCGGCCCTGGTCCTCGAAGCCCTCGATCTGGTCGAAGTTGAGGTAGCGGTAGAGCTCGGCGCCGTAGGGATCGATCTTCTCGGCGGCGACCTGCAGGTACTCCTCCTTGGTGGGAATGTGGCCCAGCTGGGCGCACACGGCCGCCAGCTCGGCGCTGCCCAGATACACCTGGGCGCCGTTGCCGAGGCGGTTGTTGAAGTTGCGGGTGCTGGTGGAGAACACGGTGGTGTTGTCTTCCACGCGGGCCTGGTTGCCCATGCACAGGGAACAGCCGGGCATCTCCATGCGCGAGCCGGCGGCCTCGAAGATGGCGTAGTAGCCCTCCTCCTTCAGCTTCTCCTCGTCCATGCGGGTGGGCGGGCACACCCACAGGCGGGCGGCGTTCTCGCCCTGGCCCTGGAGCACGTTGGCGGCGGCGCGGTAGTGGCCGATGTTGGTCATGCAGGAGCCGATGAACACCTCATCGATCGGTGCGCCGGCCACCTCGCTCAGGGTTTTGACGTTGTCGGGGTCGTTGGGGCAGGCCAGGATCGGCTCGCTGATCGCATCGAGATCGATCTCGATCACGGCGGCGTACTCGGCGTCGGCGTCGGCCTCCAGCAGCACCGGATTCGCCAGCCAGGCCTCCATCGCCTGGATGCGGCGGGCCAGGGTGCGGGCATCGCCGTAGCCACGGGCGATCATGTTCTTGAGCAGCGCCACGTTGCTGCGCAGGTATTCGCTCACCGTCTCGACACTGAGCTTGATCGTGCTGCCGGCGCAGGAGCGCTCGGCGGTTGCATCGGTGAGTTCAAAGGCCTGCTCCAGCTTGAGGTCGGGTAGCCCCTCGATCTCCATGATTCGGCCGTTGAACACATTTTTCTTGCCCTCCTTGGCCACGGTGAGCAGGCCCTGCTGGATCGCCACATAGGGAATCGCGTTCACCACATCACGCAGGGTTACTCCCGGCTGCAGCGAGCCGGTGAACTTCACCAGCACCGATTCGGGCATGTCCAGCGGCATGGCGCCGATGGCGGCGGCGAAGGCCACCAGGCCCGAGCCGGCCGGGAAGCTGATGCCCAGGGGGAAGCGGGTGTGGCTGTCGCCGCCGGTGCCCACGGTGTCGGGCAGGAGCATGCGGTTGAGCCAGCTATGGATGATGCCGTCGCCGGGGCGCAGGGCCACGCCGCCGCGCGAGGCCATGAAGTCGGGCAGCTCGGCGTGGGTTTTGAGGTCCACCGGCTTGGGATAGGCGGCGGTGTGGCAGAAGCTCTGCATCACCAGATCGGCGGAAAAGCCCAGGCAGGCCAGCTCCTTCATCTCATCGCGGGTCATGGGCCCGGTGGTGTCCTGGGAGCCCACGGTGGTCATCAGTGGCTCGCAGCTGCTGCCGGGGCGCACGCCCGCCAGGCCGCAGGCCTTGCCCACCATCTTCTGGGCCAGGGTGAAGCCCTTGCCGGTGTCGGCCGGGGCCACCGGGCGGACGAACAGGTCGCTGGAGGGCAGCCCCAGCTGGGCACGCACCTTGTCGGTGAGGGAGCGGCCGATCAGGAGGGCGATGCGGCCGCCGGCGCGCACCTCATCGGTGATCGTGCTGGGCTTGAGCTCGAAGCGGGCCACGATTTCCCCGGCATTCGCTTCACCCGCGGCACGCTCGATCGTGCCGGCGTAGGGGCGGATCGTGATCACATCGCCGCTGTTGAGCGCCGTGACGTCGCATTCGATCGGCAGAGCGCCGGAATCCTCGGCAGTGTTGAAAAAGATCGGCGCGATCTTGCCACCCAGGATCACGCCGCCGCTGCGCTTGTTGGGCACGTGGGGGATGTCGGTGCCGGTGTGCCACAGCACCGAGTTGATCGCCGATTTGCGCGAGCTGCCCGTGCCCACCACGTCGCCCACGTAGGCCACCGGGTAGCCCTTGGTTTTCAGCTCAGCGATCAGCTCCAGGCCGCCGGGCATGCGGGTTTCCAGCATCGCCTGGGCGTGCAGGGGGATGTCGGGCCGGGTGGTGGCGTGGGTGGCGGGGGAGAGGTCGTCGGTGTTGGTCTCACCCTCCACCTTGAACACCGTGACGGTGATTGCGGCCGGCAGCTCGGGCTTGGCGGTGAACCACTCGCCAGTGGCCCAGCTGTCGACGACTCGCTTGGCGTAGCTGTTCCTGTCCGCCAGCTCGAGCACGTCGTTGTAGGCGTCGTAGACGAGCAGGGTTTTGCTCAGCCCTTCGGCGGCGGCCTCGGCGATGGCCGGATCGCTGCTGGAGAGCAGTTCGATCAGGGCGACCACGTTGTAGCCGCCGATCATCGTGGCCAGCAGCTGCACCGCCTGCACCGGGCTCACCAGGGGGGAAGCTGCTTCGCCCTTGGCCACCGCCAGCAGCCAGCTGGCCTTGACGTAGGCGGCCTCATCCACGCCAGGGGGGATGCGCTCGCAGAGCAGATGCAGCAGGAAGGCTTCCTCGCCGGCGGGGGGTGCGGCCAGCAGTTCGGTGAGGGCGGCGGCCTCGCCGGCACTGAGCGGCAGGGCCGGCACCGCCAGCGCCTCGCGCCCTGCTGCGGCGGCGCGGTAGTCGGCAAGGAACGTGCTGGCGGCCATCGCAATCCATACAGGCTGCCCCCCATTGTTCTTCTCCGCGGGGCCGGTCGGTGGTGACAACGGCTGCCGTTGGACCGCTCACTAGGCTGAATCCCTTCCACGCGGCACCCCCAGGCAGCCCGATTCCCATGCACGCCACCACCAGCGATCTCCATGTGGTGGAAACCAGGCCCCTGGTGCCGCCGGTGGTGCTGCACCGGGACCTGCCCCTCAGTGACCGGGCCGCCCGCACCGTGCAGCAGGCCCGCCAGGCGATCCAGGCGATCCTGCACGGCCGTGACCAGCGCCTGCTGGTGATCGTGGGCCCCTGTTCGGTGCACGACGTGGCCGCGGCCCAGGAGTACGCCGCCTTCATCGCCGAGGCCAGAGAGCGCCTCCGCGCCGAGCTGGAGGTGGTGATGCGGGTGTATTTCGAGAAGCCGCGCACCACCGTGGGCTGGAAGGGGCTGATCAACGACCCCCACCTCGATGGCAGCTACGACATCAACACCGGCCTGCGCCGCGCCCGGGGGCTGCTGGTGCACGTGGCCGAGATGGGGCTGCCCGCCGCCACGGAGCTGCTCGATCCGGTGGTGCCCCAGTACATCGCCGACCTGATCAGCTGGACCGCCATCGGCGCCCGCACCACCGAGAGCCAGACCCACCGGGAGATGGCCTCGGGCCTGTCGATGCCGATCGGCTTCAAGAACGGCACCGACGGCAGTGTGGGCACCGCCATCAACGCGGTGGAGGCGGCGTCCCGCCCCCACCATTTCCTGGGCATCAACCGGGAGGGCTACGCCTCGATCATCACCACCACCGGCAATCCCGATGGCCATCTGGTGCTGCGGGGCGGCAAGCAGGGGAGCAACTACCACCTGGAGGCGATCGAACAGGCGGCCAGCGACCTGGCGGCGGCAGGGCTGCCCAGTCGGCTGATGGTGGACTGCAGCCACGGCAACTCCAACAAGGACTACCGGCGTCAGGCCGAGGTGGCGGACCAGGTGGCGGACCAGGTGGCAACCGGCTCGCGCCACGTGATGGGGGTGATGCTGGAGAGCCACCTGGTGGCCGGCAACCAGAAGATCAGCGCCGACCTCAGCCAGCTCACCTATGGCCAGAGCGTCACCGATGCCTGCATCGACACGGCCACCACGGCCGAGGTGCTCGAGGGCCTGGCGGCGGCGGTGCGCAGCAGCAGGGTTGCCCCGGTGACGGCCTGAATCACCGGAACAGCTTGATGCCACAAGGATTAGCACTCCAATTGCTCGAGTGCTTATTACCAAACGGCCATCATTGGGCTGCTATTGGCAGCAAACTGTTCCTGCTGAACAGCTTTCCGGGCTCGCCTCCATAGGGTTGCTTCAGTTCAGTCGGAGGTCGGCCATGACCTATCTGCTGCAGTTCTGCGGGCTCTCGGATCCGTTGGAGTTGTTCTATCTGGAGCAGTGCAATCCCGAGCCGGGGAACGGTCCTGCCTTTGCTGGCTTCCGGCCCTTCCAGCTCGATGACCTGCTCGGTTGGGGCCAGCGCATCGGCCAGCAGCGCCACTGGGATCTGGAGGCCATCTATCGGGCCGTGATCGAGGCCTGGATGGAGCGGGCCGACCTGATCCGCCAGTGGCAGTTGCGCCTGAGGGAGGAGCCCGCCGAACGCCTGTTGGTGGCGGGCCTGGGCACCACCCACGACTGGGAACGGCGCTGCGAAACCCTGCTGCGGGCCTAGCCGAGCGCTGTGAACTGCTGCCACAGCCAGGCCACCCCCAGAGGCACGGTGAGGTTGTCAATGCCGGCCACGGCCAGCTGCTCCAGCAGGGTGGCGGCCGCGGCGATCGCCAGCAGCTGGGGCCAGGCGGGGCCGCCCGCTGCCAGGCTCAGGCCTGCCAGCACCCCCAGGCTGGCGAGGGCCATCGTGCCGGTGCCCAGCAGGGAGCGCTTCTGGTCCAGCACCCGCCAGCTGGCCGTGGGCCAGAGCGGACCCACCAACCCCGCCAGACCATCCCCCAGGGCCATCACCAGCACTCCGGCGGCCACGGTGGCCGGCTCAGTGGGCCAGAACTGCCAGAGCAGCAGGGTGATCGAAGCCCCATAGGCCACGGTGCCGTAACTGGCGCGGCCCACGTCCTCCACGGCTGGCAGCACCCGCAGCCGGTGGTTGAGGGCCGCCAGCAGGGTGATGGTGGCTGCTGCCGGGATGGCGATCCGGCGGTCGATGGCAAACACCCAGGCGATCAGCACCACGGCACCGCTGCCGATGTGCACCAGCTTGCGGCTCCATTCCCGCTGGCCCTCGCTATCCGCGCCGTTCCAGCGCCGCCGCACCGCCATGGCGGCAGCGGCCAGCAGGGCCAGCCAGGTGGCCACGGCGGCCACACCGATCAATTGCTCGCGCCAGTGGAGCGCTGTAGGCAGAGCTGGGGTCAGGGGCCCGGCTCAGGCGGCTTGGTGCAGATTACTGAGCAGGCGCAGGCGCATGATCGCCTTGGCCTCCAGCTGGCGCACCCGCTCCCGGGACACATTGATCAGTCGGCCGATCTCAGCAAGGGTGAGGGGCTCGTGACCCTCGAGGCCGAAGCGCAGCTTGAGGATCGTCTGTTCCCGCTCGTTCAGCTGGGAGAGCCAGGAGCCGAGGTGCTCCTTCTGCAGCAGCCGGTCCATGCTGTCGAAGTGCTCACCGCTGGCGGGGTCGGCGATCAGTTCCCCCAGGGTGCTGCGGTCCTCGTCGCCGCGGGCATGGGCATCGAGGGAGGCGCAGGGGGCGCTCTGGGCCATCAGTTCCTCCAGCTCCTCGGGCCGCATGTCCAGGGCATGGGCCAGTTCCAGCCGGTTGGGCTGGCGGCCGAGGCGGTGGGAGAGCTCCCGGGTGACGCGCCGGATCTTGGAGAGCTTCTCGCTCACGTGAATCGGCAGGCGGATGGTGCGGGCGCTGTTGTCGATGGCCCGGGTCATGCCCTGGCGGATCCACCAGTAGGCATAGGTGGAGAACTTGTAGCCCATGGCCGGATCGAACTTGTCGACGGCGCGCTCCAGGCCGATCGCCCCCTCCTGCACCAGATCCAGCAGCTCCAGGCCCTGGTTCTGGTACTTCTTGGCCACACTCACCACCAGGCGCAGGTTGGCGGCCATCATCCGGTCGCGGGCCCGTTGGGCCATGCGCAGCTTGCGCCGTTGCTGGGGGGTAAGGCTGTCGGCCGGCAGCTCCTGCAGCTTCTTGCCGGCCTGCACGTGGTGGGCCAGCTCAATCTCCTCGGCGGGAGTGAGCAGGGGCACCCGTCCGATGGTACTGAGATACCAGCCGATGGAATCGCTGCCGAGGCGCCCAGAGCCCCGGTTGCCCGTGCGTGCTGCCGAAGCGCTCCGGCTGGACGGAGGGGGTGCGGTGCTTGTTGACCTGGAGCGCGTTGTTGCTTCGCTGTGCGCGCTGCGGTTGAGATCGTTGTGATTCAAACGCTCACGGAGGTCGATGCGATCGACGCCGTCAGCGGATTGCTCAGGCGTCCCCACACCCAGGCCTCCGTAATTAGATTTGGGCGGAATTTAGCACCGCAGTGGAATTTTGGTGTGTGCAATCCCGAAGATTTTCCGGATTGCGCACAACTGCTGAGTTCGCCAAATCGCGAATGCTGCCTGTATACAGAGTTCTGTGATCGTTGATGCTGTTGCGTTGCAATGGCTGCAGATCAGCTGTTTGCTGCCAGCAGCCCGCCGCGCCAGCGCTTCATCAACGCATCCTGGGCCAGTTGTCCGTCTTCCTCCTGCTGGCGCTGGTGGAACTGCCCTTCACTGTCCATGTGCCAGGCGGCAGTGTCGTTGAGGTAGAGATCCAGCAGCTGCTCCACCTGGCTGCGGGCCTGGGGGCCCTCCACCGGGGCCACCGCCTCCACGCGGCGGTTGAGGTTGCGGGGCATCCAGTCGGCACTGCCGATGAAGGCCTCGGGTTCGCCGCCGTTGGCAAACCAAAACAGGCGGGAGTGCTCCAGGAAGCGGCCGATCACGCTCACCACGCTGATCTGATCGCTGATCCCGGGGAGCCCGGGCCTGAGGCTGCACATGCCGCGCACCACCAGTTCGATGCGCACCCCGGCCTGGGAGGCCTGGTAGAGCAGGGCGATGATCGGTGGGTCCACCAGGGAATTCATCTTTACGCGGATGTGGCCGCCGCGGCCGGCCAGGGAATGGCTGATTTCCCGGCAGATCAGCTCCTCCATGCCCCGGCGCAGGGTGACCGGCGCCACCAGCAGGCGGCGGAAGCTCTGCTGTTTGGAAAAGCCGGTGAGGTAATTGAACAGTTCCACCAGGTCGGCCCCGTACTCCGGCCGGGCCGTGAGCAGGCCCAGGTCGGTGTAGAGGTTGGAGGTCTTGGAGTTGTAGTTGCCCGTGCCCACGTGCACGTAGCTGCGCAGCAACTGCTTCTCCCGCCGCACCACCAGGGTGATCTTGGTGTGGGTCTTGAGGCCGATCACCCCGTACACCACATGCACGCCTGAGCGCTCCAGCTGGCGGGCCCACTGGATGTTGTTGTCCTCGTCGAAGCGGGCCTTCAGCTCCACCAGGGCCATCACCTGCTTGCCGTTCTCGGCTGCGCGGATCAGGGCCGCCACCACCGCCGAGTCCCGGGAGGTGCGGTAGAGGGTCATCTTGATCGCCAGCACCGCGGGGTCGTCTGCCGCCTGGTTGAGGAATTCCTCCACGGAGGTGGAGAACAGGTCGAACGGGTGGTGCAGCAACACATCCCCTCGCCGCAGCACCGAGAAGATGCTCTCGAACTCCTCAACCTTGAGGGAGCCATCCTCCAGCTTGGTTTTCTGCGCCCGCACCAGGGCCGGGGCCGTGCGCCCCTTGAAGGGTTTGTCCTTGAGCTGGGGCAGGGGGATGGCCAGCAGCGCCATCAGGTCGTCCAGACCGAGGGGCCCGTTGATCCGATACACGTCCTCCGGCTCCACCGCCATGCCGTCCATCAGCAACTGCACCACCGACTCGGGCATCTCGTCGGTGACCTCCAGGCGCACCACCTCACCGCCCCGCCGCCGCTTGCGCAGCCCCTCCTCGATCGCCTCCATCAGGTCGTCGGCTTCCAGGTCGCGCAGCTCAAGGTCGGCGTCGCGGGTGATGCGGAAGAAGTAGTGCCCCTCCACCACCATGCCGGGGAACAGCAGGCCGAGGTTGAAGGCCACCACCTGCTCCAGGGGCACCGCTGTGAACACCGGTCTGGGGTCCTTGCCGCTGAGGTTGGGCGGCACCTCCACGAAGCGGGGCAGGATCTTCTGGGGCACCTTCACCCGGGCGAACTGTTGCTGACCGGTGCTGGGATCGCGCACCAGCACGGCCACGTTGAGGCTGAGATTGCTGATGAAGGGGAAGGGGTGGGAGGGATCCACCGCCAGGGGGGTGAGCACCGGGAAGATGGCGCTGCGGAAGGTGTCGTCCACCCACAGCCGCTGCTGGTCATTAAGGCTGGAGTAATCAAGCAGCTGCGCACCGTGTTCCGCCAGCTGATTCTTGAGGGAATGGCGGTAGTGCTGTTGCTGCAGTTCAAGCAGGGGCCTGAGCTTGGCCTGGATGGCCTCCAGCTGTTCCAGGGCCGTGCGTCCGTCGTCGCTGAGGGTGGCCACGCCCGCTTCCTGCTGGCTCTTCAGGGAGGCGACCCTCACCATGAAAAACTCATCGAGGTTGTTGCTGAAAATGGCGCTGAACTTGGCCTGCTCCAGCAGCGGCGTGTGCTCGTTGAGGGCCTGGGCCAGCACGCGATAGTTGAAGTCGATCCAGCTGAGTTCCCGGTTGATGTAGAGATCCGGGGGCACCTGGAGGGATTTCTCACCACCCAGAACATCGGCGCAGAACTGTTCGTCCATGGCTGTTTAGGTGGCTGGCGTTTCTGAGTTGGCCGTTTCGGTAGCGCGATCAGCTTGAGGCTGATGGGCAGAACACTGTTGGGGCTGCTTGCAGGGGTAGCAGCAGACTTTCTGTTGGAGCGACCGTAGCAATCATGGGGCCCGGGCACTGTGTCAGCCCTGCTTGACGGAATCAGGCGCTGAGCCTGCGCCGGCCGCCGGCCACCAGGGCCATCACCCCGGTCAGCAGGGCGGTGGCCAGCCAGAAGGGACTGGTGCGGCCAACCGTTTCATAGGCCAGCCCCGCCAGCGGGGGGCCTATGAAGCTGCCCAGGCTCTGCAGGCCCTGGAGGCTGCCCAGGGCCGCCCCCTGGCCGGCGTCGTCCAGCCGTTGCGACACCAGGGCCCGCAGGCAGGGCGTGACCAGGCCCGTGCCGAGGGCGAGGCAGGCCACGGCTGGAAACACCACGGCGCCGGCTCGTTCAGCCGGGGCCAGGGGCACCAGGGCGCAGCCGACCAGCACGAAGCCCAGGCCGGCCAGGGTGAGCCGCCATTCGCCGAAGCGCTTCACCAGCGGGCCGATCAGGCCCCCCTGCACCACCGTGGCCACCACTCCCACCACCAGGAAGGCGGCGCCGGCCAGGCCGGGACCCCAGCCGAAGCGCTGCTTGAAGTAGAGCACCAGCACGCCGGTGAAGCCGCTGAAGGCCAGAAAGAACAGAAAGAAGGCGGTGCAGAGCCGGCGCACGCGGGGGTTGGCGAACACCCGCGACAGCTGGGTGAAGGGTTGCAGCTCCCGCTTGGGTGGCAGGGCGATGCGGGCCGAGACCGGGTGGGTTTCCGGCAGAAGCGCCAGCACCAGCACCAGGTTGAGTACGGCGATCAGCACGGCGATCAGCAGCGGCAGATTCACGTTCAGCCTGCCCAGCAGGCCCCCCAGCGCCGGGCCGAGGATGAAGCCCAGCCCGAAGGCCACGCCGATCAGGCCGAAAGCCTTGGCCCGCTTTTCCGGTGGCGATACATCGGCCAGCACGGCGGCGGCCGTGGCGGCGGTGCCACCGCTCGCCCCATCCAGCAGCCGCCCGGCGAACAGCAATGCCAGGGGCAGGCTGGTGCCGGCGGCCCAGGGGATGGCGCTCCAGTCGGTGGCGATCGTGGCGGCGAATACTGTCAGGCCCACCACCGTGCCCGCCACGCAAACCGCCATCACCGGCCGGCGGCCGTAGCGGTCGCTCATCGCTCCGATCAGCGGTGTGGCCAGAAACTGGGCGACGGCGTAACTGCCGGTGAGCAGCCCGAGGGTGCGGCCGTCATTGGTGAAGCCTGCCAGCAGAAAGGGCAGCAGCGGAAAAATCAGGGTTTCGCTGAGCCGGTCGTTGAGCAGGGTGAGGAAGGCGCAGAGGTAGACGGGTGGACCGGAATTGGGGCCGGAGGAGGGGCGCAACAGGGGCACGGTGGCAGCCCGGGGGTGCTGCCAGTTCAGCAAACGGCGGTGCCGCGGCCGCTCCTAGGTTTTGCGGCCGGGGTTGCAGTTGGGGAATCCACGCCATGGAGCCAGGTCTGGAGACGCTCAGCCAGGGGGATCGCAACCGCAGTCACCTCAACCTCAGTCACCTCAACAGCCGTGGCGAGGTGCACATGGTGGATGTGGGGGGCAAGGCTGCCACGGTGCGCGAGGCGGTGGCCGAGGGCTACCTGGCCGTGAACCCCGGGGCCCTGGCCCTGGTGCGGGAAGGGCTGGCCGGCAAGGGCGACGTGCTGGCGGTGGCGCGGGTGGCGGCGATCCAGGCGGCCAAGCGCACCGCCGAGCTGATCCCCCTCTGCCATCCGCTGCCGCTCAGCGGGCTGGACGTGGCGATCGCCGAGGCGCCGCTGCCCGATGGTTCAGGCCCGGGCCTGCGCTGCGAGGCCAGCGTGCGCACCACCGGCCCCACGGGGGTGGAAATGGAGGCGCTCACCGCCGTGCAGGTGGGCCTGCTCACCCTCTACGACATGCTCAAGAGCGCCGACCGGGCGATGACGATCGGGCCGGTGCGGCTGCTGGAGAAGCGCGGCGGCCGTGGTGGTGACTGGCGCCATCCCGATGGCTGAACCCTTCCCCCGCGAGGGTCTGCCCCTGGAGGAGGCGCGCCGGCGGGTGCTGGCCGCCCTCACCCCCCTGGCCGGCAGCGAGGTGCTGCCCCTGGCCGCCTGCCTGGGCCGGGTGAGTGCCGAGGGCTGCCGCGCCCTGGAGGCGGTGCCGGGCTTCCGGGCCTCGATCATGGACGGCTACGCCATCGCCGATGCCACGCCCCTGGCCGCGGGCATGGCCTGGCGGCTGGTGGGCCGCTCGGCTCCCGGCGCCCCCTTCGCCCGGGAGCTGGCCGGCGGCGAGGCGATCCGCATCCTCACCGGCGCGCCGCTGCCGGCGGGGGCGACGCGGGTGCTGCCCCAGGAGCTGGTGCAGGTGGAGGGCGGCGGGCAGGGGGGAGGTGAGCGCTTGCGGCTGATGGGTGAGGCAGGCGCCAACCCCTGGATCCGGGCGGCCGATGAGGAGGCGGCGCCGGGCCAGGAGCTGCTGGCGGCGGGCGTGCGGCTGGGCCCCGCCGACCTGGGCCGCCTGGCCGGCTGCGGTGTGGCGGCGCTGGCGGTGCGGCCCCGGCCGCGCATCGGCCTGCTGATCAGCGGCGATGAGCTGGTGGCCGCCGGCGAGCCGCGGCGGCCGGGCGCCATCTGGGAGAGCAACAGCACGTTGCTGGCGGCGCTGCTGGCGCGGCTGGGCTACGGGGTGGCGGAGCGGCGGGTGGTGGCCGACGAGCCCGGGGCCCTGGCGGCGGCCCTGGGGCAGCTGGCGGCCGGCTGTGATGTGGTGGTGAGCACCGGTGGCGTGTCGGCCGGCGATGCCGACTGGATTCGGCCGCTGCTGGTCGAGCGCGGCTCGGTGGACTTCTGGAAGCTGTTCCTCAAGCCCGGACGGCCGTTCGCCTTCGGCCAGCTGGCGGGGCGGCCGTTTTTCGGGCTGCCGGGCAACCCGGTGGCGGCGGCGATCACGGCGCTCCAGCTGCTCTGGCCGGCGCTGCAGGCGCTGGAGGGGGCCGAGCCGGAGCTGCTGCCCCGCCTGCCGGTGCGCCTGGCGGCCCCCCTGAAACGCGGCGCCGGCCGGCCGGAGCTGGCCCGGGCGCGGCTGCGGGTGGGCGAGGACGGCGCGCTGCTGGCGGTGGTGGAGGGCAGCCAGGCCTCCTCGCGCATCGGTTCGCTTCAGGGGGCCGACCTGCTGCTGGAGATCCCGGCGGAACTGGGCCAGCTGGAGGCGGGCACGCGGCTGTGGGCGCAGCTGCTGCGCTTGCCGCTGTTCTGAACGGCTACAGATCCGCCACCAGCGCCTCCATCTGCTCGAGGGCGCTGCGCAGGTCGTCGGCGATTTCGGCGGCGATCAGATCGGGATCGGGCAGGTTGTCGGCATCGAGCAGCGACGCATCCTTGAGCCAGAACAGATCGAGGTTGAGTTTGTCGCGGGCGAGCAGCTCCTCGAGTTCGAAGGCCCGCCAGCGCCCCTCGGGATTGGCCTCGCTCCAAGTGGGCTGGCGCTCGGCGATGGCGCCCGGTTTGTAGAGGCTCACGAACTCGTCGAGATCGGCGGGCTGGAGTGGTTTGGTTTTGAGGGTGAAGTGCTGGTTGGTGCGCAGGTCGTAGACCCAGAGGCGCTTGGTGGCGGCCTGGGCGCTGCCGGCGCGGCGCTCGAAGAACAGCACGTTGGCCTTCACGCCCTGGGCGTAGAAGATGCCGGTGGGCAGCCGCAGCAACGTGTGCAGATCGCACTCGTGCAGCAGCCGCAGGCGGATGGTTTCGCCGGCACCGCCCTCAAACAGCACGTTGTCGGGCAGCACCACGGCGGCGCGGCCGTTGATCTTCAGCAGCGACTTGATGTGCTGCAGGAAGTTGAGCTGCTTGTTGGAGGTGGTGGCCCAGAAGTCGTCGCGCTCCACGGTGATCGCGTCGCTGCTCACCTCGCCCTCCTCGCCGATCATCTTGATCGACGACTTGCGCCCGAAGGGCGGGTTGGTGGCCACGATGTCGTAGCGGCTGCTGCCCAGTTCGCGCAGGGCGTCGTCGGTGCGCACGGGCAGCAGATCGTCGAGCTGGGCATCCACCTGATCGGCGGGCAGGCCGCCCTCCAGCAGCTCCCGGCGTTTGGCATCGAGCTGGGCGGCGGTGGGCCCCACGTTGTGCAGCAGCAGGTTCATGGCGCAGAGCCGGATCACCGACTGCACGATGTCGACGCCATGCAGCGCTTGATGGCGCAGGTGATCGCGCTGTTCGCGCGTCATCGCCGGGAACGTGTTCACGATGTGCAGATACATCGCGATCAGAAAGCCGCCGGTGCCGCAGGCCGGATCGATCAGTGTTTCGCCGGGCTGGGGCGCCAGGCAGGCCATGATCGCGTCGATGATCGGCCGGGGCGTGAAGTACTGGCCGGCGCCGGATTTGGTGTCCTGGGCGTTGCGCTCCAGCAGGCCTTCGTAGGCGTCGCCCTTGATGTCGGCGTCGAGGATCAGCCACTGCTCTTTGTCGAGCAGGTCGGAGATCAGGCGCTTGAGCTTGGCGGGATCCTGGATCTTGTTCTGGGCCTTGCGAAACACCAGGCCCAGCAGGCCGTGCTGTTTGCCGAGGTGTTCCAGCACGCGGCGGTACTGGCTTTCCAGCTCCACGCCATCGCGGCCCACCAGGGTGCTCCAGTCGAAGCCGTCGGGGATCGGCGAGACCTGGTTCCAGGGCGGTTGGGTCTGCTCATGGGCGAGCTTGAGGAACAGCAGCACGCTGAGCTGCTCCAGGTAGTCGCCGTAGGAGAGCCCGTCGTCGCGCAGCACGGTGCAGTAGCTCCAGAGCTTCTGAACGATGCGGTTGGCGTCGGTGCTCATCGGGTGAACAACAAGGTGGGGCGACGATCAGGCGCGGTAGACGGAACCGCGATGGCCGATTTTGACGATCAGCACCAGCAGAATCTGGTCTTCCACGCTGAACAGCAGGCGCAGATCACCGATGCGAACGCGGTAGAGCTCATCATCCGATTGCAGGCGGATCACGCCCGGATGGCGCGGCGTTTCGCCTAGCCGGGTGAGTTCCCGGTCGACACGGCGTTGCAGGGTTGGGTCGAGCCGGGCATAGGCCTTGGCGGCGGAGCGAACAAATTCGATCCGGTAGCTCAAGGTGCTTCTGCCTCCTGGAGGGAGAACGAGCCGGATTGGAGCTCCTCCCAGCTCACCCGTGGTTCATTGGCCCGCAGGATGGCCTCCGCTTCGGCGGTGTCTTCGGCATCCTCCAGCGCCAGGGTGAGCAGACGGCGCAGGGCATCGCTGCGGCTCACCGAGAGGTGCAGCTCACCCTCAAGCCTCGCGGCGTAGCGGTCGATGCGGTCGATCAGCTCCTGAGGAAGCCGAACCGCCTGGGGCGTGCCGGCGCCTTTGGCTGCAGTTCGCGTCTGGGCCATGGCTTGTTGACCGCTGTAGTTGAAGCTACTACGTTTGTTCCGTGGCGTCAGGGCTCTTTGGCTGCCCGATCAGGATGGCGTCGAGCCCCAGCTGCTGGGCGGCCCTACCGGAGGCAATCGCGAGGTGCAGGGCATCGGCCGCCCGCAAGCCGGTGGCCCAGCCGCCTCATCGCGCAGGGCCTGGAGGCTGGGCAGCTGATCGCGCACCGCCCGCCGGGGCACCAGCTCGGCGACGGCCCTGCCGCGGCGGGTGATCAGCACGGGCTCGCCGCGCTCCACGGCATCGAGAAGGCTGGAGAGCTGCGCCTTGGCTTCCGCCACGGTGACCTGCCGCATGCCGTTGACCAACTCTAGGCAGGCCGGGAGCAAAGGGCTGTAGCAGACCGCTACACTGATCGCGTCGCTATCGAGGAGCTTCAGCTGTGGCGAAAGCCTCCAACCCGGTGCGTCTCCAGGCCGATCTGATGGAGCGTGCGGTGCAGGCTGGTGCCAGGCACCATCGCAGTGCCGCCCAGCAGATCGAATACTGGGCCGCCCTCGGACAGCAGGTGGCTGGCCTGGTTGATCCCGACAGTCTTCTGGCCGTGCAGTGCGGCGTGGCACGGCTCCGGGTGGAGCCGATTCAGGGCACCCCGCTGGACAGCCGCGCGGTGTTTGCCGCTCTCGACGCTGATCGGCGCTCCGGTGCACTCGCCAGGGCGGTGACAACGGCCGCCGTGCGTTATCAGGCCTGCGCCGACCATCCCGGCCTGCTGGAGCGCCTTGGCCCCGATGGCAGCCGCGTGATCGGCCAGTTTCGCGATGGCCAGTTCCAGCCCTTGCAGCCACCGGCCGCTTGACCAACCAACCCCAGCTGTGGCTGCTGGTGGGCGGCAACGGAGCCGGCAAATCCACGTTCCATCGCCTGGCGCTGGAGCGGCTGGGCCTGCCCTTCGTGAATGCCGACGTTCTGGCCCGCCTGGCCTACCCCGAGGCGCCAGAAGCCAACAGCTATGCGGCGGCCCGACTGGCTGACCAGCAACGCGACAGCCTGCTGCTTCAGGGCTTGAGCTTTTGCTACGAAACCGTCTATTCCCATCCGGCCAAGATCGATGTTGTCGCCCGGGCCAGATCACTCGGCTACCGGATCATCCTGGTGCTGATCCATCTGCAGCACCCTGAGCTCAATCTGGCTCGCGTGAGCCAGCGGGTGAGTGAACGGGGCCATCACGTTCCTGAAGACAAGGTGATCAGCCGCATCCCCCGAACGCTCGCGCACGTGCGTCGCACAATCCCGCTCGTGGACGAGTTGCGCGTCTTTGACAATTCCTCTGCCGCATCCCCGTTCCTGCCGGTGTTCAGCCTCTGCGATGGCGTGCTGGAGCGGCCTATGGATCCGCTGCCCCCATGGGCGGCGGACCTGCTGGAGGCTGGTCCGGACGCCTGAACAACACCGCCACGGTTGCAGGAGTCCATGCGTGCGGCAACGGCGCTCCGCAGGGCTGTCAGCCGATCGATCACCGGACTAACGTGATGTAAGTCCGGAAGCGCACCGCTGTCATGACGGCTTCCCCTTATCGCGTCACCCCGGCCCGGATCGGCAACTCCTCCGGCCTGCGGCTGCCGGCGGCCTTCTACCGCGACCATCCCCAGTTCGCCGGCGCTGCCGGCCAGGTGGAGGTGCTGAACGACACCACGCTGTTGCTGCGCCTGGAGCCAGAAGACCAGCCGCAGGGCGAGGCCGACGAGGACAGCTTGATGCTCGGGCTGTTCCTTGATTTCCTCAGCCGCCAGGCACTCACCGCCGAGCAGGGTCCGGTGCCCTACACCGAGGCCATGGCCGCAGAAGACGAGGAGCTGCTGGCTGGCGTGACGGTTGACGCTGCGGATGCAACGGGCGGGGCATGAGTCCGTCGCTGCTGCGTCACGGTTGGGAGATCGCCTTCCAGCCCCAGCTGTTCGCCAGGCAATACGCCGAGCTCAAAGCCGAGGTGAAGCGGCTCAAGCAGGAGCTGGAACCCCAGGCCTTTCTTCAGCACCCCCCGGTGAAGCTGCTGGCGGCGGTGATGGAGGGGATCAAGGAGCGGATCGCCGCCGATCCCTACGCCAGCCGCTTTGCCCTGACGGGCCCGCTGCGCCGTTATGGACGGCTCAAGGGGCTGGGTCTGCCCGATCGCTACCGGCTGTTCTTTCGGCCGTTTGAGGCGGAGGGCCGGCGCCTGCTGCTGATCCTCTGGCTGGGCTTCCCCCGCAAAGACGGCGATCGCAACGACTGCTACGCGGTGTTCACGCGGATGGTGCAGTGCGGCGAGCTGCCGGAGGACTGGGGGAGCCTGCAGCGTGAGCTCGTCGAGCGAGGGCGTCAGCCCCCCAGAGGCAAGTACAAACTCCCAGGCGTATCCCGATAAGCCCTGAACCCATGCCGCAAGTAGAACCCTGCGGCAGCGGCATCTTTGGCATCCACCACCAGGGCGTAACCGCCCACGGAGCGCTTGGCATCGAGGCACCGCTGCACGGCGCAGCCCAGCAGCAGCGGCCCGATGCCCTGGCCGCTCCAGCGCTGATCACGGGCGAGGCGTCCTATCCGGAAGCAGGGCACGGGGTAGGGAGGCAGGGGCCGCGCATCGCCAATCTGCAGGTCAGTAAGCGAAACCTCAGCAGGAGCCAGGGTGTAGAAGCCGGCAATCGCGGCGGTATTGTCCGCTGAAACCAGCACAAACGTCTGGCTAACGCCCCGGCTCATGGCCTGGTGGGCGTGCTGCTGGAGAAAGCGATCGAGGGCTTCGACGCCGCAGCTGAAGCCTTTGCGATCGTGGCGTTTGGGATCGAGCCGCTGCTCCTCAAACACGGTTGACGCGGTTGCCGGCGTCGTTCAGAGCAGCCTGCAGGGCGGGATTGGGTGCGAAGGGTTCGGCGATGGCGGCCTGAAACGCCGTGAAATCCTGCTGGGAAAGGCGCAGCTGGCGCTCCTGCTGGATGGCGATGGCGGCTCGCTGCTTGGCGGCTGAGCGCACAAAGGCGGCCATGCTCAAGCCTTCAATGGCAGCGGCCTGGGCGAACAACTGCTTGTCGGCTGCGCTGAGCTTGAGATCCAAGCGTTCGTCGACTGCCATCGCCGCGTCCCGACTTTTGATTCATGGTACAGCGAAACACCGTACTCAGTCGTGGCGCGCGCGGGCCAAGCAGGGCCTCCTGGCTCTGCTGGAAACCCGCGCCGATCTGGCGGCCGGGCACGTTCACGCCGACACGGTGGACGATCACCTGTGCCGCCTGCGACACCACCAAACAGCGCCAGGCCCAGTACGTTTTACGTACGGAGAGCAGAGCGGCCATGGCCACGGTGTCTGCCACGGAAGCACGCAAGCGGCTGTATGCGCTGATCGATGAGGTGGGCGCTTCGCATGAGCCTGTGCAGATCACCGGCAAGCGGGGCAATGCCGTGCTCCTCTCGGAAGAGGATTGGCGTGCCATCCAGGAGACGCTGCATCTGGTGTCGATGCCAGGGATGCGTGAATCGATCCTGGAAGGGATGGCCGCGGATGGGACTGAGTTGAGCAGCGAACCAGGCTGGTGAGCTGCACGATTCTGTTCACCAACCAGGCCCAGAAAGACGCCCGCAAGCTCGCCTCAGCGTCACCGGCCCTGAAGCAGAGGGCCCAGGCCCTGCTTGAGCTGCTGGCCAGCGATCCCTATGCCCAGCCACCGGCGTACGAAAGCGACGTGGGAGACCTGCGCGGCGCCTGCTCAAGGCGGATCTTCCGCCCGACTCCAGGCCTTCCTCGCTCTGATCAGCCAGCCGCCGCAGGAGCCATGATGATGGGAGCCCGCTGGTGCTCCGACCCCAACCCCTCGCTACGGTGAATTGCAGCGAGTTCTCCGGCCCTGGCCGGCACAGCACCTGTTGAAAGACCTGCTGACGCTGCCCCTGGGACAACGGCTGGAGCTGGTGCAGACGCTCTGGGATTCGATCGCTGCCGAGCAGATGGGCCCTGAGCTCACCGAAGCTGATCGACAGCTGATCGATCGACGGCTGGAGAGCTTTCGGGCTGACGGAGATCCCGGCCTGGATGCCGAGGCTGCGCTGGATGCGATTGAGCACTGACCATGGCCAGTCTTCTTGAAGATAAACAAGACGCCATTGCGATGGCCTGCAAGCGCCATCACGTTGCCCGCATGTCGGCATTTGGTTCAATCTTGCGGAGCGATTATCAGCCAGGCGTGAGCGACGTTGATCTCCTCGTGGAGTTCACGACGCTGCCCCCCTTCGAGCTCGTTGACGCCTATTTCGGCTTACTGGAAGAACTGAGGAGCATTCTGGCTACTCCCGTTGACCTGGTGATGGCGGATGCCATCAAAAATCCATACGTCATTGCCAGCATTGACAGCAGCAAGCGTGATCTTTATGTCGCGCGATAGCCGAGCCTACCTGAGAGACATCATCGAGTGCTGCGACTCAATTCAGGCTATGCTCAAGGATATTGCTGTAGAAGAGTATCGCCAGAGCCGGATCCTCCGTCGGGCTACTGAACGAGAATTCACCATCATTGGCGAAGCCATTTTAGCGCTATCGCATCGAGACCCAGACAGCTTCGCTTCGATCACCAACGCAAGGCGGATTGTTGATTTCCGCAATCAGCTGACCCACGGTTACCCAACGATCATGGATGATGTGGTTTGGGCCATTGCTGTGCGCGATGTTCACATTCTCCGTGACGAATGCGTAGCTTTGGAAGGCAAGTTAAGCGGTTCGTAGGATGGTCAAATGCCCGTTCCCACCTACGACCAGTTCATCGAACCGCTGCTGTCCAGCGGTTCCCGGCCGGGCAGCTGGCAGATCAGCCTGGCTGGGGCGGGGCCTTCCTCGCTCTGATCAGCCAGCCACCGCCGGCGCCATGAGCGGCTCCCTACGCCGATCGCACACCTAATCTGCCGCCATGACGAGCGACGACGTCCGCTGGCTGCAGCGCTTTGACAATTTCCAGCGGGCGCTGCTGGTGTTGGGGCGTGGCGTGCGGTTGGCGCAGGAGCGCGAGCTCAGCGAACTGGAGCAGCAGGGATTGATTCAGGGCTTTGAGTTCACGCATGAACTCGCCTGGAGCCTGCTCAAAGACTATCTCACGCATCAGGGAATCGCCGGAATTGTGGGATCGCGGGATGCCACGCGGCTGGCTTTTCTGAATGGACTGATCAGCGATGGCGAGATCTGGATGGGGATGATTCGTTCCCGCAATCAGTCGTCGCATACTTACAATATCGAGCAGGCCCAGGCGATCGCCCGCGATGTGATCGTGATCTTCTATCCGGCCTTCTCGGCGTTGAACGAGCGCTTCAAGGCCCTGGCTGCCGCCTCGCGATGACCACCACCTCCCCGCCGCAGACACCCCAGCGCTTCGGTCTGCCTGAATCGGCGATTCAGGCCATCCAGCAGGTGCTGGCCGCCCATCCCGAAGTGGAGCAGGCGATTGTGTATGGCTCCCGCGCCATGGGTCGCCAGCGCCCCGCCTCCGACATCGACCTCACCCTGATCGGTGCGGCGATCGGCTTCGGCACCCTGGCCCGGATCGAGGCCGAGCTGGATGATCTGCTGCTGCCCTGGATGATCGATCTGTCGCGCCTGGCCGATCTGAGCCATCCGCCGCTGCTGGCCCACGTGGAGCGGGTGGGGCAGGTGCTCTATCGCCGCGGCGATGGGCCAGGCTGAACCGAAGCGGCACGTCCATGCTCGGCGCGAGCATTGGCAACTACCAGGTGCTGGCACCGGCATCCACTGGCCTGACCTGGATGAAGATCTCAGCGTTGAAGGACTGCATCGACACACCAGGGAGCCTCTCAACCGTACGATTCATCGTATGATCAAGCGCACGCAGGTGATGCCGATGGAGACGATCTCCGCCAACGAGCTGAAGACGGCCGGGATTGGCGCCATTGCCAAGGCGCTCAACCGCGAGCCGGAGGTGGGGCTGAGCGTGCGGGGCCAGCTGCGTTATGTGGTGATGCCGGCCGCTGCCTACCAGCGCCTGCGCGACTGTGAACTGGAGATCGCCCTGCAGGAAACCCGCGCCGATCTAGCGGCCGGTCGTTTCCATTCCGGCACGGTGGAGGATCATCTGCGCCGGCTGGATGGAATGGCGGAGGACACATCTGCTGATGACGGGAACGAGACGCAGCACCCGTGAGTTGGACCCTGGTCTTCACCGAGCGCTATGAACGGCGGGCTGCCCGCTTTCTGCGCCGTCATCCAGACCTACGCCAGAGCTACCGCAAAACGTTGCTGCTGCTGGAGGCTGATCCACACCACCCCTCCCTGCGGCTTCATGCCCTACGGGGACGGCTGCAGGGATTGCATTCGGTTTCGATCAACCTGAGCTATCGGATCACCCTGGAGGTGTTGATCGATGGGCAACGCTTGATCCCGATCGATATCGGTTCCCATGATGTGGTGTACCGGAGCTAAAGCGGACAGCACCAGCCCGGCTCCAGTGGAGAATCACCATGAGGCAGTTCCAGCATGAGTCGCTACCGCGTCGTTGGTGCTCAGGCTGAGTGCGAGCCTGGCTCTGATGGGCCGGTGCACAACGAACGGTCAATATCGCCAAGGATGGTTTTCCTTTCGCAACAGCAACCTTCCTGCCTGAGCTGTTGGCGGAGTTCCAGCGGGAGCAACTCGATGCGATGTGATGGCGGTTCAGGCCGAAATTGGCCCGTTGGACTACACAGCATGGGACCAAAGCCCCGATGAATACTTTGCAGCGATCCGTGCTGGTGTTGGACGCGACCTTGAACGGATGCAGATGCTCTTCAGGCGAGCGTTACCGGGCGACGATTGATCACAAGCGGCTGTGAAGCCAGCAGCTGGGCCTCAATGCTGTGGATCGGCTGGCGGGTTTCGATGGCTGTTGAGCTCGCGACCGAGCGAATGATGCGGCTCTGCAGGGCACGCAATCTCAGAAGCTCCTGGTCTGCTGCTGCCATCTCCAATCCGATTTGTTCAATTCTGGCACTGATCCTGCGGACAGACGATCCTGAAGGCATAGCCACCGACGGCTGCGCGTAGCCCCATGCCCGTTCCCACCTACGACCAGTTCATCGAGCCGCTGCTGCGCGTGCTGGCCCAGCACCCCGACGGGGTGGCGGTGTGCAGCCGATCGACCGGAACCGGGCGGGATGGGCGCACGACCGGCTGAAGCGGGCGGGGCTGTCGAGCAGTCCGCGGCGGGGCAGCTGGCAGATCACCCAGGCGGGGCGCGAGTTTCTGGAGCGCCAGCTGCAGCCGCTGCCTGCCGAGGTGGCCCGCGAACTGGCGATGGGCTCTGTGGACGTGCGCCTCAGGCCGGCGGAGGAGGCAGGCGGCGAGGTGAGCAGCGCCGCTGTGGCCAGCCCGGACGATCGGCTGGGCGAGGCGCTGCAGGAGCGGCTTGGCTGCATGCCATGGGCTACGGCACCAGCCGCAGTGATCTGCCGCGGGTGGGTGGCGCCGGTGATGGCGGCATCGATGGGGTGATCTCGCTCGACCGGCTGGGCCTGGAGAAGGTGTATGTGCAGGCCAAACGCTGGCAGGCCAGTGTGGGCCGCCCGGAGCTGCAGGCGTTCTATGGCGCCCTGGCCGGCCACAAGGCCCGCAAGGGGGTGTTCATCGCCACCTCCAGCTACACGGCCCAGGCACTGGAGTTTGCCCGCTCGGTGGAGGGCATGGTGCTGATCGACGGCCAGCGACTGGCCAGCCTGATGATCGACCATGAGGTGGGCGTGACTGCCCGGGTGCTGAAGATTCCGAAGATTGACAGTGACTACTTTGATGAGGAAGGAGCGTAGGGGGCGTTGAATGGGACTCTGTGACTGGCAGAGTTGCCGCGCCACTTGTTGTTCGGGTGGAGCTGTGGTTCTCAGATCCGTTAACCAAAGCAGTGCTGGCCGGGAAGGCCTCGCGAGGCTAGGCTGCAACCAGGATCTCAAGGTTGGCTATAACTGATGGCCAGTGGCTCGCGTAAAGCAGCTGGCCTCCCGGCATGGTTGACGGAAACCACTTAAGAACAAGGTAGATTTACCTGTATTGACCGAGAAGCCCAGTGAAGGATCTTTACGCATGGCACTTTCCACTTGGCTCTGATGAGATCGAAGCTGCGTGGTCGACTGGAATCCTCAGCGTAGATACAAATGTTCTCTTGGACCTCTATCGGTATCATGAGGAGACGCGTGAGCTGCTTTTAAGCGCTTTAGAGTATTTTGGTGAAAGGACTTGGCTAACCAACCAGGTTGCAGAAGAATTTTTCCGCAATCGCAACACAGTAATAGCTTCATCTACGTCAGGCTTTAGCGAAGCAGACAAGATAGCGGACGAAATCCTTAGCAAGACTCAAGACCAAGTATCGAAGCTTTTACGAAATAGGCTTTTGCCCGACTCTCGAGTTTCACGACTTCAATCAGGGATTGAGGAAGTCGTTAAAGCCTTCAAGCTCGATGTAGCCAGTGCGCGTGAGTCGTTCCCCAATTTCAGGGACAATGACGTGGTCATTGATAGAATATGTAAACTTTTTGATGGGCGAGTGGGGAGCGCTTATGACAAGGAAAAGCTTGACGAAGCCCTTAAAGAAGGAAAGAAACGCTTTGAGAATGAGATGCCGCCGGGATACAAAGATAATACGGCAAAGAAAGGAGATCGTCGATATGGAGACTATTTAGTCTGGCGACAATTGCTTGACCGCGCTGAGAGCGTAAAACAGCCTCTAGTATTTGTAACATCAGAACTAAAAGAAGACTGGTGGGAGCGTCCTGGCAATAAGACAATTGGTCCTCGCCAGGAGCTCTTAAAGGAATATTTCAATATCACCGGCAAGAAGCTGCTCTTTTACCAAACCGATCGATTCCTTTCATTTGCCGCAGATCGCATTGGTCGATCCGACGTTTCAGACGCCGTAAACGAGATTCGTGATCTGGCGAAAGTAAGAACAAGAAGTGCTCAGTTAGTGCAGCTTGTCAGGCAAGAAGCAGAATTAGAGGACAACGAGACGTGGCAGAGGGGAACTTTGGTTATTAGGTTGTTAAGGCCATCGTACAAGTTTACATGCAGCGGAGGACTTGAGCCACGCATGCGCAAGGTGCCTGATCTTACTGTTGCGCTCAAGAAACATCCTGAAGGCATGCCTGAATTTATTGTTCGCCATGGAACTGGAACCACCTATGATTTCAATATTCACGTTAAGTCAATAGACTTTGGCGAAGCTCTCCCCGCAGGTGAGTACACGTTTTTCTATGATGCGGTTAATGATATTTCATCTGGCGCTGAAGAGGAAATCTAACACCAAGATTCAGCGGACGGAAATTGAAGTCATGACCATGCCAGGCTGCCCGCCGCTGATCTTGAGCGTTAAACTGGCTTCAATCAGGTCCTTTAGCTACCCAATCTAATACGAAGCTCATCAAGCAATGCAATTCCCCCCTCACCAAGATTCCAACCTAGAAACCGAGTCATGAATGAAATGGAAAACCTTGAAGAAAAGGTCCCCCTTCTCGAAACAGCCGTCTTGGACGAGAGAAAAAGGCTTTCTTCAGATAGGCTTGATATATCCTTCGGCGAGTTAATCAATTTATACAAGAATGGCGAGTTAATAATCAGGCCGCAGTATCAAAGACTTTTTAGATGGTCTGAAGCTCAGAAGACGGCACTCATCGAATCGATCTTGCTCTCAATTCCAATTCCGCCCATATTTGTAGCTGAAGACAAGGATGGTGTATGGGAGCTGGTTGATGGACTGCAAAGAGTTTCTACGTTTATCAGCTTTTTTGGCGATTTGAAATCTAATGGACAACAGATCGACTGCCAGGTACAAAGTAACAGCTTAATTACGAATGAGGAAGAAGATATCGAAGAGTATGATGATGAAGTCACTGACGTAACAGAAACAAAAAACAAATGGATCCTCCAAGAAGGTGGATTGGTAAAAGCATTGCAGGGATTTAACGTCGATACCCTCCCAGGAAACCTAAAGATAAACCTTAAGAGAGCTGTATGCAGAGTCGAGATTCTTAGGGGAGAAAGTAGCACCTCTATGAAATATGAATTGTTTAAGCGTCTAAACTCTGGGGGGTCAAAACTAACACCTCAAGAAATCAGAAATGCAATTTATCGAGGGGTTGATCCAAGGTTGAATGAATTGTTGCTGAAGATTACCAACAATGAGCTTTTCAGACGTCTTACTGCATTAAGCACTGGCAGACTTGACGAATTGTACGATCAAGAACTAGTTTTAAGGTTTTTTGCATTTTATAATAATGCCGACAATATTGATGACAATATGGAACGCTATTTGAACAGCTTCATGGAAGAAACAGTAAAAAATCCAGATTTCGATTATGAGGGATATGAAGCACTTCTTATGAGAGTTCTAGAGCTTGTAGGTAGTGCTAATGATGAAAAGATATTTCGCAATCATCGAGGATTCTTTGTTCCAGCGTACTTCGAAGGCATTTTAATCGGTGTTGCCCAAAATATCGATAAATACACGGACAATATTGACCTGCTAAAGACAAAGATAACTGAGTTAAAGTCTGATGTTGAATTCAGGAGATTTTCCGGTAGTGCTTCCAACAGCAGAAGTCGCATTAGAAATCGTCTACAGCGGATCAATCAGATTTTCCGGTAGCTATTTATTCAATACCTCATGGATGACTTTGATAAAGCAATTCAGGACATTATTGAAGAAAGGGTCTCAGTCCTTTTTGAAATTGAAAGGGCTGTGTTTACTGAGAGATATGGACTATCTTTAAGGCATCGAGAAGTATTTTCAATTCAATCGATATCAATGATTTACTCTCTATGGGAGGGATTTGTTCAGAAGTCATTCAATCTTTATATTGATGAACTCAACAAGGCTAATAGAAATCTAGTCAAGTACTGTGACGAGATAGTTATTTACCACATGGAAAACTCATTCAAACAGTTTAAAGAGTATCCAGCTAAAGCCAGTAGGAAAGCTAAGTTCTTTGCCTCTCTCAGAGAATTTCACCTTGATAGCACCTGTACAATTTCCAGAGTTGTTGACACCGAAAGTAATGTTGGCTTGGACGTCTTAAACAAATTGTTAAAAAGATTTGCTCTTGAACAGTTTCCTGATCACTGGGCTAACTATGCACATCCAAATCCAAATTTAAAAGACTCACTAAAGCTCTTTCTTCGGTTGCGCAATGAAGTAGCGCATGGATGTGATCTAACGTCAAATATAGATCAGAGTCTGTATGACAGATTCAAAAAGATGATTATAGATTTGATGTGGGAAGTGCGTGCAAAGATGATTATAGGACTTAAGGACTCTACATTCCTTGCTCTTGGCCAAAGAAGCCAAATCGATAGCCAATGAGCTGTTGAGTGACTTTGAAAAACTTCCATGATTGATAGTTCAAGCAGTCTAACATCTTCATACACTTGGACCGCCACCGCAATGCTATCTTCTCCGCTGAGAGCACATTGCGGCCAGGTGATGGCGAGCGTTCACCCCCTAAACGCCTTCTTTAAGACCGCCTGCCTCAACTGCCCGCAGCGCCTGAGGCTGGCGTTAACGGTGGCTTCAACCTGATCGAGCACGGAGAAGCGGCGTTCGACTTCCGCGACGATTCGGCGCTGCTCCGCCAGGGGTGCTAAGGGGAATTCAACGGCTGCGAAACGTTGTGCTCCGAGATGGGCGATGTTGGTGGTGATCTTGGCAATCTTCATGTAGCGGCGAGCTTGTAGCTGCGCACGAAAGACGATCAGAGCGTATCTGGGTAGGGCGACATCGGTGGCACGGAAGCGAACCAAAGTGTTCTGGAAGCAGGCATTCTGAACTTCGTCTCGCCACATTGCGGGGCGTCCTACCAAATGCGGGGACTGCCCTTCGTTGAGCAGTATGTCTCCGTATTCCAGTCGGAAGGACTCCTGCTCCTCTGGCGTGAAGTTCATCTCTTTGACATCCGTCAGATCAATACGATCTTCGAACACATTGGCTACCCGCATATATGGGCACATATTGGGGCCGTTGTGATCTTTGGGAGTTCGCTGTCGACCCAGTTGAACCACTCCTACCGCATCAATGCGGACCCAGGTCCAGCCTTCAGGGGGTTCGGGCAGCTCTACTTCAGTATCTGGCTTGATCGATGCAAGAACGCCTTTTCCCTTGCGTCCTTCCTCCGGTTGTGTCGCGGCTTCGAGAGTCACCCTTTCGAAGAGTTCCACTGCATCCTCGTAATAGCGGCCTGACTGTCTGGCCAACTCCGCTTCCGTCTCCACCAACCTCCCCTCCACCGCCGCCTTGAGGATGCTGGCTCGGGCCTGCTTGAGCTTGGCCTGGATGGCCTGCAGGGTGCTGGTGGTTTCGTCGAGGCAGGAGAGCTGTTTATCGAGATCGGCGACGATCGCTTCCTGTTTGGCTTCTTCAGGAATCCAGACCGGCAGCGACTGAAGCAGCTTCGTCTCCACGCTCGAAACAGTGGTTCCCGTTTTCGTGCAGTTTGTCAGAATTGTGTTTGACTGAGAGATGAGCTGATAGGCCAGGAACTTTGGAACGATGTTCTCTCGGGGGATGATCGCCTTCATGTCCTGATTCAGTGTTACGTCGGTGTTGGCGATCGCGACAGGGAAGGTATGGGCCAAGATGCCGCTGCGCACCACCATCAGAATCGAACCTGCCGGCACCAGCCGAACTGGTGAATCGGCGATGGCTTCTGGCGTGATCTTGTCCTGACTGTCGACAATCTCGAACGTTTTCATGTCCTTGGGTGAGACCCACGGGATCGTTCCTCCTTCCCAATAGGCGGGATTGGCCTTACTGGGTGTGCCTCCACCACTCCAGCTGCCTGTGTTTTTTAGATGGATCAGTTCGTCTGCGAAATCACTCACGCCGCAACCACCTCATTCAGCTCCGCCACGATCCCCTCAAGCTCCTGGCCAAACAACGCATACACCTTGCCCAGGCCGCCGCGTTGGGCGAAGGGGGGTTCGTCGAGGTCTTCCAGGCGCACTTCCAGGTCCACCACGATCTGATCGCGGATCAGCTCCAGCCAGCTCCGTTGCTCCTCCGTGAAGCTGCGGCCGCGGTGGGCCTGCTGGGCCAGCCAGCCGGCGAAGCGCTCGGCGGCCTGGTCCTGAAAGCTCACCAGCTGCTCCTCCACGCCCAGCGCATGGCGGGCCAACGAGATCAGATCGGTGAGGTGTTTGCCCTTGCTGGCGCCCTTCACCCGGTTGGCCTCCACCTGCTCATACGCCTGCCACAGGGCTTCACTGGTCCACTGGCGCGGCGGCCGCCGGATCGCCTGGGCCAGTTCCACCAGCTTGGCGCGCGTGATCCGTGCCCCATAGGGCTTGGCGTACAGCACGCTCAAGGCATCGAGCTGGTCGCGGTTCTCGCGGCAATAGGCCTCAAACGCACTGGTGAGCCCCTCGGCGCTGGCTCCGTAATCCAGCGCCTGATCCGGCCGGGCGCCCGCAAACGTGACCCGGTCGTGGGTGAGCACATCCACCGTGATCTCCTGCTGCTGGCGCACCGTGAGCAGCGCTTCGCACAGGGCCGGGTTGTGGGCCAGGGGGGCGGCGGCTTGCTCCAGCAGCGCTTCGCGGCCTTCGGCCTGCAGCCGGTCGGGGTCGAGGCGATCGAGCACATGGGCCACCAGATCCCGCAGCGGTGGGGCGCCCGGCACCGCCGCCAGCTGGGCCTGCTGGTCGGGCGTCAGCCGCCGGTCCATCCGATCCAGCCGCGCCGCCAGGGAGGAGAGCACCTCCTCCTCGCGGTTGCCGAAGCGCACCAGCTCCAGCAACTTGGCAAACGGCACGCTCGGGTCGCCATCGAGCGGTGGGTCGGCCTTCAGCTCCTCCATCACGCCCACGCAGTCGATCAGCACAAACTGGGTTTTGCTGCCGCCATCGGGGCTGATCGCCTGGAAATCGGCATCCGCCATCACCCGCACGCCCCGGCCCTTCATCTGCTCAAACAGCGCCCGCGAGCGCACCATGCGCAGAAACACCACCCCCTCCAGAGGTTTGATATCCGTGCCGGTGGCGATCATGTCCACCGTCACGGCCACGCGCGGGTTGTAGCGGTTGGCGAAATCCTTGATCAGCTGCTCGGGGCGGCGCGAGGGGGCGGTGCTGCCCACGCCGTCGCGTTCGGCCTTGTAGGTGATCTTCGCCGCCTGCTCGTTGCTCAGGCTCCACTCCTCCCGCAGGATGCGCAGGATGTCTTCGGCGTGGCTGTCGCTCTTGGCGAAGAACAGCAGCTTGGGGATCTCCGTGCGGCCCGGGAAGATCTCGGTGAACAGCTTCTGGCGGATCGTGCGCAGCACCGTGCGGATCTGATCCGGCACCACCACGCTGCGATCGAGCGCACTGGCGGCGTAGGTGAGGTCGTCGTCGAGGGCCTGCCAGCGCTCCACGCGGGTGAGCCGGTTGCGCTTGAGCACCCCCAGCCCCGGCTCCGCCTTCACCGTGGCGCCGTCTTCACCCACCGCCGTGCGGATCTGATACACCCAGAAGGGCACGTTCACCTTGTCGCGCACCGCCTCCACGTGGGCGTACTCGCTCACCACGTTCTGCTGGAACCAGGCGTAGGTGTGGCCGCCCGGTGTGGCGGTGAGGCCGATGATCGAGGCGTCGAAATACTCGAGCACCTGGCTCCAGAGGCTGTAGATCGAGCGGTGGCATTCATCCACCACGATCACATCGAAAAACTCCGGCGGAATCGCGGGGCTGTACACCACCGGCTGCGGGCCGCGCGCCAGCGCCGGGCCGTGGCCATCAAAGGCCGATTCCTCCTCCAGCTCCTCGGCAAACTCCGGCTCGCCCTTGAGGATCGAATACAGCCGCTGAATCGTGGTGATCACCACCTTGTTCACCGGATCGATGCGGTTGTTCCTGAGGTTCGCAACGTTGTAGAGCTCATGGAATTTGCGGCCGTCGTCGGGCGTGCTGTAGGCCTGGAATTCCTTCAGCGCCTGGCGGCCCAGGTTGCCCCGGTCCACCAGAAACAGCACTCGCCTGGCGCCGCCCTGGCTGATCAGCCGATACAGCGCCGAGATCGCCGTGAACGTTTTGCCGCCGCCTGTGGCCATCTGGATCAGCATCCGCCGCCGCCCCTCGCGCACGCTGCTCTCCAGGTTTTCCACCGCCCGGATCTGGGCCGGCCACATCCCCGCCCGGTTCAACGCCTGCGCCTCGCGCATGCGGCCCTTGAGCGTCTGCCGCGTGCTCAGCCACTGGCGCAGCGTGGCCGGCCGGTGGAAGCTGAACACGCGCCGCGCCGCCGCATCCGGTTCGAGCCCGTTGGTGAAAAACGTTTCCGCCCCCGTGCTCTCGTAGCGGAACGGCAGCGGCCGGATCGGCACCACCAGCCCCGGCAGGGTTTCGCTGGCGTAGGCCAGCGTCTGCGCCTCCACGCCGCCGAGGGTGCTGCCCAGCTTCTTGGCCTCCACCACCCCCACCAGCTCGCGGCCCAGGAACAGCCCATAATCCGCCTCGCCGCCGCCGCTGGGCAGCTCGCGCACGGCCACGCCCTCGGTGGCCGCCAGGTTCACGGCGTTGCGGTTTTGCACCGCCCAGCCCGCCTGCTGCAGCAGGGCATCAATCCGCTGGCGGGCTTGTGCTTCGGGTGGCAGGGGGGCGGGGGCCAGGGGTTTGGCTAATGAATCCGCTCAATTCTGGGCGTTCAGCGGATAGGCGGCCATGGGATGCCTGTTCAACTGCCAGCCGCTGAGCTGGCCAGCTGGGACGACACCCCTTGCTGCGTTAGCCCGCTTCCGTGAGCGGCGTGTTCCCCAGCAGCCACTCGCCCACGCCGCTGCTCCATTCCCGCTTCCAGAAGGGGGCGTCGTGCTTGAGGGCCTCCAGCAGCTCCTGGCAGCAGCGCTGGGCCGGGCCGCGACGGTCGGCCAGCACCGCCACCACCACGATCGCGTCGCCGCAGAGCACCAGGCCCGTGCGGTGGCGCACCAGCACCGCCGCCACTGGATGGCGGCGGGCGCAGGCGGCGGTCAGGCGCTGCAGCTGGCCCTCGGTCATGCCCGGGTAGTGCTCCAGCTCCAGGGCATCGAGCGGTGCGCCCGTGGCCGTGGTGCTCCGCACCCGGCCGATGAACAGGCTGGTGGCGGCCGGCACCTCGGCGCCGCCGGCCTGCAGCTGGGCCTGCCACTGCTCGAGCTGCTGGCAGGGGTCGATCGGGTCGGGGTGCAGGCTCACGCTCATGCTCACCCCTTTGGCATGGCTGCTGGTGCTGGTGGGCATGGCGGGGGCAGGCGACTTGGACAGGGGGCGGGCAGCGATGTCAGCCGCCACTGATCGGTGGCAGGAAGGCCAGCTCGTCGCCATCCGCCAGCGGTGTGTGGGCCTCGGCGAACTGTTGGTTGATCGCCACCCGGATGCCCACAGGGAGTTCTTCTCGGGTTGGTGCGGCCCCGGCAGGGGCGCCGCTGGCGGCCAGCCAGGCGCCGGCTAGATCCAGCTGCTGCCACAGCTCCAGCGGCGTGGCGGGGTTGGCGGTGGCGGCCACCTGCTGCTCGCTCCAGCCCATCGCCTCGCGCAGGGCGGCGAACAGCCGCACCCGCACGGTTGGAACGGCGGCCGGCGGATCGGCGGGCTCGGGCTGGGACGCAGGCATGGGCCGCAGCAGCTGTGCGCCAGTCTGCAGCCCCCGCGCCGTCACAATGGCTGCCATGCCTGCGCCAGCCCCCGCGTGAGCCTCGCCATTGCCCTGCTCACGGTGTCGGACACGCGCACAGCGGCCGACGACGCCAGCGGCGACGCCCTGCAGCAGCGCCTTGAGGCCGCCGGCCACCGCCTGCACGAGCGGCGGATCGTGCCCGACGACCGCTACCGCATCCGGGCGGCGATCAGCCACTGGATCGCCGATCCGGCGGTGCCGGTGGTGATCAGCAGCGGCGGCACCGGCCTGGCCGGCCGCGATGGCACCCCTGAGGCGGTGGCGCCCCTGCTCGACAAGACCATCGACGGCTTCGGGGAGCTGTTCCGCGTGCTCTCCTTCGAGACGATCGGCACCAGCAGCCTGCAGAGCCGTTGCCTGGCGGGCGTGGCCAACGGCACCCTGATCTTCGTGCTGCCGGGCTCGCTCGATGCGGTGCAGACCGCCTGGGACCGGCTGATCCGCGCCCAGCTCGACGTCAGCACCCGCCCCTGCAACCTCGTGCAACTGTTGCCGCGGCTGCAGGAACCCTTGGATCGGCCGGCTGGCCGGGATTGAGTCGGCTCAGCGCCAGTCGTCCGCCGGGGCGGCCTGGGCGGTGCGGCTGCGCCGGTCGAACAGGCAGAGGCTGAGCCCTTCCTGGCCGGCTATGGGGGCCTGGGGGTAGCGGCCGGCGATCAGGGCGGCGCTGCTGCCCACGCTGTCGTCGAACGCGATCACGCTCCCCACGAGCCTGGCGTCCACCAGGCCGCTGGCCCGCAGGCAGGCTGCCGCCACCTCCTGGCGGTGCGCGGCCCAGGCGTCGGCGGAGGAGGCCAGGGCCGGCAGCGGGCTGATCGTTGCCAGGGCGCTGATCACAGCTGAACCAAGGCGCGGGCTGGGCATGGGTCGGGGCCTGCTGGGCAGTGCTGCTGAATGGTTGGCCGCTCACCCAGCAGTGCCAGGACGTAGCGATCGCCACCGGGACGCGCTGCGTCGCCGTGGACACTGGTTATTCAACAGCTTGAGGCGGCTGGCAGGTGATGCTGCAGGGCTGGCTAGTGGAGCAGCGGCGGCGTGGGCGGGCCTACCAGCCCAGTTTCCGTCGGAGCCAGATTTCGGTGACCTGGCTGGGAGCACTGCTGGCCCTGGCCCTGCTCGGCCTGCTCAGTGCCTGGAGCGGCATGGTGCTGCTGGCGGCGCCGCTCGGGGCCTCTTCGGTGCTGCTGTTCGGCTACCCCGCCAGCCCCCTGGCCCAGCCCCGCAACATCGTGCTGGGCAATGTGATGGGAGCTCTGGTGAGCGTGATGGCGGTGGCCTGGCTGGGCCGGGGGCCGCTGGTGATCGCCCTGGCCGTGGGCCTCACCGTGCTGCTCGGCCAGCAGCTGCGCTGCCTGCATCCGCCCGCAGGCGGCCTGGCCTTTCTGGGGGTGGCCCTCGGGGCCACGCCCCTGTTTGTGCTCACGCCGGTGCTGAGTGGCTCGTTGCTGCTGGTGCTGCTCGCCGCGGCCTTCAGCCGCTGGGTGAAGGGGGCGCTGCCCTACCCCCACCACTGGCTCTGAGCTCAGGCCGCCAACAGTTCGGGCTCCCGGTAGGGGATGAAGTTGGCCTTGCGCGTGCCGCAGATCGGGCAAACCCAGCTGTCGGGGATGGCCTCGAAGGGGGTTCCGGCGGCGATCCCCGAGTCTGGATCCCCCACGGCTGGGTCGTAGATCATCGAGCACACCTTGCAGATCCACTTGCCGGCCACCGGCGTGGCCGCCTCGCCCGCCGTGCCCTTCCCCTGCAGGGCGTTGAGGGCCACGCCATAGCGCTCGGCGTGGTGCTGTTCAATCGGCTCCAGGAAGCCGAAGTTGCTGGCGGCGCGGCGGAGGATGGCGGCGTGATCGCGGGATTCGGCCGCCTGCTCGTTGAATTCGGCTGCGGCTGTGCCGTCGCGGTCGGCGCGGGCCTGGGCGGCGAACTCCGGGTACATGGTGGTGTACTCGTAGGTTTCACCCTCGATCGCCAGCTCCAGGCAGCGGGCCAGGATCGCCCCCTTCTGCTCCTCGCTGAGGGCGGCAGGATCGCTCACCACCAGCTCCGGATGGAGCAGCCGGAAGTGGGCGAAGGCGTGCTCCGTTTCCTGGTTGGCCGTATCGCGGAACAGGCGGGCCAGATCCCCGTTGCCCAGTTGTTTGGCCACCTCCGCGAAGAACAGATACTTGCGGTTGGCCATGCTCTCGCCGCCGAAGGCGGCTTCGAGATTGGCCAGGGTGCCGGGGTTGCTCAGGTCCAAGGTGGCGGGGCAGGGCGCTGCCCCCACTCTGCCTCCCCCCGGTGGGTTCAGCCGCCCAGGTAGGCCATCTCGGCATGGGCTGGTGCCGCCGTTGGGCCCAGGGGGCCGCCGCCGCTCCAGGCCCCTGCCCGCTCCTCACTCCAGCGGTCGCGCCGGCCCCGCCAGAGCTGGCCGATCGCCGCTTGCAGCTCGGCTGCCGGGGCGGGGGGCGTCAGCCAGGGACGTAGATCCAGGCCGCTGCCGGGGGCGGCGAACAGGCAGGTGTAGGCGATGCCGTCGGCGGTGACGCGCAGGCGGTTGCAGTCGCCGCAGAAGGGGGCACTCACCGAGGCCACCACCGCCAGGTGGGCGCCGCCAGCCGGACCCCCATCGCGGTAGCGCCAGCGGCAGGCGGTGCCGTGGGCGGCGCGGCCCACGGGCTCCAGGGGCCAGCGGCGCCCGATCCGCTCCACCATCTCTGCGGCGCTCAGCACCGCCTCGGGCCGCCAGCCGTTGCGGTTGCCCACGTCCATGAATTCGATCAGGCGCAGCTCCAGGCCCCGCTCGCGGGCCAGGGCCGCCAGGGGCAGCAGCTGGTCGTCGTTGGCACCGCGCTGGATCACGGCGTTGAGCTTCAGCTCACCCCGCCCCGGATCGAAGCCGGCGGCGCGGGCGTGCTCGATCGCCGCCAGCACCTTTGCCAGCAGCGCGTCTCCGCGCCGCTCACGCTCCTGGGGATCGCCGCCGCCCACCCCCGCCATGCGGGCCACCGCTTCCCCCGTGGCGCCATCGAGGCTGAAGGTGATGCGGTTCAGGCCGGCGCGCCGCAGGGCCCGGGCCCGGGCGGCGCTGAGCAGCACGCCGTTGCTGGTGAGGGCGATCTCGCGCAGCGCAGGCCTGGCGGCTGACGCAATCAGCTCCTCCAGCTGCCCATGCAGCAGTGGCTCACCGCCGGTGAGGCGCAGGCTGCGGGCCCCCAGTGCCACCGCCGCGCTGATCACCCGCAGCCGCTGCTCGAGCGTCAGCACACCCTCCGGCTCCTGGCCATCCGGCAGGCAATAGGGACAGGCCAGGTTGCAGCGGGCCGTGAGCGAGAGCCGCAGCACCCCCAGGGGCCGGCCGAGTTGGTCGAGGGAAACCGCAGCCGGGCCAGCGGCCGTGGCGGTAGGTGTGGCGGTGGGGGGGGCGTCAGCTCTGGCCATGGCGACCACGCTATGGCTGCTGGCGCGCCAGCAGCCCCGGGTGCGTGGAAGGCTGCCTACCTTGTCTGTCCATACGGGCAGCAGCGGCCATGGCCAGCGAGGAGTCTGCAAGGGCTGCCTCAGCGTCCACACCCACTCCGGAAGATGCCAGCAGCGGCGGCGGCTGGCCCCTGATCGAAGGCTGGGCTCGGGCCACCCTGTCCCCCACCGGCCCGCGGCTGTGGCAGACACTCACCCACAGGAGCGCCTGCCTGAGTTGCGCCTGGGGGACCGGCGGCCAGAACGGCGGCTTCCGCGATGAGCTGGGCGAGCCGCTGCAGCGCTGCCTCAAGAGCGTGGAGGCGATCGGCGCCGAGCTGCAGCCGGCCGTGCCCCGCGAGGTGTTCGCCGGCCGCACCCTGGCCGAGCTGCAGCAGCTCACCTCCGCCGCGTGCGACCGGCTGGGGCGGCTCGACCGGCCCCTGATCCATCGCGCCGGCAGCGACCACTACGAGCCGATCAGCTGGGAGGAGGTGCACGCCCTCACCGCTGCCGCCTTCCGCAGCCATCCGCCCGAGCGGGTGGCCTCCTACAGCTCCGGCCGCTCCTCCAACGAGGCCGCCTACCTGCTGCAGCTGTTGCTGCGGGCGCTGGGCTGCAATAACCTGGCCGACTGCTCCGACCTCTGCCACGCCCCCTCCACCATCGGCCTCACGCGGGTGTTCGGCAGCGGCACCTCGATGGTGAATCTCGAGAGCCTCCAGCACGCCGATGGCGTGGTGCTGGTGGGCTCCAACGCGCCGGCCAATCACCCGCGCCTGATGAACGAGCTGATCCGCCTGCGCGAGCGCGGCGGCACGGTGATCGTGATCAATCCGGTGCTCGAGGCCGGGCTGCTGAAGTTCGGCTCGCCCGCCTTCCCGATCCGCTCCATGCTCGGCGGCGGCAGCGCGATCGCCTCCCTGTTCCTGCAGCCGATCCCCGGCTCCGACACCGCCGTGTTCCTGGGGATCCAGAAGGCGCTGCTGGAGCGCGGTGCCATCGATCTTGCGTTTGTGAAGGCCCACGCCGACGGCTGGCAGGCCCTGATCACCCAGATCGAATCCACCGGCTGGCAGGCGATCACCGCCTGCTGCGGCCTCAGCCGTGAGGAGCTGGAACACACCGCCGCCCGCCTGGCCGCCTGCCGTGCCGTGGTGTTCGCCTGGGCCATGGGCATCACCCACCACGCCAACGGCACCGCCAACGTGCAGGCGATCGCCAACACCGCCGTGCTCAGCGGCAACGTCGGCCGGCCCGGGGCGGGCACGATGCCGATCCGCGGCCACTCCAACGTGCAGGGCTTCGGCTCGATGGGGGTGACGGTGCACCTGCGCGAGCCGATGCGCCTCGCCCTTGAACAGCTGCTCGGTAAGCCCCTCAGCCGCACCCCCGGCTACGACACCCGTGCCCTGATCGAGGCGGCCGATGCCGGCGCCGTGGACACCCTGCTGTGCCTGGGCGGCAACCTGTTCGGCGCCAATCCCCACAGCGCCCAGGCCCGCCGCGCCCTCGGCCGCATCGACACGATCGCCTACCTGGCCACCAAGCCCAACACCGGCCATTTCCACGGCCTGGCGGCCCGGAACACCCTGCTGCTGCCGGTGTTCAACCGTTTCGAGACACCCCACCGCACCACGGTGGAATCGGGCAACAACTGGGTGCGGCTCAACGAGCCCGGCAGCACCCACCTGCGCGGCGGCGACCTGATCAGCGAGGTGGCGTTCCTCGCCGAGCTGGCCCACCGCCTGCATGGCAGCGAGCCGATCGACTGGCGGCGATTACAGGATCCGGTGTATGTGCGCGAGCTGATCGCCCGCACCGTGCCCGGCTACGAGGCCATGGCCGGCATCGATGCCAGCAAGCGGGAGTTTGAGGTGAGCGGGCGGGTGCTCCATGAGCCGCGCTTTCCCACCGCCACGGGCCGTGCCCAGCTGGCGGCCACCCCCTTGCCGGATCTGCGCCTGCCCGGCCCGGAGCACTTCGGCGGCCTGGCGCAGGATGAGCGGGGCCTGGTGCTCAGCCTGATCACGGCCCGCAGCTATGGCCAGCACAACACCGTGGTGTACAAGCCGGGCGATAGCTACCGGGGCATGCCCCACCGCCACACCCTGCTGATCAACCCCGAGGATCTGGCAGCCAGTGGCCTGGTGGCCCACCAGCGGGTGCGCGTGCAGGGCGAAGCGGGCCAACTGGAGGAGATCGAGCTGATCCCCGGTTCGATCCGCCGCGGCGCGGCGCTGATGTTCTATCCCGAGGCCAACGTGCTGATGGGCGGGCAGAAGGATCCCGAGAGCGGCACGCCGGCCTTCAAGCGGGTGCCGGTGCTCGTTGCCGCCGGTGTCGGCGCGGAGGCTCAGGGCGCAGCGGCCGGTTGATCGGCCTCCGGCCGGTTCACGTTGCGGATGGCGCGGGGATCCAGCGGCACCGCCCGGGCGGGCAGGGTCGCCAGCCAGCTCTGCAGGCGCCGTTCGCCGCGCTCAACCGTCCCGGCCAGGTGGGCGCGGATTGCCGCGCTGCTCGGATACAGGCCCAGCAGCGGTTGCAGCCGCTCGCCGTCGTGGGCCAGGTGCAGCCGGGTCGGGCTTGCCGCTGCCGCAGCCAGCAGCGTCTGCAGCGCGTCCAGACTCAGATCCGGCATGTCCACCGGGCAGAGCAGCAGCTGCTCCCCGGGGTGGCACTGCATCAGCCGGTGCAGGGCCAGCAGGGGCCCCTCCCATGGGGGCGGTTCGGCCAGGGCGCTGATCGGAGCTGGCGCCAGGGCCAGGTGGGCCGGGTGGCGACTGAGCAGGGTGATCGGTGCTTCGAGTTGGCCCAGCAGCAGCAGGGTGCGCTCCAGCCAGGTGCTGCCTTCGGGGTGGGGCAGCAGGGCCTTGTCGCGGCCCATGCGCCGGCTGGCGCCACCGCTCAGCAGGCAGGCGCGCAGCGGCAGGGCAAGGGCTGGCGTCGGCCGCTGTAGCAACGGCTGCCCGGCTGGTCGCCGCTGCCCCATAGGGTCCGGCCGCAGCTCCGATGGCTCCATGGCCCTGTCTCCCCACAGCGCAACCCTGCTCGACGCCAAGCGCCGCAGCGGCCTCAGCTTCGCCGATCTCGGTGCCCGCCTGGGCCAGGACGAGGTGTGGACCGCCAGCCTGCTGTACGGCCAGGCCACGGCTTCAGCTGATCAGGCCCAGGCCCTGCTGGAGGCCCTGCAGATCCCGGAGCCGGATCGCGCCGCCCTGGCCGCCGCCCTCACCACCTATCCCGTGAAGGGAGCCCTCGATCCGGTGATTCCCACCGACCCGCTGCTCTACCGCTTCTACGAGATCCTCCAGGTGTATGGCCTGCCGCTCAAGGACGTGATCCAGGAGCAGTTCGGCGACGGCATCATGTCGGCGATCGACTTCAGCCTCACGGTGGCCAAGCAGGAGGACCCCAAGGGCGACCGGGTGGTGGTGACGATGAACGGCAAGTTCCTGCCCTACCGCAAGTGGTGAGCAGGTCGGCCGGGCGACACTCAGGTTGGTTTGATCAGCAGCCCGAACTCCGCCAGGGCCTGGGGCAGATTGCGGTGCTCATGGCCGGGATGGCTGAGCTTTACCAGGGCGAAGCGCTGCAGCTCGTTGAGCGCCATCCAGCCGTCGCTGCGCAGCTCCAGGCCCAGCTGGGCGCAGGAGGCGGCCAGCACCTCGGGGAGCTGGCCGGTCTGCTGCCAGGGTTCGTGGCCGCCGGGCCGGGGCAGCTCCTTGGCCTGGCCGGCGCTGAGGGAGGCGGTGCGCGCCAGCAGGTGCTCGCGCAGGGCCTCGATGGCGGCGCCGTCGTCGGCCCAGGCCAGCAGCTCGCCCCGCTCGGCCTCGGCCAGCTCGCTCCAGTGCTGCAGCTTGAGCTTCACGCCGGCCAGGTCGAGCTTGCGCCGCACCGCCATCGGGATGCAGCGCAGGTCGCCGGTGAAGTCGGCCTCGAAGTTGAAGCAGCTGCTGGCCTGGGGAGTGCTCAGGAGATCGGGGGTGTGGCTTCTCCCATTTCAGCGCTGCAGGCGCTGCAGGTCACGCGCCGGTAACAACCGCCACCTTTGCCGCGCCACCCGGCTTGGTCGAATGGCGCCATGTCCAGCCCTCCCGCCCCCAGCCCGGCCGCCCGGGCCCAGTGCCCCTACTGCGGCGTGGGCTGCGGCCTCGAGCTCAAGGCCGCGGCGGAGCCTGAAGGCACCTGGACCGCCCGCGGCGACCGCCACCACCCCTCGTCCCTGGGCCAGGTGTGCGTGAAGGGGGCCACGGTGGGCGAAACCCTGCACCGCAACCGGCTCACCACACCTCTCTGGCGCGAGCACACCAGCCAGCTGTTTCAGGCGATCAGCTGGGAGCGGGCCTTCGCAATCCTGGTGGAGCGCATCCAGGCCACCCTGGCCAGCAAGGGTCCCCAGGCGCTGGCGATCTACGGCTCCGGCCAGTTCCTCTGCGAGGACTACTACGTGGCCAACAAGCTGCTCAAGGGCGCCCTGGGCAGCAACAACTTCGATGCCAACTCGCGGCTGTGCATGAGTTCGGCGGTGGCGGGTTACGCCCGCAGCTTGGGCTCCGACGGCCCGCCCTGTTGCTACGACGACCTCGACCTGGCCGACCTGGTGCTGCTGATCGGCACCAACACCGCCGAGTGTCATCCAGTGCTGTTCCAGCGGCTGCTGAAGCGCCGGCGCAAGGGGGCTGGGCCGCGTCTGGTGGTGGTGGATCCGCGGGCCACCGCCACCAGCGATGCCGCCGATCTGCACCTCGCGATCGCCCCCGGCAGCGACCTGGCCCTGCTCTGCGGCCTCGGTCACCTGTTGCTGGAACGCGGCGGTGTGGATCAGGCGTTCGTGGCAGCCCACACCGAGGGTTTCGCGGAGCTGGAGGTGCTTTGGCGTGCCTGGACGCCGGCGCGGGCGGCGGCGGTGTGCGGCATCGCCGAGGCCGACCTGCGCCAGCTGGCCGCCTGGTGGTGCGAGGCCCCCGCGGTGCTCAGCCTCTGGTCGATGGGAGTGAACCAGAGCCGCGAGGGCAGCGCCACCGTGGCCGGGATCTGCAACCTGCACCTGGTGAGCGGCCAGATCGGCAAACCCGGCGCCGGGCCCTTTTCGCTCACCGGCCAGCCCAACGCCATGGGCGGCCGTGAGGTGGGCGGCCTGGCCCAGCTGCTGCCGGGTTACCGCGCCGTGGCCATCCCGGAGCACCGGGCTGCGGTGGAGCGCCACTGGGGCTTGGCCGCCGGCTCGATCGCGCCGGAGCCCGGCCTGGCGGTGTGGCAGCAGATCGAGGCGATGGAGCGCGGTGAGCTCGACCTCTGGTGGGTGGCCGCCACCAATCCGCTGGTGAGCATGCCGAGCCTGGATCGGGTGCGGGCGGCGGTGGCGAACTGCCCGCTGGTGGTGCTGAGTGAGGCCTACGCCGGCACCGAAACCGAAGCGGTGGCCCACCTGCTGCTGCCGGCGGCCCAGTGGAGCGAGAAGGAGGGGGTGATGGTGAACTCCGAGCGCCGCGTCACCCTCTGTTCCGCCTTTCGCGAGCCCCCGGGCGAGGCCCGGCCCGACTGGGCGATCTTCGCCGAGCTGGGCCGGCGGCTGGGGTTTGCGGAGCAGTTCAGCTACGGCTCGGCGGCCGAGGTGTACGCCGAGTTCGTGGCCCTCACTGCCGGCCGGCTGTGCGACAGCAGCGGCCTCAGCCACCAGCTCCTGGCCGACCACGGCCCCCAGCAGTGGCCGTTTCCCGCCGGCAGCACCCCGGGCGGCGGCCAGGCCCGGCTCTACACCGACCACCACTTCCCCACCCCCTCCGGCCGGGCCCGCCTCTGGGCCGATCCGCCGCTGGGGCTGGCCGAGCCCCCCGATGCCGCCTACCCCCTGGTGCTCACCGTGGGCCGGGTGCTGGGCCACTGGCACACCATGACCCGCACAGCCCACGTGGCCCGTGTCGCCAAGGCCCACCCCGAACCCCTGCTGGAGGTGCATCCCCACGATGCCGCCCGCGCCGGCCTGGTGGAGGGGGGGCAGGCGCGGGTGCGCTCCCGCCGGGGCGACCTGAGCGTGAAGGTGCAGCTCACCGAGCGCATCCGGCCCGGCACCGTGTTCCTGCCGATGCACTGGGGCGCGTCCCAGAGGGAGCTGGCCTGCGAAGCCAACCGGCTGATGCACGAACTGGCCTGTCCGATCTCAAAGCAGCCGGAATTGAAGGGTGCGGCGGTGGTGGTGGAGCCCCTGCTGGAGCCATGAACCGACTGGTGGTGCTCCAGCATCTGGAGCTGGAAGGGCCGGGTCTGTTTGCCGCCGAAGCAGGGCGCCGGGGGTGGCCGATCCAGATCGTCCGCCTCGATCAGGGCGACGCCCTGCCGCGGCTGGAGCCCGGCGACCTGCTGCTTGTGCTGGGCGGGCCGATGGGGGTGGCCGACGTGGGCCATCCCGCCTACCCCTGGCTGGAGGGGGAAGTGGAGCTGGTGCGCCAGGCCCTCGCTCACCAGCAGCCGCTGATCGGCGTGTGCCTGGGGGCCCAGCTGCTGGCCCTGGCGGCCGGCGGCACGGCCATCCCCCTGCAGGTGGGGGATCCACCCCAGCCCCTGCGGGAGGTGGGCTTCGGTGCCATCAGCTGGTGCGTCGACCCGGCCCAGGATCCAGCCACCGCCCAGCTGCTGCGGGGGTTGGCTGCCAGCGAGCTGGTGCTGCACTGGCATGGTGATCGCTGCGTGCTGCCGCGGCAGGCGGAGCTGCTGGCCAGCAGCCTCCACTGCCCGGAGCAGGCGTTCCGCATCGGTGCGCGGGCGGTGGGGCTGCAGTTCCACGTGGAGCTGCTGCCCGAGCAGCTGGAGCTCTGGCTCCGCCACGACCGCGACTATGTGATCGGGGCCTTGGGCGCCGCCGGTGTGGAGCGCATCCGCGCTGATGGCCGCCGCTGGGGAGCGCAGGTGGCCCGCCAGGGGGAGCGCCTGATCGCCAACCTGCTGGATCTGCTCACGGCTGACTTGGTTGGCCGCTGACACCACCCCTCAGGCGGCTGCCCGCCCGTCGCCAGGGGTCCGGGAACGCCGCCGCGGTCCACGGCGGTGGGGCTGGCTGGCCAGCAGCAGGCGCTCGCTGGCGGGATCCAGCAGCACGTGCACCGGGCGTTGGTGGTGGTCGATGTAGATGTCGCAGGCGATGCCTTCAGGCAGCAGCGCGAATTCACGCTTGCGGCCATCGCGGAGCACAACCAGGGGAGCCATGGCGGGAAGGGCGCTGGCGGGGCTGAACCGCCATACCCAGGCGAAACAACAGCCCAGGATCCCGATCCTGCCGGGAGGGGCAAGGGTGCGCTACCCGGCCGGTGTGGCGGCTAAAACGCGAGCGGCGTTCTCGGCTTTTGCTCCGCCCGCCGCAACACGGCCCAGAGCACCAGCAGGCTGAGCGAGCCAGCCGGGCCGATGAACAGGTGCCAGATCTGGTCGCCGCTGGCGTTGAGCAGGGCGCCGAACAGGGTGGTGAGTCCCACAGTGAACAGGGGGTAGAGCCACAGCCGCCGGTCGCCGAAGCTGCGCCACCACAGGCGCAGCATCACCAGCAACAGCAGGGTCTGGCTGGCGATCGCCGCACCCTTGCCGAAGGCCGCGTAGCCGGCCGCGCCCGCCAGCACCAGCGCGATCAACAGCGCCCGCAGGCGGCGGCTGGCGCTGAGCGCCGCCGAGAGCAGGGCGATGCCGGCCGCCAGGGCGCTGAAGAACAGGGCATTCCAGGGGCTGGTGTGGTTCACATACAGCCAGCGGGTGGTGGTGTGATCGAGCGTTTCCGCCAGGGCCGCCAGCCCGAAGGCCGCGAAGGCCAGCCCCAGGCAGGCCAGGCCGCCGGCGGGCAGCCGCTCACGCAGGCGCGGCAGGCTGCGGCCGCTGGCCAGCGCGAGCGCCCAGGCCACGCCGATCGCCTGCAGGTGGGCGAGCACCAGCCACGCCAGGAAGGGGCCTTCCACGCTGGGGTGTGCGGTCATCGGAACTGCACCTCTGCGGACACCAGCTTGGCGCCTGCGGGGCGAGCTGGGAGCGCTCGATCTTTCTGGATGTGAACCTTAACCATTGGACTTTCTATCACTGCCTGTCCAGTAATTCCGGTTGTTAAGTTGGGGTAGTCAGCTATTCCCAGTGGCGCAGACCGTCTCTACATTGCGGCTTTGAAAGATGGCGCCATGGCATTACTCTCTTTGCTCGGCTCCCCTCTTGTGCGCCGCCTGCTGGCCTGGCTGGCCACCGTGCCCTGGCTGGGACGGCTGATCAACCGCATCGTCACCAACACCATCGCCCGCTCCACCAGTCCGCGGCCCCGGCCCTACAGCCTCTGGTGGCCTGTGGGCGTTCCCGGTGAGCGGCCGCCTAGCGACGCCATCGGGCCCATCACCGATTACGCCTCCTGGCCCTCCCTCACCGACCGGCGCTTCTCGGCCCGCCATCTCGCTCCTGCCTGCGAGGACATCATCAACCGGCTGCCCGTCGATGCCCCCTACGACCGCGCCAGCGGCAGCACCGGCGCCATCACGGCCCTGTTCGCCAGGCCCAGGGATGCGAGCGGCGCGAGCGTGATGACCACCGATCGCTCATCGGTGCTGTTCATGTTCTTTGCCCAGTGGTTCACCGACAGCGTGCTGCGCATCGACCCCTCCGACCGGCGGCGCAACACCTCCAATCACGATGTGGATCTCTGCCAGATCTATGGCCTGCTGGAACACGAAACCCGCTGCCTGCGCACTGGCCTGGGCGGCCATCTGCGCAACCAGCTGATCAACGGCCAGGTGTTCCCTGATTACCTGGGCGAACGCGACGCCGATGGCGTGTGGCGGGTGAAGGAGTGCTACCGCTGCGATGAGGATGGGGAGGGTCGACCGCTGCCCGGCCGGGGTCTTTACCCCCACGGCAGCACCACCTGGGTGCGACAGGCCCTGATCGCCAGCTTCCGGCCTGGTCGTTTCAGTGAAGTGGAGCTCAATGAGCGGCTCGACATGCTCTATGCCACGGGGCTGGAGCGGGGCAATTCGTCGGTGGGGTATGTGACGCTCAGCCTGGTGTTTTTGCGTGAGCACAACCGCATCTGCGATGAGCTGCGCTGCCGTTATGGCTGGGATGACGACGAACGGCTGTTTCAGACGGCCCGGATGATCAACATCTGCCTGCTGCTGAAGCTCACGGTGGAGGAGTACATCAACCACATCGCCGGCGAGCGCATCTTTCGTCTCGATCCCGGTTTCGCCGAGCGCCAGCCCTGGTATCGCACCAACTGGATCGCCCTCGAATTCGATCTGCTCTACCGCTGGCACGGGCTGGTGCCCGACAGCCTGATGGTGAACGGCGCCACAGTGTCGGCTGATGTGTACCGCTGGAACAACCACCTGCTGGAGCAACTGGGGGTGACGGGCGTGGTCAATGCCGCGTCGCAGCAGCCGGCGGGGCGGATCAGCCTGTTCAACAATCCGGTGTTTCTGATGGAGTCTGAATACCGCACGATCCAGATGGGTCGTGCGTTTCGGCTGCGCAGTTTCAATGAGTACCGCGAAGCCTTCGGTCTTGGCCGTCTGCAGCGCTTTGACCAGCTCACCGCGGATGGCCCCCTGGCTGCGCGGCTGCAGGAGCTGTATGGCTCGATGGATCAGCTGGAGCTGGTGGTGGGTCTGTTTGCCGAACACGCGCCGGCAGGTGGGCTGTTCGGTGATCTGATGCGCACGATGGTGGCCTACGACGCGTTCACGCAGATCTACACCAATCCGCTGCTGTCGCAGGCGATTCACCAACCCGAACACCTCACGGCCTACGGGCTGGACTTGCTGGAGGACACCACCAGCATCACAGCCCTGGTGCAGCGCAATGTGCCCGCTGAGGAGGCGGTGGCGGCATCGCTGGGGGTCTGAGCGGAGCGGCTGCCGTCCCGTTGCTGAGCCCCTGCCACAATGGCGCCACGCAACCAGCGTGGCCCAGGCGTGCCCTCCGCAGACCTCCCCCGCCGGCACCTGTTCATCAGCTACACCCGCGCCGATCGCGGCTGGGTGGATCGCCTGCAGCGGATGATGGCGCCGCTGCTGCGCGACAGCCGCCAGGAGTTGAAGCTGTGGGATGACAGCCAGATCGAGCCGGGGGCGAAGTGGCGGCAGACGATTGAAACGGCGCTGCAGCAGGCGCGGGTGGCGTTGCTGCTGGTGAGCGATGCCTTCCTGGCGTCAGAGTTTGTGATGAACGAGGAGGTGCCCAAGCTGCTGGCGGCGGCCGAAGCCGAAGGGGTGCGGATCCTGTGGGTGAGCCTCAGCCCCTGCCTGGTGGAGCACACGCCGATCCACGCCTACCAGGCGGTGCTGCCGCTGGATCACTACCTGGAGGAGCTGAGCCCGCCCCAGCAGCAGCGGGCGCTCAAGCGCATCGCCGAAACGATCCGTGATGCGCTCAGGGAGCCGGTGCCTGAACCGGAGCCCCAGCCTGAGATTGATCCTGAGCCCGTCGCGGCGCCTGAAGCCGAGCCGCGGCAGATGCAGGTGGAGGCGGCGGAGCAGGAGCTGGGCGCTGGGGTGGGCCTGCGGCTCATCCAGGTGCCGGCGGGGGAGTTTCTGATGGGGTCACCCGCGGATGAACCGCAACGCTTCGAGGATGAAGGCCCGCAGCATCGGGTGCGGCTGCCGGGGTTTCTGATGGCGCAGACGCCGATCAGCCAGGCCCAGTGGCAGCAGGTGGCGGGGTGGCAGGAGCGGAATGCTGAACGCTGGGGCCGGCAGCTCAACCCCAATCCCTCCCGCTTCAGCGACCAGGCCGACAGTGACAACCGGCCTGTGGAACAGGTGAGCTGGCACGACGCCAGTGAGTTCTGCAATCGTCTGAGCCAGCGCACGGGCCGCCACTACACGCTGCCCAGCGAGGCCCAGTGGGAATATGCCTGCCGGGCGGGCAGCACCACGCCCTTTGCATTTGGCGCCACGCTCAGCGCCGAGCTGGCCAATTACAACGCCTCCTTCACCTACGGCAATGGCCCCAAGGGGGAGTATCGAAAGCAGACCACTCCCGTGGGGATGTTTCCCGCCAACGCCTGGGGCTTGCACGACATGCACGGCAATGTGTATGAGTGGTGCCTGGATCACTGGCACGACAGCTACAAGGGAGCGCCCAGCGATGGCAGCGCCTGGCTGAAGCCGAGCGCCAGTGATGAGGAGACAAGGCTGCTGCGCGGCGGCTCCTGGCTCAGCAACCCCAGGTTCTGCCGTTCGGCCTACCGCATCCGCAACCTGCCCGTCTACGCCGACGGCAACGTTGGGTTCCGTGTGGTCTGCCTCCCCCAGGGCCCTTCCCTTAGCCCTTAAACCCTCAATCCCTCAACACTGGCTGTTGTTTTAACCCTGGCTGTTGGCTTGCGGTTGTGGGCTGTTTCCCCCTGGCGCCGCAGGCGCCCCGCCGCCAGGGTGTCCGGATCGAGGGGGTTGCTTCCTGCCGCCGGCGCGGCGGCTCTAGGTTCGGCGGCACGCTGGGATCACCGCCGTTGATGCTCCTCCGGATCCACCACGCAGCTGTGATCTGCTCCAACTACGCGGCGTCGAAGCGCTTCTACACCGAGTTGCTGGGCCTGCGCGTGGTTGCCGAGCACTTCCGCGCGGGGCGCCAGTCGTACAAGCTCGACCTGGCCCTGGCCGACGGCTCCCAGATCGAGCTGTTCTCCTTCCCCAACCCGCCGCCCCGGCCGTCGAATCCCGAAGCCCGGGGCCTGCGCCATCTGGCTTTCGCGGTGCAGGATGTGCAGGAGTGCAAGCGCCTTCTGGAAGCCCGCGGTGTGGCGGTCGAGCCCATTCGCACCGATCACTACACGGGCCGGCGCTTTGTGTTCTTCGCTGATCCCGATGGCCTGCCCCTGGAGCTCTACGAGGCCTGACAGCGGCTTTGCGCAGCGCAGCGCAGCCTGCTGGCTGGTTGTTCCGTGCCCTCATGAAAAGGCGAACAATCAGAAGACATACCGAACCCCGATCAGAATCCTGCTGTTTCTGGCTAGAGCGAATTCAAGATACCTTGATTGCGGGTTCGCCCCAGATGAGGCGGGAGGGCGCCGGCACCCGCGACCTGCCTGCCGAACCTGTCACCCACCTCCATGGACACCCGCCCGCACGCCTTCGTGGTGATGCCCTTCGGCACCAAGACCGACGCCACCGGCCAGGAGATTCAGTTCAACGAGGTGCACAAGCGCCTGATCCGGCCAGCCCTCGAGAAAGCGGGCCTCAAGGCCTTCCGCGCCGATGAGGAGCAGCGCGCCGGCGATATCCGCGCCGACATGTTCCAGGAGCTGCTGCTGGCCGATCTGGTGCTCGCCGACATCAGCATCGACAATCCCAATGTGTGGTACGAGCTGGGCGTGCGCCATGCCCTGCGCAGCCGCGGGGTGGTGCTGATCAGCGGCGGCCGTACACCCAAAGCCTTCGACATCTACACCGACCGCAAGCTGCGCTACACCCTCGCCAACGGTGTGCCCGATCCCGCCCACCTCAAGGACGATCTCAACGCCCTGGTGGCGATGCTCACCAGCACGATGCAGAGCTGGCGTGGCCGCACCGTGAGCCCCGTGTACACCCTGCTGCCCAATCTGGAGGAGCCGCAGTGGAAGAAGCTGCGTGTGGGTGGGGTCTGCGAATACTGGGACACCTTCGACAGCTGGAAGCGGCGGCTGGAGCAGGCCCGGCGTCTGAATCTGCTCGGCGACATGCTCGTGCTGGCCGACGAGGCGCCCGTGGCGGCCCTGCGCGGTGAAGGTCTGCTGGCCGCCGGCAAGGCCCTGCGCAAAGCCGATCGCTTTGCCTTGGCCCTCGACACCCTGGAGCGGGGCCGGCCGATCGTGGCGGCTGATCCGGAGCTCAAGGCCGAACTGCTGCGTGAGCAGGGCATCTGTCTGGAGCGGCTGGCGATCACTGTCAGCGGCGATGAGCGCCTGGTGCGCACCTACACCCTCGACCGGGTGCGTGATCACTACCGGCAACTGCTCGACGACCTGCCCCGCGATCCGAAGATCGCCGAAACTCACGGCCTGGCTGCCCGGGTCGAGAAGCAGGCCTGGGTAGCCCTCTGGAGCAACGACAGCCCATCCCCAGAGCAACGTCGGCAGCGCGCCATCGAGGAAAAGGCGTTGCTGCAGCTTGCCATCGATGGCTACCTGCGCGGCTTCGCAGCCGATCCGAGCAATTACTACGACGGCATCAATGCCCTCACTCTGTTGCACCTGCAGGTGCATCTAGGCCTGCGGCCCGCGGACGATCCCCAGCTGGCAATCCTGGCCGGTGCGGTTCGCTTCGCGGCCGGGGCTGGCTGCCAGCGGCGTGACGAGGATCCCTTCTTCGCCTTCGCCACCCTGGCCGACCTCGAGGTGCTCACCGGCACCGCCGAGTCCGCCACGGAGGCCTACCGCGCCGCCTGCGCCCGCCACGACTCCAACCGCTTCGCCCTGCGCAGCTGCCGCGAGCAGCTGCTGCTGCTGGCCGACCTGGGCTTCCGCGCAGAGGTGGTCGAGCCCGCCATCGCCACCCTCAATCAGGTGCTCCTTCGCCTTGAGGACGGCCGCGATGGCAGCGCCGACTCCTGGGATCCCGATCAGGTTCTCCTGTTCAGCGGTCACCGCATGGACGAACCCGAACGCGAGCCTCCCCGCTTCCCGCCGGCGCTCGAGGCCGATGCCGCCCGCCGCATCGCCGCGGAGCTCGATCGTCTGAACGTGGGTGAGAAGACAATCGCCTTCTGCCAGGCGGCCGCCGGCGGTGATCTGCTGTTCCTGGAGGCGGCCCTGAAGCGCGGTGCCACTTGCCATGTGCTGCTGCCCTTCGACGAGCCCACCTTCCTGGAGCGCTCGGTGCTGCCCAGCCAGAACGGCGAGGGCTGGTGCGACAGGTATTACGCCCTCAAGGATCTTTATGGCCGCAGGGAAGAGGGGTCCTCGCGCCTTAAGCCGCGGCTGCAGCTCCGCGAGATGCCTGACGCCTTGGGCCCCACGCCGGAGCTGGGCGTGAGTCCGTTTGAGCGCTGCAACCTCTGGGAGCTCTACTCGGCCCTGGCCTGCGGCATCGCCAAGCTGCGCTTCATCACCCTCTGGGACGGCAGCAGCGGCGGCGATGGCCCCGGCGGCACCGCCCACCTGCTGCGCCAGGTGAAGCGCCGTACCGGCCGCGTGGAGTGGATTGACACCCGCACTCTCAAGGCGGACGGGGCCGTTGACGGCGCCCTCAACCCTTTGCCAGGCGGTTGAGCAGTTCCTTCACCACCACCGGGTCCACACCGATCCGCTCCAAGCGGGCCCCGGCCTGCAGCGGTGCCTGGCGCAGGGCTTCCTGCAGGCTCCCATCCCACACCAGGTCGGCAATCGGCCCCACCTGCAGCCGAAACCATGCGGCCAGCGACGGATCCAGATCGGCGCCAGGCGGCAGTTGAGCCTCGGCCAGGGCCTCAACCAGCAACGTGCCGTCAAGATTGTGGTGCCGGAACAGGGCCTCGAGGGCAACCCGGTCGCTGTCCAGGAGCGGATCCGGCCGTGCCTCGAGGAACAGCTGGGCCATCGGCCCGATGGCCAGCAGCAGCCGGGCCAGCACTGTGCTCTTGTCCCAACGACCAGCCCCCTGCGGGGCAGGGGCTGGCGCTGCCTGGGCGGGGGACGGATGGGGCAAGGCTTCGATCAGGGCCTTGAAAAACGGCTCGATCAAGGCCTCCAAGCCATCATCCTGAGCGCTGCAATCAATGCTCACAAATTGCAAACCAGCTAGCTGGTATTTCATCGAGTCGGGGATCTCCACCGGCTCGATCATCAAGGGCAGGATAGGTTTGCTTGAGCTTTCGGCCAGGGAAAGTTCTTTCACCACATTTTCTGATTGGATAGACCTCGATGAAAGAACCAGTACAAAGTAATCACAGCCGGCAATGGCATGAACGATTTCCTCACGCCAGCGCTGGCCGGTCTGCAGTTTTTCGCTGTCCAGCCAGGCACCCAAGCCCTGATTGCTGAGCCTTGCCTGCAAGCCCAGGGCAAAGGGTGCATCCCGGCGGGAGTAGCTGATGAAAATCCGCACGTTCATGGCAACAGACGATGCAGCTGGAGCTTCAGGGGTCTGCCTGATCCTGGCCAGGATGCTTGAGCATCTGCATCGCGATCAGAAGGCTTTGCTTCATGCGCTCAAAACTCTGGGCGATGAGGCCGATCTCGTCGGCCCGGTGCTTTTCGCTGAATTCGATGCGATCGGGATGAATACTCGCCTCGAAGGCCCGTGCTGCGATCTCCCGCATTGGCCGCACGATCGCCCGGCTGATGAAGGCCAGCAATACCACTGATGTCACCGCATAGGCCGCCAGATTAAAGATGCCCACCAGCCCGAGGGAGTCGTGTTTGGCCTTGTAGATCGCATCAATGGGTACATTCACGATCTGGGCGCCTACCACTTCCCCCAGCCTCCAGGAGAAGCCGTTCTCGCTGCCGTAGGTGGCGACCAGGCTTTTGGGTGCCGCCTGATGGGTGGAGTGGCAAGCCAGGCACTTCTGATCACTCACCCGGATGGGCCTGGCAACGTAGTGCGAAGTGCCCCCAGCCGCCTGGCGAATGCCAGTGAGCACGGTGAGATCCGCATCGGCCAGGAATGTGCGAATCAGCTTCGTTTCCAGGGGATCAGCCCGATCCAGAGGGTTGGTGGGGTTGAGCGCTGCTTCCCGATAGGAGTAGTTTTCGTAATTGGGATTGGCCTTCAGATAGGCAAAGACGCGTTGGGATGAAAAGAAAGGAATTGACTCCGGCAGGAATTGGCTGGATGTTTGATTGAGTGGAAATATGATGGGATCAATGTGGTTGCTTGTGTATTGCCGAACAGCATCCATGGAATCCATCAAATAGGATGCCTGATTGTCGATCTGCCTTGTTGCGTAATGGCTGAAGAGACTATTCAGTCCAATCAGCAGCACAACAAGGGAACTCAGAAAAACTGCTGAGAGAAGGCCTGCCAGCTTTCCATTCAGGCTCAACCGCTGAAATGCTTGGCGTAAGACCTTCATGGGCTGGTTCTGCTAGCGGCAGACGTCCACAAAGATTGTAAGGACATTGCGGAGGCCTGAGCGTGGACATGGCGGTCAGCTCCGGCGCAGCGGGCGCTCCGCTCGGTTCAGGGGCTCGGGTCACTGGGAGTGCTGGCAGCGCCAGCTGCCGCTGACTGGCCGGCACTGCTGCTCCATTGCTCCACCTCCTCGCTCAGCAGACCTTCCACGCGCTCGACGAACAGCGTGAACGACGCTTCGGCCCCATCGATCTGAGCGGCTTCCTTGCGGTAGGGGCCGCTGGCGGTGGCATAGAGGATCTTTTCGCGCTTGAGTTCCTCTTTGATCCGCCGGTAGCGGATCCAGTTGTTCTGGTGGTCGAACACCGTTTCCCAGGCCGCGGAAAGGCTGATCAGCACCCCGAAGCCACTCAGCAGCAAGGTGCCGTGGGGGATCGCCTCGGCATAGACCCCACCCGCACTCACCAGGATTCCCAGGGATATCTGTAGCAGCCGCAGAATCTGATACCGCGATTTGTTCCCCGCAGACTTCTTTCCGTACCAGGCGAGCTGCTGCTCAACGCGCTCCTGCAGATACTCCTGCGGGCCCATTGGAGTGACGCTCATGGCAGGGAGACCTGGTTTATCGGGCCAGAGCTTATCGCTTCCGAGCCCACAGAGATCGCTGCCATCAAACGTAGCCCCTAATACATTCCGCGCCCCGAATCGCTTGTCCCGACGCCTGCAGGATGGGTTGCCCGTAGGGGGGCCTGGACGATCGGTGAATCTTGCGCAGCCAGCTATCGCTGCAAATGTTAAGTATTTCGGGACAATGCACCCACAACTGGCCCCATGGGCGATTCTATCTGATGTGAGGTTTACGAGGTCGAGTTCAAGCGATTGGCTTGCCAGGAATAATATAAGTACTTACGTTTTGCTTTTGTGTGGTTGCTCGCAATCCTCGGCTAAGGATCAATCATCTTGTTTTTCGTCGCGAGCAGATGATCCGCGTTTCAGCATCTTCTTGGATTGGATTTTCTATTTCTGTGCATTCGCTTCCAGCCCACTCCGGCGCCATCGCTGCATAGCGCTCCGCCCACCCCGCTAGCCCTCCCTTTTTGCCATGCTCCCCACCAACACCCCGCTGCTGGAGCTGCCGGAGCAGGGCATCAACGTGCTGGAACCGGGCATCCATGCTCCCCTGCTGGCAGACCTGCAGGGCAACATCATCAAGAGCCACGGCCGCGATTTTTCCGTGCTGCTGTTTCTGCGCTGGCGCCCCGATCAGCTTGTGGCCGCACGCCAGTGGCTGGCCTCGTTTGCCAGCAACTGGATCACCTCCGCGCTGCAGCAGTTCGAGGAGAGCCGCCGCTACCGGGAATTCGGCGAGCCCGGATCGGTGTTCGGCTCCTTCTTCCTGAGCCGGATCGGCTACGAGGCCCTTGGCTTCAGGGGCGCTGCCATTCCCAGCGACCAGCCTTTCCGGATGGGCATGCGCCATGACGAACTGGCACGCAGCCTCGGCGACCCACCAGTGAGCGCGTGGGAGCAGGGCTACCAGGAGCCCTGCCATGCCCTGCTGGAACTGGCCGACGATGACCTCGTGCGCCTGTTGCAGACCACCAATCTGATCTGTCAGGACCTGCGGGGCTGCGCTGAGATCCTCCATCGCGAGGATGGCTTCACGCTGCGCAACGAAAAAGGCCAGACGATCGAGCATTTCGGCTATCGCGATGGGATCAGCCAACCCCTGTTCGCCAGCAGCGACATCCAGAAGCTGCGGGAGGCCGGTGTGTCCTTTGATCGCTGGGATCCCAGAGCACCGCTCAGCCTGGTGCTGGTGAGGGATCCCAACGGCCGCCATGAGCACAGCTTTGGCAGCTACCTGGTGCTGCGCAAGCTGGAGCAGAACGTGCGCCGCTTCAACGCCGATGTGCGCCAGCTTGCCGACACCCTGGCCATCCCCCCGGACCAGGCGGGTGCTCTCGCGGTCGGTCGCTTCAAGGACGGCACCCCGGTGACTGGCTCTGCCGAGGCCGGCCGGCCGGGCGAAAACGACTTCGACTACAGCGACGACGCTGTTGGCAGCCGCTGCCCCTTCCACGCCCATGTGCGCAAGAGCAACCCCCGCGGGGAGAGCGCCAGGGTCATGGGCCTGAGCGTGGATGAGGAACGTAACCACCGCATCGTGCGCAGAGCGATGAGCTACGGCACCAACCAACCGGGTGATGAGCCGGAAACCGGATCGGGTCTGCTCTTTCTCTGTTACCAGGCCAACATCGAGAACCAGTTCAACTTCATCCAGTCGCGCTGGGTGAACGCTGCCAGCTTTCTGGAGGTGGGCACGGGGCCCGACCCCCTGGTCGGACAGCCGGCCGGGACCCAGCAATGGCCCTTGCGCTGGGGTGAACGCCAGAAGCGCAGCTATGGCTTCAACCTCTGGGTCGCGCTCAAGGGGGGTGATTACTTCTTTGCTCCCAGCATCAGCTCCCTTCTCGCCCTAGCTCCATGACGTTCTCCGCAGTGGCCAGCGAACCCCCAGCCGTCGCCTTCGGCCGTGATGTGTGCCGTCACCCGGCGCTCAGCGATGGCCGCGAATGGTTGGTCACCAATGGGCTGGGCAGTTATGCCAGCGCCAGCGTCAGCGGCGCCCTCACCCGCAGTTACCACGGCCTGCTGGTGGCAGCCATCGCCCCCCCCGGCGATCGCCGCCTTCTGCTCAGCCATCTCGATGAGACGGTCGAACAGAACGGCAGTGTGCGCCTGGAGCTCTCCAGCAACATCTGGCAGGGCGGCGGCCACGGCCCCGATGCGGCCCGCTGGCTGGAGGGGTTCGAACTGGTTGAGGGTTTGCCGCGCTGGCTGTACACCCGCGATGACCTGCAGATCGAGCGCACCCTCTGGATGGAGCAGGGGGCCAACATCACCTACGTGCGCTACCGGCTGCTGCGGGCCGAGTCGCCGGTGCGGCTGCGCATCCGCGCCCTGGTGAACCAGCGCAGTTTCCACGGCGGCGACCGTCCCGGCGACCTGCGGACCGCGCCCGTGGCGGGCGGCGTGCTGGTGCAGCGCTACGACGGCGATCCGGCCGCCCTGGAACTGCTGGCCTGGCCCCGCCTGCAGACCACCACCAGCGACTTGTCCCTACGGACTAGCGGCCTGGTGTATGAGCGCTATCTGCTGCCGCGGGAGCTGGAGCGGGGCCTCGGCTCCACGGACAGCCACCTCCAGGCCCTGGAGCTCAGCGTCACCCTGGCGGTGGGCGACCAGCTCACGTTGCGGGCCCGCTGCCTCAGCCCGGAACCCAGCGTAAGCAGCGAGCCGCAAGCCGATGGCGATGCCGCCTGGGAGCGGCGCCTGCAGCATCAGCGCGGGCTGCTCAGCCAGTGGCGCCAGGGCCCGGGCGCCGCCGTGGCGCCGGCACCGGCCTGGATCGGCCAGCTGGTGCTGGCGGCGGATCAGTTCCTCGTGCGCCGCCTGGCCCCGCCCGGCGCCTCCGCCGCAGGCCCCGCCACCACGGTGATCGCCGGTTACCACTGGTTTCAGGACTGGGGGCGCGACACCCTGCTCAGCCTGCCTGGGCTGACGATCAGCACCGGCAGGCTGCCGATCGCCCGCGACCTGTTGCTGGCCTTCGCCGCCGCCTTCGACCGCGGCATGCTGCCCAACCGCTTTCCGGAGCTGGGCCGTCCCCTGGGGGAGGAGGACTTCAACACCGTGGATGCCGCCCTCTGGTATTTCGAGGCCCTGCGCCAGTACGTGGCCGCCAGCGCTGATCTCGACCTGGTGGAGCAGCTGCATGGGGGCCTGGTGGCGGTGCTGGAGCACCACATCGCCGGCACCCGCTACAACATCGGAGTCGATCCCGCCGACGGGCTGCTGGCCTGCGGCGCCAGCGGCGTGCAGCTCACCTGGATGGATGCGATCGCCGCTGGGCGGGTGATCACCCCCCGTCGTGGCAAGCCGGTGGAGATCAATGCCCTCTGGCTCAATGCCCTGGCCACCATGGCCCACCTCTGTGCCCGGATCGGCCGGCCCGCTGACCGCTGGCAGGACATGACGGAGCGGGTGCGGAGCAGTTTCCAGCGGTTCTGGAATCCGGCGCAGGCTTGCTGCTTCGATGTGATTGACGCCTACGCCGAGCAGCCCGGCGACCCCCGCAGCCAGGACGCCAGCATTCGTCCCAACCAGATCCTTGCCGTTTCCCTGCCGCAGAGTGGGCTCCTGCCGGAGCAGCAGCGCGCTGTGGTGAGCGTGTGCGCCCGCGAGCTGCTCTGCTCCCATGGCCTGCGCAGCCTCAGCCCAGCCGATCCGGCCTACGCCGGCCATTACGGCGGCGGGCCCAGCGAACGGGACAGCCGCTACCACCAGGGCACCGTCTGGGGCTGGTTGCTGGGGCCCTTCGCGCTGGCCCACTGGCGCTGCCATCGCGATCGCGACCTGGCCCTGGGCGTGCTCGAACCGATGGCCCACCACCTTCTGGACGCTGGCCTGGGCACGGTGAGCGAAATCTTCGATGGCGACGCACCCCATGCCCCCGATGGCTGCATCGCCCAGGCCTGGTCGGTGGCCGAGCTGCTGCGCAGCTGGCAGCAGATCGCCGGCGAGCCCCACGACAGTGCCTGAACCTCCGTCGCCCCAGTTGTCACCCCACCAGCCAGCACCCATCCGCTCCGCGCTCCGATCCCCATGACCCAGCTCTCGCCCCTCGAACAACAGCTCAGCCAAACCGCGGAACGATTGCGGCTGCTCGACAACGCCGATCGCCGCCACTACTGGCAGCGCTGGGGGCCCTATCTCAGCGACCGCCAGTGGGGCACGGTGCGGGAGGACTACAGCGCCAATGGCACGGCCTGGGAAGACTTTTCCCACGATCAGGCTCGCTCAAGGGCTTACCGCTGGGGCGAAGATGGCATCCTCGGCATCAGCGACAGCAGCCAACAGCTCTGCTTCGCGCTGGCGATGTGGAACGGGCGGGATCCGATCCTCAAGGAGCGCTTTTTCGGCCTCACGGGCAATCAGGGTAATCATGGCGAGGACGTTAAGGAATATTATTTTTATCTCGATAGCACTCCGACGCATTCCTACATGCGCGGCCTCTACAAATATCCCATGGAGGCCTATCCTTACCAGGATCTTGTGGATGAGAACCAGCGACGCGGTCGCGGGGCATTCGAGTATGAGCTGCTCGATACCGGGGTGTTTGAAGGCGGCCACTACTACGACGTGGAGATTGAATACGCCAAGGCCAGCCCCGAAGACATTGGCATCCGCATCCATGTGAGCAATCGCTCCCCCAGTCGCGAAGGCACGCTCCATCTGCTGCCCACCCTCTGGTTCCGCAACATCTGGTCGTGGAAGCGCGATGCCGGTGCCAGGCCTCAGCTGCGCTGGCAGCAGGAGGTGAGCGGGCGCAGCCAGATCCGGGCGGAGTTTCGCAACCAGGGCCAGATTGATGCCTGGGGATTTCAGCCGGCTTACACCTTGCTCGCCGACGCTGCGGACACGGTGTTGGTCACCGACAATGACACCAATCTGGAGCGCTTCCAGTGGGGATCAAACCCCTCACCCCATGTGAAGGATGCCTTCCACAGTTATCTGATCAACCACAACGATGCCGCAGTCAATCCCGCTGGCATCGGCACCAAGGCAGCCCCCTGCTACAAGCTCACCCTCCAGCCCGGCGAAACCCGCACGCTGCGCCTGCGCCTGCGCGGCCATGGCCTCGATGAGACCCCCTTCGGCGCAGCCGATCCGATCGGAGCCGAGCTGGATCAATTGGTTGCCCAGCGCCTGCAGGAGGCGGACGACTTCTACGCCTGCATCACGCCGCTGCAATTTCTCAACGATGACCAGCGCTCGATTCAGCGCCAAGCGTTTGCCGGCATGCTGTGGAGTAAACAATTCTATCATCTGATCATCAAGGATTGGCTGGATGGTGATGATGCCCAGCCACCGCCACCACCGCAGCGCAAGCAGGGACGCAACAGCGCCTGGATCCATCTCTACAACGAGGACATCGTGTCGATGCCCGATAAGTGGGAGTATCCCTGGTATGCCGCCTGGGATCTGGCGTTTCACACGATTCCATTGGCACTGATTGATCCCGACTTTGCCAAAAAGCAGTTGCAGCTCTTTGCTCGCGAGTGGTTCATGCATCCCAATGGCCAATTGCCTGCCTATGAGTGGAACTTCGAGGATGTGAACCCACCTGTGCATGCCTGGGCCAGCTTCCGTGTGTACCAGATCGAGAAGCGCAAGTATGGCAAGGGCGATGTCGCCTTCCTCGAGGAGATATTCAGCAAGATGACGATCTACTTCACCTGGTGGGTTAATCGCAAGGGAATTGATGGCGATAACTTGTTCAGTGGTGGCTTCCTGGGGCTCGACAACATCGCTGTGTTTGATCGTAGCAATTTCAACGTCTGCAACGACCGTGGGGAGTGTGCCCAGATCATTCAGTCTGACGGCTCGAGCTGGATGGCTATGTTCTGCCTCAACATGCTCAAGATTGCCAGTGAGCTTGCCAAGGACTGCGACGACGATGAGCGCAGCAGATCCTACGACAATATGGCCTCAAAGTTTCTGCAGCATTTTCTGCTGATTGCTGATGCCATCAATCTTCTCGATGAGAAGGCCGGAGGTGAGGCCAAGATCTTTGACGACGACGATCAGTTCTATTACGACATTCTCAAGTGTCCGGCTGGGGTTGTTGCCGGTGATGGCCGGCCCCAGAGCTTCAGCATGAAGGTGCGTTCGCTGGTGGGCCTGATTCCAATCCTGGCCGTCGAGGCGATCCCCAAAGACCTGCTGGAGAACGCTCTTTCAGGAGATTTTGGCAAGCGGCTCACCTGGTTTTCTGAACATACATCGTTAACTAGCCAGCCCTATGTCTATGCGGACCGTGAGGGTCTGACCGGTCGCTTCAAAGGTGGCCTGTTGTTATCCCTCGTGAATCAGGATCGTTTGCGTGGTCTGTTGCGGCGCATGCTGGATGAGGACGAGTTCCTCAGCCCCCATGGCATTCGCTCGCTTTCCAAGGTGCATGCCGATGCATACCATTTGCCAGTGCGGCTGCGGCGTTTCGATCGCCAGAGCAACCAGTGGAACGACTTCGGTGATGTTTCAATTCGCTATACGCCGGGCGAGTCGGACACCGGCCTGTTTGGTGGCAATTCCAACTGGAGAGGGCCGGTGTGGTTCCCGATCAATTACCTGTTGATTGAATCACTTCAGAAGCTTTACATGTATCTCGGGCCCGAATTCACGGTTCCCTGCCCTACCGGCAGCGGTGCCGACAGGGTGGTGCGGGAGATGAATCTGCGCGATGTGTCTCAGGAGCTCAGCCGCCGCCTAATCAGCCTGTTTGAGCAGCGGCCGCAACCAGACCAGCCGGATACAGGCCCGATGCGACCGGTGTATGGCGGTACGCGGCCTTTCCAGCAGGACCCGTACTGGCAGAACCATGTGCTCTTCTTTGAGTATTTCCATGGCGACAACGGGGCCGGTCTCGGCGCTTCCCACCAGACCGGCTGGACGGGTCTGGTCGCCAAGTTGATTGAACAGCACGCCCGGTTCCAGGATCCATCCGAGTCTGTATTCCTGCATGCCAACGCTGGTGAATCCGCCGGCCAACCTGTCCAACCTGCCCAACCCTGATCACCGATGACGACCGCAACCGATTGTCTGATCAGCCCCACGGAAGCCGCCAGCCGCAGCTACGACGTGGTGGTTGTGGGTGCCGGCATTGCCGGCTCCATCGCCGCCCGCAAGCTGGCCGAAGCCGGCCGGAGGGTGCTGGTGGTTGAGGCCGGTGCCGCCGACAACCTCACCCTGCCCGGCTTCCAGCGCTCGGTGCAGCGCTTCTATGGCGCCACCGACAAGCACCCCAACGCACCCTTCCCCAGCAATCCCAACGCTCCCAGCCCCACTGATTTCAACGACTATTTCATCGAGGCCGGGCCGATGCCCCTCGGTGGCTCCTACAGCCGGGTGCTCGGTGGCACAACCCTGCACTGGGAGGGCAAGACGCCGCGGATGCTCAGGGAAGACCTGGAGCTGCGCAGCCGCTATGGCGTTGGCCTGGACTGGCCGATCAGCTACGACGAACTGATCCCCTACTACGAGCGCGCTGAGTATGAGATCGGCGTCAGCGGTGATGCCGACGAACAGCGCACGTTGGGCGTGGAGTTCAGCGAGGGCTATGTGCTGCCGATGCTGCCCATGCCCCCCTCGTTCCTCGATGAAACCCTGCGCCCGGCGGTCGAGAGCCTGGAGGCCACGATCGCCGGCACCACCCGCAGCCTGCGGCTCACCACCTATCCGCAGGGCCGCAACGGCATCGTCAACCCCAACTACCGTTATCTCGGTGGCAAGGCCGGCTACACCCCCACCGGGGTCGTCCACGACAGCCCGCTGGATTTCGGTCTGCGCTGCCAGGGCAATGCCAACTGCGTGCCCCTCTGCCCGGTGCAGGCCAAGTACGACGCCCGCAAGACCCTGGCAAAAGCCCTCAGCACCGGCCGGGTCGACCTGCTCGATCGCGCCGTTGCCTCCAACCTGGTGCTCAACCCGGAAACCGGCCGTATTGAGGCCGTTGAGCTGCGGCGCTATCAGTCACCGCAGCAGGCCGACCCTGACGGCGGCACCCCATTTGCGGTGCGCGGCACGGTGGTGGCCCTGGCTGCCAATGCGATCGAGAACGCCCGCCTGTTGCTGTCGTCCCAGCTGCCCAACAGCAGCGGCCTGATCGGCTGCAACGTGATGGACCACCCGTTCCTGCTCGCCTGGGCCCTGATGCCGGAGATCACCGGTGCCATGCGCGGCCCGCTGGTGACCTCCGGCATCGGCGAATTCCGCCAGGGGGACTTCCGTGCTGAGCAGGCGGCCTTTGTGGCCGACATTCACAACGACGGCTGGGGCTGGGCTACCGGTGCCATCAGCAAGGAGGTGGATGAGCTGGTGGTCCAGCAGGGATTGCACGGCGTGGCCCTGCGGGAAGCGCTCGGCCGCCGGATTTCATCCCAGGTGCTGCTCGCCTTCATGTGCGAGATCCCCCCCCTGCGCGAAAACAGAGTGGCCCTGGCCCACGACCATCGCGACGCCCTCGGCAATCCCAGGCCTGAAATCCATTACCGCATTCCCGATTACAGCCTGCGCTCGATGGTCGCCTCCCGCCAGCTGGCCCGGCGCATCTTTGCCGCCGCTGGTGCCGACGACCACACCCATTACCCCGAGGGTGATCCTGCCTACGTGTCGCTGCGTGGTGCCGACGGCAAGTTGCTGCCGCAGTTCGAGGCCGATGCCAGCCCCGATGACGAGGGCTTGTTCTACCGCGGCGGCAACCACTTCTCGGGCACCCACATCATGGGCGCGTCGCCGTCTGATTCGGTGTGCAACAGCCATCTGCAGAGCTGGGACCATCCCAATCTCTATCTGCTGGGCTCCGGCAGCATGCCCACGATCGGCACGTCCAACACAAGCCTCACCATTGCGGCGCTGTCCTTTCGTGCCGCCGACCACATCCTCGCCAACCATTCCGGCACCTGAGCCCCCACGCCTGTACCTGCCATGACAGCCATGCCACCGAGCAAGAGCGAGAGCCCGATTCAGAGTATCGAGGATCTGCGCACCTATCTGGTGATTGCCATGCAGATCGAGCACGCCACCATCCCTCCCTATCTCACAGCCCTCTATTCGATCCGTCCTGGCAGCAACAGCGAGGCGGTTGAAGTGATCCGCTCCGTGGCCGTTGAGGAGATGCTGCATCTCACGTTGGTCTGCAACGTCTACAACGCCATCGGTGGCACCATGGCTAATACCCTCACCGCCAGCGATTTCATCCCCACTTATCCAGCCTATCTGCCAACGGGAGAGCGGGAATTTGAAGTGGGGTTGCGCGGTTTTAGTCCTGACACGATCGCCACCTTCATGCAGATCGAGCGCATGCAGGAGGAGGCTGAGGATGTCCCTCTGGTGGTGGCACGCCAGCACAGCTGCCTCGGCATGTTGCCAGGAGCCGGTGAAGGACGGCAAAGCTTCTACAGCATCGGTCTGTTCTACGCCGAGGTGATCCGCCGCCTGTTTGAGCTCTGCCAGGAGATCGGCGAGGACACGGTGTTCTGCGGCGATCCCGCCAAGCAGATCAGCCAGGATTATTATTACAACGGTGCCGGATCGGTGATTGTGGTGCACGATCTGGCCACGGCCATTCAGGCCCTGCGCATGATTCAGGAGCAGGGCGAAGGGGCGCCGCGCGGTCATCGTATCTATGCAGGCAGTGCGGTGGGTGACCATGCCCTGGCCCACTACTTCCGCTTCCAGCAACTGCAGCTCGGGCGCTACTACCAGACCCTCATCCCCGGCAGTGACGAGGCCGACGCCCCCGATGCGCCGACGGGAGCGCCGATGAATGCTGCCGAACTCGATTACGCAGCTGTATATCCGATCAAGCCTGATCTGCGCCTGGCTGATCTGCCCGAAGGTTCCGAGGTGCGCACCAAGGCGCTCGATTTTCAGCAGCGCTACAGCGCTTTTCTCGGCGAACTGGAACGGGCTTTCGACGGTGCCCCGGAGCAGCTGATCCCGGCGGTGGGGAGCATGTTCCGCCTGCGCAGCCTGGCCGATGAACTGGTGCGCACCCCGATCCCGGGCCAGGAGCACCTCCACGCCGCACCGCTTTACACCCTCACCTGAACCTCACCCACCCCATGACCCACCGTCCCCATCTGGCGCCGTTCCTGGCACTCTCCGCCCGACTCACCGGCTTCAGCATCGTTGACCTTGAGGGCACCGGCATGGCCGAGCTATACCACGATGTGGTGCTCGAAGCTCTTGGGCATGATGGTCTGGAGGCTCTGCTGGCCGCAGGCCCCCCCGGCCCGAGCGGGGCGGATCAGGGCCCCACCCAGGGCCCTACGGCCAGCCAGCGGCTGATCCGTCTCTGGTACACCGGCCTCTGGGACGACGCTCTGGTTGATCCCCAGGCCTACCGCGAGGGCCTGCTCTGGCGCGCGATCGAAACCAACCCGCCCGGCTCCCGGCCGCCCGGCTACGGCACCTGGGCGCTGGAACCCAGCTTGCGCGCCACCCTGGCCCGGGGTGTGGCGTCCCTGGTGCTGGTGCTGTCCCTGGTGCTGGGCTGGGGCGGCCCGGCCGCGGCCGCCAGCGATGCCGATCTGCTGCGGTTGCAGCAGGCCAACAATTGCAGCGGCTGCGATCTCACCGCCGCTCCCCTGGCCCGCAGCGACCTCTACGGGGTGGCGATCAGCAGCAGCGATCTCACCGGTGCCGACTTGAGCGGCAGCCTGCTCAACGATGCCCGACTGGTGCGCTCCACCCTGGTGGACGCCAACCTCGAGAACGCCCTGCTGATCGGTGCGGACCTGAGCGGATCCCAACTCAGCGGCGCCGACCTGAGCAACAGTCACCTCACCAACGCCATCCTGCGCGGTGCGGTGCTGCGTGGGGCCGAGCTCGAGGGCGCCGATCTCTCCAGCGCCGATCTGCGCCAGGCCCAGCTGGTCGGCGCCCATCTGGCCGGCGCCAACCTGGCTGGCAGCCGCCTCCAGAACGCCGACCTCAGCAATGCCGATCTCAGCAATGCCGACCTGCGGCATGCCGACTTGCGCAAGGCCGTGCTCGATGGGGCCAGGCTCTGCGGCGCCGATCTGCAGGAGGCCCTGATGCCCGACGGCCGCAGGGCCGATGGGCTCTCTCCTGCCTGCTGACTCCCCCCATTCTCGATCCCTCCTCCTCCAAGGCCATGCGTTGTCCCACCCTCCTCCCCAGACCCCGGCCCTGGCTGCTCCGCCAGGCTTGCTTCGCCCTGGTGATCGCTCTGCTGTGGCTTGCCCTGCCCGGGCCGGTGGACGCCGCCGCCCCCCTGTTCCCCGCGGGCCAGGTGCGGATCGGTATTACCCCCACCGGCTGGAGCAACAGCGACGACCCTTCGATCGACCTGGTACCTCCGATCGGCTACCGGCAGATCCTCAGCGAGATGGCCCTGGCTGGGTATCAGGGCACCCAGATGTCGGGCAAGTTTCCCGCCGATCTCAACACGCTCAAGCAGGAGCTGGCCCTGCGGGATCTAACCATCTCCGAGCCCTGGGTGGGCACCTACTTCTCGATCGGCGATGTCGATGACAGCGTCGCCGCGTTCGAGCGGCAGGTGGCCTTCATGCGGGCGCTTGGGGAGACCACGATCGTGGTGGCCGAGCTGGGGGGTGCGGTGCACCAGCAGCCAGTGGCACCGCTGCCCAACCGGCCGATCTTCACGGATGCCCAGTGGGAGCAGGTGCTCAAGGGACTCAACGATCTCGGTCGCCGCGCTACGGCCGCCGGCATGACCCTGGCCTACCACCCCCACGTGGGCACCGGCATCGAAACCCTGCCGGACATCCGCCGGCTGATGGAGGGCACCGATCCGCAGGGAGTGCACCTGCTGCTCGACACCGGCCACCTGCTCTACGCCGGGGTCGATCCGCTCGAGGTGGCCACCACCTACGCCGATCGAATTGGCCATGTGCACCTCAAGAACATCCGGCCACGGGCCCTGCAGCAGGCCGTGAAACAGGGCAGCAGCTTCCTCGATTCCATCCGCCAGGGGGTGTTCACCGTGCCGGGTGACACCGATGGCACGATCGCCTTCGAACCGATCTTCAAGGCCCTGGCCGCCGCTGACTACCACGGTTGGCTGGTGGTGGAGGCGGAACAGGATCCAAACACGGCCAACCCGCTTCAGTACGCCCGCATGGCCCGCAGCTATCTGCGCGAGACCACCGGCCTGTGAGCACCTCCGCCATCCGCGAGTTGTTCGAGCACCGCTACCCGGCAGCGGTGGCCGGTCGGGATCGGCGGGCCTACCTGGCCCTCTACACCGACGATGCCCTCTGGATCCATCCCGGTGACTGGCCCCGCCGCGGCCCGGACGCCATCGCAGCGGGCTTCGAGGCGATGCTGGCCGGCTACGCGATTCAGCCACGCTTCGTGGCGGAGGAGATCGAACGGCACGGCCACAGCGCCACCGTGCTCGGCCAGGCCGATGCCCTGGTCACCGACCTGGGCGATGGCAGCCAGCAGAAGCAGACGTTCCACGCCCTCTGGATCGTGCGGGCCGAGACGGATCAGCACCAACACCTGCACTGGCGCATCCACCGTCAGATCTGGACCCCCACCCGCAGCGCGCCATGACCAGCCGCCCTGAACCCGGTTTCTATCTGAGCTTCTTTCTGTTCACCACCGACCCCCGTCCTGGCGATCCGGCAGCCCGCGAGCTGCTTCTGGGCCAGGTGCGGGAGCTGGTGGCGATGGGCTACGGCGGTTTCGAGCTGCCGATCCCCCCCAGCTGCATGGCCGATCCCGAGGCCGAAGTGCAGGCCTACCGGCAGCTGCGCCAAGCGCTCGACGCCGAGGGCTTCGAGTCGGTGGCCCTCACCACCAATGTGGCAGCCACGCCGGATTTCGATCCCACTTCGGCGGATCCCGCGGTGCGAGAGCGGGCCCTGGCGTACCTGCGCTCGCGGGTGGAGATCACGGCTGCCCTGCGCGGCACGGTGATGATGGGGCCGATCATCTACCCCTATGCCCTGCGCCCCCGCGGCAGCGATGGCGCCGAGCTGTGGAGCGATGCCCTGCAAGAGGCCCTGCCGGCGGGCTACGCACGGGCGGCGACGGTGCTGGCCGAACTGGCCGACCATGCCGCCGGCCTGGGGGTGCGGCTGGCGATCGAGCCGATCAGCCACTGGGAGACGGCCGCCCCCAACACCCTGGCGGAGCTGCAGGCGTTCCTGGAGCTGGTGCCCAATCCCCAGCTGGGGGTGGTGATCGACAGCGCCCACGAGACCCTCGACGGTGCTGGCCCCGAGTGTTTCGCAGCCCAGGTAGCGGCCCTTGCTGCGGCGGGCCGGCTCCACTATGTGCAGCTCTCGCCGCCGGATCGGGGTCGGCTCGACCGCAGCTGGCTGCCCTGGACTCCCTTCCTGGAGCGGGTGCTGCCCCACTACCACGGCCCCCTGGCGATCGAGATGTTCAACGCGCTGCCGGTGTTCCAGCCCCTGTTGCGCCTCAGCCGCCGCAAGTACTGGATCGCTGGCGTGGACGCTCCCAGTGACGCCCCCAGCGCCATGGATGTGGCCGCAGCTTCGCTGGCGGCTTCCCGGCAGGCGGTAGCTGCCGTGCTCGCCACCCTCTGAATCACCCCGCTTCCGCCCCTCGCGCCATGGCCCAAGCGCTTCTCCGGCTCCGTTTTCCCCGCCCCCAGGTTCTGCTGGCACTGCTGCTGAGCCTGCTGCTGCTCACCCCGGCCCGGGCCGCGCAGGCCGCGCTCGGCAGTTGGCAACTGGCGCCGCTGCCGCCGCCGAACTCCCGCATGCAGGCGGTGCACAGCGTGCTGCTACCCAACGGCAAGGTGCTGGTGGTGAACGGCAGCAGCTTCCGCACCCAATACCTCAGCCCCGACGCGGCCATGGGGGAGGCGGGGCGGTTCGTGGAGTCGATCGATCTGGGCCATCCTGGCTGGACCGACAACAGCGGCCTCTGGGATCCCGCCACCGGCAAGCTGCAACGGATCAGCTCACCGCCGCCGCTGCTGTTCGACCCCACCGTGGGCGAAGCGGGGGCGATGACCGCCAACGACCTGTTCTGCTCCGGCCATCTGCAGCTCAGCGACGGCAACGTGCTCTTCGCTGGCGGCACCGGCAGCTACTACGCCGGCGGCGCCTTCACCGGTTCGAAATGGCTCAATCTCTACGACTGGAAGCGCAACCAGTGGCGCAGTGTCGGCCGTATGGCCGGGGGGCGCTGGTACCCGACCTTGCTGGAACTGGCGAACGGTCGGGTGGCAATCGTGGGCGGGCTCGACTTCAATGAGCCCAACCAGATCAACAAGACCCTTGAGATCTTTGATCCCGGCAGTGGCACGATCCAGGCGATCGATCTCACCACGATTGACGGCAGCCCGTTCAACAGCAAGCTCAAGAGTGACGACGTCTACGACACGATCGATCTCTATCCCCGCATCTTTCCCCTCGCCGATGGCCGCTTCCTGCTCACCGGTGATGAGGCGGGTATCGATGGTGTGCTGGTGCCCCATCGCAGCACCAACACCTATCTGATGACCATCCAGGAAGCCGCCGATGGCCAGGTCTCGGTGAGCTTCAGCCCCGGCCCCCAGCGCCAGGAGACCAACCGCGCCTACGGCACGGCCGTGCAGCTGCCCGGCCGCGAGGATGTGCTGCTGCTTGGCGGCATCGTGGGCTCCAACAGCATCTCCTTCGGGCGCGAGGGGGTGATCGACCCGAAGCGCTTTCCCGGCGTCAGCGTGTCGCGCACTTTGCAGCACTGGCACCCTGGTCCAGACGGAGGCCGTTGGGAGTCGACCGCCGATTTCCTGCCCATGCCGCGCGCCAATCTGCAGGCGGTGATCCTGCCCACCAGCCAGCTGCTGGTGCTCAACGGCGGCGTGTTCCCGGAATACCAGCCGCGCCGCGATCCGTTGCTGCTCAGCCCCGACGATTCCGCCCCGGGCGGGTACCAACTTGAACCCCAGCCAGAGGCAACCCTGCCCCGGCTGTATCACAACGGTGCCCTGCTGCTGCCCGATGCTCGGGTGCTCTCCATCGGCGGCAATGCCAACCGGGCCACCCACACCGACAGCGGTGTGCGGGTGGATGTGCTCGGCGATCCGGAAACCTTCTTCCGCTTCCCCGCCATGGGCACGGCCGATGGGCAGGAAGAGCCCTTCTCGGTGGAGCGGTACTACGACGATCCGCAGCGCTACTTCGCCGATGGCAACAAGGAGCCCTTTGTGCCGGCCGAGATCTGGCGCAGTGAGATCTTCAGCCCTCCTTACCTGCAGGCCGCTGAGCAAAGGCCGCAGATCACCCAGGCTCCGGCGCAGCTCAGCTACGGCCAGGCCTTCGAGCTGGCGGTGAGCACGCCGTCGGGCAGTGTGGCGAGCGGTGCGGTGCTGGTGAAGCTGGGTTCGGTGACCCATTCCTTCGATGTCGGCCAGCGGCTGGCGCCGCTGGCGCCCGCTGGTCCAGGGGCAGAGGGCCGGCTGAGTCTGCGGGCGCCCGAGAACGCCCATCTCTATCCGCCGGGGTACTACATGCTGTTCTGTCTTGATGAGGCTGGCATCCCCTCGGTGGCGCGGATGGTGCGGCTCGGCGTGCCGTCCTGAACACCATCCACCCGAGCGCTCTTCCCAGCGATGTGCTGACACCGGCGTGTTGACACCGGCGTGAGCAGATGGCTGGGGGTGGCTGCTTGTTCAGAAGGCTTTAACTAGCGTGCCGACAGCTACGTGGGGATAGCTCATGCCACGGAAGTTGATCAGAGCTGTCTGCGAGTACTGGAGCTGAAGGTATTCGTCGCCGCAGGCATCGGTGACACTCTCGATCGCCCACACTGACTCGAAATCGAGGGTATTGGCGTTGGCCGTGATGAAGGGAATGTTGCCAATGGATTTGTCGTCGGCCGTGCGCGTGATCAGCCGAATGATCCAGTTTAGTGTTTTGCCTTCCTGCTCTACCTGCGTCTGCAGGGTATCGCGCAGCATCTGATTGGGATCATTCACCAGCACCTGGGTGATCTCCGTAGGCAGCGATCCTGTGCGCACCGCCGACGGAATGGAGAGGTTGTATTCCTCAAACGGATTGGCACTGCTGGGTTCGGGGGGTGTGCCTCCGATCGGAAAGGGGACGGTATTGGCAGGCGGGATGCCGGGGATGCGGTCGTACTCCGCCTCCTGGGCAAAGCCGACGGTGCAGAAGGCATTGCCGTGGGGGATGGTGCCGAGCCTGGCGATGCTGGCATCGGCGGTTGGGGCGGTGGTGGCAGGAATGTTCAGAAACATTCCAGGTTCGATATGGAGGGCCCCACCGGACCCGGCATCGGTGACCCGGTGCATGTAGGTGACGCCGTAGATTGCCATGTCCTCCTGCAGGCTGCCGCGGTTGAACACCGGCGAGCCGATGGTTGTGAATTCAACCGTTTCATGCAGCATGTTGAGCTGTAGAAAAAAGCCATTCTTGGCTTCGGGCCCGAAGTGGGGCCTGGCGATCAGGCTGAACCCGGTGCCTTCCCAGTAACCGGGCAGGTCGCGGAGGGCTCCAAGTTTTTCGCACAGCGAAGCCTGGGACATGACAGCACGTTTGCGTGCCATCAAGGGGGTGGGATCGGAGGACGTCATCAGAGCGGATGGGGTGTGAACAGTGGGGCTGAAAGCAGACAGGAATGATGAAGATTTGTAAGGACGTCAGGACTGAGCTGGCTTGGTGCACGCAAGGCCGTCGGCATGGCTGGTGCCAGCGTGCCAAGGCTAATTCTGGAGATCGCGATTGGCAACAGTGTTATTGCCTGAAGACCTGGACAGCACTAGGGAGACTCTGGAAAACCAGGCCAATCTGAGGGAAAATGTCCATGCGATCGCTGGCGCGCACTGGGATGATGGGCAGTAAGCAGCTCGGATTC